>Ga0155549_1136_pt2 | contig 13785 bp, 12 predicted proteins | sample RifCSPhighO2_12_FD_107206 | JGI IMG/M metagenome (GOLD analysis project Ga0155549, IMG submission 107206) | Alphaproteobacteria bacterium RIFCSPHIGHO2_12_FULL_63_12
TGCGAGTGATGACAAGCGCCGAGCTGACCTCGGCGCGCGACCGGTTTGCCGCGGCGTCAGTGCTCGCGCGAATCCGTTGGTGGCGCGCCCGGAAGATGACGGCGATGTTGACGGCGAGGTGAGGGAGAGCGAATGCGTCGATCGATCTTTATACCGGTTCTGGCAGCCCTATTGTGCACGGCTTCCGTCGCGCCCGCGGCGCCGCAGGCGGAAAAGAAAACTGTCGCCAGCGGCAAGACCCAAGTCGTCGCCAAGGTCGGCGGCCGCGAAATCACGCTGACGGAACTGCGGTTAGAAATGGGCCGCATCGGCGTCTCGCCGAACGATCCGAATGCAGAGCGTATCGCCCTCGAAAGTTTGATGAACCGCACGCTGCTCGCGAATGCGGCGCGGGCGACGAACCTCCATCGCAAGCCGGAAACCATGGCGCGCATGTACGCCGCGCAAGACCAGGCGCTCGCCGACTATTATCTGGCGCTCGCCAGCCAGCCGCCCGAGCCGACCCGGACCGAGGTCGACGACTTCATCGCCGCAAACCCCGCGCTATTCGCCTCGCGCAAACTCTATGATTTCACCATTTTTACGCTGGAGACGAAGAACTTCAATGAAAAGGCGCTGACGCCGCTTTTCGATCGCGAAGCGGATTTTGCGCGCCTCTCTTTGGTGCTCGACAAGGCTGGCGCGCATTATACGATTTCCCCCGCGACCCAGTCAGGCGCCGCGTTTCCGGCGCCGGTTCGTGAGCAGCTGGCGAAATATGCGGTGCGCGACAACATCGTCATCAAGGGCGATCAGGAGACGCAGATTCTCAAAATCGCCGCCATCCGGGACGATGTCGTCGCCTCGGCCGAATGGCCGCAGCTCGCGCGCCGCCTTCTCATGGAGCAGATGGCAGCCAGACGGGCCGAAGAATTTCTGGCGCGCCTGAAGAAGGACGTCGACGTCGCCTACTACCGTCCGACCGCGGCGCCGGCCGCCGAGAACAAATCGAAGTGACATGGGCGTCTTTGATCTTTTTTCCGTTCTGAAATTCCGCAAGCTGATCCTCATCTGGGCGACCGCGGTGGGGCTCGGCGTCGGCGTGCTGCTCGGCGTCGTGCTGCCGACAAAATATCTGTCGGCGGCGAAAGTGCAGGTCGACTCGCTTCAGCGCAACGAATTGACCGGCCTCATCGAGCCGCGGGTCCGCGTCGGCGAATATCTCGGCCAGCAAGCGGCGATCGCCTCGAGCCGGACCGTCGCGATCGAAGTTATCGACCAGCTCTCAAAGGACGGCTTCATCGTACTTTCCGATTTTGAGGAGCTCTGGCGCAACGAAACAGGCGGCGAGTCTGTTGTAGGCAACGACCTCCATCTGTGGGCGGCGGACAGATTGCTGCGCGATCTCAGCGTCACCTCGAACGAAATCGAAAGCACGCTGGAGCTCGGGTTTCGCGCCGAAGATCCCTCGCAGGCCGCGCGCGTCGCCAACGCCTTCGCCTCCGCCTACATGTCGACGGTGCTCGACAAGAAGCAGCGTCAGTCAGCGCGGCGCGCCGCGAGCTTTTCCGATGAAACGCAGGAACTCGCCGACGGCGTCGCCGACGCCCAGAACGATCTGGCGGCGTTTCGTGAAAAAACCGGCGTCCTGCCGCTTGGGCAGTACAAAACGGAATCGGCTGAAGTTGAACTTTCGGCGGTGACCGAGCGCCTCGCGCAGGCGCGCGCCGACAATGCAGAGGAACAATCGCTCCTGCGCCGGGCGGAAGCCTTGCCGAAAAGCGCGATGATCAGTTTCCCCTTGCCGTTCGAGGCGACGTCCGCGCGCGAATCGCAGGAGCGGCTCATCGCGGTGGCGCCGGTCGTCGCGCGCCTCGCCGAACGCTATGGACCAAAATATCCCGATTATATCGAAGCAGCGCAGGAAAAGGCGACGCTTGAAAACGACATTCTGCGCGCAGTGCGCGAGCGCGCTGAACTCGCCGCCGGCCGCGTCGCGGCGCTTGAAGCGCAAGCCGCGCGGCTGAAGTCTGAATTCATGGACATGCAGCAGACGCGGCAGGCTTACGATCTTCTTGAGGACAAGGTCTCCGCGAGCCAGGATACCTATAACCTCGTCACCACGCGGACATTGCAGGAAACCCTCCAGTCGCGTGTCGACTCGATCGATGTGTTTCTTCTTTCTCGTGCGACGCCTCCCTCGGACCCGGTGACGCTCTCGATATGGCTGGTGGCGCTGATCGGCGCGTTTGCCGGCGCGGCGCTTGGTGCGGCGGTCGCGGTATTCGTCGAACTCTATGAAGGCCGAATCCGCTCCATGGAGACCGTGCGTCAGAGCTTTCGCACCCAGATCGTCGCCGAGATCGCGCCAGCCGCGCTGGGACGCAAGCGCAAACACTTCAAATTGAGGCTCGCGTCATGAGCGCCGTCCGTCGACGTCTAAGTCAAAGCGCGCCGCCGCCGTCATCTCGCAAGACGACTCCAGCGGTTGCGCAGGCACGCGCCGAGCATGACCGCCGACTGGGCGCGACGCTCATTCGGCTTGGCAAGCTCAATGATGAAGCGATTGCAAAAATCGTCGAATTGCAGCGTCAGACGAATGCGCCATTCGCGAAGGCCGCATCGAAGCTTGGTCTGCTGACGCGGGAAGATGTCGAGACGGCGCTCGGCGTCCAGAACGGATTCATCCGCGAGCGGGAAGGCGAGGGGAGGCTGCCGTCGAATGCGATCATCGTCCGCCGCCCGGCGTCGAAGGAAGCCGAGCAATTTCGGGCGCTGCGCACAAGACTGCTGACCTCGAAAGACGCGGAAAAGCTGAACCTCTTCGCGATCGCCGCCAACGGATCGAGCCGCGAAGCCGATCATGTCACGCTCAATCTGGCGGTCTCCTTCGCTCAGATCGGCAAGCGCGTCCTCATCGTCGACGCCGACCTGCGCGCGACTCGGTTGGCGACGAGATTTTCTCTTCCCGCTGGACCCGGCCTACGCGAAACGCTCTCGGCGCAATGCGATATTCGCGACGCCATCCGGCCGACCATTATCGCCAATCTCAGTGTGCTGACGGCGGGCGAGATGTCGCCGTCCGCGCACGAACTTCTCTCCGGCAAGACGCTCAATCTCACATTCGACTATCTGCGGTGCGCGTATGACATCGTTCTCGTCATGACGACGCCGTTCGGGCCGGTCGCCGATGCTCAATTCGTATGGGCGGCCGCTGGCGGCGTTTTTATCGTCACCCGTCGCAATCTGGACCGGCTCGCCGAATTGAAGTCGCTGAACACCGCGCTCCGCCAGATCGACGCATCGATCATCGGCGCGGCGCTTGCAGGCTGACAGGAGGCGGCGATGTCCGCGCTCGCCCGACCGACCGGAAGCTTTCACTTCGACGTGCGCCGCACGGCGACGCTTCTCGCGCTTGGCGCGGCGCTGCTGTTTTTATACGCGCCGGTATACATGGACTTCGCCTCAGGGCCGTGGCGCGAAGACGAAAACGCGCACGCCCTGATCATCATGGCGATCGCCATCGGCGCCGCCGGCGTCCGGCTTCTTACCGAAAAATTTTCGCTGATGAGAACCGCCGGCGAACAGTTAGCCGGGTTTTCGCTGCTCGCCGCCGGGCTCGCGCTGATCGCGCTCGGCGGGGCGGGAGAAACTGTGCTTTTTCTTTCAGCCTCCCAGTTTTTCGTCGCCTCGGGAACAGTTATCGCGCTGCTCGGCTGGCGCGGCGCGCGGCGCTTGTGGTTTCCGCTGGCGCTGACGCTGTATCTCATCATCTGGCCGGGTTGGGCGATCGATGCGTTGACGGCGCCGCTGAAGATGTTGGTGTCGAAAATTGTCGCCGACGTTCTTTATGCGGCTGGCCTGCCTGTCGCGCATGCCGGCGCCGTGATTTCGGCGGGTCCATATCAGCTTCTCGTCGCGGCCGCCTGTTCGGGCCTTAATTCGCTGATCGCGCTGACGGCGGTCGGCGCCGTCTATCTTTATGCGGTCAAGCACAAGGACTGGCGCATCAACGCGGTCGTGCTCCTGTCGTTGGCGCCGATCGCTGTCGCCGCGAACATATTGCGCGTGATGACGCTGACGCTGATCACCTATTATCTCGGCTACGACGCCGGGCAGGGCTTCATGCACGAGGGCGCCGGTCTATTGATGTTCGCGGCGGCGCTCGGACTTGTCTTTCTGATCGACAGTCTTGCGCTGTTGGTCTTTGCGCAGCGGCGTGCGGCATGAACGGGCATTTGATCCGCGTCGGCTTCATCGCCGCCTTGATGGCGTTGACCGGTCTTGCGACCGCGAGCCTGAAGCCCGTGAGAGAAACGGTTGCGGCCGCGCCCGATCTCGAAGCGCTGCTGCCCGAGGAATTCGGCGCGTGGAGGCGCGTTGCGATTTCGCAGGCGGTGCTGCCGGCCGAATCCGAGCCTGGTCCCGGCGAGGCCGTCGCTTACCGCGCCTATCGGGACGACCTCGGCCGCGTCATCACGCTGGTCGCCGCCTATGGCCCGCCGCGAGGGGATTCCGTCCGCCTCCATCGCCCGGAAAAATGTTACGTCGCGCAGGGGTTTGAAATTCTGGACCGCCGCGAGAGCGTCGTCGACGCGCGCGGACACGCGGTGCCGATCATCAATCTCAGCACGCAAAGCCCTTCCCGTCATGAAGCCGTCAGTTACTGGCTGCGTGACGGTGACGCCTATACGACACGGCCGATCGACACCGGCTGGCGCCGCCTCAAGAGCCGATCGGGGCCGAGCGACGGCGCCCTGTTGCGGGTCTCTTCCGTTTACGGAGAAAACCCGCAATTCGATTTGCATGAGAAATTCCTTGAAGCGTTTTCGTCGGCGCTCAGTCCCGAGGCGGCGGCGGTACTGCTCGGACCGGAGCGCGGCTGATGCGACAGGAAAGCCGCTTCGGCGCCGTGATCGTCAATTATAATTGCGGGCGCCTCGCGATCGATGCGGCGCTCAGCTTTCTCGGCGCCGGCGGCGCGGTCGCGATCATTGTCGACAACGCCTCGCCCGACGGGTCGGCGGATGAAATCGATCGCGTGATCAAGGGGCTTGTCCCGCATGTTCCAGAGGCGCCGCCGTCGCCGATCGAACGCCGCGCGCCGGTCTTCGCCGATCCGGGCGTGCTAAAGGCCGGCGCCTTGCGCCTTATTCGCTCCCCTAAAAACGGCGGTTTCGCCTTCGGGTGCAATACGGGGCTGCGCGCGCTCGCCGCGACGCCGGGCGTTGATCGCTTTTTGCTGCTCAATCCCGATGCGCTGATCGCGCGCGATTCGCTCGCCGCCTTCGCCGCGCGGCTCAATGACGATCGCGCCGGCCTTTGCGGCGCGACGGTTGTCGGCTTCGACACTCCGCACAAGGTTCAATGCTTCGGCGGCGCGTCGCTCGATCCGTTCTTTCTGATCGGGCGCAATATCGGCGAGGGCGCCGACTGCAGCGAAGCGCCGGATCGCCAGCAGGTCGAGGCGCGCCTCAGCTATCCGCTCGGCGCCGCGATCGCTTTTCGCCGCGATTATCTGGCGCGCGCCGGCTATCCCGATGAGCGCTATTTTCTCTATTACGAAGAAGCCGACTGGGCGCTCGCTGGCGGGCCGCCGAACCGGCCTGCCTGGGCGCCCGGCGCGATTGTCTATCACCGTTACGGCGCCGCGTCGAAAAGCCGTCGGGCCGATGCGGGTCAGGCGTCCGAGCGGTCGCCGCTCGCGGATTATCACATGACGCGCTCGCGCATCCTGTTCGCGATGAAATGGCGTCCGTTACTGGCGCCGGTGGCGATAGGCGCGGGGCTCGCGCAGTCGCTGAACCGTCTGGCGCGCGGACGCCGCGAAAATGCGGCGGCGATTTTGCGCGCCTGCCTGCCGGGAAAATCCGCGCCGGCGAGATTTGAAGAAGCGCCGGCTGCGGCGGCCTGACGCGCGACGCGCGCCCTGCTGACGCATTTGTCTGCAGCGGCGACGCCTGCTATCAAATTTCGGCTGCGATTTCCCGGCCGCTCGATTTGGGCGCAGCAAGACCAACCGCTGTTTCAGGCCGATGATCTGATGCTGGAAGAGGCTCCGCCGGGCGACGACTCCGCGATTGGCGATCTGATCGGCGCACGCGGCGCCGACGACCGGCTGCAGAACCTTCTTCACTGGCTGAAAACGCAGCTGTCGTCTGTCGATGTTTCAATTCAGATCGGCGTCATCGCCGCCGCGCTGATCCCGGCAGCGCTGTTCGGCCCGCAATTGCGCAAGCTGATCATGGCCCAGGTCGCGCCGCGGGCGCCTTTCGGCGTGCTGCGCCGGGCGGCGAACGCCTTCGCGCATATTGCAACGCCGATCGCGCTTTACCTCACCTGGCAGGGCGCGGCGCTTGCGCTCGCCGCCGCGGGCCGGAAAAGCGAAATCGTCGCGGCGGCGATCAGCCTTCTCGCCGCCTGGATCGTCATCCGGCTGATCACTCTCGTCATCCGCTCGCCCTTCTGGTCGCGTGCGGCGTTTTATGTCGTCTGGCCGATCGCGGCGCTCGACGCCGCGGGGCTGCTAGACGAAGCGGTGCGCTATCTCAACAGCATATCGATTCCTGTCGGCGTCGGGGAGGGCGGCGCCGCATCGACTTTCTCGGCGCTCGATCTGGTACGCGTCATCTTCATCTTCGCGGCGCTGTTCTGGATCTCGAGTCTCGTCAGCCGCTTTTTGAAGAGCCAGATTTCGGCCGTCGACGAATTGACGCCGTCTCTGCAGGCGTTGCTGATCAAGATCCTCGACGTCATTCTTCCGGCCGCCGCTTTTCTTCTCGCGCTGCAGATTGTCGGCTTCAACTTCGCGACCTTGGCGATCTTCGGCGGCGCCGTCGGCCTAGGCATCGGCCTCGGCTTGCAGCGGACGATTTCGAATTTTTTCGCGGGTTTCACGCTGATCGCCGACAAGTCGATCAAGCCGGGCGACGTGGTCGAGGTCGGATCGACCTTCGGATGGGTCGCGGAAATGAATGCGCGATATGTCACGGTGAAAACGCGCGACGGAAAATCGCACCTAATACCCAACGACAAATTCATCGAGGAAGGCGTCATCAACTGGTCGCATTCGGACCGCACGGTTCGGCTGCACGCGCAGTTCGGCGTGGCCTATGGCGTGCGCGATCTTCGGGCCGTGAAAAAGGCGGCGGAGGAAACCGCTGTCAGCGTCGACCGCGTGCTGAAGGCGCCCGCGCCGATGTGCAATCTCGTTGAATTCGGCGACAGTTCGGTCAATTTCGATCTGCGCTTCTGGATCAACGATCCGGCGAACGGCGTCGCCAATGTGACCAGCCAGGTGATGCTGGCGCTGTGGGACCGGTTGCACGAAATGGGCGTCGAGTTTCCGTTTCCGCAACGCGACATCACCATCAAATCATGGCCGGCTAACCCGCCTATGGCCGCCGGAGGCGCGCCTGGAGGATGAGGGCCGGGGCTTTGTTTTCCCGAGCCGGATGGCCTATATTCAGGCGGGGCCGGCGGTTGACCGGAGACGGGGCGGCTTGAGGAGAGTTTTATGTTGAGGGTGATTTTGGCGGCGGCCGTGACGCTTTTGCTCGCCGCCTGCGCGACATCGACGCCTTACGGGCCGGCGTCCGGCAACAACCCTTATGGGTTTTCGGATCAGAAAATCGAGGATGGCCGCTACCGGATCGTTTTCCGCGGCAATTCATCGACGACGCGCGAGACGGTCGAGACGTTTCTTCTCTATCGCGCGGCGGAGCTGACGGTTGAAAACGGCTTCGACTATTTCGTCGTCTCGGAGCAAGACACCGAAGCCAACAAGCGCTATTCGACCTCGCCCAATCCCGCCTTCTATGGCCGCTATTATTACGGCTACGGACCATATTGCTGCGCCTTCCCCTATTATGCCTATGGCTGGGGATGGGGCGGCGCGGGCTATGGCGATTATTCCACGCGCGAATACACGCGCTATACGGCGATCGCCTTCGTCTCGATGCACAAGGGACAAAAGCCCGCCGACAATCCAGAGGCGTTCGATGCGCGGTCGGTGATCGACAATCTGCGCGCTTACGTCATCGCGCAGCCAGAATCCTGATCGCTCCCGCTATCGGGGACGATATATGGTCAAACCTAGACGGCGCGAAGCTTCGGCAGCGAAGTAACCGATGCGTCTTTGCCGGCGACCGCGCGCTCATAGACGGCGACAAAGCCGCGCGGCGTGTGGCGCAAGATGATCGCCGGCTGGCGGCCTACATGAATGGCGGAGCCGACCGCGGGTTTGCGCGGCGATTCGACAGACACTCCGTCCACGGACTGATCGAGGACGCGCACGAACAGCGAGCCGCCGCCGGGAAGCCGGCAGACCATGCGCTGTTCGGCGGCGGGATGGCGCGGCGCGCCGCGACGATCGGAAAGTCCTGCGGCGAAATTCGGGTTGGCGCGCAGCATCAGCTGCTCGGTGAGCAGCGCGCGGCGACGGCGCGAGAGAAGAAAGGAGAGCGCAAATCCGTCCGGAAACGTGCGCACGATGCGCCCTTCGATGACATCGAGACCGGAAACGTAGATGACCGCGGCGTCGCCCTTGACGATTTTGGCGTCGACCACGACGGAAAGATCGCCGGGCGAAATGTTCAACAGGCGGCCGTCATATTCGTCGATGCCGTTAACAATGACGCGGGCGGGCAAATCGAGCGGAATGCGGCGATAACGGCGTTGTTCTGACTTTGTCGTTTTCATACTTCTCTACGAAGAATTGCCTCATCGCGGTCAGTGCAGGCTACGTGCCGCCGCTCAAACCTTCGCTAAGCCGCTTCTTAAAACTTTAGGATTTCCGCGCCGGCGCCCTTTAATTTCGCCGCCTGCCATGGTTAAGGCCTTATTGACGCGCGCTCGGCGCGTCGCGGGACGGTAACGCTTCATCCCATGACGCGGCTTGCAATCATTGCACGAAAACGGGACAGCGGCCTATCGTGCCGCGCGCGGCGCGGCCCGCACTTAATCACCGGAGGTAAGTTCGAATGCTCAGGAAATTCGCGATTGCGGCGCCGGCGGCGGTGATGCTCGTCATGTCGGCTGAGGCGAAACAGGCGCAAGACCCCTATCTCTGGCTTGAAGAGGTCGAAGGCGAAAAAGCCCTCGACTGGGTGCGCGCGCAAAACGCCGAGAGCCTTGCAACGCTGGAAGCCGATGCGCGATTTGCGCCGATGCAGGCGGAGGCGAGAGAGATCCTCAATTCGACCGCGCGCGTTCCGGACGGCGCGATCCACAATGGCCACGTCTACAATTTCTGGCAGGACGCGGCGAGCGTGCGCGGCGTGTGGCGGCGGGCGTCGGTCAAAAGCTACCGCGCTGGCGCGCCGGAATGGGAAACCGTCCTCGATTACGACAAACTTGCAAAAGACGAAGGCCGCAACTGGGTCGCGGGCGCCGTCGCTTGCCTGTCGCCGGCTTATGTTCACTGCATGATCGAGCTGTCGGACGGCGGCAAGGACGCGGGCTACTGGCGCGAATTCAACACGCAAACCAAGTCTTTCGTCGACGACGGATTTGCGCTCGGGGAAGGCAAATCCAACCTCGCCTGGATCGACCAGGACACGCTTCTCGTCGGCGCCGATCTCGGCGAGGGATCGCTGACGACCAGCGGCTATCCGGTTCGCCTGCGCCTCTGGGACCGCGGCGCCCCGGTCGCCGACGCGCCTGTCTTCCTCGAAGGCGCGCCGACTGACGTCGCGGTTTTCCCCGCGGTCGAACAGGATGAGAGCGGCGCGCATGTCTTCGCCAATCGCGCCGTCGATTTCTTCGGCAGCGACTTTTATTATGCGGCCAATGGCGGCGCGGGCGAGCTGCAAAAATTGCCGCTGCCGCAGCGCTCGAACCTCCTCGGCGTCCTTGACGGCCGAGCGATCGCGCTCCTGCGCGAGCCGTGGAGTCATAACGGCGCCGATTACGCTTCCGGCGCGCTCATCGCATTGGATCTTGCGTCAGGCGCGGCGGAGATCGTCATGGCGCCGACGAAAACGCAGTCGATCGACGACGGCAGCGTCGCCATCGGCAAGAGCGACATTCTTGTCAGATATCTAGACAATGTCTCGGGCCGCGCCGCGCGGCTGAAACGCGACAAGAAGACCGGCGCTTGGAAAGCCTCGCCGATCGCCTTGCCGGACGCCGGCGTCGTCAAGATCATCTCGGCGGGCGGCGGCACGGATGACGCCATCCTCTCTTACGAAAGCCAGACCTCGCCGACCGCGCTGTATTTCGTGACGGCGAAGAACAAGGTGAAAAAGATCATCGAGGCGCCGGCCTATTACGACGCCAGCGATGTCGTCGTCGACCAGCGCTTTGCGACCTCGAAAGACGGAACGAAAGTCCCCTATTTCGTCATGGGCAAGAAAGACGTGCTGGCAAAAGGGAACGCGCCGACGATCCAGTACGGCTATGGCGGCTTCCTCAATCCGATCTTGCCTGTCTATTATGAAGACCCGTCGCGCCCGCAACATGGCGCGCTCGCCGGAAAGATGTGGGTGTCGCGCGGCGGCGTACTCGTCATCTCGAACATTCGCGGCGGTTCGGAATACGGCCCCGCCTGGCATCAGGCGGCGCTGAAGGAAAAACGCCAGAACTCCTTCGACGACTTCATCGCGATTTCCGAAGACCTCATCAAGACCGGCGTCACCAGCCCGCAAAAGCTTGGCGCGATCGGCCGGTCGAATGGCGGCCTGTTGATGGGCGCGATCCTCACGCAGCGCCCCGATCTTTATGCGGCGATCGATTGCGGCGTGCCGCTCTTCGACATGAAGCGCTATAACAAGCTTCTCGCCGGCGCTTCGTGGATGGCCGAATATGGCGATCCTGATATTCCCGCGGAGTGGGCCTATATCTCGGAATATTCGCCCTATCAGAATCTGAAAGCCGGCGTCGCTTATCCGAAAGTCTTTTTCTACACATCGACCAAGGATGATCGCGTGCATCCGGGCCACGCGCGCAAGGCGGTCGCGAAGATGACGGCGCTCGGCCACAAGCCGTTCTATTATGAAAATATCGAAGGCGGCCACGGCGGAACCGCGAACCAGGATCAGCTCGCGCACCGCACCGCGCTCGAATTTGTCTATTTCGCGCGCATGTTGATGGGCGGCCCGCAATAATCCGCATCGCGGGGTTCCCTTCAGGTCTCAGCCCTGTATTCTCCTCGCCGCAAGCGAGGAGAATAGCCGATTGATGGCGTGGTGGTTCGGGATCAAGCTGTGGAAGCGCGTCTTTCTGGGTCTCAGCCTTGGCGTCGCCTTCGGTCTTCTCGTCTCGCGCTCGATGGACGCCGCCGCCGCCGAGGCGCTGCTGCTGAATGTCAGGATCGTCGGCGACATCTTTATCGCGATGATCCGCCTCGTGATCATTCCGCTGATCTTTTTGACGCTGGTCGCCGGTGTTCTCGCGCTCGGAGATCCGGCAAGGCTCGGCGCGATCGGCCTCAGAACGATCCTGCTCTATCTCGCGACGACCTTCTTCGCGAACATCATCGGCCTCCTCATGGGGACGGTTTTTCGCCCCGGCGCGGGCGTCGATCTCGGCGCCGCCGCGCCGAAATCTATTTCGGCTGAAAGCGCCGGGTTCTTCGAGCGGCTCGCCGCGATGGCGATGAAAAATCCGTTCGAGGCGTTTCTCGCCTTCGATCCGATGACGCTGGCGCTGACCGCGATCCTCGTCGCCGCCGGCGCGATCGCCGCGTTCCGCTCGAATGCCGGCGGCGAAAAGCGGCCGCTGTCGGGGGCGCTCTTCGCCCTGCTGTTCGCGCTCGGCGTCGCCGCGGCCTCGGGCGATATTCTCATCGTCATCTTCGCCTCGCTTGTCTTTGGCGTCGCTCTCCTTTTCATGGGCTCTGCCGGCGCGCCCGCCGCGCGCTTTTTCGCCTTTGCCTCGGACAAGGTGCTGGTCGTCACCCAGTGGATCATGGAGCTTGCGCCCTTCGGCGTCTTCGCGCTGATCGCCCATGTCGCCGGAACGAAGGGCGTTGAGGCGTTCACGGCGGTCTTCATGCTGGCGATCGCCGTCTATCTCGGCTGCTTCCTCCATATGGGGATCGTCTATGGATCGATCCTCAAATTCTGGCTGAGGCTTCCTTTCGTCAATTTTTTCCGAGGCATTCTCGACGCGATGATGGTCGCCTATTCGACCTCCTCGTCCTCGGCGACGCTGCCGGTCACGATCGCCAGCGTGCGCAAAAATCTCGGGGTGTCGAAATCGGTCGCCGGCTCGGTCCTGCCTTTGGGCGCGACCATCAACATGGACGGGACCGCGCTGTATCTCGGCATCGTCGCGCTCTTCACCGCGCAGGCCTTCGGCTACACGCTCGAGCCGCAGCATTATTTCCTGATCGCGCTCGCCGCGGCGCTGGTCTCGATCGGCGCGGCCGGCATTCCCTCAGCGTCGCTCTTTCTGCTGGCGACGGTCTTGCAGGTCTTCGGCGTGACGCCTGAGCACACCGCGCTCGTCGTCGGCTTCATCTTCCCGTTTGACCGCGTGCTCGACATGATGCGCACCGTCGTCAATGTGACCGGCGACGCGACTGTCGCCGTCGCCGTCGCCAAATGGGAAGGCGAGCTGGACGAGGAGATCTTCCGGGGCAAGCCGGCGCTGTGACCGCTTGGCGCCTGGCGGTTTGTTGAGCGCCGGCGCGGCCTCCAGCCGGAAAAGGCGCCCCCTTTGGCTGGCGGCCTCTTCTGTCGGGCGGCGCGGATGACGCCCCCTCAATCGCCACGAAGTGACGGAACCAGTCTCTGGTTCCGCTCAGGGCAGATTGGGTGAGCGCCCAAAAAACGCACGGCCAATCCGATCTAACCGGGGCGATCGAACCGGACCTGCGTCCATTCACCATGTCAAAGAGCCGGCGCGCGCCGCCGGAACGATGCGCGCCCTGACGCCAAGACGATTGAGGGGCCCCAAACGTGACAGGATCCCGAAAATATTTTTGCCGCACGCGTGAGTGAGCGCTCACTTGCAGCCCGGCGGCCCGCCCCCGACTTGCCTTCGTCGTTCCCCCGGCCTAAAGACCGCCCCTCAAATCCGGAAGTTCGTCTTCCAGGCTTTGCCGGCACGACCCCCTGACGAGAAAAAGGGACGGGGCCGGGAAGCCGCCGCCGACGGGGTGATGCCCTCTCGGCGGCCGATGGTGTTTGGGCCGTCGGCGGGCCCTTGCGTTTGTGCGCTTCGCGCACGGGCGTCGGGGTGACGCCCTCTCGGCGGCCGAAAGCGTTTGGCGTCATGAGGCGTTGATGTTTGAAAGTCTGAGCGAACGGCTCGGCGGCATATTCGAGAAGCTCCGCGGCAGGGGGGCGCTCGAGGAGAAGGATGTCGACGCCGCGCTACGCGAAGTGCGCGTGGCGCTGCTCGAAGCCGACGTCGCGCTCCCCGTCGCCAAGGATTTCATCGCGAAAGTGCGCGAGCGCGCGGTCGGCGCCGAAGTTCTGCGCTCGGTGACGCCCGGCCAGCAGGTCGTCAAAATCGTCCATGACGCGCTCGCCGACACGCTCGGCGGCGAGGCGGACGACGCCGCGCTCGATCTCGCGATGGCGCCGCCGGCGCCGATCCTGATGGTCGGTCTTCAAGGCTCGGGCAAAACGACGACGACCGCGAAAATCGCCAACCGTTTACAGACGCGCGAGAAAAAGCGCGTCTTGATGGCCTCGCTCGACACCCGCCGCCCGGCGGCGATGGAGCAGCTGAAAGTTCTCGGCGAACAGACGGGCGTCAAGACGCTGCCGATTGTTGCGGGCCAGTCGCCGCAACAGATCGCCGCGCGCGCGATGGAGGCGGGGCGCCTCGGCGGTTATGACGTCGTCATGCTCGACA
>Ga0155549_1137_pt1 | contig 13773 bp, 12 predicted proteins | sample RifCSPhighO2_12_FD_107206 | JGI IMG/M metagenome (GOLD analysis project Ga0155549, IMG submission 107206) | Alphaproteobacteria bacterium RIFCSPHIGHO2_12_FULL_63_12
TGCTCACCGAACTTGGCGTCGTCTGGCAGGAGCGTCAGCTCGCTGACGGCCGCGTCTTCATCGCCGCCTCGATCGGCGCGACGCTGTCGTTCAACATCGTGCCGGCGGCCTGTCTTGGCGCCGACGGCAAATCGAACTGCGTCGGCGCGAACCTGATCACGTTGTTCACCGGCGGCTCGCCCAATCCGCAATCGGTCTCGGCGTTCAACCAGAAATACGTCTTCACCAGCGCCGGCATGTATTCGGACGGATCGAGCGCCTTCCTGTCGCGCTATGACATCGCCGATTACGGCATCCCGCGCGGCAATATCGCGTCCAGCATCTACAATTACTTCACCCTGGCGCAGCGCTTTCGCGACGAGATCGGCACCAAGACGGTGAGCGCCGACGGCTACGCCGACGACATGTCGGCGGCGGCGCTAACGATCGAATCCGGCAAACAGGTCGGTTTCGACGTCGCAGTCTCCACCGACGGCTCGATGGCCGCCGTTCACCGCGCCAGCCTCGAAGCGACTCCGGAACTCGTCCGCAAGCTCCTCGCTTCGGACAACGCGCCGCGCAACAAGATCACGAATATCCGCGAATAAGCGCGAGACCTTCTTTCCCTCCCTTGAAAAGGGAGGGAAGGAGGAGCTCGCCGTCGGGTCAGGTCGTGCAGGATCCGACAGTGATGCAGAATTGCACTTTCGCCGACAGGCGCGGCCAGCGTGTCGCCGCCTTTTCCATATGGACGGCGCCGATCACCTTCTGCGAAATCGGCGATGAATAATCATATTCCGTCTCGGCGACGACCAACGACGCGGTGTCCTGCAGGAGGCTGGGGTCGACATCGCCCGGATAGACGGTTCCGGCGGCGTAGGGGACCGCGTTATTGGAATCGCGACTCCAGTGGACTTTCACTTCATTCGTCGCCGTGTCGAGATAGACGCTGACGACGCGGAACGTCACCACGATGTCGCGCTGGTCGATGATGTCTTCCATGCCGACGAAAAGATCGTCGAGATTGTCCTTGGTGATTGAGGTCTCCTGCGCCACAAGATCGGCGAGCGTGTTCGCCGACATGTTGACCTTGCGGCTGGTCGAGTAGGCGGACGAGCCTTCGACGACGCCGAAGAAAAGCAGGATCATCACCGGAGCGATAAACGCGAATTCAACAGCGGCGAGACCGTCGCGGCAGCGCAGGAAAGCGGACACGATCGGGCGCAACGCCCCGCCGCCCGCCGCCGCCATGATATCGCGCTTCTGCATGCTCTCACGAATCATAGGGCTCATTCCTGAAGATCGTCGTCGAGAACATTTTCACCGCGCCGCCCTTCGCTTTTTCGAGATTGAGGCCAAGCCCCGGATTGAAGCTTTTGTGCATGTAGCACACGCGCACGCGCACGATGTCGCGCGCGCCGCCGGCCTGATACGGAATGGCGTCGACTTGATCCGGATCGGCGTCGCGGCATACCGGGGCGGCGACGTCGGCGGCGAGTTCAGCAAAGGTTGAAAAGCGCGCGACGTCGACGGTCAGCCGCTGATTGCAGTCGCCGAAGAGCTTCACGACATTGCAGATTTCATCGAAAAAGGCGTCGCGCGAAATCGCATTGGTCTGCGCCTGTCCGGTGCGGATGAGGCGCGCGGCTTTGGCGTTGGCCGCCTCGACCGCCGATTCGATGAAGAAGAAATATCCGGCTTCAAGAATGGAGAAAGTCAGGGCGAAAAAGATCGGCGCGACCAGAGCGAATTCGACCGCCGACGACCCGCTGCGGCATTTGAGGAACCGCTGGCCGCGTTTCGTTTGACCCTGTCTCATATCCGTACAACTCCCGCCGGATCGTTTCGGCGCAACCCTTTGGGGTAAAATCGAAGCAATATTTGCGCCTGGGCGTTTATCCCCATTCCGCGCAATTTGAACGAAACGGCTTAACCCTTCGTGATCGTACGCAGTTAACGGGCGCTAACCATCCGCGTCCGGACAAAAGAAAAAGGCGGCCCGAAGGCCGCCTTTTCCGTCAGGAAATTTGGCGCCGCTTAGAACTTCTTGCGGACCGTCACGCCGTAGGTGCGCGGCTCGTTGAGATAGCCGGAGAACGAACCCTGCTGCGCGACCGACGGGAACGCCTGGATGATGTATTTGTCATTCAGAGCGTTGCGCATCCAGCCCTGGATTTCAAAGCCGTTCTCCCAGTTGAAGCCGAGGGAAAGGTTGAGGTTCTGGACTTCACGCGACGCGATAGCTGCCGGAACGTTTTCGATCGCCTGGACATTCGACTGCCAGTCGAATTCGCCGCGCAGATACATCTCCAGCGTTTCGGAGAGCGGCTGGGTGTAGGTCAGCGAGGTTGCGATCGACCATTTCGAAATGCCGGCCGGGCGAATGCCCGACGCGTCAAACGTGGTGGCGCCCGGAACCTGGCACGCCGCCGGAGCGGCGCCGACGAAGGACGCGCAAGGCGCGTTCGGGAACGAGTCGTATTCGGGGTCGAGATAGGTGACGCCGAAGGTTGCGACCAGCGGCTCGGCCGGCTGCCACAGCGATTCAACTTCAAAGCCCCGGACCGACTGTTCGCCGGCATTGGCGAGAACGAAGCCGGTGCCGTTGAAGATGTTCGACTGGAAGCCTTTGATCGTCTGGTCGAAGAGGGCGACGTTGATATAGCCCTGATCGAACTTCGCCTTGAAGCCGAATTCGAAGAGCTTCACGTCTTCCGGTCCAGCCGCGCGGCCAAATCCGAGCGCGTCAGGCGGCGAGGAGTCGGAGGAGAGGTTGACGGCGGAAGCTTTCCAGCCCTTCGCATAAGTGAAATAGGCGTTCAGCCAGTCGTTCACGTCATACGCCGCGCGCAGCGTATAGGTGACCTTGTCGCCTTCGAACACGCCGGTTTCGTTCGCGTTCGGATAGCTGACCTGCGGATCGAAGAACTGCAGCGGGGTGAGCGCGAGCAGCTGGTTGCAGGCCGGCGGCGGGTTGGTCGCCGAGCACGGCGTCGTGCTGATCGCGGTCGCCTGCGCGAACTGGGCCGGGAACAGGGCGAAATTCGCCGGGGTCGGCGCCTGACCGCCGGTCAGGGCCTGGAACGCGCCCGCGAGGCCGATCTGCACGAGATTGAGGTTGGAGAGCACATCGGTCAGCACGCTGTTGGCGATGACTTCTTTCTTGTCATCGAGATAGGCGATGCCGCCCGAGAGAGTCAGGCGCTCAGTGAGGTGAAGGTCAAGCTGACCGAAGATCGAGAAGGACGTGTTGTCCATCTGATAGTCGCCGAAAACCCCGGTCCCGTTGGCGAAGAAGCTGCCAGCCGGCAGGCCGAGCGCCGCTTCGGTCGCCCCGAGCGCGCCTGGCGCGCCGAGGAGTTGCGTCAGGCCGTCGGTGTACCCGCGCGCATCCGGTCCGAAAATGACGTCGCGCGACGAGGTGACGTCTTCGCTGAAATAGAAGCCGCCGATCAGCCAGTCGAGCGTGTTGTCGCCAGTCGACGCAAGACGAATTTCCTGCGTGAACGTCTCGAACGAGCGCGCCTGCGGGTTGGTGATGATCGCCGCCGCGCTGAAGTCGGCGTCGGTCTGCGAGGTGTCGCTCTGTTCGCGATAGGCGGTGATCGAGGTCAGCGCCGCGCCGCCCCAGTCCCAGTCCATCTGACCCGAGATGCCCTTGCCGGTCAGCTGGTTGCTGACTTTTTCGTCAAAGGCGACCGAGTAAGCGCGGTCGGCGTCGCTATCGACGGCCTTGCCGAGGAAGGGCGGGTTCGGCCCGCCGATGGCGAACAGCGTCGCCGGTCCGTTGATCAGCTGGATCGCGCCGCAGCAAACCTCGTCGATCTTGTTGTAATCGCCGATGACGCGGAACGAGAGATTGTCGGTCGGCTCGAACAGAAGATCGGCGCGCACCGACCAGCGATCGCGCTCGTTCAGTTTCGATCCGTCGACGATGTTGGTGTAGAAACCTTCACGGTTGTTGGTGCTGCCGGAAATGCGGAAGGCGAGCTTGTCGGAAATCGGGCCCGTCAGCGAGCCTTTGAAAATCACTTCCTCAAAACGGCCGTAGCTCGCTTCAACCGCGCCGCCCCATTCGAATTCCGGCTTCTTGGTCGTGATCGAGATCGCGCCGGCCGACACGTTCTTGCCGAACAGGGTCGACTGCGGGCCGCGCAGGATTTCGACGCGCTCCAGCACCGGAAGGTCGGCGATCGCCGCCGCCGAGCGCGAGCGATAGACGCCGTCGATGAACACACCGACCGAGCTTTCGATGCCGGGGTTGTTCGCGCCGTTGCCGAAGCCGCGGATGATGAAGTTCGACTGCGACGAGTTCTGTAGCTGGCTGATGCGCAGGGACGGCACCATCGTCTGCAGGTCGAAAAGATCCTGCACGTTCGACTGTTCGATCGCGCGGTCGTCGACGACGGAGACCGCGATCGGCACTTCCTGCAGCGTCTGTTCCCGCTTCGAGGCGGTGACGATGATCTCATCGTCCTGAGCGAACGCCGCGGTCGACGCGATGGCGCCGGCGGCGGCGCCGCAGAGAAGACGTCCCGTAATCTTAACGAGACCCTTGGTGACTTTCATGGATAACCCCTTCTTGCGCCCCTCCCTGACGGGGCAGTTTAACGGTCGCCGGCATCATCCGGGCGCTCGCGTGTGGGGCAGTATTTGCGCGCCAAAGAGTCGGCGTAAAGTAAACGTCAGCAGCGTTTTCACCGCGACGCCTCAACCGTGCCTATTTTGCAACAAGCGGTTTACAGGCGGTTTGCGCGCCGGACATCAAAATTGCTGCAGTGCAGCAGAGTCTCCGGTCCGGCGCGGTCAACGTCCCGCCTTCGATAAAAGGGGATTATCGGCCGCGCCGGCGCCCTAATAGCCTTTAAGGATCAGAGCCGCCGTCCAGGATTTCGCCGACAGGCGAAATCCGCCTTTGCGCGCGTGCTGGAAATAGCGAAATTGGGCGGCGGTGGCGGCGGTCAACTCGCCGATCAGCGCGGGCTCGCCGTTCTCCGGGGCGCCTTTCGCAATGAACAAGACATCGTCGCCCGGCGCGACCGGGTGCGAGGGATCGGCGAAAATCAGCTCGCCCGGCTTGAATCGCGGCGCCATCGCTTCGTCCTGCGCATAGACCCCGAAGATCGGCGCGGCGGCGGCGCAATGGAGGGGCCTCGGCTTCAGTTCGACCGGACGCTCCTGGCGGAATATCCGGAAGGTCGCGGGCCCCGCGCCGCCGGCTTTCGCCGTGCGATAGACGGGGATCATTGATGCTTTTGGCGCGGGCGCGAACGCGGCCTCGCTTTCGGCGAAGCCGGAGGGCGCCGGAACGCCAAGGTACTGTGCGATCCGTTGCGCTTCGCGCAGCTTCAGCACGCGGTCGCCGCTCAGCAGGCGCGATACGCCGCTTTTGTCGATATTGATCGCGTCTCCGATGCCTTTGCGGGACTTGCTGTCGTCGCGCTCCAGCGCGTCGATGATCCATTGAATGTCGGAGCGGGTCTTGCGATGCATGGAGAGCGCTCCCGCCGGGCGGCTTGTTGCCATGATGACAACCATCGCTTAAGAGCCGCGGGAGGCCGAGGCTACAAACCGGCGGTTGCAACAGACGCTCCTCGCGGGACCGGCCGTTGACGGGGCGAACGGCCCTTCCATGCGCCGCCGCGCGGCTTGGAATGGCGCCCGGAATGCGGTTAAAGGGGCGCCGCCTGCACGCCATCGCCAGCGCCATCAAGGACCCATGACAGACGCCCGCAAAATCAAAGTGAACGGCCGCGAGATCGAAGTTGCGCCCAATCTCACCCTGCTTCAGGCCTGCGAAGCGGCGGGCGAGGAAATTCCACGCTTTTGCTATCATGAGCGGCTGTCGGTCGCCGGCAACTGCCGGATGTGTCTTATCGAGGTGAAGGGCGGCCCGCCCAAGCCCGTCGCCTCCTGCGCGCAGAATGTCCGCGATCTTCGCGGCGGCCCCAATGGCGAGCCGCCAGAGCTGTTCACCAACACGCCGATGGTGAAGAAGGCGCGCGAAGGGGTGATGGAGTTCTTGCTCATCAATCACCCGCTCGACTGCCCGATCTGCGATCAGGGCGGCGAATGCGATCTTCAGGACCAGGCGATGGCCTATGGCCGCGACGGGTCGCGCTATGAGGAGAACAAGCGCGCGGTCGAAGAAAAATATATGGGCCCCCTGATCAAGACGATCATGACCCGCTGCATCCAGTGCACCCGCTGCGTGCGCTTTGCGACGGAGATCGCCGGCGTCGACGATCTCGGCCTCGTCAATCGCGGCGAGAACGCTGAAATCACCACCTATCTCGAAAAAGCCGTCGATAGCGAACTCACCGGCAATCTGATCGACGTTTGTCCGGTCGGCGCGCTCACCTCGCGGCCCTATGCGTTCAACGCGCGGCCGTGGGAGCTGACCAAAACCGAAACCATCGACGTCATGGACGCGGTCGGCTCGAATATTCGCGTCGATGCGCGCGGCCGCGAAGTGATGCGCATTCTTCCGCGCCTGCACGAGGAGATCAACGAGGAGTGGATCTCCGACAAGACGCGCTTCATCTGGGACGGGTTGAAACGCCAGCGTCTCGACCGGCCCTATATCAGGGTGGACGGCAAGCTGCGCCCGGCGAGCTGGGACGAAGCGTTCGCTGTCGTCGCGGCGAAACTGAAAGCCTCGAGCGCCGACCGCGTCGCCGCCATCGTCGGCGACCTCGTTCCGGCCGAAGCGATCAAGGCGTTGAAAGACCTGATGGCGTCGATCGGCTCTCCGCATACGGACTGTCGTCAGGACGGCGCGCCGCTCGGCGGCCCGCGCGAGTCTTATCTTTTCAATTCGGGCATCGCCGGAATCGAGCGCGCCGACCGCATCTTGATCATCGGGTCGAACCCGCGCTGGGAAGCGCCGCTGGTCAATGCGCGCCTCCGCAAAACCTGGCTCGCCAATCTCGGGATCAAAATCGCGCTGATCGGCGAGAAGCGCGATCTTTCCTACGCTTATGAGCATCTGGGCGCTGGTCCTGAAAGCCTCGACAAGGGCGCGGCCTTCCTGAAAGGCGCCGAGCGGCCAATAGTGATTGTCGGCATGGGCGCGATCGCGCGCGCCGACGGCGCCGCCGTGTTGGCGCAGATCGCGGCGCTCGCGCGCGACGCCGGCGTCGTCAGGGAAGGCTGGAACGGCTTTAACGTCCTGCATCTGGCGGCGGCGCGCGTCGCCGCCCTCGATCTCGGCTTCGTTCCCGGAAAAGGCGGGCGCGATTTCGCCGCCATCCTCAAAGGCGCCGCCGATCGCGCGATCGATGTCGTCTACAATCTCGGCTGCGACGAGTTCGACGCAACAAAGCTCGCCGGCGCCTTCGTGGTCTATCAGGGCCACCACGGCGACAATGGCGCGCGCCATGCGGATGTGATTTTCCCCGGCGCCTCCTATGTCGAGCAGTCCGGCGTTTACGCCAACACCGAGGGCCGCGCGCAAATGGCGAACCGCGCGCATTTCCCCTTCGGCGAGGCGCGCGAGGACTGGGCGATCATCCGCGCGCTGTCCGACCGCCTCGGCAAGAAGCTCGCTTATGACGATCTCTTCGCGCTCCGGCAGGCGATGATCGCCGACGCGCCGTCGCTCGGCCGCCTCGATCAGGGACCGTCTGGCGCGGCGCCGCTCGATCTCTCGGCGGTCGGCGTCAGGGGCGCCGTCTCGTCCGACCCGTTCCGGTCGCCGGTCAGGGATTTCTATCTGACCAACCCGGTCGCGCGCGCCTCGAAAACCATGGCGGAATGTTCGTCCGTCCTGTCGGGCGCGGCGAAACTGGCGGCGGAGTAAGACAAGAGGGCGATGACGCTTCAGACCGACAACGACCGCGTCATCGCGTCCATTCGCGCCAATATCGTCTTTGAAAAACTTATTGTCTCGGTGCTGACGGTCGCCGGCGCCGCCTCAATGGCTTATCTCCTCATCGGCCTCGGCTGGCGGGCGTTGGCGGGGGGACTTTCCGCCAGTGCTGCGGCGACGACAGTGATCGACGCCGTGCGGTTCGCTTGTGTGTTTTTCCTTGCGGGGTTCGTCGCATCGCTGGCGATCGGCATTCCGCTGTTTCGCTGGCTGGAGCGGGCGAAGATCCGCCGCGTTGCGCCCTATGCGCTGGCGGCGTTCGCGGTCAGCTTCGCCTTTCTGGCCGCGGCGGGATCGGCGCCGTCTTTCGAGGCGCCGGCGCGTGCGCTTTATCTGGTTCCGGGAATCGCCGCGGCGCTTCTCTTTGGGCGAAAGATGCGCCCGTTCTGGCTCGCCGCCGATCGCGCCGACGCGGCTGCGCCTGGCGTCACGCGGATTCACTAGCGCGCAATGAGTGGTTGCCGGATTTGCGTCAGCGCGCCGTCGGGCCGCGCCGGCCGTTCACGTCACCTTGCCGCGCCGGGAAAATTCCGGCCGGCGCCATTCTTCCGTAGACAGAATATCGGCGAGAACGCCGGCGGCGTTCGAGACGTCTTCAAATGACAAAAACAGCGGCGAAAAGCCGAAGCGCATCAGATCGGGCGCGCGAAAGTCGCCGATGACGCCGTGCGCGATCAGCGCCTGCATGATCTCATAACCGTGCGCGTGGCGGAGGCAGACATGCCCGCCGCGCCGCTCCGGCAAGGCATGGACGCCGAGGCCGAGACCCTCCGTCGCGCCGAGGAAAAAATCGCCGAGCGCGCGCGCTTTTGCTTCCAGCGCGCCAAGATCGACGCCGTCGAAAATATCGAGCGCGGCGTCGAGCGCGCAGAGCGACAGGATCGGCGGCGTTCCGGCGGCGAAACGCCGGACTCCGGCGGCGGGGGCGTAGGCGCCGGCGAAATCGAACGGCGCCGCATGGCCCATCCAGCCGGACAAAGGCTGCGCCATCGCGTCAGCGTCGCCGCGCGCGACATAAATAAAGCCGGGCGCGCCCGGCCCGCCATTCAGGAATTTGTAGCCGCAGCCGACGGCGAAGCGCGCGCCGGCGCCGCGGACGTCGACCGGAATGAGTCCGGCCGCGTGGCTCAAATCCCAGATAATGTCGAAGTCTTGCGCCGCCGCTTCTTGCTCGGCCGCCGCCATGTCGAGAATTTCAGCGCTGCGGTAATGAACGAGACTTTGCACGAGAACGCTGTTCTTCGGCGGCGCGCGGCCATCGAGGCGCGTCAGCGCGGCGCCGGTCATGCGCGCGACCCCTTCAAGCACATATTGATCGGTCGGAAATTCGCCGGCGTCGACCGCCAGCGTCGCGCCTGGCCGCCGCGCGGCCAGCGCGGCGGCGAGTTTGAACAGATTGACCGAGACGCTGTCGCAGACGATCACGTCTTCGCTCGCCGCGCCGATCAGTCTGGCGATCTTTGCGCCCGCGCGCGCGGGAAGGTCGATCCAGTCGGCGTCGTTCCAGCTGCGGACAAGGCCCCGCCGCCAGTCGGTTTCAGCGGCGTCGCGCAAGCGGGCGAGCGCCCGTCGCGGCGGCGGCCCCAGCGAATTGCCGTCGAGATAGATGACGCCCGCCGGCAGATCGAACTCATCGGCGAAGCCGCGCAATGCATCCGCCGCGTCGAGCGCGCGCGCTCTTTCAAGCGTCGTCATCGCAGCGTCCTCAACACGGCGCGCACCGGCGCCGCGTCGAGCCCGGCAAGTTTCAGCGGCGGCGCGATCAGCTCGTAATCGCCTTCCTCGACATCATCGAGAACGAGCCCTTCGAGGATGCGCAAGTCGCGGGCGCGAACCGCCTGATGCGCGTCCATTCGTTTTGACTCTTGCGGGTCGAGCGACGGCGTGTCGACGCCGATGAGGACGACGCCGCGATCGGCAAGCCAGAAGATCGCCGCCGCGTCGACGGCGGGAAACCCCGAATCCCAGCGATCCTGCGGCGCGGTTTCATAGAACCGCAACAGCGCTCGCGGCGCGAGGGCGCGCGATCCGGCGCGCGCGGCGAGATCCGCGGCCGTGAGCAATGGGCGCACGCCGATCACATGAATGACCGTACACGGACCGATATAAGGCTCCAGCGCTATCTGGTCGATCGGCGCGCCCATGCGATCGTAATGCAAGGGCGCGTCGGCATGGGCGCCGGCATGGGTCGAGAGCGTCGCTTTCGCGACATTGACCGGGCAGGCGCCGTCGATTGTCCATGTTCGCTCGGCGCTGAAGGGCGTGTCGCCCGGCCAGACCGGCGTCCGGCTAGAGAGCGCCGGGGAGATGTCGATCAGCCTCATCGGCCGGCCTGATAGACGGGGACGCCGTCGCCGAGTTTTGCATTGTTCTCTTCGCGCAGTTTCGCGGCCGCCTCGTCATAGACGAAGGGAAGGAACGCGTAGCGGCGCCCGCGCGTCACCTTCGTCACCGCGTGCAGCATCGAGCAGGAAAAGACGACCGCGCCCCCGACCGGCGCCTTGTAGCTGCGCATTCCATATTCGGGAAACATGACCTCGCCGCCGTCGAAATCGTCGTTGAGATTGATCGACACCGCGAAGCGCCGGTGCGCCGTGCCGCTGGTCGTGTTGTCGCGATGCGCGCGAAAATGCGCTTCCTCCGCGGCGTCATAACAAGAGACGATGAAGCGTTCCATGCGGGTTGCGCGGAACTGGTGCACTTTCAGGATTTCCGGCGCGATGCGCCGCTGGACCAGCGCCTTGGTGCGGTCGATGATCGCCTTGTCGTCGATCGTATAGTCGCGGCGGCGCTTGTGCGCGTAGTCGCTGACGCCGACCGTCTTGCCGTCGATCTCGCGCACGAAGCCGGAATCTTCGCCGCCATGGGTCTCGTAAAGGCCGACCAGCGCGCGGCAGAAATCGCGGTCGAAGACATTCGGCAGGACGAGGATCGGGGCCGACACTTCAAATCCCGGAAACGACGCCGGCGGCGGCGATTTCTCGACCAGCGACAAGGCCGCATTGATGTCGCTGCGGTCCGGCGCGAAGGGGACGACGTCGATGATGCGCAAGGTCGGGTCGATGATGACCCAGCGACGCATGGCCGTGACGGGGCCGGTTCTGTCGGCGGCGTCTATCGGGGCAGCGCCGTAGAGCGCGCTCACCGACGCGTCGAAATCGTGAAAGAACCGCACGCCGGGCGGCCGGTCGGCGATGCGCTTTGCGGCTTCATCCGAAGGGTCGAGGCTGACGCCGAAAAACGACGCCTTGTCGTCGTTGAAAATATCGCGGCGCGCCAGCGCCGCCTCGATCGCTGCGCGCGAATGGGGATCGGACGCGGACGCGAAAAAACACAAGACGATATACCGCCCCGCAACCGTGTCGAAGGAAAAGCGCGGATTGGCGTCGGTGCGCTGCTTGAACCACGGCGCCGGATCGCCGGCCGAGAGAGAAACATGGGACGTCATTGCGCGCCGTCGAATCGCCGTTTGCAGGTCGCCGCGAGGATCGCAACCCCGCGGCTTTGGCGCAAGCGCCAATTTCGCGTCAGATCGCGGTCGGCGACTTCCGGCGCATCATCAGGCGAATGAAAAGCCGTGACGATATCTGGCCGATCACGAAGAACAGCACGGACATGCCGGCGGCGAACGGGATCAGCCACCGGCCGAGTATTTCACGCGGCGGCTCCGGCGCGCCGGGAGGCAGGGGCGTGTCCGGCGTCGCAGGCGTGTCGAATGTGCCGATCATGATCGATCCGCTGTCGGGTCCGACCCATAGCCCCGCTTTGTCGGGAGCGACGATTTCGGCGAGACCGGTGAAGGCGAAACCCGCCGCCAGCAGGAAGAACACGAGCGACACGAAAAGGCCCGCCGTCGCCGTCACGCGGCGTGAGGCGAGCGTCAGCAGCGCGCCAAACGTCTTCACCGCGCCGCCATCGGCGAACGCCGTTTGAATTTTCATTTCCTCGATGAACGAGCGGGCGCATGCGTCCGGCGCGCCGAGCGACTTTATCGCCTCGGCGAGTTTTCCCTCGCCCGTTCGGTGTTCGAGATGGGCGCGGATTTCGGCGACAATGTCGTCGCGATCGCGATCTGGAAGCGCGCGCAACGCTTTCGACAGGCCGCGAAGATAGTTCTCGATTGTTGCGGCGTCTTTCATTTCTTTTCTCCCACGATCATCGTCAATTCGTCGCGAAATCCCAGCCATGCGGCGCGCATCGATTTCAGCGCGGCGCGGCCGTCGGCGGTCAGCGCATAAAGTTTTTGCCCCCGTCCGCCGCCGGCCGGAGTGCGCCAGCGTCCTTCGATGCGCCCCTCGCGTTCCAGCCGGTTGAGCATCGGATAGATCGAGCCGTCGGAAAGGCCGATCTCGGGACGCAATTCCAGCGCATCGAGAAGGCCGATGCCGGATTTCGCCTCGGTTTCCAGAAGCGCGAGCACGGCAAGTTCCGCCGCGCCTTTTCTCAGCTGGGATTTCCAGGTTTCGACATCCATCGAGGTCTGGTATGGCAAGATAACTTGCATTGCAATGTCAGATCGACGAATCGAAGGGCGCGCGCGGCGACCGGAACATGCGATGACGCCCCCCCCCGCCCGGATTTTGGGGTAAGCTGAGAAAAGGAGATTTGATGTCCGCCATTTTCGCCTTCACCCATGCGATCGTCAGAAAGCCCGGGCGCTCCGTCGTCGGCGGGCTGCGCGGCGGCGGCGGGCCGGATCCTTCCTTTGACGGGGTCGTCAATGAACACGCCGCCTATTGCGCCGCACTGGTGCAGGCGGGGCTGGCGGTGACGATCCTCCCCGCGCTCGACGCGTTTGCGGATTCGGTTTTCGTCGAGGACCCGGCGCTGGTTTTTCCCGAAGGCGCGATCCTGTTGCGGCCGGGCGCGCCGAGCCGCGCCGGCGAAGTCGCCGAGATCGCGCCGGCGCTGCGCGACAAATTCGAGACCGTGCTCTCGCTCGATGAAGGCTTCGCCGACGGCGGCGACATCCTGATGACGGCCGAACGAGTGATGATCGGCCTTTCGGCGCGCACCAATTCCGATGGCGCAAAGGCGCTGGTGCGGCTGCTGGCGAAATTCGGCCGGCGCGCCAGCGTGGTCGAGACGCCCAAAGACGTTCTCCATTTCAAGACCGACTGCGCGCTGATCGACGAAGAAACTGTGCTGACGACGCCCAGGCTTGCGCGCTCGGGCGTCTTCAAGGGGTTTCGCGAAATCCTCACCGCCGCCGGCGAGGACGCGGCGGCGAACGCGCTGCGCGTCAACGACCGGCTGTTCGTCGGCGCAAGGTTTGCGCGCACGATCGACGCGCTCGACCGCGAAGGATTTGCGGTGACGCCGCTCGCGGTCGATGAAATCGGCAAGATCGACGCCGGCCTTTCCTGCATGTCGCTGAGATGGCGATCGCTCACGGACGCGTGATGGCCGCGTCATGCGGGCGCGATTGACCGCTTCATCGTCGAAACCCTAGCTTCTTTCGCACCTTTTACGGCGCCTCAGCCAAAACGAATGAAAAAAGGAAAGAAAATGACGGCCATAAAAATCTACGGAATTCCGCTCTCGCAAAATGTCAGGAAGCCGATGGCGGTCGCCGCCCATCTCGGGATCGCGGTCGAGAATGTCCCGGTGCGCCCGATGGACCCGGTGGTGAAGGAGAAATATCCGGCCGCGCGCGTCCCCTTCATGGAAGACGGCGCCGTCATTCTCGGCGAATCGAACTCGATCATGATCCATCTCGCGTCAAGGACGAAGAACGATCTTTCCCCGGAAGATCGCGCCCGCCGCGACGCCGTCAACCATTGGCTGTTCTGGGACGTCGCCCACTGGACGCCCGCCTATCAGCCGATCCAGTTCGAGCGGCTGGTGAAACCGATGATGGGACTTGGCGCCTCGGACGAGCAAGCCGTTGAGGCGACGCTCGTCAAATTCAAACGCGAGGCGAG
>Ga0155549_1119_pt1 | contig 13621 bp, 11 predicted proteins | sample RifCSPhighO2_12_FD_107206 | JGI IMG/M metagenome (GOLD analysis project Ga0155549, IMG submission 107206) | Alphaproteobacteria bacterium RIFCSPHIGHO2_12_FULL_63_12
CGCCCGCGCCTGCCGCGCCGCGCGTTTCGGCGACGCATTCGCGGAAGGCGGCGTCGGCCAGCACGGTCGGGCGCGCGCCGTCGCCGAGCAGTTCGCCGTCCAGCTCCGCCGATCGCGCGGCGCCAGCGCGGTCGTCGTCGAATGCGCGGCCGTCATAGTCCCAGTCGGCCCGCCGCCCCTCATAGGGGCGACTGTCGCGCTGGTAATAATAATCATCGTCAAAAGCGCCGCGGCGGTCACGATCATCGTAACGGCGATCGTAATCGCGGCTGTCGTAACGGCGATCGTCATAACGATCGCGATTGTCGAGCGCGCGGTCGATGAGGATGACGCCGCCGATGATGCCGGCCGCGATCAGCGCGCCTTCGCCGGCGCTGATATGCCCGCCGCGGTGATGGCGGTAATTGTAATAGGGCCGGTAGCCGTAACCGTAACCATAGCCGTAATTGTAGCTGTAGTGACGCGGCGTGTAATGATAGCCGCCGTGACCGCCGCCATGGTGACCGCCATGATGGCCGCCGCGCGCGAAGGCGGGGGCTGGCGAAATCGCAACGATCGACAGCGCGGCCGCGACCAGCGCGGCCCGACTGATGTGCTTCTGGCGATAGGCGGTCATGTTGGCTACTCCTACAGGGGCGATTGCTCGCACCGGCAAAGGTTCCCTCGCCAATTAGGCGCTTTTTGGGCGTCGGCGACAAGTCCGCGAGGGATTCCCGGCGCCTCCGGCGCCGTTAAACATGAATCTCCGGAAAGTTCGCCGTCCTGAGGGAAGAAAACCGGCCCGCGGCTCGTTCTTCTCCATGTCAACGATCCGGCGGAACGCTCCGTCGGCGCTCAACCCATGGAGTCCTTTATGAAACTTCCCGCCCTTGTCGCCCTGGCGGCGGCCTCGGCCCTCGTCTCGTTTGCGCCGGCGAGCGCGCAGACCGCGACGCGCCTTCGTCTTCAGTGCACCGCCGACGGCGCGACGGACCACAGCATTTCAGCGCGTTTTGAACAGCGCAGCGCGCGCAAGAAGTTCGATGCGTCGTTTGAAGCCGCGCCGAATATCGGCTTTTCCGCCGGCCAGTTCCTGTCGGTCGCCGTCGCCGGCGTCACTGTCGGCTCGATGCGCCTCGTCCGCGATGCGGCGAGCGGCGACATCGTCGGCGATCTCGAATTCGACACCCGCGTCGATGAAGGCAACCCCTTCCCGGCGAACTTTCCGAAAGTGTCGAGCGGCACGAATGTCCGCGTCGGCCCGCTTGCCTGTTCGCTGCGCTGACCGGCGCTCGAACCGGCGCGCCGGCGTCCCTCTCCCCCGGACGCCGGCGCATCTGACGTTTTCCCCATTTCGACGGCGAGGCTTGCCACCGGGCCCGGGCGGCGCAATTCTTCCGAGGCATGCTGATTGACGTCGTCGATATGGCGCGCACGAGCGCTTTTGCTGCGATTTTGCTCGCGGCCGGCTGCGCGTCCGGCATGACGACCGCCGATTGCGCCAGCGCCGACTGGACGGCGATCGGACTTGAGGACGGCCGCACCGGCGCGCGCCCGAAACTTTTCGACCAGCGGCGCAAGGCCTGCGAAGACGCCGGCGCCAGCGTCGATCTCGCCGCCTATAGCGCGGCGCGCGAACAGGGCTTGAAGATCTATTGCACGACGCAGGGCGGTTTCAACGCCGGCCGGGACGGCGCGGAATATTCCGGACTTTGCCGCGGCGACGATGAAATGCAGTTTCTTGAAAGCTTCGCGCTTGGCGCGAAACTCCGCGTTCTGACCGAGGCGCGGGAGGCTGCGGTGCAAGATTATGAAGCCGCCATCGCCGATCTCGACCAGCACAATTATCTGCTTCGCGTTTCCGAAAAGCGCTACGCGAAACCGTCGATCAGCAATGAAGATCGCGAGCACGAACGGCAGGACGCCGACTTTCGCCGGCGCGAGATCGACCGCATCGAAAACCGGCTGCCGCACATGCTCGATGAGATTGAAAACGCGCGCGCCGCGCTTGAATCCTACCGGATCGAACTTCTCTCGATGGGGCTTGAAATCTGATCAGCCGAGCAGGCGCCGGGCCGAAAGGCAGTCTTCAGCGATCTGGGTTTTTAACGCGTCAAGACCGCTGAACTTCATCTCATCCCGGATGAAGCGGATGAAGTCGACGCTGACGGTCTTTCCGTAGATGTCCCGTGAAAATCCGAAAAGATGCGTCTCGAGCAGCGGCGCCGGCGCGCCGACCGTCGGACGCCGCCCGAAATTGGCGACGCCGTCGAACCAGTCGCCATCGACTTGCGCTCGCACCGCGTAAACGCCGCGCCGCGGCTCGATCAATTCGCCAAGCGTCATGTTGAGGGTCGGAAAGCCGAGCGTCCGCCCGACCTTGTTTCCCTCGACGACGCGGCCGTCGACGCGCCATGAACGGCCAAGCATGTCGGCGGCGCGATCGACGGCGCCGGAGAGAATCGCTTCGCGAATCGCCGTCGATCCGATCTTGTCGGAGTGACCTTTCTCGGCCAGCGGCTCCATCACATGAGCCGTCATTCCGTGTGCGGCGCATAATTTCGACATGCTGTCCGCGTCGCCCGCGCGCCCGGCGCCGAACCTGAAATCGCCGCCGACGGCGACGCCGGAAAGGCCAAGACGGCGCCCCAAAACGTCGCGGACAAATTCTTCCGGCGACAGCGACGCCATCGCCCCGTCAAAGCGAAGCGGAAGGACCGCATGCGCGCCGGCGGCGATGAGCAGCGCGTCGCGCGCCGCCGCCGTCGTAATCAGAAACGGCGGGTCGGCGGGGCGAAAAAAGCGGCGCGGGTGGGGGTCGAAAACGACCGCGCCGGTTTGCGCGCCTTCGCGTTCGGCGATCGCGGCGACGCGGCCGATCAACGCGGCGTGGCCGCGATGCACGCCGTCGAAATTGCCGATCGCCGCGATCAGTTTCGATGGGCTCACCAGATCAATCCTCCCGCCGCGTAATCGGCGGCGACGCCGGCGCGGTCGAGCGCGCGCGCGATCGAGGCCGCATCCGCCGCGCCGTCATGGACCCCGCCGTCGCCGGCGATGAAGAGGGAAGGAAAGCCGTTGCGGCCGGCCCCGGCGATATCGGTTTTCACGCCGTCGCCGATCGCGAGAATGCGCCGGCGGTCAAGCGCGCGCCCGGCAAGGGCGTCAATCCGTTGGCACGCAAGGTCGTAGATCGGCGCATGAGGCTTGCCGCCATAGACGACCTTGCCGCCCAGTTTTTCATACGCTTCGGCGAGCGCCCCCGCGCAATAGATGAGGCGGTCGCCCCAGCGAACGACTATGTCGGGATTGGCGCAGACCATCGGCAATCCTCGCGCCGCCGCGCGTTGCAAAAAATCGGCGTAGTCTTCGGGCGTCTCGCGCGTATCGTCGACAAGCCCCGTGCAGACAATGAATCCGGCGCGCTCGATCGGCGCGAAGTCGACGGCGAGACCTTCGTAAAGCGCCAGATCCTTGTCCGGGCCGAGCTTATAGGCCGAAAGCGGCAGGAAGCTTTCGATCGCGGCGCGCGTCGCGTCGCCGGAGGTGACGACCGCGTCATAGGCGTCCCGCGACAGGCCGAGGCGATCGAGCTGCGCCGGGATGATCGCCGACGGGCGCGGGGCGTTGGTGAGGATGACGACCGGCCCCCGCCGCTGTCGAAATGAGGTCAGCGCCTCGTCGACGCCGTCGAACAAGCGGACGCCGTTGTGGATGACGCCCCAGGCGTCGCACAAAAGCGCGTCATGATCGTCGGCGATTTCCGACAGGCGATGGATGAACCGGACCGGCATCGACAAGCCGTAATTCCGCCGCGCCGCGCCGGTCAAGCGCGCCGACGTTGTTTTTCTCAGGCGGCGGCCGCTTTGTCCGCGCCAGCCCCTGCAGCGCCAGCCCCGTCCGCGCCGAGATAAAAATCCGACCGGCGGGCGGCGCCGAAGAGATTGCCCTGCCCGTAATCGATGCCGAGGCTCAAAATCTCGGGCATGTGATTTTCAAACTCGATCTTTTCCGCGATGAGATCGACGCCGACCTCGGCGAGGCGTTTCCTAAACGCGCGCAGTCGCGCGACCGACGCTTCGTCGCCCCGGCTCGCCGCGAGGAGAAGGCTCGCGGGGGCTTTTGCGAAGCTGAAATTGCGGCCGCGCAGATCTTCCCAGTCAAGGTCGAGCGAATGAACGTGGTCGATTGAAAATTCAAAACCCCTGGCGGCGATGGCGTTGAGATTTTCCGTCAACTTCGGATGCATCGTCTGGATCGCCGGGTAAGTGAATTCGAAAATGAGATTCGTCGCCAGATCGCTGTTCAGCTCAAGATAATCCGTCAGCTGATTGAAAAAATTCGTGTCATAGATCGTCGCCGGCGACAAATTGCAGAAAACGGCGAGCCTCGGCGAGCGTTTTTTTTCATCGCGCAGCGCCTGAATGCAGCGCATCAGGATCATATTGTCGATGACGCCGATATTGTTCGCGCGCTCCGCCGCCTCAAGATAATCCGCCGGTTTCAATATCCTCCCGTCGGCGTCGCGAAGGCGGGAAAACGCTTCGTAAAATCGCGGCTTTCTTTGCGGCAGGCTGACGATCGGCTGCAGGTAAAGATCGACGCGCCCGCTTTCGACCGCCTCGCTCACGCGATTGAGCCTTGCCATGTCGTCATGGCTCAGTCTGGCGTCGGGGGTGATTTTCATGGCGCCGATAACCTCCTCGCCGGCGACGGGCAAGGCGCGCTTCGTCAGTCCGCGAAGAATGTCGAGTTCGTTTTGCAGGCGGCCGAGCGCAAATCCCATGCGCGCGTGAAGAATGAGAACGACCAGAAGCGCGGCGCCGAGCGATTGTTCGATCACGGGAGGAAACCCCCGGAGAATGGCGGCGAAAAGCAGGATGACGCTGGTCGCGCCGACGGCGAAATGCAGCCCGAACCCGTAGCGGGATGTGCGCTGGCGCGAATTCACATGTCCCTCTTCTTTCTGTGCCCGGCGAGGCTAGACCCAAGCCGTTAGAGAGGGCTTAACCGAAAGCTTAACCGGACGTGAACGGAACAAAAAAAGCCGCCCGGCGAAACGCCGGGCGGCTTGCCGCCGGAGATGGCGGAATGTCAGATGCGGCAGATCAGCTCTGGAATTCGGCTTCGACCGGATCGATCGTCACCTCGACGCGGCGATTGAGCGACTGGCCGGCGGCCGTCGCGTTGTCGCCGATCGGACGGGTCTCGCCGTAGCCGATCGACTTGAGGCGGGCGGGATCGACGCCGTGCGAGGCGAGATAGTTCGAGACCGACAGCGCGCGCTGCTGCGAGAGGTCCATATTGTAGCTGTCCGAGCCGCGGCTGTCGGCGTGGCCGGCGACCGTGACCGTCGTCTTGTCGAATTCGTCGAGCACTTCCGCGACGGCGTTCAGCGTCTGGTAGAAGCTGGCGTTGATGTCCGATTGCGCCGTCTCGAAGGTGATGTCCGACGGCATGATGAGGCGGATATTGTCGCCTTCGCGCTGGACCTGGACGCCCGCATTGACGAGGCGCTCGCGCAGTTTCGCCTGCTGCTGGTCCTGATAGACGCCGATGCCGCCGCCGATGACGGCGCCCGCCGCCGCGCCGATCGCCGCGCCCTTGCCGGCGCTGCCGGTCGCCGCGCCGATAATCGCGCCCGCCGCCGCGCCCGCCGCGGCGCCTCCGGCGCCCGAGGTGACGACGCGTCCGGCGCGCTTCTCGCCGGTATAGGGATTGGTGGTGCAGCCGACGGCGAAAATCGCCAAGGCCCCCAGAATGACTGCTTTGCGCATGTAAACTTTCCTTCCTGATGACGGCTGTCGCCGTGGCCGTTCTTACGTCCGACGGATTCACTCACACGTTAACCTGAGTCGGAAATATGGCCGCATCTCCGTCCGCGACGCATTAATAACGGGTAATTGCGTCGAAAATTCCCGTGAGGGGCGGCGGAATTGCGGCGCCCCCTCACGCGCGCGACAGCGCCCCGGCGAGATTTCTTCGGCTGCGGCGCCTTGACGCTTCGCGGCCGGCTCCTTATCTCGCTGTTAGCACTTGCCAGCGGTGAGTGCCAAAGGCGCGGGCGCACCCCGCGTTTTTTAGCTAACCAATTGATTTTACATACAGATCGCAAAAGGGAGATACCCATGGGCTTCAGGCCGCTCCACGACCGCGTTCTCGTCCGCCGCATCGAAGAGGACGCGAAAGTCGGTTCCATCATCATTCCGGACTCCGCCAAGGAAAAACCCCAGCAGGGCGAAGTCATCTCGGTCGGCCCGGGCACCAGGGGCGATGACGGCAAAGTCGTCGCGCTCGACGTGAAAAAGGGCGACAGAATTCTGTTCGGCAAGTGGTCGGGCAGCGAAGTTAAAATCGACGGCGAGGATCTCCTCATCATGAAGGAGTCAGACATCCTCGGCGTCATTTCGTAACCCGCACCGACATTCAGGAGAACAATTCAATGGCTGCCAAAGAAGTCAAATTCGACGTTGAAGCGCGCGAGAAAATGCTGCGCGGCGTCGACATCCTCGCCAATGCGGTGAAGGTGACCCTCGGCCCGAAAGGCCGCAACGTCATCATCGACAAATCGTTCGGCGCCCCGCGCACGACCAAGGACGGCGTCACCGTCGCCAAGGAAATCGAGCTTGAAGACAAGTTCGAGAACATGGGCGCGCAAATGGTTCGCGAAGTCGCGTCGAAAACCAACGACGAAGCCGGCGACGGCACGACGACCGCGACCGTTCTCGCCCAGGCGATCGTCAAGGAAGGCGCCAAGGCCGTCGCGGCCGGCATGAACCCGATGGATCTGAAGCGCGGCGTCGATCTCGCCGTGAAGAAAGTCATCGAGGAAATCAAAAAGAGCTCGATCAAGATTTCGAAATCGGACGAAATCGCCCAGGTCGGCACGATCTCGGCGAACGGCGAGCGCGAAATCGGCGACATGATCGCGAAAGCGATGGAAAAAGTCGGCAATGAAGGCGTCATCACCGTCGAGGAAGCCAAGACCGCCGAGACCGAGCTGGACGTCGTCGAAGGCATGCAGTTCGACCGCGGCTATCTCTCGCCGTATTTCATCACCAACGCCGACAAGATGACGGTCGAACTTGAAGATCCGTACATCCTTCTGCACGAGAAAAAACTCTCGGGCCTGCAGTCGATGCTGCCGCTGCTTGAAGCGATCGTGCAGTCCGGCAAGCCGCTGCTGATCGTTTCGGAAGATGTCGAGGGTGAAGCGCTCGCGACTCTCGTCGTCAACAAGCTGCGCGGCGGCCTCAAGGTCGCGGCGGTGAAAGCCCCCGGCTTCGGCGATCGCCGCAAGGCGATGCTGGAAGACATCGCGGTGCTGACCGGCGGCCAGGTCATCTCCGAAGATATCGGCATCAAGCTCGAAAACGTCACGCTCGACATGCTCGGCAAGGCGAAAAAAGTGTCGATCAACAAGGACGACACGACCATCGTCGACGGCTCCGGCGCCAAGAAGGACATCGAGGCGCGCACCAGCCAGATCCGCAAGCAGATCGAAGACACGTCGTCGGACTATGATCGCGAAAAACTGCAAGAGCGTCTCGCCAAACTCGCGGGCGGCGTTGCGGTGATCAAAGTCGGCGGCGCGACGGAAATCGAAGTGAAAGAGCGCAAGGACCGCGTGGACGACGCGCTGAACGCCACGAGAGCTGCGGTCGAGGAAGGCATCGTCGCCGGCGGCGGCGTCGCGCTCCTCTACGCGACGCGCGTGCTGAACGGTATGAAAGGCGCCAACGCCGACCAGGACGCGGGCATCAACATCATCCGCAAGGCGCTTGAGTCGCCGATCCGCCAGATCGTCCGCAATGCGGGCGGCGAAGGCTCGATCGTCGTCGGCAAGCTGCTCGAACAGAAAGACACCAAGTTCGGCTTCAACGCGCAGACCGACGAATATGTCGACATGATCAAGGCCGGCATCGTCGATCCGGCGAAAGTCGTCCGCACGGCGCTTCAGGACGCGGCCTCGGTCGCCGGCCTCCTGATCACCACCGAAGCGATGATCGCCGAGGCCCCGAAGAAAGAAGCCGGCCACAGCCATGGCGGCATGCCGGGCGGCGGCATGGGCGGCATGGGCGGCATGGACTTCTAAGGAAGTCCACGCAGCAAACGATCTCGGAAAAGGCGGCCTTCGGGCCGCCTTTTTCTTTTTCCGCCTGGGCGGCGCGCCGGTGCGGCCTCCAATAAATCGACATTTTCGATTATTTACATTAATATTATCGCTTTTACTAATTAATCGGCCAACGCTAGTTATTCACCGTTTCGATCTCGACGAATGGCCGGGGCCCGCGGCGGCCGGCGGTCCATCTCGTCGAGGGGGGAAGGAAATAGTTCGCCCACGGATCATTGGGAACCGCAGGCGCGTCGACATTCTGCAACCGAGGAGACGAAATCCATGACTCACACTCACAAGGCGGCATTGCTCGCGACCAGCGCGCTCGCCTTCTGTCTGGTCGCCGGCTGCGCAAAAAAAGCGGCGCCGACCCCGGACGCTGCGGTGGACGCGGCCGTCAAGGCCGAAGCGAGCGGCGCGATGGAGTCGGCCGGCGGACAAGCGCGATCGAACGACTTCTGGTGGCCGGAGCAGCTTGACCTGTCGCAGCTTCGCCAAAATGAAACGCGCTCCAACCCGCTCGGCGACAATTTCAATTACGCGGCTGCGTTCAGCAAACTCGACCTCGACGCCGTCAAGAAAGATATCGCGGCGACGCTGACGACATCGCAGGACTGGTGGCCCGCCGATTACGGCCATTACGGCCCGCTGATGATCCGCATGGCCTGGCACAGCGCCGGCACCTATCGCACGATCGACGGACGCGGCGGCGCCGGCGGCGGCCAGCAGCGTTTCGAACCGCTCAACAGCTGGCCCGACAACGCCAATCTCGACAAGGCGCGGCGGCTCCTCTGGCCGGTCAAGCAGAAATACGGAAACAGCATTTCCTGGGCGGATCTGATGATCCTCACCGGCAATGTCGCGCTCGAGTCGATGGGCTTTAAAACCTATGGGTTCGCAGGCGGACGCGAAGACGACTGGCAGGCGGAGATCGTCAATTGGGGGCCGGAGGCGGAAATGCTCGGCGACCGGCGCTTCAGCGGCGACCGCAAGCTGCAAGGGCCGCTCGCCGCGAGCCAGATGGGCCTCATCTATGTCAATCCCGAAGGCCCGAACGGCAACCCCGATCCGGTCCTGGCGGCGCACGACATTCGCGAAACCTTCGGCCGCATGGCGATGGATGACGAAGAAACCGTCGCCCTGATCGCCGGCGGCCACACCTTCGGCAAGACGCATGGCGCGGCCAAGCCTTCCGAGTGCGTCGGGCGCGAACCCGCGGCGGAAAGCATCGAGGCGCAAGGCCTCGGCTGGGCGAACAAATGCGGCTCTGGCAAAGGCGGCGACGCCGTCACCAGCGGCCTTGAAGGCGCCTGGTCGGCAAATCCGACCGCTTTCACGATGCAGTTCTTCGATAATCTGTATGCTTATGAATGGAAGCAGACGAAGAGCCCGGCGGGCGCGACGCAGTGGATTCCGACAGACTCTTCAGCAGCCAATCTGGTGCCGGACGCCCACGATCCGGCGAAGCGACACGCGCCGGTCATGCTGACGACCGATCTCTCGCTGAGATTCGATCCTGAATATGACAAGATCTCGCGGCGCTTCAAAGACAATCCCGAAGAGTTCGAGCGCGCCTTCGCGAGGGCCTGGTTCAAGCTCACGCATCGCGACATGGGGCCCAAAGCGCGCTATCTCGGCGTCGAAGTCCCGGCGGAAGATCTGATCTGGCAAGATCCGATTCCGGCGACCTCGCATCCGCTGATCAACGCGGCCGATATCGCGGCGCTCAAGGGCCGCATTCTCGCCTCCGGCCTGACGGTTCCCGAACTTGTCCGCGCTGCGTGGGCGTCGGCGTCGACTTTCCGCGACACCGACATGCGCGGCGGCGCGAATGGCGCGCGCGTGCGCCTCGCGCCGCAACGGGACTGGGCCGCGAACGATCCGGTCGAACTCGCCAAAGTCGTCGGTACGCTGACGGAGATCCAGACCGCATTTAACGCCAATGCTGCCGGCGGGCGGAAGGTCTCGCTCGCCGATCTCATCGTGCTCGGCGGCGCGGCGGCGATTGAAAAAGCGGCGAAGGACGCCGGGACCCCCATCAGCGTTCCCTTCGCGCCAGGCCGCGCGGACGCCTCGCAGGAGCAGACCGACGCCGCCTCCTTTGCGGCGCTGGAACCAACGGCGGACGGCTTCCGGAATTATTACGGCGCCGGCGCCCAAGGAGGCCCGTCGGCGGCGCTCGTCGACAAGGCCGACATGCTCGGCCTCACCGTGCCGGAAATGACGGCGCTGGTCGGCGGCATGCGCGTTCTCGGCGCCAATGCCGCCGGCGCGCCGCATGGCGTCTTCACCAAGCGCCCCGGAACGCTCACCAATGATTTCTTCGTCAACATTCTCGACATGTCGACGGCGTGGAAACCAGCGACAGGCGCGGCTTTTGTTTATGAAGGACGCGACCGGACAACCGGCGATCTCAAATGGACGGCGACCGAAACCGATCTCGTCTTCGGATCGAACGCCGAGCTGCGCGCCGTCGTCGAAGCCTACGCCTATGACGGCGCCAAAGCGGCGTTCGCCCGGGACTTCGTCGCGGCGTGGACGAAAGTGATGAACAACGACAGGTTCGACCTGAAGAAATCATAAACCCGTCGACGCGAACGATCGCACACGGGAAACGACGGCCGCGATGCGGCCGTCGTTTTCATTTTCCCTCTCCGACCGGCGACAGGCCCCGCTCATTCAGGGGTGTTCCCAAACGCCTCGTCGAACGTGAGGCCGCCCGCTTCGATGAGATTGGCGGCGCCGGCGCCCTCTGTTATGGTTAACGGTGGGGTTAGCGGCTGGCGGGGATTTGCAATGATGAAATGGGCGATTTCAGCGACAATCGCGGCGATGTTCGCGTGCTCTGGCGCAGTTGCGCAGACCGGCGACGCCGCGCCGCCAGCCGATGAAGCGCTGATCGAAGACGGCGCGCCGGACGCGGCGGCTGATTTCTTTTCGCGCGACAAATTCACCGTCGAGACGATCGTCTGCCCGTTCAAGGGCGAGATCAAATACAAGCCGGGCGAAATATCCTGTGGCCTTCTGGCGGTTCCGGAAAATCGCGAGAAGTCGCGCTCGCGCGTCATCAAGCTTTTGTTCGTCAAGCTGCATGCGCGCAAACCCGAGAAGTGGGACGACAAGGAAAAAGGCGCGTGGAAGAAGCGCGACGATTCCATCATCTACCTGACCGGCGGGCCGGGCGCGAAAGTCGACGGCTATGTGAAGCGGTTCAAGGATCATGGCGCGCGCGACGTGCGCGACATGTATATTCTCGAACAGCGCGGCATCGGCAATTCCGAGGATTTCTGCCCGAAATACGCGCTATTCGATCCTTCGGCCGCGAACAAGGAGACGTTCGAGGACTATCAGCGCGGCGGCCTTGCGGCGCTTGAGAGCTGTTTTGCCGCCGCCAAGACCGCGCGCGTCGATCTTTCGGGCTACAATACGATTGAAAATGCGCGCGACGTCGAGGCGCTGCGCCGCGCGCTCGACATCGACAAATGGAACGTCTGGGGCATTTCCTACGGCTCCATTCTCGGACAGGCCTATATCAAGCAGGACCCGGCCGGCATTCGCGCGATCCTTCTCGACGCCATCGTGCCGATTATTCCGGGCGCGCATTTCCAGCGCATCGGCACGCATTACCAGCGCGACCTCGACCTCCTTGAAAAGGCCTGCAAGGAAAACAAAACTTGCGCGAAATCCTTTCCCGATTTCCAGACGCGGTTGAAAGCCGCGATGGCGAAGACGAAAATAAATCCGATCGCCGTCGACGCCATCGATACCGAGCTGTTTCCCTCCGGCAAGGGCTGGTTCTTCGCCGATCTCGTCGGCGGCATTCCCTTTTCAGCCCTTTATGAACAGGACAATTATCCGACCTTGCCGGCGCTGATCGATGCGATGGCGCGCAAAATCGAGAAAGGCGACAATGACAGCTTCCGCATCCTGACGGCGGGGGGCGGGGGCGGCGGCGGATTCGCCATCAGCCAGGGCATGTATAACGCCATCGCCTGCAATGACGGCTGGTTCGGGCAACTGCACGACGCGGTCGCGCAGGATGCGATCGACCACCCCGAGCTGGCGAGCCTGCTTCCGTCGCCGGAAATGATCGATGAGATCGCGGCGATCTGCAAACGATACGGCATGGCGCCGCGGCCGGAAGAGCAATACGCCGCAGTCGTCACCGACATTCCGGCGATCATCGCCGACGGCCAGATGGACCCGATCACGCCGCCGCCGCTCGCCAAGGCCATTGTCCCCGGTTTTTCGAAAGGAACCTATGTCGAATTTCCCTATGCCGGGCACGGGCCGACCCGCTCGGTGAAATGCGCCGGCGATTTCGTCACCAAATTTTTCGATGCGCCCGACGCGAAAGTCGACACTAAATGCGCCGACGAAATGAAGGCGCCGAAATTTTCGGGGCCGCTTTATCAGACCGACGGGGTCAAGCGCCTCGCCGCGCTGGCCAGCGAGGACGAAAAGAAAATCGCCGGCCCGACATTGTGGTTCGGGCTCTCGGCTGTGACGCTGATCATCGCACTTCTCGTTTATTCGCTGGCGCCGGTCGCGCGTCTGATTAACCGCGACGCCGCAATGCCAACCTTCGGCGCACGGCCGCTCGCCTTCGCAACGGCGCTCCTCGGCGCAGGCGGCGCACTCGGCCTCGGCTATGGCGTCTATGCGACCTTCGAGGCGAGCGAGTTGTTGCTGCTCGGCGGCCTCCTCGGCTGGACCCGCTGGTTTGCGATCGCCGGCGTCCTTGGCGGGGTCGCGGGGCTCGGCGTCCTCTACCTGACGGTGAAGGCACGCCTGCAAAAGCCGCTGCCGATCGGCACAATGGCGGGTCTTTTCCTCACCGGGGCCGCCGGCGTCGCCCTCGCCGCGTTTTTGGTGTTAAACGGAATCGGGGGCCTCTAGATAAGTCGGCCGCGAGTACGCTAATTGCAACAGGCGCGGCAGTTCAGCTACGCCTGCTGGCAATTGCGCCATTTCGGCCCGCCGGAGAGAAATATGGACGCCGCCGCAACGACGCCCATCACGTCGAGAAAATCCCTGCCGCCTTTGCAGATAGCTCTGCTCGCCGCGTGCGTCGCGGCGTTAACCGTCCTGTTCTGGGACGCCGCCGGAAATCTCTGGAAGCGCTGGGGACAGCAGCAGGAGCTGTCGCATTCCTATTTCATCCCGCTGATTTCGATCTACCTGATCTGGATCAATCGCGACACCGTTCGCAAAAGCGTCGGCGCGCCGTCCTTTCTCGGCGTCATCATTCTCGGGGTCGCGCTGCTTCTCCTGCTGCTCGGTCAGCTGACCAGCATCTACCTCTTCCAGCATCTCGGGATGGTGACGGCGATCGCCGGGTTGGTCGCGGCCTTCGGCGGCCGCTCGCTCCTGCGAACCACGGCGGCGCCGGTCGCCTTTCTCTTCTTCGCCGTGCCGCCGCCTTATTGGGTGATCACGGTCCTGTCGTGGAAATTCCAGCAGATGTCGTCAGTGCTCGGCGTCGCCATGGTCGAGCTGATGGGCATTCCGGTTCACCTCTCTTGC
>Ga0155549_1028_pt4 | contig 13467 bp, 11 predicted proteins | sample RifCSPhighO2_12_FD_107206 | JGI IMG/M metagenome (GOLD analysis project Ga0155549, IMG submission 107206) | Alphaproteobacteria bacterium RIFCSPHIGHO2_12_FULL_63_12
GGAACATCGGCGCCGAGGGAAAAGGCGAGCCGGCGCAAATGCGCGGATGAAACGCGCAGACCCCACAGCCTGACCAGCGCCCGCAGCGCGGCGGCGGCGTCCGCCGATCCTCCGCCGACCCCGGACGCGATCGGCAGCCTTTTGTCGAGCACGAGATGCGCGCCGCCGCTGACGCCGAATTCCTCTTTCAGCCTTCTGGCCGCCCGCATCACCAGATTGTTCGCCGCGGGCTCGCGGGCCAGCGCGCCAGCGAACGGTCCCTTCACGTCAAGCGTCAGCGCGGCGGCTGGCCGCGCCGTCACCGTATCGCCGCCATCGACGAATACGAAAACGCTTTCGAGATCGTGCAGCCGATCGCGGCGCAAGGCGCCGACATGAAGATATAAATTGATCTTCGCCGGCGCGGTTTCCGTGATCATTGCCGAGGGGTCGCCGCAGGTTCCGGATCGAGGCCGGATTTCAACTTATTCTCAAGCGCCGCGCGGGCGCGGTCCCCAGGTTCCAATTCAAGCGCGCGCGTCCACTGAAAACGCGCTTCAACCTTGCGGCCAAGGCGCCAATAGACGTCGCCGAGATGCTCGGTCACGGTCGGATCGCCCGGTTCGAGCGCGGCGGCCTTTTCGAGTTGCGGCAGCGCTTCGGCGTACGCCCCGCGCTGATAATGCGCCCAACCTAGGCTGTCGATAATCGCTCCCGATTTCGGGCTGAGCGACACCGCCTTCTCAATCATCTTGAAGGCTTCATCGAGATTGATCCCGCGCTCGACCCAGCTATAGCCGAGGTAATTGAGCGCAACCGGTTCTTCCGGCGCAATTTCGACGGCGCGTTTCAAATCGGCCTCGGCTTGAGGAAAGCGGTCAAGCTCGATCAGCGAGGCCGCCCGGGTGATGAAATAGCGCCACGCGTCTTCCGGCGGCGGCGCGCGAAGGCCGTTGATGGCGCGCGTCGCGGCGGCGACCGCTTCTTCGTGCTTGTCTTCGCTCGCGTAATAACCGGCGATCGTCAGTTGCGCTTCACTGGCGCCCTTGTCGCGCCGGATCGCCGATTTCAGCGTCGCGATCGCCTCATCGACGCGTCCCTCCGCAGCGAGGCTATTCGCGATCTCGATCTGCGCCAGTTCGAATTGCGGCGATGACGGGTCGATTTTCGCGAATGCGGCGCGCGCGGCGGCGTAATTGCCGTAGATATTGTGGATCGATCCGGCGAGCCGCTGCGCGTCCGAAAGGTTGGGGTCGAGATAGATCGAAAACTGCACGAGCGCGAGCGGCAGGTTGAACGGACGCTCGGAGACCTTGAAGCCGGCATCCGTCGCGCGCTGCAATTCTTCGGCGGATTGCTGCAGCACATTGCCTGCGAACAGATAAAGCGCGAGCGCCGCGCCTTCGCGCGCGGAAACGTTCAGGTATTTTTTCGAGGAGACCCCGCGGTCGATGCGCGCGAGCGCGGCCTGCGCGAGGCGCCGCGAGACGCCGCCCTCCTTGTCGAGGCGCTGATAGAAGTCGCGCGCCTCGTCCGGCGCGCCATGACGTTCCAGAAACGCGCCGTAAGCTTCGCGCCCGATCGGACCGCCGAAAGACGCGACCGAAATCAGATGCGCCGCGCGGGCCGCGTCGAAATCGCCTTTTTCCTCCTCCAGCATCGCAACGAAAGTCGGATTGAATCCGGTGAAGACCTCCTTGCCGAGCGAAAACGCGGCAATGCCGGCGTCAGGGCCGGCGATTTCAGCTTCGACCCAGCCAGCCGAGAGAAACGCAATCGACTTGGTGAATGATTCGCCGTCGACGGATTTCAGATCGGTGCGCGCGCCCTCGAGGTCGCCATGTTTCAGTTTGATCGCCGCCAGCGCGAAGGTTGCGAGCCCGTCGCCGTCATCCGCCGTTTCAATCGCGCGCGCGAACGGGGCCGCCGCTTCAATCCGGCCCGCCGTGAGATTGTAGAGGAACGCATTTCGAACGACATCGATGTCCGAGGGATTTTCCCTCGCGGCGGCTGAATAATGGTCCGCCGCCGCTTCGACGTCGTTCAGTCCGGCGGCGAGTCGTCCCGACAAATAATCGCCGGCCGCAGTGTCATACGGGGCCGGCGTCGCGCAGGATGCAAGAGACAGCGTCGCGACGGCGACAATCCAGACAGCTTTGTTCAATTCGTTGCTCCTCGCGAAACTCTACATGTTCGGATAATTGGGGCCGCCGCCGCCTTCCGGCGTGGTCCATACGATATTCTGCGAGGGATCCTTAATGTCGCAGGTTTTGCAATGGACGCAATTTTGCGCGTTTATCTGAAACTTCGGATTGGCGCCGCCCTCCTCGGTCAGAACTTCATAGACGCCGGCCGGACAATAGCGCTGGGCTGGTTCGGCGTATTGCGGGAGATTTACGTCGATCGGGATTGACGGGTCCTTAAGCTTCAGATGGACGGGTTGGTTTTCCTCATGATTGACGCCGGAAAATGAAACGTTGGTAAGCCGGTCGAAGGCGAGAACGCCGTCGGGGCGCGGATAGTCGATGCGCTTGTGCTTGCTCGCGGGCTCGGTCGCGGCCGCATCGGTCTTGCCGTGTTTAAGCGTCCCGAAAATTGAAAACCCGGGAAATATCGTATTGGTCCACAAATCGATCCCGGCCAACAAAATGCCGCCGAACAGCGTTCCGAATTTCGTCCATAGCGGCTTGGCGTTGCGCGCCTTTTTCAGATCGCGCTTCACCGGCGAAGCGTCATAGGCCGCTTCATAGGCTTCCAGCACATCGCCGGCCCGCCCGGCGGCGATCGCTTCAAAGGCCGCATCCGCCGCCATCATGCCGGTCAGCATCGCATTGTGATTGCCCTTTATGCGCGGGACATTGACGAATCCGGCCGAGCAGCCAATCAGCGCGCCGCCCGGAAAGGCGAGCTTTGGCACCGACTGATATCCGCCCTCGGTGATCGCGCGCGCACCATAGGCGATGCGCTTGCCGCCTTCCAGCAGGGCGGAGATTTCCGGATGCGACTTGAATTTCTGAAACTCCGCATACGGATAGAGATAGGGATTCTTGTAATTGAGGTGGACGACAAACCCGAGCGCGATCGTGTTGTCGTCATAGTGATAGAGAAACGATCCGCCGCCGACGTCGTTGCTAAGCGGCCAGCCGAACGAGTGCTGTACGTGACCGGGCCGCGATTTTTCCGGGCGGATCTCCCAGAGCTCCTTGAGGCCGATGCCGAATTTTTGCGGCTCCCTGCCGTCGGCGAGGGCGAAACGTTCGATCAGCTGCTTGGCGAGCGAGCCGCGGACGCCTTCGGCGATGAGCACATATTTTCCGCACAGCTCCATGCCCGGCTCGTAATGGTCGGTCGGCCGACCGTCCCGGCCGATCCCGACCTCGCCGACGACGACGCCGCGAACCGACCCGTCTTCCCGCCAGAGCAGTTTCGACGCCGCCATGCCGGGATATATTTCAACCCCCATCGCTTCGGCCTCGCCGGCGAGCCAGCGACAGATATTGCCCATCGAGACGATGTAATTGCCGTGGTTTTTCACCATCGGCGGCATCGCGAAAACCGGCAGGTCGATCGAGCCCGAAGGGCCCATCAATTTGAACGCCTCCGAGGTGACGGCGACCGTCGCCGGCGCGCCGCGCTCGCGCCAGTCCGGAAAAAGCGCGTCGAGCCCTGACGGGTCGAGCACGGCGCCGGAGAGGATGTGGGCCCCGACTTCCGATCCCTTTTCAACGACGACGACCGAAAGTTCGGCCCCTGCCGCCGCCGCGCGCTGTTTCAGCCGGATCGCCGATGCAAGCCCCGCCGGGCCGGCGCCGATGACCACTACGTCGAATTCCATGCTTTCGCGTTCCGGGGCGTCGTCAGCCATTCGTCTTCCTCTTGGATTGCCGGGCCGTCAGGCGGGTGCGGAGTTTTGCTTTTGGCAAATATCGGCGACGAATGCCATGTTGCGCGGGCTGTTTGCGGCAGTTGGCCGGACGCGAGGGGTCTCCTGATGTCTGTGACGATATTTCTGGTCCTGTGCGCGCTCGCCGTCGCCGGTCTCCTTTACGCGGAACGCGCAGACCGAACCGCCTTGAAATGGGTTTTCAAACCCGCGGCGTCGCTGGCCTTTATTCTTGCCGGGATAGCGGCTGGCGCGGCTGACACGGCTGCCGGCGCGGCCGTCCTTGCCGGCCTTGTCTTTTGCGCCCTCGGTGACATCCTCCTGATTCCCCGATCGCAGGCCGCCTTTCTCGCCGGGATGGGCGCCTTCGCCGCCGGCCACGCCGCCTATTTCAGCGCCTTCCTGATCGGCGGGGTCTCCTGGTCGCCCGCCGCCGTCACCGCTTTTGCGCTCACCGGTGCGCTTTCCGCCGGGCTCTTGATCTGGCTTCGCAAAGGACTTGGCGCGATGGCCGTTCCGGTCGCCCTTTACGCGCTGGTGATCAGCGTGATGGTCGCCGGCGGCGTCGCCCACTGGTCGGCGGCGCGATCGGCCGACAGCGCCGCCCTCGCGATCGCGGCGGCGGGGTTCGCGCTGTCCGATGTGTCGGTCGCGCGCGACCGTTTCGGCGGCGCTGGATTCATCAACCGGTTGTGGGGACTTCCCCTTTATTTCGCCGCCCAATGTCTTTTCGCGGTCAGCGTTTGACCTTTGCGCGCGCTTGTGTTGCCTATGGGCGATGCAGGGAACCGACAAAATTCTCGCCGCGCGCGCGCTGCTTCGATGGTATGTGGACGCCGGCGTCAATGAAGCGGTCGCCGCATTTCCTGTCGATCATTTCGAAGTTAGAACGCTGGCCGCCCCCGCCCCGCCGGCGCGAGCCGCCGCCGCGCCGGTCTCCGTCATTTTGCCCGCCAGCACGCCCAGCGCCGACGAAGCGGCGATGCTCGCGGCGGGGGCTGCCGCCGCCTGCTCCACTTATGAAGAACTCGCCGCCGCGGTCACCGCTTTCACCGGCTGCCCGTTGAAGGCGGGCGCGCGCAATACTTGTTTTGCCGACGGGGTTCCGGGATCGGCCCTGCTGGTCATCGGCGAGGCGCCCGGACGCGATGAAGACGCCGCCGGCAAGCCGTTCGTCGGCCGAGCCGGCCAGCTGCTCGACAAAATGCTGGCGGCGATCGGCCGCTCGCGCGCCGCCGACACGCTGATTTCGAATGTCGTTTACTGGCGCCCCCCGGGAAACCGGGCGCCGACGCAGGCGGAAATCGCCATCTGCCGGCCGTTCGTTGAGCGGCTGATCGAACTGACCGCCCCGAAAGCGATCATGCTGGCGGGCGGCGTGCCGACGCAGGCGCTAACCGGCGCGACCGGGATCATGCGCGCGCGCGGCTCGTGGCGCGAGATTTCCTTGTCGTCGGGCGCGCGCTTTCAGGCGCTTCCGCTGTTCCATCCCGCCTTCTTGCTGCGGCAGCCGGCGCAAAAACGCCTCGCCTGGGCGGACCTGCAAACGCTTGCCGCCAGGTTAAGAGATGCTTAACGCCGTCCCGTCTACGATTTTTCCGCTTCGCCATCCGCGTCAGCAAGGGAACCGCTTCGTGCGCCTATTCGCCTTTTTGGTCTGCGCGGCGGCCGTTTTCTCCTCAGCCGAGGCGACAGAAGAAGCGTTCCTTCCGCAGGTTCTCAGCCCGCAGGATCGCGCGCTCTACGCCGAAGTTTTCGACCTTCAGGAAGACGCGCGCTGGCGCGAGGCCGATGCGAAAATCGCGGCAATCGCCGACCCGTCGCTGATGGGATATGTGAAGATGGAGCGCTATCTCCATCCGACAGCCTACCGGTCGACCTTTGACGAACTGAAAGAATGGATGGCCTATTACGCGGACCATCCCGATGCCGACAAAATCTATGCGCTCGCCCGCAAAAAACAGCCGCGCGGTGCGACGCCACCGCTCGCCCCGCTGCCGCGCAAATGGCGAAGCGAGCCCTCCTCGCCGCTGCATCCGGACCTTGAACGCGACTATGCGAACACCAGCCGCCCGCTGCTGACGCAGATTGAAGGCCGCGTCCGGCATCTCGCCAAGAACGAACAGGCGAGCGAAGCGCTCAAAGAGATCGAGCGCCACCTCGCGCGCGGCGCGATCACTGAACGCCAATTCGACCGCATGCGGTCATGGATCGCGGCGAGTCTTTATTATCAGGGGTATCAGGCGCGCGCGCAGGAAATCGCGGATGCGGTTTCGGATCGCAATGGCGACAGCGCGGTGCTGGCCTACTGGATTTCGGGGCTTATTCATTTCCGCAACGGCGAACTGGAGAAGGCGCATGAACGCTTTTCGGCGATGGCGAATGCGCCGGAGCAAGAAGCCGCCCTGCGGTCGGCGGCGGGTTTTTGGGCCGCGCGAACGGCGCTGGCGGACGGGCATGTCGCGGCGGTGACGCCGCTGCTTGAAATCGCCGCGAAATATCCGTTCACCTTTTACGGCCAGCTGGCGCTTGCCCAGCTCGGTCGTGATTATGATTACAACTGGTCGGCGCCGCCATTGACGCAGGAGGGCTTAGCCCGACTCACGGAAAAAGAACCGGCGGTCCGGCGCGCGATCGCCCTCCTCGAAATCGGCAAGGACATCGAGGGCGATCTGGAGTTTCGCTGGATCAACGGCCGGATCGACGCCGCGCTCGCGCCTGATCTTCTCGCGGTTGAAGCCGCTTACAATCTTCCCGCCGCGCAGCTCGATCTGGCGCTTTATCATGACGGTCGCACCTTCGAAGCGGGCCTTTTTCCGATCCCCTCTTATGAACCCGAAAACGGATTCACCGCCGACCCCGCGCTGATCTACGCGCTGATGCGCCAGGAATCGAAATTCAAGGTCGAGGCGACCAGCAGGGTCGGCGCGCGCGGCCTGATGCAGCTGATGCCCCGCACCGCGAGCTATATCGCCGGCGACCGCACGCTTCAGCGCGGCAAGGGCAAGGACAAGCTCTACGACCCGGCGGTCAATCTCGCCATCGGCCAGGACTATGTAAACCATCTGATCTCGACGACAGCCGACGGCGATCTTTTCGACATGGCGCTCGCTTATAATGGCGGGCCGGGAAACCTGCGCCGCTGGAAGCGCGAATTGGCGCTGGAGGACCCCCTCCTTTTCATCGAAAGCATCCCCAATCCCGAAAGCCGGGATTTTGTCGAGCGTGTGCTGACGAATTTCTGGGTGTATCGCCAGCGGCTTGGCCGCAATCCCGAAAGCCGCGACCTTGTCGCGGCAGGCAAGTTGCCGCTCTACGTCGCGATCGAGCAGATCGCGGAGGAAAAAGGCGAGTAGCCTTGCCGCGGCGCCGGGCGTAAGATCGCCCGCGGAGGACGGCGTCGCATGAGCGGCAAACCGATTTCACTTGGAGAAGACGCGGCCGGCGGGTGTCTCTGCGGCGCCGTTCGCTTCCTGGTCGCCGCGGGCGCGGTCCCTGAATCCGGCTATTGCCATTGCCGCACCTGTCAACGCCAGAGCGGCGCGCCGGTTGTGGCGTGGTTTGCGGTCTCCCCTTCGCGATTTCGGTACCTTCAAGGCGCGCCGGCGACATACCGCGCTTCGCCGCGCGCCGCCCGGGAGTTTTGTAGCGCCTGCGGAACCTATCTGGTTTTTCGGGAAGATGACGCGGCTGCGACGCTCTCCGTCAATACGGCGACGCTGGACGATCCGGCGCTGGTTCCGCCGGAATTTCACATCTATTGCGAGAGCAGGATCGCGTGGTTCGACACCAGCGACGGCCTTCCGCGCCATGCGCGCGGGCGGCCGTAACCGGCGACTCTACTTGACGCCCATGATCGACATGATCGCCGGCCCAAGAATGACGGCGAAGAGGACCGGCAGGAAGAAGCCGATCATCGGCACTGTCAGTTTCGGCGGCAGCGCGGCGGCCTTGCGCTCGGCTTCCTGCATGCGGTGTTCGCGGTTTTCTTGCGCCATGATCCGCAAGCTCTGACCGAGCGGCGTGCCGTATTTTTCCGACTGAATGAGCGCGGTCGTCACGCCCTTGACGCCGTCAAGGCCGGTTCGCTCGGCGAGGTTTTGGTAGGCCGCCCTTCTTTCCTGAAGATAGGAGAGCTCCGCGACCGTCAGGCCGAGTTCTTCAGCGAGTTCCGGCGAGGTGCCGGCGACTTCCTGGCTGACCTTCTGCAGCGCGACTTCGATCGACATGCCGGCTTCAACGCAGATCAGCAACAGATCCAGCGCGTCCGGCCAGGCGAGCTGAACTTTCTGCTGACGCTTGCCTACGGCGTTTTTGATATGAAGGTTCGGAATGTAAAAGCCGGCGAAAAACGCGCCAATGACCGCCATCAGCTTGGTGAAGCTGTCAAGTTCGACGCCCTTCAGGATATAGACGTAGAACCAGCAGGCGAACGCCGCGACAAACGGCATGCCGATGCGCGCCGCCATGAAAATGAACACGGGACGCTGGCCGCGATAGCCGGCCATCACCAACTGCTTGCGCGCTTCGTTCGCATCGAACGCCTCGAGCAACTTCAGTTTTTCGACAAGTTCCTTCAAAAAGCCCTGCGCCGAAGCCGCGCGCAGCGTTCCGCCCTTGCGGTTGCGGTTGAACGACTCGCGCTGCGCCGCGCGCAGCCGCTCGCGATGTTCGGCCACGGACTTCATCCGCTCGGCCATCCTGTCCTTCACGAGAAAGGGCTCGATCAGCGTGTAGACGGTGCCGATCGCGGCGAGCGCGACCAGCAACGAAATCTGGAATTGCCGATCGGTGACGGTGGTGATGAATGTTTCCATGGACCCGGCCTAGACCTTGATCTTCATCATCGACTTCATGACGTAAATGCCCATGGCCATCCAGCATCCGGCGCCGAGAAGGATGAAGTTTCCGGTCGGCGTTGTGAACAATGGGTCGAGATAGGAGGGCGACGAAACTTTCACCGCGCCCATGACGAGGAACGGCAGGGCGCCGATGATCATCGCCGACGCCTTGGCTTCCGAAGACAGCGCCCGGATCTTGCCTTCCATCAGCTTGCGGCCGCGCAGAACGCCGGCGAGATTGGTCAGCGCCTCGGCGAGATTGCCCCCGGTCTTTTGCTGGATAAGCAACACGATGCCGAAAAAGGAGACTTCCTGCAGGGGCATGCGCTCATACATGCGGGTCATGCCCTGTTCGAGGGAAAGGCCGATGCGGAAGCCTTCGACCAGCTGTTCGAATTCCTCATTCACGGGCTTGGGCGCTTCCGCGGCGATGATCTTGAGGCATTCATTGACCGGAAGGCCGGATTTGACGCCTCGCACGATGACGTCGATCGCGTTTGAGAATTCGTTCGTGAATTTCTTTTGGCGATTCGAAATCTGGAAGCCGACATACCAGTGCGGCAGGCCGAGTCCGCCGACGAAAAACAATCCCGCCGTCACCGCCAGCTTCTGACCGGAAATCAAACCGATGAAGCCGAGCGCCATGGCGGCGACCGCCGACCCGATGTAAAATTCGCGCGGACCGAAGGCAAGGCCGGCCTGCTCGAGCTTTTGCTGGAGCGAGACGCGCTTTTTTGCTTTCTTCGCCGCCTGGCTTTTGCCCTCGATCTTTGAGAGCGCCTCCGACACTTTGCGACGGCGGTCCTTGTTTTCCTTGTCGTTCGCCGCCGCCGCGCTGGCGCGCCGCGCGTTCTTTTTCGTCTCAAGCCCGGCAAGCCGCTTTTTCGCCTTGTCGCTCTGCGTCGGCGCAAGCACGACAAAGGCGAGCGCGCCGAAGCCGACGAACCCGAGCACGATCGATATAAGCAGCTGCTGGTCCATTGCGTCCCTTACTCAGCCGCCGCGTCCAGAGCTTCCGCGAGCGCTTCTTCCATGCCGTAATATTTGGCGCGATCCCAAAACGCCGGACGCGCGATGCCGGTCGACCGGTGACGGCCGGCGAGTTTTCCGTTTTCATCTTCGCCGGTCACCTCATAAACGAAGAGGTCCTGCGTGATGATCGTATCTCCCTCGGTGCCGAGCACTTCGGTGACGTGCGTGATGCGGCGCGAGCCGTCGCGAAGACGCGCGGCCTGGATGATGATGTCGATCGATCCGACGATCATTTCCCGAATGGTCTTCGACGGCAGGTTGTAGCCGCCCATGGTGATCATCGATTCGATACGCTGCAGGGCTTCGCGCGGCGAGTTCGCGTGAAGCGTGCCCATCGAACCGTCGTGGCCGGTGTTCATCGCCTGCAATAGGTCGAACGCTTCAGGTCCGCGCACCTCGCCGACGATGATGCGTTCAGGACGCATCCTGAGACAGTTCTTGACGAGGTCGCGCATCGTCACCTCACCCTGGCCTTCAAGGTTTGGCGGGCGCGTTTCAAGGCGAACGACGTGCGGCTGCTGCAGCTGAAGTTCCGCAGCGTCCTCGCAGGTGATGACGCGTTCATCAAGTTCGATGAAGCCGGTCATGCAGTTCAAGAGCGTGGTTTTTCCCGAACCGGTGCCGCCCGAGATCAGCGTATTGATCCGGCAGGCGCCGACGACTTCGAGCACTTTCGCGCCTTCGGGCGAAATCGAGCCGAAATTGACAAGATCCTGAATGCGGAGCTTGTCCTTCTTGAATTTCCGGATGGTGAGCGCGGCGCCGTCGATCGACAGCGGCGGCGCGATGACGTTGACGCGCGAACCGTCCGGCAGACGCGCGTCGCAGATCGGCGAGGCTTCGTCGACGCGGCGGCCTACCTGGCTGACGATCCGCTGACAGATATTCATCAGCTGCGCATTGTCGCGGAACCGCACATTGGTCAGCTGGATCTTGCCGCCAACCTCGATAAAGACCCGGTTTGCGCCGTTGACCATGATGTCGGCGATATCATCGCGCGCCAGCAGCGGCTCGAGCGGTCCATAGCCGAGAACGTCGTTGCAAATGTCCTGGAGCAGGGCTTCCTGCTCCACAATCGACATCTGGACGTTCTTGATCGAGATGATCTCGTTGACGATGTCGCGAATTTCTTCGGCCGCCGATTCGGTGTCGAGCTGCGCAAGCTGCGACAGGTCGATCGTGTCGATCAGCGCGTTGAAAATCGTCGTCTTTGTCTGGAAATATTCATCCGTGCGCCCGCCGATTTCAATCGGCTGGGCTTTTGCGACGGCGTTGACGCGCGGCGGCGCGGCGTTGGCCGCCGGCTTTTTCGCATGCGCGGCGGGCGCCGCCGCGGGCGCGGGCTTTGGCCCGGCGGGCTTCGGCTTCGCCGCGACGCTCGGCGCCGGCGAGTGTTCGGCCTCAGCTGTTCTGCGTCCGAATTTGGTCATATCACTTCTTCTTCAGCAGTCCGGCGATATTGAAACGGCTCTTCTTGGCGACCGTCTGGGTCTTGCCAAGAACGAGCGATGTCAGTTCGCGCAGGCTTTGCGCCGTCTTGGTCTTGGCGCCGACTTCGATGATCGGCGATGCGTTGGTCGCCGCGGTGTGGAACAGTTGCGGCTCCCAATTGAAAATAACGGATGGCTTCAGGCCGACATGCTCGGCGTACTGCGCCGGCTGCACCGAAGAGATTTTCGGGTCGAACTGGTTGATGACCAGCAGCGGCGGCGCGTCATTCGGGCGCGAGCCGGAAATGATGTCGACGAGGTTCTTGGTGTTGCGGAACGCCGCAAGATCCGCCGTCGCTGTAATGATGATCTGATCGGCGGTCTGCAACAGCCGCTTCGACCAGCCGGTCCAGATATGCGGGACGTCGACGATGATCGTCGGCGCCGCGCCGCGCACCACATCGATTACCGTCTCGAACGCCTGGTCGTCGATGTCATAATCGCGATCGAGAAGATTCGGCGCGGTGAAAAGACTGAGCCGGTCGGTGTGCTTTTGAAGCAACCGGTCGAGGAGCACGTCATCCAGGCGTTCAGGCGAGCCGAGCGCCTCGATCAGTCCCGACGTCGGATCCTGTTCGAAGTCGAGACTGGCGGTGCCGAACGGCAGATCGAGGTCGAGGATGACGGTGTCGCTCTGCATTTCTTCCGCCGCGCACCAGGCGACGTTATGGGCGAGCGTCGAGGAGCCGGCCCCGCCCCGCGCGCCGACAAAGGCGATGGTGCGGCCGATCGGAGGCGCTGACGGATCAATATAAAGTGTTGCAATCGATTTGATGATCTGCAGCGGCGAGCGCGGACGCACGATGTAATCGCTGATCCCCTGCCGCATCAGCTCGCGGTAGAGGCCGATGTCGTTGGCGCGGCCGAGGACAATGACCTTGGTCGACGGATCGCAGACTTCCGCCAGCTCGCCGAGCAAAGCGAACAATTCGGAGCCGCCATCAAGCGTTTCAACGATGATCAGGTTGGGCGTCGCCGCGGTCTGGAAGTGATCCACCGCTTTCGCCATGCCGCCCATATGCACGGTGAGGTGCGTTTTCGCGAGGCGCCGATCGACCGCCGCCCGCTCGAGGAGAGCCGTCGTGTCCGGCGTTTCACAGAAGGCGTGAATGGAGATGCGCGGAACCGGGCGATGATCATCATCGCTTTCGTTGAATTCAGCGACGTCGAATGACGGATCGTCTGGAACGACGAGCGCCTGGCTCGCAGCGATTGGCGCGGCGCGCGAGGCCTTCGGCGCCGACTTCGGCGTCTCTTTCGCAGTCGCGGGTCTGGCGGCCGCCATTCTGGCAGCCGCTGGCGGCTCCGGATCGAAGGTGAAATCATCGGTGTCGGAGACGCCGAGTTCATCGGCGAGCAGATCAGCTTCGTCGAAATCTTCCTCGCCCAGCGCGGCGAGTTCTTCGTCCGACAACTCGTCCTCAAGCCAGGCTTCGTCTTCATCAACGACTGGCGCATCGGCTTTGACGTAACGGACTTTTGCCGACATCAATGGTCCGCCATCCGGTCCGAGGCTTGCCGCAGCGTTCGCCGCGCCCTCTTCATCGTGGGCGACATCGAATGCCGCGCTAGAAGCTTTTTTCATTTCAAACTCCCTCCAGGCGCAACCTGACCCCGAATTTTCATCATCTAGTTCGCTATTTGACTATCGATTTCGTCGCTGGATTCGCTGGACGTGTCCTCGCCCTTGCGGAACATTTGGACGCCCCGAATGCGCGTCGCCGAATCTGGATCCGTCATGCCGGCCGGCGCGATGAGATCATGCGGGTCGCCAATCATCGCCGCGAGATTATTCTGTGTGGCGCATCCGAAGTTCGGCGAGTTTATATTGCGGTAGTCGCGCTCGCGCATGCCCTCCCAGAGGCCGCACGCGCTCGGCGTCGCCACATAACGCGTATAGGAGAGGATGACGTCGTTCGACGTTCCGCCGCCGCGATAGTCGGCGTCAACGATCGACGACAGCGGCACTCCAAAGCCGTTCAGGGCGTCGCGCAGTCCGGTCCCGTCGCCTTCTGACGGCGTCGTCACCGTCAGCGCGCCATGTCCATTGACCAAGTAAGATTCGGCGAAAGCGCGAAGCCGCGACCGGTCGAGCGACGACATTTCACGGTCGGGCGCCTTCATGGTCATGGTCACCGTCTGGCTGTCGACTGAAATCGGATGTTGCTCGGCGACGGTCAGCGCCTGCTCTTGTCCGTTGAACTGGGCCGCACAGCCGATACTTGATGCGGCGACACCGGCG
>Ga0155549_1138_pt5 | contig 13411 bp, 16 predicted proteins | sample RifCSPhighO2_12_FD_107206 | JGI IMG/M metagenome (GOLD analysis project Ga0155549, IMG submission 107206) | Alphaproteobacteria bacterium RIFCSPHIGHO2_12_FULL_63_12
GGGGCTAGGGGTGAGGGGCCGTCATGCGCGAAGGACAAAAGACAAAATTGGCGCGCCGCCTTAGAGGCGAGGCGAATTATCCAGAATTGGCCGCATGGAACGCGCTTCGAGCTTTACGCGCTCATGGCATTGCTGTTCGCCGTCAGCATCCAATCGGCCCCTATATCGTTGATTTTGCGATTGTGAAGCGGAAGCTCGCGATTGAGATCGACGGCGGCGTTCATCGGCTAGATGAAGTCTGCGCAAGAGATGCGAACCGGGACGTGCGGATAAATGAACTCGGCTGGCGCATCGTCCGTATACCAAGCGAAACGGCGGCAAGCACGGATCACTTGCTTGAAATCGTCCAGCGGGAGCTTGGCCTTTAACGTCCCCTCCCCCCTACCCCCTCTCCCGCAAGCGGGAGAGGGGAACACTGCGTCGCTGAATTCCGCCGGCGGCGCGAACCGCCCCTACCGTCCTTCCGGATAACGCATCTTCGCGAGCCAGCCCCACATGCCCTGCGCGTCGAAGCCGCTATCGCGAACTTTCGCTTTCAGCTTTTCGAACTGCATGACGTTTTCGATCCGTGCACGGAGGAATGAGCGCGTCTCCGCCTCGCCCGCGCCGTCGTCGGCGAACCAGCGCGCCATGGTCGAGGTCAAAACGCCGACAAGAATCGCGCGTTTGGAATAGAAATTGAAATCGGCCGAGCTATCCCCCATCGCCCGCCAGATCGCGTCGGCGGCGTTCCAGACGAGGCGCGCGCCCGTCGGCGCGTTCAAGGGAAGCGCGAGGTAAGCGGCGGCGCGGCGGGCGGCTTCCTTGTCGGGCCGCAGGAAAGCGATTCGCGCCTCGACCCCCAAGGCGACCTTTTCCCGGATTTTGAGCCCAGCCGCGCCCTCCCCCTTGAGGGCGGCGGCGCTGGCCCGGTCAGCGATCGACGACCAGTATTCGACGAGCCCGAGGGGGCCGGTCGGAAAGGCGGCGGCGAGTTCGGCGGCGCTGACCCCGGCGTCCCCGGCCGCCTTCGCCATCATCGGGGCGGTAAACCCTTCAAAAACCGCGGCCTTGAGGGCGACCGGAAGGAGCCGGGCGCGGACATCGTCGAAGGGGTCTGAAAATTCGGTCATGAGAGCGGCCAGCCTTGAAACTGCTTTACCGGCAATATGGACAGGTTAAGGCCCTTTTGGTATAGGCGCGCTCGCCGCGGACGGAAGAACGGTCCGGGGCGGCAATCACGACAGCGTCGCGTCCAGCCGGCGGGACCCGGCTCCGGGCGGCGTTTTGGCATCAAAAGGAGGGTATTCCCCTGGTTCAGATTGTAGTCCGCGACAATAATGTCGAGCAGGCGCTCCGCGCGCTCAAGAAGAAGATGCAGCGCGAAGGCACGTTCCGCGAAATGAAGCGGCGCAAGTTTTACGAAAAACCCTCTGAAAAGAAGGCCCGGCAAAAGGCGGAAGCCGTCCGCCGCGCCCGCAAGCTGATTCGCAAGAAATTGCAGCGCGAAGGCGGGGCCTAGGACGGCGTTGGGCCGTCCTGTCCGGGCGGCCATGCTTTCCAATCGCTTAGAATTCACCCTCACTTTCAGCTTGAGCTATCCGCCGGCCCTGTCTTCAATGGGGCCGGTTTTTCCTTATCGGAGACGTCCATGAAAGCCCTGACCGTCCTTCTCGCCGCCTGCCTCTTCCTCGCCTCCTGCGAGACCGTCAAAGGCGTCGGCCGCGATATCGAAAACGCCGGCGAGGCGATCGACGACGCGGTGGACGAGTAGGAATCGGGGCCGGGGTGCGTCCGCCGGGCCTCACTGCCGACAATTTTCGGCGGAAAGTCTGCAAAAAATTCACTTCAATGTTGGTGAATCGCCGCCGGTCCCTGATAAAATCGGGCCGTCTGGACGCCATTGGGGGCGTTGGCGCGCGTGACGCTGCGGCGAGGGGTTTGGCGTGAAGAAGAAGATGACACACCTGATGAAGGCGATCGCGGGCGCTGCGGCGCTCCTTGCGGCGGGGCCGGCCCTCGCCCAGCAGCAGATCGACGAGCCAAGGCTCGACCCGATCTTCGGCCAGAAGCGCCCGGAGACGCCGGAAGAGCGCGAGCGCATCAAGAACGATGAAGAGTTCGATCAGGACAAGGGCTGGCACCCCTTGCGCGACTTCGTCGGCGTGCTGACGTTTCTGGCGCCGTCAAACACCGATCTTTCCGTCGGCCTTGGCCCTGAATACCGCCCCGACTATTTCGGCTCCGACGATTACCACTTTGTCCCCGATCCCGAAGTCTATGTGAAGTTCCGCAATTTCGTCTTCCTCGACAATGACGGCGCCGACATCGCGCTGTTCGGTTTTTCGGGTTTCAGCTTCGGTCCTTCCTTCCGTGTCGTCGGCAATCGCAAGGAATCCGACAACATCGCCCTCACCGGCCTTGGCGACATCGACTACACGGCCGAAGTCGGCGGCTTCGCGGCGACGAAATTCGTCGACCGTTTTCTCGTGCGTTTCAAGGTCCGCAAGGGAATCGCCGGCGGTCATGACGGGCTGATTGTCGACGCGGCGGGAACGGCGCTGCTGTTCCGGAACGGAAGGGTGTCGACATCCGTCTCGGCGAATGCGAGCTGGATCGGCGAGCGCTACGCCGATACCTATTTCTCGGTCACGCCATCGCAATCGCTGGCGTCGGGTCTGCCCGTTTACGACGCGCCCAGCGGCATGCGCGATATTGGCGGCAGCTTTAACGCCTACATCAATATCGGCAAACGCTGGTCGCTGAACCCCTACGTCACCTACACCTATATTTTCGACGATGTCGCCGCGACGCCGATCATCTCCCTTTACGGCGACCGCAATCAATATCGCGCCGGCTTCCACCTGATGCGCGAATTCAATATGAAATGGCGCTGACCGGCGGCGCTCTTTCCCTGACGCCCGTCCCCTACAGCTTCGGGAGCCGTCAATATTCAGGACTACTCGCCGACGGCTCCAGCGGCGCCCGCGCGCCCGGCGTGCTCGTCGCCCATGAGGGCCCCGGCATCACCGATCATATCCGGCGGCGCACCCTCGAAGTCGCGTCGCTCGGCTGCGTCGCCTTCGCCCTCGACCTTTACGGCGTCGTCGATCCGTCGATCGAGGAGGCGAAGGGCTTCGTGCAGGCGCTTCGCGCCGATTTGAGCGAGCTTCGCGGACGCGCGAGGGCGGCTCTCGACGTGCTGGCGTCGCATCCTCGCGTCGATGATACCCGGATCGCCGCAATCGGCTTTTGCTTTGGCGGAACCGCCGCGCTCGAACTTGCGCGCGACGGCGCGGCGATCGCGGGAGTCGTCGGCTTTCACGCGGGGCTCTCCACCTCGCGGCCGGAGGATGCGGCGAATATCAAATGTCCGGTTCTGATCTGCATGGGCGCGCAAGATCCGATCATCGGCGCCGACCAGCGTCAGGCGTTCGCCGAGGAAATGACGCAAGGCGGCGTCGACTGGCGGATGCATGTCCATGGCGGCGCCGGCCACAGCTTCACCAATCGCGACATCGATGCGTTCGGCTTTCCGGGATTTGCTTATGACGAAGCGGCGGACCGGCGTTCATGGGCGGAGATGCGGGCTTTTTTCGCGGAGATTTTCGCCTAAGGCGTGCGCCCTTGCGCGGATTGTCCGCATTTTATCCGCCGGCCTTTGGCGGTTTTTCTCGGCGCCGTGCGGGGTTCAGAAGGATTTGGCGCCCTCTTGGCCGTTGCGGCGATTTCCGCCTCCGGTTGAATTCAGCGCGCAGCTTTTTTGAAGCCGTCGCTGCGCCGCGTCAGTTTCACTTGTCAAAGAGCCGCGACGACGCTCGCGCGCCGTAGCATCGTAAAAGACTGAGATCGGAATTCCCCGTGCGCTTTCAAGAAGCGGTTTTGGGGAATCGGCGCCGGCGAATTCCCCGAATGCGCGAGGGGCCTGCTCATTTCCGCGAAAGCGCCTAGTGTCCGGGCCGGTAATCGCGCGTCGCCTCGGCGAGCAGCGCGTCGAGCGTCATCGCCGGCGTCTTCCATTGTTCATCGGCGAACAGCGGCGCCTGATCCGCGTAATGCGGCGACGCGCGGTCGAGCGTCGCGGCGCCGAATTGATGAATGGTGCGGATCGCCCGCGTTCCGTCCGGCGCCCATTCGGCGTTCATGATGTAGGTGTCGCCGGCGATCGCCTCCCCGGGGCCTTTGGCATAATCGGAAAGCGAATAGATCGCGCGCAGCGTGTCCGGGCCGCCATCGAGCGGCGCATTGAAATCGCCGCGCACCAGCCGGTTCGCCTCCCCCCATTCGGGATCGAGCCGATTAAAGCCCGCCGTGAGATCGCTGGCGGCTTTGGCGAGCGCTGCTTTCGGGTCGGGAAGCGCTGCGCCGTCGCCGTTCAGCAGGAGCCCCAGCGCGTTGCGCCCGAAGGCGATCGCCAGCGCCGCGCCGCGGCTCGTCCGGTGCGCCGAGCCGTCCCAGATGCGCAAAACTTCCAACGAAGGCGCCAGCGCCGGATCGGCGGCGATCGTCTCGTCGGCAAGCGTCGCTGTGATCAGGCGGCGCAATTCCGAGTCTGCGGAATAAACATCGTCGAATTTATAGGCGACGAATTCCTCCGCCGTAATCGAGGCGTCGGCGCCGTAAAGCTCCTGCTCGCGCAGTCCCCGATTGGTCGACCGCGCGCGCACGCCAAGGTGATCTGGATAATCCTCCGCCTTCGGACTGTCTTGCGGCGCCGAGACTTTCCACGGCTCGTTATTGGCGTTGACGAGATAGCCGGAGGCCGGCGCAATCACGAACGGCGCGGTTCCGAACGGCAATACGCCCTTCCACACGAGATCGGCGCGCTCGCCCGGCGCCGTCTTCGACCAGTCCCATTCAGCGGCGCGATCGGGCGCCGCCATATTGTAGAAATAGGCGATGCGGCCGGTCCGGTCGGCGAAGACGACATTGAACGAGGGAATCGCCTGCATCGACATCGCCGCGCGCCAGCCGTCGAAATTGCGCGCCTTGTTCATCCGGCGCCATTGCTCGATCGCGCGGATTTCGCCGTCGCCGGCGAAGGAAACCGCGCGCCAACCGTTCGGCGTTTCAAAGACGGGCCCGTGCACCGAGCGCAGGAGCGGGCGCGACACCGGCAGGCTGAACGGTCCCCACAGCTTGACGCGAAAGCGCGCGACGCCGCGCCCGAACTCGCGCCATTCGCCATCGAATTTATATTTCACCGGCTTTTTCGGATTATCGACTTCCAGCGCATAAACATCGACAAGATCGGGCTTGTTCACGGTGAACGCCCAACCGAGGTCCGGCGCGACGCCGTGCAGGATAATCGGCGAACCGGGAAAGACGCCGCCGATCATGTCCCATCCCTCGCCGGATTTGACGCGCGCCTCGTACCAGGCGACGGGGCCAGTGAAGGGCTGGTGCGAATTGACCATCAGCCGCACGGCGCCGTCGGCGGATCGCGACGGCGCGACCGCCATCGCATTCGATCCCAATTCGGCCTCGGGCGTCACCCGCAGGAAAGCCGACTTCAGCCAGTCGAGGCCGGCGGATTTTTGTTCGTCCTTCTCGAATATTTTTTTCAGCTCGTCTTCAAGGCCGTAGAAAAACGGCGTGCGTGCCGCAAAGCCCGCGACGATGTCATGCGGCGTCACCGGGGCGATGCCGTTCGCACATCGCCCGCGCTTTTCGGCGCAGTAAAAATTGAGGCCGGCCGCATAGCCGTCGATCAGCGCCTGCGTTTCCGGCGAGAGATCGCTCGCATATTTTTCGGTGATCGCCTCATTGGCGCCGAGCGCGGCGACGAGATAGTCGGTGATCGCCGCGCTCTTGCCGTTGCGTTCCGCCAGCCGGCCGCGCGTGAACAGCAAGACCTCCTCAAAGGTCTTCCAGTCATCCTCGGCGTGGGCGTAGGCCAAACCGAAAGCGACATCGGCGTCGCGCGCGCCGTAAATATGCGGAACGCCCCATTTGTCGCGTATGACGCGCGCGTTATAGGCCTTCGCCGCGCCGAGCGCCGCCTCCCGGTCGAAGGACGCGCCGGACGGCGTCCATAAATAGAGCGCCGCGGCCATAAGGCCGGCGCCGACAAGGCCTGCGCCCAGAAGAACAAGTTTCCGCATCGTCCATTCTCCTGAATCCTGAGCGGCGCCCTGCGACACTATCGCCGGGCGCTAATCCGCCAGCGATCCTGCGCAGGTTCGCCCCGTCAATCGAGACGTAATTGCAGTATTTGAAGGGCGCCGGCGCCGGAAATTTACCGATCGGCGGCGCACTGTCTTGAAACTGTTGCGATTCAGGAGCGAAAAGCGGGAACTTCGGTCAGTCTGAAAACGGAGACGCTTCATGGGTTTCAAATCGTCCGATCCCGACGAGGTCAGCAACCCCCGAATGCTGAACGCGCCGGCAACGATCGGGGATCTGATCGAACTGAGGATTTCACGGCGCCTGTTCCTCGGCGGCGCCGCCGCGACCGCCGTCGCCGGCGCGGCCGGCTGCGCCAATAGCGGGCCGTCGCGCGCGCCCGGCGCGTCGTTCACTTTCGCGGAAATTGAGCGTGCGATGGACGATACGCATCACGCGCCGGCGGGCTATGCGGCGGATGTCCTGCTGCGCTGGGGCGATGCGCTGTTCGAAGACAGTCCGCCCTTCGATCCGATGCATCAGACCGCGGCGGCGCAGCGGCGTCAGTTCGGCGTGAACAATGATTTCATCGGCTTCATCGCGCTCGACCCCGCTGCCGACGGATCGGCGCGCGCCCTGCTCTGCGTCAATCACGAATACGCCAATGCGAAAATGATGTTCCCCGGGGTCGAGCCCGATTACCCGGCGCTCCTCACAAAAGCGCATTGCGAAGTCGAGATGGCGGGACACGGATCGTCCATCGTCGAAATCGTGAAGCGGGATGGAAAATGGCGGCCCGTCATTCCGTCGAAATTCAACCGCCGGATCACCGCCGAAACGCCGATGAGCCTGACCGGACCCGCCGCCGGCGACGACCGGCTGAAAACGCATGAGGACCCGGAAGGCCGGACGGTTCTCGGCACGGTCTTCAATTGCGCCGGCGGCATCACCGCCTGGGGCTCCTATCTGATGGCGGAAGAGAATTTCCATAATTATTTCGGCGGCGAATTGCCGGACGGCCACGCCGAAGCGCCGACCCTAAAGCGTTACAGCGTCGGGTCGTCCCCCCGCTTCGTCTGGGGCCGCTATTTCGATCGCTTCAATCTCGGCAAGGAACAGCATGAGGCCAACCGGTTCGGCTGGATCGTCGAGGTCGATCCTTTCGATCCGACGTCGACGCCAAAAAAGCGAACCGCGCTCGGACGTTTCAAGCATGAAGGCGCCGAAAGCGTCATCGCGCCTGACGGCCGCGTCGTGCTTTATTCCGGCGACGACGAGCGTTTCGAATATGTCTACAAATTCGTCAGCGACCGCAAATATGTCGACGGCGATCGCCGCGCCAATATAGACATTCTTGAAAGCGGCACGCTGCATGTCGCGCGCTTCGACGCGGATGGAACGCTGCAATGGCTGCGGCTCGTTTTCGGCGAAGGGCCGCTCACCGCGGAAAACGGTTTTCGCTCGCAGGCGGACGTTCTGATCGAAACGCGCCGCGCCGCCGACCTTCTCGGCGCAACGCCGATGGATCGCCCGGAAGATGTCGAGGCCGATCACCGCACCGGGCGCGTTTATCTGATGCTCACCAACAACAACCGGCGCAAGGCGGATCAGGTGAACGCCGCCAATCCGCGCGCCGACAACAAATTCGGCCATATCATCGAGATCATCGAGCCGGACGGCGATTTCGCCTCCACAACGTCGCGTTGGGACTTCCTCGTCAAATGCGGCGATCCTGCTGACCCCGCCGTCGGCGCGACGTGGAATCCGGCGACCACGAAAAACGGATGGTTCGGCAGCCCCGACAATTGCGCGATCGATCCGAGCGGTCGGCTGTGGATCGCGACCGACGGCAATGCCGAGACGGGCGCCGCGGACGGATTGTGGGCGATGGAGACGACGGGACCGCTGCGCGGCGCGGGGCGCGCCTTCTTTCGCGCGCCGATCGGCGGTGAAGTCACCGGACCGCGCTTCGCAGATGACGGAACGACTTTGTTCCTGTCGGTGCAGCATCCGGGCGACGACGGCACGACATTTTTCGAGCGCCCGCTTACCCGATGGCCGGATTTCTCACACGAGATGCCGGCGCGCGCGTCGGTCCTTCAGATCAATAAAATCGACGGCGGCCCGATCGGCTCGTGAGCCGCGGCGCGATTGGAGCGTGACGCAGTAAATCGGCATCCGTCGGTCCTTCGTGACGCGATGCGTCGCATCGCTCCTCAGGATGAAGGAAGTTTAGCGGATTTCTTTACCCTGAGGAGCCGCGAAGCGGCGTCACGAAGGGCTACGTGATTCAGACTATTTGGTTCATGCGCTAGTCGTCGTCGCGGATTTCGACCGCTTCGCCCTCGATGATAACGCCAGCGCCGTCGCGACGCGCCCGCTCGCCCCATCCGCCGCCGACGACATGAATGTCGGCGTTCGCCGCCGCATGGGCGATCGCCGCGCGCCCGACTCGTTTCCTGATCGGCGGAACGAGCAGCAGGAAGCCCATGGTGTCCGTCACATAACCGGGCGTCATCAAGAGGACGCCGGCAACGAGGATCAGTACGCCCTGCGCGATATCCTCAACGGGCGCTTCGCCGCGCGCAATCGCCGCTTGCGCCCGCTGCAAAACGCCAAAGCCCTGCAACCGCACCAGAAAGGCGCCAATCAGCGCGGTGACGACGCAGCCGAGCAGCGTCGGAACGAGGCCGATCCAGCCGCCGATCTTGATGAAGGCGGCGATCTCAAGGATCGGCACGCCGACAAAAAAAATGAAAAGAAGGAGCGGAATTCCCATCGGCTGACGGCGCGTCCGCTCACGCGACCGGATCGAGCCAGCCCCATTCGTCGCGCGTCTCGCCGGTGAAAAGGCCGAAAAAGGCGGACTGAATCTCCTGCGTCACCGGGCGTTTGCCGGTTCCGATGGCGAGGCGGTCGACGGATTTGACCGGCGTCACTTCGACCGCGGTGCCGCACATGAACATTTCGTCCGCGGCGTAAAGCGCCTCACGCGGCAGCGGCTGCTCGACGACCTCAAAACCGCGCGACTTCGCGAGCGTGATGATCGTGTCGCGCGTGATTCCCATCAAGATCGAGGAGCCGCCCGGCGGCGTGTAAAGCCGGCCGTTCATGACGATAAAGAGGTTCTCGCCCGCTCCTTCGCTGACGAGGCCCGCGGCGTCGAGCCCGATCCCTTCGGCGAATCCGCGCTCGCGCGCTTCGAGCGCGATGAGGCGGCTGGAGAGATAATTTCCCGACGCCTTGACGCCCGCCGGCATCGTATCCGGCGCAAGGCGCCGCCAGCTCGACACGCAGGCGTCGACGCCGTTCCTCAACCCGTCCTCGCCGAGATAGGCGCCCCACGGATAGGCGGCGACGATCGTTTCCGATTGTTGGTGCGGCGCGGAGATGCCCATCTCTCCATAGCCGAGAAACACCAGCGGACGGATATAGGCGGATTTGAGCCCGTTTTCCCGGACGACGTCCTTGCAGGCCTGCATCAGCGTCTCAACCGGGTGATTGAGCGGCATGCGATAGACGCGCGCCGAATAATGCAGGCGCTTGATGTGATCGAAATTGCGGAAAATCACCGTGCCTTTGTGCTTCGTCTCATAGGCGCGCATGCCTTCGAAAACCGACGTCGCGTAATGCAGCGCATGGGTCATCACATGGACCTTTGCATCCGCCCAGGGGATCAGCTCGCCATTCGACCAGATATATTTCTGCTCCGGGATCGGCATTCGTTTCTCCTCGCCATTCGATTCGGCGCTTTCCTCATAGCGCCGCCGGGCGCGCCGGACCAGCTTCGGGGGCAAGCGGCGCCATATTCGCGAAAATCCGCCCCCAATCTGGCGGCGGACGCGGAATTTCGCCATAGGAAACCCTGTTTGGAGCAGGATCATTCGGGAAAGCGGGGGTCTGATGACCGCAAAAGGCGCAATCGGGGATTTGCTGACGCTGATGGCGGCGCTGAGAACGCCGGGATCGGGGTGTCCGTGGGACCTTGAACAGGATTTCCGCTCGATCGCTCCGTATACGGTTGAGGAAGCCTATGAAGTCGCCGACGCGATCGAGCGGGGCGACATGGCGGAGCTGAAAGCCGAGCTTGGCGATCTGCTGTTTCAGACCGTCTTTCACGCCCGCATGGCGGAGGAGCAAGGCGCCTTCGACTTCGAGGATGTCGCGCGCGCGATTGTGGAGAAAATGACAGCGCGCCACCCGCATGTCTTCGGCGACGCCGGCCATCGCGACGCGCAGGAGCAAACCCGCCAGTGGGAGGCGCAAAAGGCCGAAGAGCGCGTCGCAAAAGGTAAAACAGGTCTTCTCGACGACGTGCCGGTCGCCCTTCCCGGCCTCACCCGCGCGGTCAAGCTGCAACGGCGCGCGGCGCGCATCGGCTTCGACTGGAAAAACCCGCGCGACGTGCTCGACAAGATCGCGGAGGAAACGGCGGAGCTTGTCGAGGTCATCGACAGCGGCAACGCGGACAGGATCGAGGACGAATTCGGCGATCTCCTGTTCGTCATCGCCAATCTCTCACGGCATCTCAATGTCGACCCCGAAGCGGCGCTGCGCCGCGCCAACCAGAAATTCTCGCGGCGCTTCCGGCATATCGAAAAACGTCTCGGCGATCAGGGACGGCTCGGCGAGGCGAGCCTTGAGGAGATGGAGGAATTGTGGGTCGAGGCGAAGGGGCTGGAGAGGGACGCCTCGTAGGGCGCCGCCCCTACCCTCCATACCCGCCGCGCGGCCTCAGCGATTTCATCAGTATGCGGTATATTCCGAGGAAGACGAGGATGAGGAGGGATTTCAGCGCCACGTCCTCTACCATCCAGTTCATCCACGGCGCGACCGAGGTCCAGTAGGCGATCGGGAAATAGAGGAACGTCTGCGCGAGGTAGGCGGAGAGCAGCGCGAAAAACGGCGCGCGCCACCATTTGCCGCCGCCGCGCGTCAGGTCGTAGACGCCGCCGGCGATGAATTGCGACAGGATCGACGAGCCGACAAAGGCGACGATGAACGCGGTCGAAGGCATGTCGCCGTCTTCAAGCACCGGCGAGAGATAGGAGACGCCGGCGAAAGCGGCGAAGGCCGCCGCCGCCCACGACGCGGTGACGACGCGCGAGGCTTCTTCGCCGCCGAAACGCCGCGCGATAAGGACGATGAGGGGCGCGCCCGCCGCCATCAGGAAATAGCCAAGCGAGAGCCAGTTGCCGGGTTTGACCGGCCCCATGGTGAAGAAGTGATCGAAGCCGCGATAGGGAAGGTCCAGCGTCAGGAAGGCGGCGAGCAGGATCGGGATCAAAAGCCCGGAGAGCAGCGCCACGCGCAGCAACGCCTCGAGGAATTTGCGCAATTCGCGGCCGAGCCGTTGGAGCGGCGTCTCCCGGATCGGCCTCCTCGTCTCGATGGCGGCGACGACTTCCACGGCGGTCTTTCCTCACCTCGCACGATATGGCGGGCGATTCTGGCGCGCGTCTTCTTCCGGCGCAACCTTGTCGGCAGGCCGGCGGCGAAGAACGCGGAATTACGTGGGAGCGTCCCTTAGGACGCCTTCGACAGCTCGCGCTTGATCTTCCGGGCGCCGGTCGAGAGCTTGTCTTCGTCGGATTTGGCCAAGAAGGCGTCGAGCCCGCCGACATGATCGACGGAGCGCAGGGCGGCGGCGGTCACGCGCATTTTATAGCCGCGGCCGAGCTTGTCGGAGTGCAGCGTGACATCGCACAGATTCGGCAGAAACCGGCGCTTCGTCTTGTTATTGGCGTGCGAAACGTTGTTTCCGACCATCGGGCCGACGCCTGTCAGTTCACACCGGCGAGCCATAGAATTAACCTTGCTTGGCGCTCTTCGAGCTGAAAAACGCGGGGTAAATGTGAAGGCGGGGCGATAGTCGAGCCGCCCGGGTCTGTCAAGCCGCCGCGGGGCCTTGCGGAGGGCCTCGCTTGTTCGATTAGTGTTTTATGCCTATATTTCATGCGCGTAAGACAGGTCCATCCATGCCCACGTCCCTGCCCACATCCATGTCCACGTCGAAATCCGCCGGAGCGCGCCGCCGCCGGAGCGTCAATCTGACCATTCGGGAAGACATCATGGCGACGGCGAAATCGCTCGGGATCAACGCGTCGCAGGCGGCCGAGACAGGTCTGCGTCTCGAAATTGAAAAGAGGCTCGCCGAACGATGGCTGAAGGAGAACGCCGGGGCGCTCAATGCCCATAATTCGCGCATTGAGAAGCACGGAACGCTTCTGACGCCGGATTGGGCCGGCGAATAGGAGAATGGCGCGTTTCGACGTCTTCCGCTTCGCCAGCAAATCGGCGCCGCTCGTCGTCGATGTTCAGGCCGATTTGCTCGGCGTGCTTTCGACCCGTGTCGTCATTCCATTATCGCCGCTCGAACGCGCGGAAAAGGAAGCGCTGCCGCGCCTGAAGCCGATTATCGAGATCGGCGGCGAGCGCTATGTTTTGATGACGACGGATATAGCCGCCCTGCCCGTCCGGCGCTTCGGCGCATTCGTCGCCAACGTCGAAGCGGATTATCGAAAGGAAATCACCGACGCCCTCGATTTTCTGCTGCTTGGTTTCTAGCGCGCCGGGCGTAAAGGGATTGATATACATTTGTATATAATGTATATCTATGCTGGAAACAGGAGCGGGCGTCATGCAGGTCGCAAAATGGGGAAACAGCCTGGCGGTTCGCCTGCCGGCCGCCGTCGTCGAAGCGCTCGGCCTCAAGGAGGGCGACGATATCGAACTTTGCGTGCTCGGTGAGAAGCTGTTCGGGGTTGACCGGCCGCTGACGCTGGACGAGCGCCTTGACGTTCTTCAGCGGTTTCGCAGCCGCGTCGGCGGCTCCTTCCGGTTCGACCGGGATGAGGCGAATGAGCGCTAGGCGCGTCTTCATCGACACCAATGTTCTCGGCTATCTGCTCAGCGATGACGAGCGCAAGGCCAGGGTGACCGACAGCTTGCTGCGCGCGAAAGAGGCGACGCGCCTGACGTCGACGCAAGTGGTCGGCGAATTTGTAAACTTCGCGCGAAAAAAAACGCCGCTCAGCTGGGGCGACATGCGCATCTATATCGAGACTTTTCGGGAAGCCTGCGACATCGAATGCGTGACGATCGACGACCAGATCGCCGCGGTCGCGATCGCCGAGCGGTATCGCTTCAGCTGGTTCGACAGTCTGATCGTCGCAACCGCGCTCCGCCTTGGGGCGGACAAACTGTATTCGGAGGACTTGCAACACGGACAGCAAATCGGACCGATGCAAATTCAAAACCCATTCATCACATAGAGCTTGGCGCGGCGGCATCCGCAGCGCAAAAGGCCTGCTTTCTTCATGACCCG
>Ga0155549_1012_pt1 | contig 13163 bp, 14 predicted proteins | sample RifCSPhighO2_12_FD_107206 | JGI IMG/M metagenome (GOLD analysis project Ga0155549, IMG submission 107206) | Alphaproteobacteria bacterium RIFCSPHIGHO2_12_FULL_63_12
GGTCGATCAGCGCTTTCGAGATCGCGAAGGCGACGCGCGGCTCGCCGGACGAAATCGCGATATGGAGATCCGAGACCGGCTCGGCGAGTTCATCTTCGAGCAGCAGCGCGGCGGCGGCGTTGAGCTTTGCCGACTGACGCGGGGGCGCCGCAATCTCGCGCATCGCCACCTGTTCGCCAGGCAGCACGGCGACGAGGCGCGCGCCTTCCTCGAAGCGATCCTTGATCGCGGCGAGCGCAGCGACATCGGCGACGCGGCCGGCCTCCGACATCGCACCCGACGCAAAAGCGCCCCAGCCGACAGGGTCGGCGGGCGAGTCCGAAAGCTTGAACACCAGAAGGTCGATCAATAGTCGTCTCCGAAGGTGCGGGCGATAAGTCGAACCGGCGGGCTCGACATATCGAAAAGCAGTTTTTCTTCTATCGTCAGATTGTTAACTTCAAGCCTGATTTTGGCCTCTATCCGGCCGGAAGTCAGTTTATACTCGTTAATTCCGGCCAGGGGCGGCGTCAGGGCGGCCGGATTGGACTCGCCTCCCGGCGGCAGGTTGGCGAGGGCGGTCTTGATGTCCGAGAGGGTGGTCGTCGCGCCGGCCGGCTGAAGCGCCAGCAAGAGGGGCGCGTGAACGTCCCGCGCCATATTGATGTTGACCTCGCCCGGCTGGACCGAAGCGAGCGCGCACAGCCAGGGCCGGATGGCGCGGTAGCGGCTTCTCGACATTCCATCGAGCGCGCGCAGTTCGGAGACCGACGCGATCAGCTGGCCTCCTGTCCGGAAGGGGGTCGGCAGCGCTGTATAAAACCCGTCCTCTGCGCCCTGCCCTCGCTGGTTGCTGTCGCTGTCGATATAATCGACGATTACATCGCTGATTTTCCGCGCCTCGCCTTCACCGAGCCCGGCCGCGGTCAGCATCGTGATGAAGGCGTCGATCCCCGACGTATTCTCGACATAAGAGCCCGCGCTCCCCGCGACGAGGCTGTTGACGTTGAAACAGCGCGTCGCATCGCTGAACGCGATCGTCGCCTTGCCGCCTTCGACCGGAATTTCGAGGGCTTTGGCGAACAGCCCCTCGCCGGGCGCCATTTTCGCCGGACCGGTCGCCAGATATTTCTCCAGCATTTGTTTGGCGATCAACTCACCGGCGGCCGCGCGCCAGTAAAAATCGGTTCGCGCCCGATCGGCGGCGCTGCGCTTCACCGCCGCGGTGACGACATTGGTGATCGAAAGGAGGATGAAGGAAAGCGTCGCGATGAGCAGCAGGACGACGATCAGCGCCGCGCCGCGCTCCCCCTCCCTTGATGGGGCTGGATTTTTCATCATCGCTCGCCGAGCCAGAAGAGCTGTTCGATTTCGCCGAACCGCTTCGTCGTCATGGTGAGGCGGATCGCTTCGGGCGACCCCTTTGATTGCGGCATCGGCCAGAGGTCCGAAAAAACGGGGCCTGAGCTGTCTTCGGCCCCGGTGAAAAAGCCGATTTCAACTTCGGAGACGCCGGCGATGAGCACGCGGTCGGTGCGCGGCTGGCCGCGCGCGTCGTCAAGATACGGCCGAACGCGCCGCACCAGATCGCCGCCCTTGATCAGATATTCGACCGCCTGAAGGGTCGGGCGCGGCGCGCGATCATCCGGGTTCGTCCAGCCGCTCCGCACGAACACCATCAGGCTTTTTTCGCCCTCGACCGGCAGACGGTACGACAATCCCTCGCCGCCGAGAAACGGCGCGGGGAGAGAATTTCCGAAATCGTCGCGTACCGTGCGCGCAACGATGCCGCTGAAATCCTGCTTCATCACCTGGCGCATGATCTGAAATTCGCGGATCTCGCCGTCGGCGATTTCTAGCTGTTCGCGGCCCTCGACCGACAGCCGCAAGGCGTAAACCGCCGCGCCGGAAATCATCGCGAAGATGAGAAGCGCGATCAGCAGCTCCGGCAGCGTCAATCCGCGTTGCGCCTGACGGCTCATGACGCCGCCCGCAGGGTTTCAACCCGCGCGAGGACTTGTCCGTCGCTGGCGCGCGAGACTGAAACAGTGATGCGCAGCAGACCTTCGCCAAAGTCGTCGACCGCGCGTTTGACGCGCCAGCGCCGGTTTGCGGCGTCGACGTCCGCCTCTTCCTCCCCCTTGTCGGGCGGCGCCTGGCGGATCATCAGCTTCACCGCTTCATTGTCGGCGAGGATGCCGGCGACCAGCCTTTCCTGCTCCGCGGCGGCGAAGCGGGCGGCTTGTGCGATCATGGCGTAAGCGGAGATCGCGACGCCCGCGAGGATGACGAGCGCCACCAGAGTCTCGACGAGCGTCATGCCGCGCTGCAGGGACCGGCGGCGCCTAGCCATTATCTTTCACCGTCACCTTGCCGCCTTCATCGACCGCCGCCGTCCACACGCCGTCCCGGCTGGAAAACCGCAGCGAAAAGGCGATCTGCGCGCCGAGCGGATCGAGCGGGATGACATAGACGCCCTTTTCTTCGTCGCCGTCATCGCCGGCGCTATCATCGTCGCCAAGCTCGCGCGCATTCTCATTGGCGGCGTCGACGATCTGCGGCGTCACGGTCGCGCTCTTGTCGAATTCGCGCCGCGCCTCCATCGCTGCGCCGCCTACCGGAACCTAGCGATAGCCTTCCGCCTCCTTGCCGGGCTCCGGCGGGTCAAGCTGTTCAAAGACATATCCGAGAGCGTCGATTTTCACCCTCATCGGCCGCGACGAGGTGATCGCTTCGTCGAGCGCCAGCTCCATGCGCCGGGCAAATCTCTCCGCCTCGTCTCTCACCGGCGGCCGCGTCGGCGGCGCGGTCAGCAGGACGAGCGACGACGCCAGCGCGAGAATGACGATAACGACCAGAAGCTCGATGAGCGTCAGGCCGCGCTGCGCGTTGCGGATTATTTTTCTTCCGACCAATTGACGATGTCCGCGTTGACGCCCTCGCCGCCCGGCTCGCCATCGGCGCCGTAAGAAAAGACATCGATCGGCCCATGCTCGCCCGGCTGGCGGAATTGATACGGTTTGCCCCACGGATCGACCGGCAGCGTCCGCAGATACCCGCCCGGACGATATTGATCGGTGCGCGTCTCGCCGGGAGGAATGGTCACCAGCGCCTCCAGTCCCTGTTCGGTGGTCGGATAGGCGAACATGTCGAGGCGATATTGGTCGAGCGCGTTCTCGATCGAACCGATGTCGATCTTCGCCTTGCGCGCGGCGGCGCGGTCGCGCTCCGGCAGGACGTTGACGACGACAAGCGCCGAAATCAGCGCGAGGATCGACAAGACCACCAGCAGTTCGATCAGCGTGATGCCTTTCTGGCGGCGGCGCGCGGCCATTTTCTTCTTAAGGTCGATCAGCACATGAAACTCCATTTTCCATTCATTTCCATCAGCCCGACGCGAGACTGTTCAACCTGAGGATCGGCAGCAGAATTGCGACGACTATTAGCATGACCGTCCCGCCCATGGCGATGATGATCGCCGGCTCAAGAAGGCGCAAGGCGACGGTCGAGGCGGTGTCGAATTCTTCCTCAAGCTGGGTCGCCGATTTGTCGAGCATCAGCGGCACCGCGCCGGCGCGCTCGCCGGCCGCGATCATGTGGGTCATCATCGGCGGCAGGACGGCGGCGCGTTTGAGCGCCCCCGCCAGCGAGGCGCCTTCGCGCACCTGCGTGATCGCGCCGTCCAGGCGGTCGCGCATATAGCTGTTGCCGATCGTTCGCTGCGCGCCTTTCAGGCTATCAAGCAGCGGCGCGCCGCCCGCGAACAGCGTCGCCAAAGTGCGCGCAAACCGCGCGCCGTCAAGCCCGCGGAGAAGCTTGCCGAGCAGCGGCACGGTCAAAATCCAGCGATCGAACGCCAGCTTGAAGATCGGCGTGCGCATCGCCCGCCAGAACATGACGCCGCCGAGCACGGCGCCGAGGATCAGATAGAGTCCATAAGCGCCGAGGAAATTCGAGATGCCGATCACGAACTGGGTGACGAACGGCAATTTGGCGTCGAACGTCTGGAACTGCTCGACGATTTTCGGCACGACCTGCGTCATCAGCGCGGTGACGACGAGCCCGGCGACCATCGCCAGCGCGGCCGGATAAATCAGCGACGCGATCGCCTTGTTGAGCATGGTGCGGTTTTTTTCGAGCATCGTCGCGAGGCGGTCGAGCACGCCCGACAAATCGCCCGAAGTCTCGCCCGCGGCGACAACAGCGCGATAAAGATCGGAAAAGGATTTGCGGTCTTCGCCGAGCGCATCCGCGAAGCGCCAGCCTTCAAGAACGCGCTCGCGCACGGCGAGCAGGCGCTTTCTCGATCCCGGCTTTTCGGTCTGCAACGCCACCGCGTTCAACGCCTCTTCGAGCGGCGTCGAGGCGCCGATCAAAACCGCGAGCTGGCGCGTCAGATTGACCAGCTCGGATGCGCCGATTTTGGGCGTTTTGCGCGCGCCCTCGGCGCCGGCTTTCTCGCGCGGCGTCGTGATCGATACCGGCGTCAGTTGAAGGCGCCGCAGCTCCTGACGCGCGAGACGCGCTGAGTCCGCGTTGACGACGCCGCGGCGGGACCGGCCGCCGCCATCGAGCGCTTCATACTCAAACGACGGCATCTTCTTCCTCCTGACGCACGACGCGGAGGACTTCCTCGATCGAGGTCAAGCCGTTGAGGACATGACGAAACCCTGAAATCGCCAGCGTGTCCGCCCGGCGAAACGCCTGTTCCGCCATCACCGCTTCGCTCGCATCTTCATGGATGAGGCGGCGCAGCGTTTCATCGACAACCATCAATTCATAAACGCCGATGCGGCTTTCATATCCCGTGTGCCCGCATCGCCCGCAGCCGGCGGGCCGGAAGATTTTCACGCTCTGGCCGGGAGCGACGCCAAGGAGCTTTCTTTCCGCGGCATCGGGTTCATAGGCTTCCTTGCAGGTCGGGCAGAGCCGCCGGACGAGACGCTGCGCCAGCACCGCGGCGATTGTCGAAGAGAGCAGGAACGGTTCGGCCCCCATGTCGCGCAGGCGCGTGATCGCGCCGACCGCCGAATTGGTGTGCACGGTCGACAGCACGAGGTGGCCGGTCAGCGACGCCTGGATCGCAATTTCCGCCGTCTCCACGTCGCGAATTTCGCCGACCATGACGATATCGGGGTCCTGGCGTAAAATGGCGCGCAGGCCGGCGGCGAAGGTCATGCCGACCTTCGGATTGATCTGCGTCTGGCCGACGCCGTCGATCGCATACTCGACCGGGTCTTCAACGGTCAGAATATTGCGCGAGGGATCGTTGAGGAGCTTGAGCGCCGCATAGAGCGTCGTCGTCTTGCCGGAACCGGTCGGGCCGGTGACGAGAATGATGCCGTTGGGCCGCGCCAGCGTTTGCTGAAGCCGCTTCAGCGTCTCCACCGGCATGCCGAGCGCGTCGAGATCGAAGCTCGCCTCTTCCTTATCGAGGATACGCATGACGACGCGCTCGCCGAAGCGCGCCGGCAAGGTCGAGACGCGCACGTCGATCAGTTTGCCGCCGAGAGAAAGCGAGATGCGGCCGTCCTGCGGCAGGCGCTTTTCGGCGATGTCGAGCCGCGCCATCACCTTGACGCGGCTTGTCAGCACCGGCGTCATCCGCGCCGGCAGGGACAAAATCTCCCGCAGCACGCCGTCGATCCTGAGGCGAATCGACAGCGATCTTTCGTAAGGCTCGACGTGAATGTCGGAGGCTTTGAGCTTCACCGCTTCGGCGATGATCGCGTTGATGAGGCGGATGACCGGCGCGTCGTCTTGCGTGTCGAGTAGATCGGCGGTCGCCGGCAAGCCTTCGGCAAGAGAGGCGAGATCTTCCTCGCCTTTCTCCATCTTGAAATCGTCGGCCCTGATGCCGTCCGCCGAGTAGATTTCCGACAAACGCCGCTCGAAGGCGTCGGCCGGCATTTCAACGACATCGATCGGCGCATTGACGACGCGGCGGACTTCCAGCAGCGCGAGGGGGTTTGCTTTCCCGCGCGCGCCGATCCGCGCCGGACGCGCCGCCGCATCGAGGACGACAAGGCCGTTCTCCTTGGCGAAGGCGTAGGTCAGCTTGACCGTCGGCGCGGTGCTGGTTTCGCTCATTGTTCGTCGGCTGGCGCTTTCTCGGCGGCGCCGGTCACCTGATCGATCAGGCGTTCGATCTGCGAGGTCGGCTTGCCGGTGTTCAACAACTCGCGCGCCTTGATGTAATCCAGCTTCTTGCGCGTCGCGGCCTCGGCGGTCGCCTGGTCCTTGATGATGGTCGGCCGCAGGAAGACCATCAAATTGCGGCGGTCGCGCGAGCGGGATTTCGATTTGAACAGATTGCCGGCGAGCGGGATGTCGCCCAGGAGCGGCACCTTGTCCTCGATCATCTGATCGTTCTGATCGACGAGGCCTCCGATGACGAGAATGTCGCCGTCATCGACAAGCGCTGTCGTCTTGATCTCGCGCTTGTTGGTGATGAGGTCGGTCGACGACGTGATAATCTGGCCGGCGACGCTCGATATCTCCTGACGGATCTCCATCGTAACCGTGCCGCCGTCATTGATCTGCGGGGTCACTTCCAGAATGATGCCAACCTGTTCGCGCGAGACCGTGCGGAACGCGTTGTCGAGATTTTGCCCCACCGCCTCGCCGGTCGTGATCGGGATTTCCTGACCGACCGAGAGTTTTGCTTCCTGATTGTCGAGCGTCACGATCGACGGGAAGGACAGCACGTTCGATTCCGTGTCCTTCTTCAGCGCGGTGACGACCGCGCCGAAAACCGCGTCATTGCCGATTTTGCCGCCGGCGCCGCCGATGAAGCCGTTGGTCGCGACCAGCGAATTGACGGCAGTGGTTGCAAGCGTGGTGCTGAGAGTGGAGGTAGAGCCGCCGCTCGCCCCTTTAAGGATCGACGGGTCAAGGAGCAGCGCGCCCGCCGCCGCCAAAATGTTCGGCGTCGTGCTTGAAAAATTCGTCGCCGTGAACGGCACGCGCTTGCCGTCGGTCGGCGCCAGCAGATATTCAACGCCAAGCGCCCTGGCTGTCGTATCGGAAACTTCGACGATGATCGCTTCGATCTGCACCTGCGCGCGGCGGACATCGAGCTGCTCGACGACTTTTTTCAGCGTCTGCTGCATATCCGCGTCACCCGAAATGATGACCGAATTCGTCGCCTTGTGGAACGAAATATTGACGCGCGAGGCCGCAGCAGGCGCCGCCGCCGCGTCGCCCACGCCCGCCGTCGTCTGGCCGGTGGCGATTTCCTTCAATAGCTTCGCCATGTCCTCGGCGTCGGCATGACTGAGCGTGATGACGGAGAGATCGGACTGCGTCTTGCCGATACGGTCGAGTTCGGCGACGACATCGGCGAGCCGCTTTAATATCTGCGGTTCGGCGCGAATGAGGATTGAATTGCTCGCCGCCACCGGAATGACGCTGATTTTCGACGCCGATACGGCGCCTTCCTCGGAAATTTCCTGCGCCATATCGGTCACGACCCGCGCGACTTCAGAGGCGGAGGCGTTTTCGAGCGTGATCGTGCGATAGATCGTCGTGTCGCGATCGATCTGCGCCAACACTTCGCGCAGGCGCGTCATGTTGTCGGCGGTGTCAACCAGAATGACCGCGTTGCTGCTGCGAACCGGCGCGACGACGCCGCGTTCTGAAATGATCTGCGATAGATTGGCGGCCGCTTCGCGCGCATCGACATGGTTGAGGCGCACGATCTGGGTGACGAAATCGCCGGGGACGGGTTTGCCGACCGGGCCGGCGGCTCGCGAGCCTTCCTGCACGGGGATGATGCGATAGCTGTTGGCGGTGATCGGCGTCGCGGTGAAGCCGGTGACGCGCAGCGCCGCCTGAAACAGCTCCCAGGCTTCGTCGGCGCAAAGCCCGCCATTCGGGCCGGACTTGATCGTCACCTTTCCGGCGACGCGCGGGTCGAGCACGAATTTCTTGCCGGTGCGCATCGCGATCTCGTCGACGACCGAGCGGATATCCGCGTCTTCGAGGTTCAGCGCCTCGCCGCAATTTTCCTGTGCGGCGGCCGCGCCGATCAGCGCCGAGACGGCGAACGCAATTCCCGCCAGCTTTTTCATTCGGTCATTCCTGGTCATTTTGAACTTCTGCATTCGCCGACAAGTCGATGCTCACCGGCATGACGACGCCGTCGCGTTCGACGCTGATCGTGACATTCTGTTTTCCTTCCAGCGCCGCGATCATTTCAATCGCCGCCGCGACATCCGGACCAACCGGAGCGTTGTCGACCGCAACGAGGACGTCGCCGGTTCGAAGTCCGAGTTTTTCGAACGCTTGCGCATCGTCCGCGGGCTGAAGCACGAGGCGGACATTGCCGACTTCGTCCAGCGCCGGTTGGGCCGCAATCAGGCCGCCGATCGAGGCAAGGCCCGTGACATCGGACCTGATTTTGTTTTCCGCCGCCGGGGCGCCGGGCCGCGCGATCGGCGCGGTCTGCTCGCGATTGATCAGCCGCAGCGATTCAAGGGCGCCGCCGCGATTGATGACGACCTGATCGCGATAGACTTTCTCCAGCGTCACGCCATTGGCGATGGTGTCGCCGATGGAAAAACGGCCCTGCTTCTCGTCGGGCGTCTTGATGAAGGCGGCGCCGCCGTCCTCGGTGATCCAGGTGCCATGAAGCGCGAGGTTCAGCGTTGTCTCCGCAAGGTCCGGTCCCTGCCCCAGTTCGCCGACCGGCACGGCCGTCGCGACGGACGCCATGCGGAAGGGATCGATCGGACCGCTGACGACGACGGCGGCCGGCGCAGCGCTCGGCCGGGGCGTCACAGACGGGCGGGAAATCGGCCCGAACAGGTTCCAGAAGATCGACGCGAGCACCGCGCCGATCGCCACAACGAGGACGATTTCCGTCGCTTTCACCAGACGCGGATCAATCGCCCGCCCGCCGCGCTGCCTGAATAAGGGGGCAAGGCGCAGGCGCAGCGCTTCCGCTGCCGCCGGCGTGGGCCGAAACCGATCGATCCTGAAAACCGCCAAACCCGATACTCGCCAAAAAGCCGCAACGGCGCCAGAGTGCCGCTACGCCCGATTCACCGCCAGAATGCCAGCAATATCAAAATCCAAGCCATCCGCCCATCGCCGTTTCCCGGTTTCGGCGTCCTAAACCAATTAGACGGAAGAAATTGTGACAAATTCCCAAAATTCTGGTGCGGCAAAGGCGAATTCGCTCGATAAAATTCGCGTGTGGAGGGAACTGGCCGGCCGTTCATCGTCGGACGCTAACGCCAGATGCCGCAGATGAGCCTGGGAATGACGGGATTAACAACCACGGCCAGCGTTTTCTGGCTGACCGCGGCGGGCGCCGTCGGGCTCCTGATCGGCAGTTTTCTCAATGTTGTGATTTATCGCGGGCCGCGCCTTTGGGGCCTCGTCGACGGCGACCCGCGCGGCAATCTCGCCGCCCCCAGTTCCTATTGCCCCGCCTGCCGGCAGCGTATCCCGTGGACCGGCCTTGTGCCGATCCTCAGCTATATCGCGCAGCGGGGCCGGTGCCGGGCGTGCAGCGCAAAAATTGCGCTTCGCTATCCGGTCGTCGAAGCGCTCGGCGGCGCAGTCGCCCTCGCCTCGGTCGCGGCATTCGGTGCGGGCTGGTCAGCGCTTGGCGCGGCGGCGTTCGGGTGGGCGCTTCTGGCGCTCGCCTTTATCGATCTGGAGACCGGCTATCTCCCAGACGCGATCACTCTGCCGTTGATCGGAGCGGGCGTCCTCTCCGGCGCGTTCCACCTGATCGTTCCGTTCAAAGATTGCCTTATCGGCGCCGTCGCCGGCTATCTCGCCTTCCGCCTTGTCGGCGCCGCCTATCACACATTTCGCGGACGCGACGGCCTCGGACAGGGCGACGCCAAGCTGCTCGCCGCCATCGGCGCATGGGGCGGATGGATGATCCTGCCGGCGGTGGTGCTGACGGGAGCGCTGATCACGCTCGCCGCAATCGGCGCCAGCGCTGCGCGCGGCGGCAAAGCGACGATGGACCAGCCAATCGCCTTCGGTCCCGGTCTTTGCGCGGCGGGATTCTTCTGCGTGATCGGCGGGCGCTTTTTTAACGTCCTTTGAATTGCGGCTTGCGCTTTTGCATCAAAGCCGTGACGCCCTCGCGGCAGTCTTCCGAGGCGATCGCGGTCTTTTGCAGCATCGCTTCGAGCGCCATCGCATTCTTTAGTCCCGACTGCGCCGCGGCGCGGAACGCGCGCTTGGTCAAATTCATCGCGATCGGCGCTCTGGTGGCGATGGATTGCGCCCACTCGATGGCATTCGCCACCACCACGTCGCTAGGAACAACGCGATTGACGAGGCCGAGGTCGAGGCATTTTTGCGCCGGAATTTTCTCCGCTTCGATCGCGAGCTGATAGGCGCGCGCGTAGCCGACCTCTTGCGTCAGCAGCCAGGAAAGACCGCCATCGGGAACGAGACCGATATTGGCGAACGCGCTCATCAGATAGGCGTCTTGCGCCATCACCCGCAAATCGCAGGTGAGCGCGAGCGACATGCCGATCCCTGCGGCGGCGCCGTTAATCGCAGCGATGACCGGGACGTCGCAGCTCTGGATGATCGACAAGAACGCGCCGTATTCAGCGTTCAGCATGTCTTCGACCGTGCGGCCTCCGGTCACATCGGTCACATCGGCGCCGGCGGAAAATCCCCGCCCTTCCCCGGTGATGACGATCGCCTTGACCGACGGGTCGGTGTTCGCCTGGCTCAAGGCGTCGGCAAGCGCAAACCGCATTTCCTTGTTGAAAGAGTTCAGCGCTTTCGGGCGGTTCAACGTGATCAACGCCGCCGTGTCGCCCATGATTTGATATTTGACCGTCATTTCATCCTCTGTCGTCCGGCGCCATTGTCGCTTGGCCGGGACCGCCCCTCAAGCGCGCGATGCAGCTAGCCGGGATATTAATTTGGCGCTATCGAGACGGCCTCGTCCGTCAGGGAGCCTTAGATGATCGACAGCCGCTTTTTCCGCGAAGACTGCTACATCAACGGTCTGTGGGTCGGCGGCCAAGACCGGATCAAGGTCAATAACCCCGCGACCGGCGAGGTCATCGGCTCGGTCCCGAAATTCGGCCGCAAGGAAACCGCCGCCGCGATCGACGCGGCGCAAGAGGCGTTCCTTCTCTGGCGCGAAAAGCCGGCGGTCGAGCGCGGCGAGCTTTGCCGCAGATTCTATCAGGCGCTGATGGACAACCAGAAAGAGCTTGGCCGCCTCCTGACGATCGAGATGGGCAAATCGCTGAAAGAAGCGATGGGCGAAGTCGCCTATGCCGCGAATTTCTTCCGCTGGTTCGGCGAGGAGGCGCGGCGCATCTATGGCGACGTCATCCCCTCGCCATGGGCCGGCAAGCGCATCATCGTGACCAAGGAGCCGGTCGGCGTCGTCGGCAGCATCACGCCGTGGAACTTCCCGACCGCGATGATCGCTAGAAAAGCCGCCGCCGCGATGAGCGCCGGCTGCACCATCGTCGCCAAGCCGGCGAGCCAGACGCCGTTTTCCGCGACCGCCTACGGCGTCATCGCGGACGATGTCGGCATCCCGAAGGGCGTCATCAACATCATCACCGGCAAGGCGGGCGAGATCGCCGACGAGATGTGCGAGAATCCGAAGGTTCGCAAAATCACCTTCACCGGCTCGACCGAGATCGGCAAGCAGCTCGCCTCCAAGGCAATGCTGCACATGAAGCGCGTGTCGATGGAGCTTGGCGGCAACGCCCCGGTCATCATCTTCGACGACGCGGATCTCGATCGCGCGGTCGAAGGCGCGATGATCTCGAAATACCGGAATTCAGGACAGACCTGCGTCTGCGCCAACCGCATTCTGGTGCAGGCCGGAATTTACGACCGCTTCGCCGAGAAATTCGCGGCGGCGGCGGCGAAGCTGAAAGTCGGCGACGGCCTTGAAGATGGAACCGAACAGGGACCGCTGATCGACGACTCGGCGGTGACGAAAGTCGAGCAGCACATTGAAGACGCGACTTCGAAAGGCGCGAAGGTGATCGCCGGCGGCAAACGCCACGCGCGCGGTCGTTCCTTCTTCGAGCCGACGGTCCTGCGCGACGTGACGCCGTCGATGCTGATCGCGCGCGACGAAACCTTCGGGCCCGTGGCGCCCTTGTTCAAATTCGAAACGGAAGAAGAAGCGATCGCGATGGCGAACGATACCGAATACGGCCTCGCCTCCTATTTCTTCACGTCTGACCTCGGCCGCGCCTTCCGCGTTATGGAAAAACTCGAATACGGCATGGTCGCGATCAACGAAGGCATCCTGTCGACCGAAGTTGCGCCGTTCGGCGGCGTCAAGGAATCCGGCCTCGGCCGCGAGGGATCGAAATACGGCGTCGAGGATTACATCAACACAAAATACGCGCTGTTCGGCGGACTCACGAAGTAAGCGCCGGGCCGGCGGCAGACCGCGCGCTTTTGTCCTTTAGAATTCCGCCGCTTGTCGTGTCGGAGCGGGCGCGAGTTAACCTTTTGTTAACCGCCGCGAATCAACCATGCCCCTACCAAAAAGTAAGGCGGGGGCCTCGGGCGATGAGCCGCGCGACAGAAGTGTCGGTCGAAGATCTTTTCAAACGTCTCGGCGAAACGCCGATGTCGCGTCGCGCGCGCGCCGACAGCCTGTTTCGGCGATTGCGCGAAACCGATGAGGACGCCTTCCTCGGAACCTTCATCCGCTCGCCGAAAAAGATGAAGCCTGCCGGCGACGCCGGCGAGACGGAAAAATAGCGGGCGCTCTTCGCCGCATTTCCCCGGCAGATTGCAAAAAATTCCTGTCGCTTGACCCTGCGCCGAGCCCTGGCGCAAGCTTGTCCCCGTAAAGAGTTCTGGGGTCTTTATGGGGTCGACATTTCGTTTGCTGGCGTGGACGCTCGCGTGCGGGGCGCTAGGGGCTTGCGCCACCACCGCGCCGCTTCCCGATCTCACCGTCGGCCGGCTCGACGCCGCGCCCGCCGAAGCGACAGCCGGATCGTCGTTTTCCCTCACCACGGCGATACGCAATGCGGGATCGGGCGCCGCGCCCGCCCCGGCTGCGATCGATGTTCATTTTCAGGCGACCGCCGATGAGACGACGATCGCCGATCTGACCGCTTGGCGCCAACCGGACGGCTCGCTGCTGCAGCCGGGAGAAAGCGTTGAAGACGTCGCGCCGGTGCGGGCGCCGGCGCTCCAGCCCGGGA
>Ga0155549_1140_pt2 | contig 13147 bp, 12 predicted proteins | sample RifCSPhighO2_12_FD_107206 | JGI IMG/M metagenome (GOLD analysis project Ga0155549, IMG submission 107206) | Alphaproteobacteria bacterium RIFCSPHIGHO2_12_FULL_63_12
GCTACGAACGGGATTGTATGTGTAGGGTCCGGCCGGGCGATGCAAGCGTTCGCTGGCGGCGTTTCAGGGTGCTTCTCATGACGGTTTTCGTCCTCAACGGTCCGAACCTCAACCTGCTGGGCGCGCGCGAGCCGGAAATATACGGGCGCACGACGCTGGAGGACATCGGGAAAGCGCTCGCCGCCGCGGCGGCGAAGGCGGGACGGAAGGTCGAGTTCCGCCAGACGAACCACGAAGGGCTGCTCGTCGACTGGGTCCAGGAGGCGGGGGCCAAAGGCAAGGGCCTCATCATCAATCCGGGCGCTTATACCCATACCTCGATCGCAATCCACGATGCGCTGAAGATGCTGGCGATCCCGAAAATCGAATTGCACCTCTCCAATATCCACGCCCGCGAGGCGTTCCGGCGGCTCTCCTATGTCAGCCCGGCGGTCGACGCGGTGATCTGCGGCCTTGGGGCCGCAGGATATCTCACGGCGCTTGACGCCCTGATCCGGCTCATTGACAAGAAACCCTTCGCCTGAATCCGCCGAAAGAGGACCCCCGGCCGAGATGAGCTCTTACAAACCGAATGCGGCGGAAGCCGCGTGGATCCGCGAACTCGCGGCGATCCTTGATCAGACCGGACTTACCGAAATCGAGATCGAAAAATCGGACGTGCGGGTTCGCGTCGCCCGGACCGTCGCCGCCGGTCCCGCGGTCGCCTACGCCGCCGCAGCGCCGGCCCAAGGGGCGAGAGCTCTCGAGCCCCAAAGCTCCGCCGCGCCGTCGCCGGCAAGCGAGGCTCCGCCCGCCGACGCTGTCACCTCGCCGATGGTCGGGACGATTTATCTGTCGCCCTCGCCCGGCGCCGACCCGTTCGTGAAGGCGGGCGACAACGTGGCGCAGGGCCAGACGCTGATGATCGTCGAAGCGATGAAGACGATGAACCCGATCTCCGCGCCGAAAGCTGGCAAAGTCCGGCAAATTCTTGTTCGCGACGCGCAGCCCGTCGAGTTCGGCGAGCCGCTGATCGTAATCGACTAGCGCCACCGTGCGCGCCAACGCTGAGCGCAGATGATGTTCAATAAGGTCCTCATTGCCAACCGCGGCGAGATCGCCTTGCGCATTCATCGCGCCTGCAAGGAACTCGGCATTTCGACCGTCGCCGTTCATTCGACGGCGGACGCCAACGCGCTGCACGTCAAGCTCGCGGATGAAAGCGTCTGCATCGGCCCGCCGCCGCCCAAGGACAGCTATCTCAACATTCCGGCGATCATATCCGCCGCCGAAATCACCAACGCCGACGCCATTCATCCCGGCTACGGTTTTCTGTCCGAGAACGCGCGCTTTGCTGAAATCACCGCCGCGCACAACATCACGTTTATCGGCCCGACCGCCGAGCATATCCGGATGATGGGCGACAAGATTTCGGCGAAAGAAGCCGCCGGCGGCGCCGGCATTCCGCTGGTTCCCGGCAGCAAGGGATCGCTGGCGTCCTACGAAGACGCGCGCGTTTGGGGCGAAAAGATCGGTTTTCCGGTGCTGGTGAAAGCGGCCGCCGGCGGCGGCGGGCGCGGCATGAAGGTCGCGAAAACCCCGGACGCGCTCTCGGAAGCGATGTCGACCGCGAAAGCCGAAGCCAAGGCGGCGTTCGGCGACGACGCAGTCTATCTCGAAAAATATCTCGAACAGCCGCGGCACATTGAAATCCAGATCATCGCCGACAGCCACGGGAATGTCGTCCAGCTCGGCGAGCGGGATTGCTCGCTGCAGCGCCGGCACCAGAAAGTGCTTGAAGAGGCGCTGTCGCCGGCGCTGACGCAAAAAGAGCGCGAGGAGATCGGCGAAATCGCGCGGGCCGCGATCGCCAAACTGGGCTATCTCGGCGTCGGCACGATCGAGTTCCTCTACGAAAACGGGCGCTTCTATTTCATCGAAATGAATACGCGCCTTCAGGTCGAACACCCGATCACCGAACAGGTGACAAGAATAGATCTGGTCCGCGAACAAATCCGCATCGCCGCTGGCATGAAGCTCTCGTTCCGGCAGGATGAAGTCGTCTTCCGCGGGCATGCGATCGAGTGCCGGATCAACGCGGAGAATCCGAAAACCTTTCGCCCCTCCCCCGGCGAAATTTCGTATTTCCATGCGCCGGGCGGGCCGGGCGTGCGCTTCGACAGCGCTGTTTACAGCGGCTATCGAATTCCGCCCTATTACGATTCAATGATCGGCAAACTTATCGTCTTCGCCGATGACCGTGACACCTGCATCAAGCGCCTCCGGCGATGCCTGGACGAAATGCAACTCGTCGGCGTCGAATCGACGATCCCGCTCTTCAAGGACCTGATCGAGGAGCCGGAATTCCAGCGCGGCGAGTACCATATTCACTGGCTGGAGGAATGGTTGGCGCGGGAGAGCGAAGCCGAGGCCTGACCGCTTGCAGCCCCCGACGGCGCACCCAATATTATTTCGGCCATGCCCCGCGACTCAGCATCGAGGATCGATCCCGACGACCTGCTGAAGGCCTATACGCTCGGCTATTTCCCGATGGCGCGGTCGCGAAAAGACGACAACGCGGTCTGGGTCTTGCCGGAATTGCGCGGCGTACTGCCGCTCGACGAGGCGCGGGCGCCGCGACGGCTGCTGCGAACGCTGAAGAGCGAGCCGTTCGACGTAACGGTCGACACCGCCTTCGCCGAGATCATCGGCGCCTGCGCCGCGCGCTCCAAAGCGCGCGCGGACACCTGGATCAATCGCGCCATCGAAGACGCCTATCTCGAATTATTTCAGATGGGATTTGCGCATTCGGTCGAATGCCGGCGCGAGGGGAAGCTCGTCGGCGGCCTCTATGGCGTCGCGATCGGCGGCGTTTTCTGCGGCGAAAGCATGTTCTCGACCGTGCGCGACGCCAGCAAGATCGCGATGCTGCATCTTCTCGCCCGATTGAAGCTCACCGGATTTCGCCTTCTGGACACCCAGTTCCACACCGCGCACCTTGCGCAGTTCGGCGTGAGAGAATGTCCGGATACGGACTATCAGAAAATGCTCGGCGCCCTTTTGGGCGTCCGCGCCGATTTTCGCGCCGCGCCCGATCAATTATCGACGTTGACCGTTTTGCAGTCGATCACCCAGACGTCATAGACCGGATGCTGCACGCCGTTGAGCGCCGGGCTCGACTTGAACATCCAGCCGCTGAACACCATGCCTTCGGGAAGCGCTGATGCTGATGCCGGCGCAGGCGCCGCCGTCTCCGCGACGGGCGCGGGTTCTCCCTCCGCCGGCGCCGCATTCTTGTAGTCAGACTGGTTCTTGGCGCTCTTGTCGACGATTTCAACGAAAGCGGTCGTTTCCGGAAATTCTTCCGGCGGCCGCTTGTCGCAATATCGCGGCGTCAATTCGAGCCCGCCGAATTTCGCGGTCTCGCCGATATTAATGACGAGATCGGAATATTTCGCCGTCACCTTGTTAAGGGCGCGCAGCGTGACCGAAACCGGCTTTCGCGCCTTCACCGCGTCGATGTCGGGAAAATCGGCGTTCGCGCCTTCGGAGAGAATGTCGAGTTCGCTCGGGCCCGCCGCGGGCGCGGCGAGATCGTCGAGCGCGGGATCGCCTTGCTGCGCCGACGCGGCGGCAAAGAGCGACAGGATGCTGAGAGCGATGGCGGCGCGCTTCATGGCGTATCTCCAAGCGGGTCGGACGGCGCGACGGGGTCAGCGGACTCGCTCGATTTGCCGTTATTCGTAAACGCCTGCATGGCGAGACCGAGCAAATCGACGGAGCCTTGCGTGATGGCGATTGAATCGCCTTCGGCGAGCATGACATCGCTGCCGCCCGGCTCGATCGCCACATGCGCCCCGCCGAGGAGGCCATCGGAAACGATCTTGGCGACGGAATCGTCCGGTATCTCGATATCGCTCATCAAGGAAAGCGTGACGCGCGCTTCGAAAGTTTTCGGATCAAGCGCGCTGTTGGAAACGGCGCCGACCTTGACGCCGGCGATGCGGACTTCAGCGCCGGGCGTCACGCCGTCCGCGCGTCCGAAGATGGCGCTGAGCGAATAGGTGCGCGCGGTGAGCGCGCGGCCGCTCGCCTGATAGGCGTAGGTCAAAAAGACGGACGCGACGGCGATCACCAACACGCCGATGACCGATTCAAACAACTGGCCTTTGGACATCGCGCGTTCCTATTGCTCCGGCGACCAGGCTTCATAGTCCCGCGTCGCTTGCGCGCCGCCGGCATGGGCAAGGCTTCCCGGCGGATGATAGGCGAGCGGCGTGCCGGTCATGTTCGGCACATGATCCTTTTCAAACGACCGGCGGCGCAGGGGAGCGAGCGTCGGCGGCTCGTCAAAGGTGTGGTGCATCCAGCCATGCCAGTCGGGGGGAACCCGCGAGCCTTCGACGACGCCGTGATAAATCACCCAGCGCCGCTTGTAGCCGTCGGGGCCGCTGGCGGTCTTTTCCTCGTAATAGCGATTGCCCTGCTCGTCGCGGCCGACCTCTTTGGCGCCGCGACGCTTCAGAGTGAAGGACGTGCCGTATGTCGTTGAATCCCACCAGGCGAAAAGTTGCTTCAGCATGTCCGCTCTTGAACTGTTCGATCGTCGATTTCCGGCGATGACGCCAGATTGAATCGGCCGGAATATGGCGCCGCCCGCCGCTGGCGTCCACCGAACGGCGCCCGGGTCGACGCGCCGCAGGCCCGCGCCTCGAATCCGGCGCCGAAACGGCCAAATTTCTTCGTAAAAACAAGGCTCTTTGCCTCCTTGCGCCGATTCAAGAACATTGTGATGAGGAGGCGCGGCCGCTAGAATGGCGGCGAAGCACGAGGTGAAATCCGTTCGATGCGCTTTGAACGCCGCTTTTCGACTGCCTCCGGCGGCCCCTTCGCGGGCGTCCGCTTTCGCACGACCGACAGCGAAATCCGGTCGGCCGGCGGCGCGGTCCTGCATGAAGCGCGCGACGTCGAAGCGCCAGCCGACTGGAGCCAGACGGCGGTCGACATCCTCGCCCAGAAGTATTTCCGCAAGGGCGGCGTGCCGGCGGCGACCAAAAAGGTTCCCGAAAAAGGCGTTCCGGGGTTTCTCCAGCGCTCGATGCCGGATGTCGCGGCGCTCGCCAAACTGCCTGCCGAACAGCGTTACGGCCCTGAGAAAAGCGCGAGGCAAGTCTTCACGCGCCTCGCCGGCGCCTGGGGTTATTGGGGCTGGAAATCGGGTCTTTTCGTCAGCGCTGACCAGGCGCAGATTTTCGTCGATGAGATGACTGCGATGCTGGCGCGCCAGATCGGCGCGCCGAATTCTCCGCAATGGTTCAACACCGGCCTTTACTGGGCCTATGGCATCGAGGGCGAAGGCCACGGCCATTTCTATGTCGATCCCGACAGCAACACGGTGATCCAGTCCGACACCGCCTATCAGCGGCCGCAGCCGCACGCCTGCTTCATTCAGTCGGTTGACGACAATCTGGTCGGCGACAACGGCATCATGGATTTGTGGGCGCGCGAAGCGAGGCTTTTCAAATTCGGGTCGGGCGCCGGCACGAATTATTCGTCGCTGCGCGGCTCGGGCGAGGCGTTGTCGGGCGGCGGCAAAAGCTCCGGCCTGTTGAGCTTTCTCAAAGTCGGCGACGCTGCGGCCGGCGCGATCAAATCCGGCGGCGTCACGCGACGCGCGGCGAAGATGGTGGTCGTCGACGGCGATCATCCGGACATTGAGGATTTCATCCGCTGGAAAGCGGTCGAGGAGGAAAAAGTCGCGGCGCTGGTCGCCGGCTCCCGCGTTCTCGCCCGGCATCTTCCCAAAGTCGTCGCCGCCTGCTGGGCGATCGACGGCGAGGACCGGACCGATCCGCGACGCAATGAGACGCTGAAGAAAGCAGTTCGCGACGCCAAAAAGGCCGGCGTTCCCGAAGCCTCGATCCGCCGCACCATCGACTATGCGCGCGCGGGCGCGAAATCGCTGGTCGTCGAGCGTTACGATCTCGACTGGGACAGCGAAGCCTATCGCACCGTCGCCGGGCAAAACGCCAACAATTCTGTCCGCCTCAACGACGCGTTCTTCGACGCCCTCAAAGCCAATGGCGACTGGACGCTGACCAGCCGCTCGACCGGCGCACCGGTGAAGACATTGCGCGCGCGCAAGCTGTGGGACCTGATCGCCGAGACGTCCTGGCGCTGCGCCGATCCGGGCTTGCAGTTTCACGACACGACGAACGCCTGGCACACCTGTCCCGCCGGCGGCGAGATCCGGGCCTCCAATCCGTGTTCGGAATATCTCTTTCTTGACGACACGGCGTGCAATCTCGCCTCCGTCAATTTGATGAAATTCAGGGCCGATGACGGGTTTGACGTCGAGGGCTATGAGCACGCCTGTCGCCTGTGGACGATCACCCTCGAAATCTCGGTCGCGATGGCGCAATTCCCGTCGGCGACCATCGCGCGCAAATCTTTCGATTACCGCACGCTCGGCCTCGGCTACGCCAATCTCGGCGCGCTGTGCATGGCGTCCGGCGTTTCCTATGACAGCCCGACGGCGCGCGCGATATGCGCCGCGGCGACCTCGCTGCTGACGGGCGCCGCCTATCGCGCGTCCGCCGAAATGGCCGGCTCGGTCGGCGCCTTTCCTGCCTGGCGCGAAAATCGCGAGGCGATGCTGCGCGTCATCAGAAACCACCGCCGGGCGGCGATCGGCGCGGCGGCGGGCGGCGCGTTTGAAGGACTGAAGCGCGATCCCCGCCCGCTCGACCCCGACGCCTGTCCGTGGCCGGCGCTCGCCAAGCGCGCGCAGTCGGTCTGGAGCGAAGCCTACGAGCTCGGCAGCATCAACGGCTTTCGCAACGCGCAAGTCTCCGCGATTGCGCCGACGGGCACGATCGGCCTGGTCATGGATTGCGACACGACCGGTATCGAACCCGATTACGCGCTGGTCAAATTCAAGAAGCTCGCGGGCGGCGGCCAGATCAAGCTGATCAACGGCTCGGTCCCGGCGGCGCTGACGGCGCTCGGTTATGACGAACGGGAAATCCGGGATATCGTCGATTACGTCGTCGGACACGGCTCGATCGACGGCGCGCCTGGCGTCTACCCGGAAGCGCTGCGCGACGAAGGCTTCGCCGACAAGCATCTGAAGGCGCTCGACGAACGCTTGAAGCTCGCCTTCGATCTGACCTTCGCCTTCACGCCGCAAGCGCTCGGCGAGGATTTCTGCCGCCACATTCTCGGCTTTACTGACGCGCAGATGGAAAATTCCGGATATCAGTCGCTGCGCGATCTCGGCTTTTCGGACGAGGACATCCACCAGGCCAATCTTTACTGCTGCGGCGCAATGACCATCGAAGGCGCGCCGCATCTGAAACTCGAACATTACGCGATCTTCGATTGCGCGACGCCGTGCGGCCGCATCGGCGAGCGGTCGCTGTCGATCGAGGCGCATCTTGAGATGATGGCGGCGGCGCAGCCTTTCGTGTCGGGCGGCATTTCGAAGACGGTCAACCTGCCCAATCGCGCCAATGTCGCCGACTGCGCCGCGACCTATCTCAAGGCCTATGAACTGGGGCTGAAATCGATCGCGCTCTACCGCGACGGCTCGAAATTGTCGCAGCCCCTCGCCTCCGCGCTGCTCTCGGCCGAGGACGAGGAAGAACCCGAAGATCTCGGCGAGACGCTCGCCGCCGCGCCGTCGGCCGAAAAGTCGCGCATCGTCGCCGAGCGCATCGTCGAGCGCATCTTCGAGAGAACGCCCGGCCGCCGTCGCCTGCCCGACCGCCGCAAGGGCTATATCCAGAAAGCGATCGTCGGCGGTCACAAGGTCTATTTGCACACCGGCGAATTCGACGACGGCGAAATCGGCGAGGTCTTCATCGACATGCACAAGGAAGGCGCCGCCTTCCGCAGCCTGATGAACAATTTCGCGATCGCGGTCTCGCTCGGCCTGCAATATGGCGTGCCGCTCGAAGAGTTTGTCGACGCCTATGTCTTCACGCGCTTCGACCCATCCGGTCCGGTGACGGGCAACGACCAGATCAAGCACGCGACCTCGATCCTCGACTATATTTTCCGCGAGCTTGCGATCTCCTATCTCGGCCGCACCGACCTTGCGCATGTCGACCCCTCGGAATCGGCGGTCGACGCCATCGGCCGGGGCGTCACCCGCGAAAAAGCGCAGGAGGACGCATCGCGTCTGATCTCGAAAGGTTTTTCGCGGTCGACCGTCTCGGACAACCTCGTTGTCCTGCGCGGCGGCGAGTTCGATCGCCTCAGAAAACCCGAAGTTGAAATCGAGGCGACCGCCGCGGCGACGACGCCGCCCGAGATCGAGCGCCAGGTCGCGCGCCTCGCCGAGGCGGTCAACCGCAAGGCGCCGCCGGGAAGCCTCGCCGCACCGATCGGCCGCGAGGCGCGGGCCCGGATGAAGGGCTATGAGGGCGACGCCTGCTCCGAATGCGGACAATTCACCCTCGTTCGCACCGGCGCGTGTCTTAGATGCGACAGCTGCGGCGCGAATTCCGGCTGCTCCTGAGCCGCTTTTCTTAATCAATTGGAAAGCAAATTTTAAGCGTCCGGAAGGGCTTGGCGCGCGATAATCCCGCACTTGTGCGAAACCGCGCGGCGGGAGTCTCCGACTATGATGCGCATCGTCCTCCTGATGATCTTGTTCATGATCATGGCGTTCACGCTTGTCGCCAACATCACCTCCAAGAAAACCGGCAGACCGGGCGTCAATGTCGGTCGTGAGATCAACCGCACCTTGAAGCAGACATTTGGCGGCGCCGACCGCCTGGCGCCTGATCTTGGCGACGCCATCGGCCGCATGGACAAGCAATTGAGCCAGCTCGGGAAGCGCGGCGACACGCCTGAACCGATTGAGGGAGTGACCGGCAATCTCAATATTTCCGGCGCCGATTTCTCCGGCGCGCGGGCACCCAACAGCGTCTTCGCCGGCGTCCTGATCAACGCGACGCAATTCGTCGGCGCGCTGCTCGACGGCGCGTCGTTCGAAGGCGCGACGGGCAGCGAGGCGAATTTCAACAAGGCGCGCCTCGCCGGCGCCAATCTTTCCGCCGCGGTCCTTATCGGCTCCGATTTCTCGGCGGCCGACCTCAATCAGGCGGCGATGCGCGCCAGCGATCTCACCGGATCGAATTTCACCGGCGCCAATCTGACCGCCGCCAGCCTTTCGGGATCGACCCTGTCGAAAGCGGTGATCGCAAAGGCGTTCGCACCCGGCGCCGCGTTTGTCGACGCCGTCGCCCAAAGCGTTGATTTCACCGCGACCGATCTTCGCGGCGCGCGCTTCGGCAACGCCGATCTTCGCGATGCGATCTTCGCCGGCGCCGATGTCGCGGGCGCCGATTTCGCCGGCGCGCGCCTCTCGGGCGCTGAACTTTCCGGCGCGCTGAACCTTACCGCCAATCAGCTGGCGGGGGCGTGCGGCGACGCCAGCACCAAAATTCCGCATGGGATGTCGCTTCAGACCTGCGAGTAAATCTACTCGCGATCCTTTGCGCCGAAGATCGACGCCGCGCCGATATCGCGCGGATCGAGCGCCTGAAGCACCGCGAGGACGAGCGGCGACAAGCCCTTCATTTCAAATCCCGGCGTTTGCGGACGCGGCGCGAATGACGCGCGTTCAAGCGGCGGGTTGAAAATCGCGGTCTCGCGCAACAGCGGCGCCAGGCTTTTTTCAATGCGCTCGCCGATGTCGCGAATGGCGCCTTGCGCTTCGCCGATCGTCCGCCGGAAACCGTCGATCACTTCACCGACCGTTCGCGCGCGCGCGCCGTCGTAAAAGACGTGGCGATTGGCCTGAGCCGCCGCCGGAAGCAGCGCGGCGGCGTTTTCCTGCGCGCCCGCGGCGAGCAGTTTTTTCGCGCCGCCGGCGCCGAGGAAATGCGCCGCGTAAAGTTCCGCCGCATCGACCGCCCGGCCGAGCACGCCTTCAAGCGTCGATTTGTTTTCGCGCGCCAGCTCGCCAGCGAGCGCGGCGGCCTTTTCCGGATCGAACCGCAGATCGAGAATTTCCTTGCGTCGCGCCGCGTCGACGACGCGGTATTTCCCGTCGGATCCGGCATGGATGTCGGCGGCGGCGGCGCCAAGGCCGTGTGCCGGTCCGTATTTTTTGACCGCCGTCAGCCAGGTCTGTTCGATGAATTGAAAAAGGCCGGCGGCGCTCGATGTCGACGCCTTGGCGTCGGGGTTTAGCGAACTCTCGCGCATGGCGACGCGGTAGAGATAATCGAAGCCGACGCCGGTCGACTGCGACGCCTTTTTGAGGGCGCCTGAAACCGCCGCCTGCGCGGTCGTTGCGGACAAAATGGCGTCAGTCATGGCGCACCGCCTCAAACTTGAAAAAACGCTCGCAAATCATGGTCAAGAAACTCCTAATTCAGGTGAAACGCGCGGCGGAAAACGCCGCAATCGAGGGCGAAAGGCGCCCCCTTTGGATAAAAGCGGCGACCGCGTCGGCGGTCGCCGGCGCGAGAAGGACGCCGTTGCGATAATGGCCGAGGGCGTAGAAAAGCCCGTCCGGGCCTTCTGGCGCGGGGCCGATGACTGGCGCGCCGTCCTTTGTCGCCGGACGCAGCCCGGCCCAGCGCTCGATTTCCGGCGCGTCTTCAAGCGCCGGAACCGCCGCCATCGCGCAGGCGTGCAAGGCGCCGATCCGGCGCTCGTCCGGATTGAGCGACCAGTCGTCCTTGATTTCGCTCGCGCCGATGACGATCCGTCCGTCCGCCTTCGGGCAGAGATAGGCTTTGCCCGTCCGGATGACGCGTTTTGGCGCGCCGGCGACGCGCGCGATCGCCAGCGCCTCGCCTTTGACCGGAAACACGGCGCCCTTCGGCAGGTTGGCGACGCCGTCGACCCGCGCGCCGGCGGCGATGACGACATGGCGCGCCGAAAGCCGCTCGCCATTGTCGAGAATGACGCCGGCGACATTGCCGACGTATCGGGCGACGCCGGCGACGCGCTTGCCGCGAATGAGGGCGCCGCCGTCATGAATGAGCGCGCGCTCCAGCGCCTTTCGCGCGCGGCGGGGATCGACCTGTCCGTCATTTTTCGCAAACCACGCGGCGCGGACGCTCGATGACAGCGACGGCTCGAACGCCAGCGCCTCGGCGCGATCGAGATAGTCGCCGCCGCCTGCGTCGGCGGCGAAAGCGGCGGCTTCAAAATCATCGAAAGCGACGGCGAGTATGCCGCCCGCGTCGAAGTCGAGATCGACGCCGCTCACTTCCATCAGCTCTGGCGCGATTTCCCGCCAACGGCGGAGGCTTTCCTGACTGAACGCGGCGAGCGCGCCGCCGCCGCCATGCAGCGCATTTTCAAACGACGGCGACAACATGCCCGCCGCCGCCAATGTTGCCGCCGGCGCGCCGGCGTCGATCACGGTGACGCCGACGCCCGCGCGCGCCAGCATCCAACCAGTCATCAGACCGATTATGCCGCCGCCCGCGATGATGACGTCTGGTTTGCGCACCGCCTAGTCCTCCGCTTTTTTCACGCCGGTCAACAGCATGGTCTTTTCGCGCGATCCGGCCGACGACCCGAAGAAATAATTGACGACCGCCGCGGTCATCGTGGCAAGCGCGCCGAGCATGATTGAAAATTCAGTTTCGGCGCCCGCCGGAAGTTTTCGCGCGACCATCACGGCGAGCGTCAGGAAAAATCCGAAGATGATAAGGGCGCCGAGCACGGACGGCGTCCAGTCGCGCATTTTCTGCTGACGCTCGCGCGCGCTGGCGCGGTCGCCGGCGTCGATCCGCTCCTCGTCGAGCGCGGCCGCTCTGAGGGCGATCCGAAACTCGTTTTCCGCGCGTTTCAGCGCGATCAGTTGGTCGGCCCCGGCATGCGGCAGCGCTTCGGCGAGTTCTTCTTCCGTCGCGCCTTCCTTGCCGAAAATCGCCCGCGCGATGGCGCTGACCGCCGCGCCGGCGAGCGGCCCGCCGAGCTGTTCGGCGATTTTCGGGGCGGCCTTGGCGACCGCTTTCTTCAGTCGCCCCCGCGCCTCCTTCGTTGCCGGCTTCTCATTCGTTTCGTCAATCATTCGGCGCCTCCGCTCGCGACCTCAAGGTTCAAAATCCTGAGTGCATGATAAGGCCTGCGCGAAGGAGGGGGATAAGTAGGGGGATAACTCCGACCGAATCTGCTATCTATCTGAAATTATTACATGAATTTCATCCCAGAAACCGTTTGCAGGAATTCGCGGATCAATTCAGAGTTGCATCGCTCTGCGGCGTTGGGCTGAAAAACGCCGCGATGATTTCAATTCGGCGTGGTCAATGGGTTGGCTGGCATTTCTTGCGGCGCTAAGCGCGATTCCGGCCCTTGCCTCGACAAGGATCGCAAGGCGCGCCGCGGCCGCTCCGGGTCTTACCGTCGCCGCCGGCGCGGCGCTCGCCCTGATCGTCGGATTGCTGCATCTGCCGCAGCCGCCGGCTGACTGGATCGCCTTCGCCGCCAAAGCCGGACTTGCGATCCTTGGCTTCGCCTCCGCCGCCCAGCTTCGCGTCAGCCGTCTCGCCCGCCAGTGCCCATCCTCGTTCCGCCTCACCTGCGGCGGCGCGCCGCTCTATCTCGTCGCCTGTTCGCTCGCCGCCTTCATCATGCTGCCGCAGCTGTCGATTCCGTCGGCGATGCTGGTCGGCGGCGCGCTGATGCTGAACGGCGCCGCTTTCGACCGGCGCGCCGTCATCGACACGCCGGCGCCCGCCGCGATCAAGGCCGCAGTCCGCAATGAAAGCGCTGCGATCATCTCGCTCGGAATTCCGGTCGCCGCGCTGCTCGCCGCGAATGCGACCGTATCAACGCCGAACGAACCGACGCTTGGCCCTTTGATGGCCGCGAGTTTTGCGGTGCTGAAAGGCTTTGCCTATGGCGGCGTCGCCGGCCTCGCCGCAAGCTTCGCCGGCGCCTGGTATCGCCGCCGCACCATGCAGCAGCGCGCGCTCGACGGACAATTCGCGATCCTGGCCGGGGTCGCGATGTTTGTGCTGGGCCCGTCGATCGGATGCGATCCGATTGTCGCAGCGACCTCGGTCGGACTGCTTTGGGGGGAACAGACATCGGCATCGTCGACAACCCGGTTGAGGATCCGCCGTTATGTCGATCGCGCGGTGACGCCGCTCGCCTATTTCGGATTTGGCGCGGTGCTGTTGCCGCGCATCTT
>Ga0155549_1139_pt2 | contig 13129 bp, 10 predicted proteins | sample RifCSPhighO2_12_FD_107206 | JGI IMG/M metagenome (GOLD analysis project Ga0155549, IMG submission 107206) | Alphaproteobacteria bacterium RIFCSPHIGHO2_12_FULL_63_12
CCGTTCACGCTCGATAATCGTCTGGTAAATCCGGCCGGTCGTGATGTTGTCGGCTTTCGAGGCCGACACGCCGGTGAAGCGCTCATAGTGACCAAGATCGAGGTCGGTCTCGGCCCCGTCGTCGGTCACGAACACTTCGCCATGCTGATAGGGCGACATCGTTCCCGGATCGACATTGAGATAGGGGTCGAGCTTGCGCAGGCGGACTTTATATCCGCGCGCCTGAAGGAGGGCTCCAAGAGCCGCCGCCGCAACGCCTTTTCCAAGGGAGGAAACCACGCCGCCGGTGATGAAAATATACCGCGCCATGGAAGCCCGTCTTAGCGCCGCGTTTGAAAAGGGCAAACAGGTTTCTTCCCCGCCCGCCCCTCCGCGACGATCCGTCATCGAAGAGCGGGCCGTAACACCCTGTTCAGCCGGTGAAATACCTTATTGCTGCGGTTCTTCCGGAGCTGGTTCGGCGGCAGGCGCCGGAGCGCCGCTTTCGGGCGCCGCGGCGGCGTCCGGCGAAGGGGCCGGAAGTGATTCGGCCGGCGGCGTCGTTTCAAGAGCCGGCGGCGTCGTTTGCTCGGCTGGGGCGCCCGATCCCAGCGTGTTCAAGAGGTCTTCGGTCGTCACCGGAGCATTGGGATCAATGACGGTCTCGCCGGTCAGATCCTTGATGATATCCGTGTCTTTTTCGGTTCCCCCGGCGGTGATCGCGAGAAGAATCGAGGTGCCGAAAAACAGCGCCGCGAGGACCGACGTAGACCGGGTCAGCACGTTCGCCGCGCCGCGGCTGGTCATGAATCCGCCGCCTCCGCCACCGCCAATGCCAAGCGCGCCGCCATCCGAGCGCTGGAGGAGCACCAGAATGATGAGCGACAAGACGATCAGGGCATGAACAGTTAACAGAACGGCGTGCATGAATAAGGTCCGGTTTGGGTCGGGGCCTAAGGTGGCGATCCGCCCGGGAGATTTGAAGGGGCGGTGTCTACGCCGGGCCTCTCCGGAGGTCAAATGCCGACCCATTCCCAGACTGGAAAGCCGCTCGAATCCGGCGAGTGTCGGGCGGAAAGCGAGCCGCAATGACGACCTTTGACCTGATCCCCCACCCTTCCTCGTCGCCGGGTCCGGTCCGCTCGATCCGCGTCGAGATCGGTTTTGAGGACCGGGGTTTCACTCTTCGCTACCGGGCGGTGGGAGAAATCGACATGGTCGACATACCCCGGCGCGCCAAGCCGGCGCGGACCGATGAGCTGTGGCGGCGCACCTGTTTTGAAGTGTTCATCGGCAAGGCGGAGAGCGCCGCCTATGTCGAACTGAATTTTTCGCCATCGACGCGCTGGGCCGCCTATCGCTTTACCGGCTATCGCGAAGGCATGAACGCCGCGATGGAATGTCCGGCGCCGAAAATCGCCGTCGCGCGCAAGAACGCCGAATTGGCACTGACCGCGACGATTGACTTAAGTTGGATCGGCGACAGCGCCCCGCCCGCGCGCCTCGCCCTCGCCGCGATCATCGAGGATCGCGCCGGCGGCAAAACCTATTTCGCGCTGGCGCATCCCGGCGAAAAGCCCGATTTCCATCACCCCGAGAGTTTCGCCTGCGATTGGATGAAAGACGCGACATGATGAAATTCGGCATCGACCGCCTGCTCGAAAATGAAAGCCTCAGAAAACCCCTCGCCGGCAAACGCGTCGCGCTGCTCGCGCATCCCGCCTCCGTCACCCGCGACCTGACTCATTCGCTCGACGCGCTCGCCGCCTGCCGCGACATCAACTTGTCCGCCGCCCTCGGGCCGCAGCACGGGCTTCGGGGCGACAAGCAGGACAACATGGTCGAGTCGCCGGATTTCAGAGATCCGGTTCACGCGATTCCGGTCTTCAGCCTCTACGGCGAAGTGCGCCGCCCGACCGATGAAATGATGGACGAGTTCGACGTCATCCTGATCGACCTGCAGGATCTCGGCTGCCGCATCTACACGTTTATCACGACGCTGCTTTATGTTCTCGAAGCGGCCGCGGCGCATAAAAAATCCGTCTTTGTACTCGACCGGCCGAACCCCGCCGGGCGCCCCATCGAAGGGATGATGCTGCGGACCGGGTGGGAGAGTTTCGTCGGCGCCGGGCCGATGCCGATGCGACACGGGATGACTCTCGGCGAACTTGGGCGCTGGTTCATCCGGAAATTCAGCCTCGACGTCGATTATCGGGTGATCGAGATGGAAGGCTGGCGCCCCGACGACGCGCCCGGCTACGGCTGGCCGCTCGGCGAGCGGGTGTGGATCAATCCGAGCCCCAACGCGCCAAACCTCTTCATGGCGCGCGCTTACGCCGGGACCGTCATGCTTGAAGGCGCGACTCTGTCGGAGGGGCGCGGCACGACGCGTCCGCTCGAACTCTTCGGCGCGCCCGACATCGACGCGCGCCGCGTGATCGAGGAGATGCGAAGGCTCGCGCCGCAATGGCTCAAGGGCTGCGTGTTGCGCGAATGCTGGTTCGAGCCGACCTTTCACAAGCACGCCGGCAGATTGTGCAACGGCGTCCAGTTTCACACCGAAGGCCCCGCCTATAACCATGCCGCGTTCAGGCCGTGGCGCGCGCAGGCGCTCGCCTTCAAAGCGATCCGCCGCCTCTATCCGGACTATCCGCTGTGGCGCGATTTTCCGTATGAATATGAAATCGGCAAGCTTGCGATCGACGTCATCAACGGCTCGCCGTTGTTGCGTCACTGGGTCGACGACGCCTCAGCAACGCCCGCTGATCTCGAAGCGCTGACGGCGCCGGATGAAGCGGCGTGGGTCGATGAAAGGGCGCAGTTTCTCGCCTATTAGACGAAGTCAAACCGCGCATTTGCCTTGCAGCATCAGACGATCGGCGACACGCGATCGAGCCGTCGACAATACAAGCCGGATTTCGTCGAATGTCGTCCGCGACTCATTGTTGAAGTCGCGGAGGCGGTGTTCGTATTCGACGCCGGGACGCAAGTCTTCGATCGCGAATCGTACTTCCTGCAATGCGGTGCGCCGATGCTCGTACTCGCCCGTCGACAGTTCCGACGCGCGTTTCAAGGCGCAGAAAAGGCTGAATTTCACATCCTGTGCGCCGCACTCGCGATCATCCGCGCGATCCCACGCATCGGACCGGGAAAGTATCGCCGCAGCGCCATCCAGAATTTCGAGATCGGCCGCGTCGACATAGCGACGCCGACTCTCTTGCACCTGCTCCATCAATTCGGCGGCGGCGATTTCCCCCGGCGTCAGGTCAGCTTCCGAAACACCGTCGATGATAACCTTCTTGAGGACAGCTTCGCCCGCCTTGATGTCGGCAATCTCCGCCGCTTTCAGCGCCGGATAATCCTTGCTGCAAACCGGTTGCCGGGTCGCACAGCCCGTCGCCGCCAATGCGAGAAGTGCAAACTTTATCCCTTTCACGACGACTTTTCTTCAGCGATCCACGCATCGACCGTCTTTTCAAGAATGCCGAGCGGCATTGCGCCGTTGCCGAGGATCAGTTCGTGGAACTGCTTTAGGTCGAACTTGTCGCCGAGCGCGGCTTCCGCTTTCGCACGCATTCTCAAAATCGCGAGTTGGCCGGTCTTGTAGGCGGTCGCTTGTCCCGGCCACACGACGTAACGCTCGATCTCGCGCGTCACTTCGTCTTCAGTATTGCCGGTGTTGTCGAGCATGTAGGCGATCGCCTGTTCGCGCGACCAGCGCTTGGCGTGCATGCCGGTGTCGACGACGAGGCGGACGGCGCGGAACATTTCCGCCTGCAAGCGCCCGAGATCGCCGAGCGGGTCTTCGGCGTACATGTTCATGTCGGTCTTCGCGATGCGTTCGGAATAAAGCGCCCAGCCTTCGGAATAAGCGTTGAACGGCGACACCTTGCGCAGGAGCGGCACGTTCTTGATGAGCTGCGAGGCCGACAGTTGGAAGTGATGGCCGGGCGCGCCCTCATGATAGAGGAGCGTCGGCAAGGTCCAGCGCGGATTATCGGCGGTGTTCTTCTGGTTGATGTAGAACCGGCCGGGGCGCGATCCGTCGAGCGCGGGCGGATTGTAATAGCCGCCCGGAGACGAGTCTTGCGAATATTCCGGCACCCGCACGATTTCGAGCGGCTGCGTCGGGATGGTGATGAAATAATCCGGCGCCTTCGCCATCATGCCTTCGTTAAGCTCAACGAGATAGGCGAGCATTTCCTTGCGGCCCTCGTCGGTGTTTGCAAACTGCTGCGCAGGATCCGCCATCAGCTGTTTGACGCGATCGGAAACCGACCCTTCGGTGAGGCCTTGCGCAACGAGGATCGCTTCCATCTCGGCTTTGATGCGCGCGACTTCCGAAAGCCCGATCTCGTGGATTTCGTCAGCCGTCATGTCGGTCGTCGTATTCGAATGGAGCGCCGCGGCGTAGATTTTCTCGCCGTCCGGAATGCGCCAGATGCCGGCGTCATGGGTCGCCGTTTTCGCCATGTCCTCAAAGAGCGCGATCATCGCCAGATAGCCGGGGATGACATTGTCGTTCACCGCACTTGTCGCTTCCTCGATATAGGCGGTCTTTTTTTCCGCCGAGAGGCCCTCGATCTTGTCGAGCTTGGGGCGGAGCGTCGTCACCAGCGGGTTGTTCTCGGCGCCGCCCTCGATGAACGTATTCATGACATTGATCGCCTTGGCGATGATGAAGTCGGGCGGCGTCACGCCATGGGCGCGATCGTCTTCGACGCGCGCCTTTGTTTCATCGAGCACGCGACCGAACTCGTTTAGCCGCGAGATATAGCGCTTGACGCTTTTCTCGTTCTTGATGACGTGGGTGTCGGTCAAAAACTGCGGCAAGTCGACGGTCGGCCCGGAGATCTGGTTGACGCGATAACCGCTGTAATCGAACTCCGCCTGCGCGATGATGTCGTCAAGAAACCAGGTCGAAATCTCCCAGGAGAGTTTCTCCTGCCCTTTCAGTTTCTCCGGATTGAAGCGATCCATCGACGCGCGCGATTTCTTGAGGCGCGCGAGCGACTTTGTCTCCCGCGCTTTGGTGTAATCCGACAGCTTGCCAGAGTGAAAATCGAGCGGCGTGTTGTCGATCATGCCGAGCCCGGTCAACAGCTCCGGCGTCTCCATCGCGAATTCGGCGGTGAACTTGTTGACCGCGTTGTTGACGGTGACGGGATAAAACCAGAACCACACCGACGCGCCGGCGATCGCCAGCAAAATCAGCGCCAGCAGTCCGCCGAAGATTTTTCCCAAAATGCGCATGGAGAGCCCCTTCTTTTGATTCTCGATTTTGCCCGGACTTTAAACGGCTCGCGCGCCGGGAACACTTCGGCTCGCCGTTATTGAGCGGCGGCCTGGCGATTTTCAGCCGCCTGCGCTTTTTCAGCCACCCGGTCGATCGCCGCGATCACTTTCGCGGTCTCCGAATGATGGAGCGCGTGGCCGGTGTCAGGAATGACTTCGAAATAGGCCCCCGGAATTTCCCGGGCGAGCGCCGCGGAATGGAGTTGCGGGCTGACCGTCGTGTCGTCGCGGCCGGTGACGATCGCGGTCGGCAGGCGAATGCCGGAATATCGGCCGGCCATGGCGACGATTTGCGGTTTCAAGTGTCTGAGGTCGGCGGCGTTATTCTTGAAATCCCCGGCGCGGAATAGCAGCGTCAAGCCTGACTTTTCATAATACCTGTCCGGCGCCTCGTCGGGCTTGAAAGATGAGATGACGCCGCCCTTCGCCGCAATCGGCGCATAGATCGGAATAACGATCCGGCGCAGCAGCAATCCGGCCACCGGCCAGCCGGACGCCTGATTGTACCAGGCGACGCCGCCGGGCCATTCGTGGCTGACGGCGGCGAGCAGCACGAGGCCCGACATATCGTTCTGATATTCGAGCGCATAGCTGAGCGCGACCGCGCCGCCGAGGCTTTGTCCGACGACGATCGGCTTTTCGACGCCGAGCTTGCCGACGGCGTCATGAATGAGCCGCGCCTGCGACGCGAGGCGCCACCCCTGCGCGGGGCGCGTCGAATATCCCCTGCCCGGTCGGTCGACGATGATGACGCGCCGCGACTTCGAGAGTTCACCGCCGAGCGCGAGATTCATGTCGCGCAAATTGACGCTGGCGCCATGGATGAGAACGACGGGCGGCGCGCTGGACTCTTTGGGGCCAAGATCGAGGAAATGCAGGCGCTCGCCATCGACCTCGATGAACTGTCCGATCGGCGGCGACATTTTTTCGGCGCGCCACGTCGCGCACCCGCCGATCGCGAGCAGCGCGACGAGCACTGTAATCGCCGAATGGAAAGCCGTCATGCCGGTCCCCGCTAAGCCGCCTTGATGATCGCGTAAAAATCGTCGGCCTTGAGGCTGGCGCCGCCGACCAGCGCGCCGTGCACATTGGCGATCGCCAGAATTTCTTTCGCGTTCGACGGCTTCACCGAGCCGCCATAAAGAATGCGAACGCCGTCCCTCACCCGCGAGCGAATGAAGGCGTGCATCTCCGCAATGTCGCCCGGCGTCGGCGTCAGGCCGGTTCCGATCGCCCAGACCGGTTCGTAGGCGATGACATAGGCGTCGTCGCCCGCCGGAATGGAGCCGGAGAGCTGCGCGCCGACGATCTCTTTCTCACGCCCGGCGCGGCGCTCGGCTTCAGTTTCACCGACGCAGATGATCGGCGTCAGCCCCGCGCGCCAGACAGCCTGCGCTTTCCGGCGGACCGCCTCGTCGGTTTCTGCGTGATCGGCGCGCCGTTCGGAATGACCGACAATTATATAAGCTGCGCCCGCATCCGCCATCATCTCGGCGCTGACATCGCCGGTATGGGCGCCAGACGCATTGGCGTGGCAATCCTGACCGCCGACAGCGATTCCCTCGTCGCTGAATTCCGCCGCAAACAACCCGACCAAAGTGGCCGGCGGGCAGATCAGAATGTCACGGTCATCCGGAACCGATCCTGAAAACAGGCCGATCAATTTTTGAACTTCCTGCACCGAGGCGGAAAGCCCGTTCATTTTCCAGTTGCCGGCGATCAGCGGCTTCATCGATGCGCTCCAGACTACAGAGACGCGTTTCGGGTAGGCTAAACCCCGCTTTTTGTCCAGAAAGACGCCCCCCAAAGGGCCGCTTGTCCTTGGCGAGCGGCGCCACTAGGTTGGCGCCGATTTTTTCGGGCGCTGCGGCGCCCCGGCCAAGCCAAAAGGGAACTGGATCGACCTATGCTGAAGCAAATTCGCGGATCGATGAAGAATCTTGCCTCCTGGCTGATCGGCCTTCCCCTGATCATCGCCTTCGCGGCGTGGGGAGTGCCGGAAATGAGCCAGTTCACCCGAAGCTACGCTGTAAAGGTCGGAAAAACGGGCATCTCCGGCGTTGAAGTCCAAAATGAGTTCGACCGCTACGCCACCAACCGCCGGCTCGCCAATGACGGCCAATTCGACCGCGAAGCCGCGATCGCCTCGGGCGTGCCGAACCAAATCGTCCAGTCGCTGGCGGCGCGCGTGGCCCTCGACCATGAATCCCTGAAGATGGGACTGTCGATGCCGCGCGAAATGGTGCGCGAATTCCTTCACACCAGCGACCAGTTCAAAAATCCGCGAACCGGCAAATTCGACAATGAAGCGCTCACCGGAATCCTGCAGGAATACAAATACTCAATCCGCGAATTCGAAGATCGCCTTCAGTCCGATCTGTTGCGCAATCAATTGATGTCCGCCATCGGCGCAGGCGGCAAGCCGCCCAAAAGCCTCGTCGATTCGCTTGTCCTGCGGGAAACCGAGAACAGAACGATCAGCTATCTGACGGTGACCGACGACATGGCGGGCGCGGCGACGCCGCCGACGCCGGAAACGCTTCAGGACTATTACAAGAAAAATTCCACGCAATTCATGGCGCCGGAATACCGTGTCTTTTCAACTGTCGTCCTGAAGAATTCCGATTATGTCGAAACCAGCTCGGTTCCCGAGGCGGAGTTGCGAAAGCTCTACGAGGCGGGAAAAGCCAAATATGAAACCGCGGAACGGCGCACCGTCTATCAGATCACCTTTCCGGATGAAAAAACCGCAAAAGACGCCGTCGACGCGCTGAAAGGCGGCAAGCCGTTCGAAACGCTCGCGAGCGAGAACGGCAAGACGCTCGCCGAAGTCACGCTGACCGACATTGAAAAGCGCGACATTCTCGACCCGAAAGTCGGCGACGCCGCTTTCGGCGCCGCTGAAGCCGGCGCGGTCGTCGGGCCGGTCAAGGGCGTCTTCGGTTATTCAATCGCGCAGGTCGTGTTGATTTCGCCCGCCAGCGTCAAGCCGTTCGAAGAGGTGCGCGGGGAAATCGAAGCCGAAACGCAAACCAAAGACACCAAGAAAAAACTCTTCGACGCCATCGAGGCGATTGAGAATGAGCGCGACACCGGCGCCTCGCTTGCCGACGCGGCGGCAAAAGCCGGAATGACCGCGGTCGCATACGGCCCGGTTGACGGCTACAGTTTCGGCTCAGGCGGCGAAATCGTCGCCGGCATCCCCGGCGACGTGTTGCGCGAAGCGTTCAGAATCGAGGAAGGCGAAGAATCCGACGCCGTCGAAATGACCGACAAGTCCGGTTATTTTTTCGTCGCGGTGACCGAGGTCAAGGCGCCGGCGGTCATACCCTATGACCAGGTCGCGAATGAGGTCCTCTCCCGCTGGACGAAGGAAGACCGCGAAACCCGGATCACCGGCGTGGTCAAAGCCATACGCGCGGAGGTCGAGAAAGGAAAATCCCTGAAAGAGGCCGCCGAACCCTACAATCGCGCACCGATCGTCGAGAACCTCACCCGGCGCAGCGCCGGTCAAACCCTCGCGCCGGCCGTTCTTGAGCAGGCGTTCACCGCCGCCAAGGGCGAGGCGATTTCCGGTCCTTCGGCGATCGGCGACGCGCAAGTCATTGTCACCATCGATGCGATCGCCTTCAATTCCAGCCAGGTGAGCCCGGACGAAGTCGCGATGTTCGCGCAATATGTCGGCAACCAGCTCGGACAGGAATTGATTGACGCCTATTCGAATTCGGTCACGACGGACGCCGGCGTCAAGATCAGCCAGGAGCAGATAGATGCTCTGTTCTCGGACGGTCAATGACGCTGACGCCGTCATTCGAGGAATTCGAAAAAGCCTACAACGCGCATAAGGCGCAAGTAGTTCTGAGGCGTATCGTCAGCGATCTCGAAACGCCGGTCTCGGCCTATCTGAAACTCGCGGGGCGGCGGCGGAACGCGTTCCTCCTCGAGTCGGTCGAGGGCGGCGAAAAACTCGGCCGCTATTCGGTGATCGGGGTTCGCCCCGACGCGATCTGGCGCGCCACCGGGAACCGGGCGGAAATCAATCGCAAGGCCGCCTCGGATCAAAAAGCGTTCGCGCCCGAAGACGCCGGCCCGCTCGAAAGTCTCAAGGCGTTCATCGACGCCTCGCGCATCGATATGCCGGAAGGCGCGCCGCCGATGGCCGCAGGCGTTTTCGGCTTTTTCGGCTATGACATGGTCCGCCAGATGGAGCGGCTGCCGGAGCGTCCGCCGTCGATTTACGAAATCCCGGACGCGGTCTTCATCCGACCGACGCTGGTCGCGGTATTCGACAATATCCGTCAGGAGATCATTTTTGTCGCGCCGGCAAGGCCCGAAGCCGGCGTTTCGGCGCGCGCCGCTTATTCTATCGCCGGCGAGCGCATCGCCGATGCGGTCAGCGACCTCTCCGCGCCGCTCGCCTTGCCGCGCGCGGCGGCGGTATCGCACGACGACGCCGCCTCTGAAGGCGGACGATCGAACACGCCCCCCGGCGATTATTTCAATATGGTCGCCCGCGCGAAGGAACACATCGCCGCCGGCGACATCTTTCAGGTCGTCTTGAGCCAGCGCTTCGAAGCGCCGTTCGAATTGCCGCCGCTCGAACTCTACCGCGCGCTCCGGCGCACCAATCCCTCGCCGTTTCTTTTCTTTCTCGACTTCGACGGCTTTTCGATCGTCGGATCGAGCCCTGAAATTCTCGTGCGCGTGCGCGACGGCGAGGTGACGATCAGACCGATCGCCGGAACCCGTCGCCGCGGAAAGTCGCCGCAGGAAGACGCAAACCTCGCCGCGGAGTTGCTGGCCGACCCGAAGGAGCGCGCCGAGCATCTGATGCTGCTCGATTTGGGGCGCAACGATGTCGGCCGCTCGTCGGAGATCGGCACGGTCAAGGTCACCGAACAATTCGCGGTCGAGCGCTATAGCCACGTCATGCACATCGTCTCCAACGTGACCGGCCGGCTGCGCGCCGGTGTGCATCCGGTCGATGCCGTCGCGGCGGGATTCCCGGCGGGAACGGTCACCGGCGCGCCGAAAATTCGCGCGATGGAGATCATCGACACGCTGGAGCGGCAGGCGCGCGGTCCCTATGGCGGCTGCATCGGGTATTTCTCGGCCGACGGCAATGTCGACACCTGCATCGCGTTGCGGACGGCGATCGTCAAGGATCGCGTCATGTATGTGCAGGCGGGCGCCGGCATCGTCGCCGATTCAGATCCGGCTTCCGAACAGGCGGAGTGCGAGAACAAGGCGAAAGCGCTTTTCGCCGCCGCGAGCGCGGCCCGCCTCTCAAACAGAGGATAATCGCCGCTCTCCCCGCGGCCGCCGTTTTCGATGAGCCGCAGGGATTATGCGGCGGCCCGCAAAGCCTCCTCCGCGCCAATGATCTAAACCGGTTGCCAGCGCCGCGCCTTCGCAAGGCGATTAAGGGGATTAACATGAGACGCACGATCAAAACCGCCTTGTTTGCCGCCACCGCCCTTTCGGCTTCATTCGCCGCAACCGCGATGTCGCCGGCGCTCGCCGAGACCGCGCCCGCCAGCGCCGCCGCCGAGGTCGAGAGCAAGGCCCAGACCGAAGACCAGCGCCTCGCGGCGTTTTTCGAGGAAATCTTTCAGCGCAATCTGAAGAACAGCCCGCTCTTCCAGGCGCAGCTCGGCATGAAGGGGCCGGACTACGGCAAGTGGGACGATTTCTCGGACGAGGAAGCGCAGCGCCAGAATGAAGAGGTCAAACAGGATTTAGCGCGCCTTCATGCGGAGTTCGACGTCGCCAAACTCTCCGAGCAGTCGAAAGTCAGCTACAAGATTTTCGAGTATCTTCAGGAGCGCCAGCTTCGCAATTTCCCGTGGCGTTTTCACGGCTACGCTTTCTCGACGCAGACTAACCCCGTCACCTTTCCGGCGACTTTCCTGCAGAATATCCACCGGGTCGATGACGTCTCTGACGCCGAAGCCTATATCTCGCGCATCGCCGGTCTTGAACCCGCGTTCGCGCAATTCATCGAAGGCGTCGACGCCGCTGCGGCGAAGGGCGTCGTCCCGACTTCCTTTTCCTTCGATCCGGTGATCACCGACGCAAAGAACGTCATCAAAGGCGCGCCGTTCGACGCCAGCGGCGAGGATTCGGCGATCTTCGCGGATTTCAAATCGAAGGTTGAAAAGCTCGACATCTCCTCGAAGGAGAAAAAGCGCCTCATCAGCGAGGCGAGCGCGGCGCTGACCGGCCCGTACAAGTCGGGCGTCGACAAATTCATCGCCAAGGTTGAATCGCTTCGCGACAAATCGGTCGGTGAGAACGGCGTCTGGGCGCTCCCGGACGGCGAGAATTACTACAAGACGCAAATGGAATTCTGGACCAGCGATGAGACGCTGACCGCTGACGCCCTGCACAAGACGGGCCTCGCGGAGGTCAAACGCATTCGCGGCGAGATGAAGAAGATCATGAAGGAAGTCGGCTTCAAGGGCGACTTGCAGGCGTTCTTCACGCATCTGCGCACGGACCCGAACAATTTCTTCCCGAACACGGATGAAGGAAAGCAGGCCTATCTCGATCAGTCGAAGGCCTATATCGACTCGATCTACGCGGACGTCGACAAATATTTCAACATCCTGCCCAAGGCGCCGCTTGAAGTGCGCCGCGTCGAGGAATGGCGTGAGGAAACCGCGCCGATCGCGTTTTACAACCAGCCGACGCCCGACGGCTCGCGGCCGGGCATCTATTACGTCAATCTCAAGGACATGACGACGAAACAGAAACACGAGATGGAGACGGTCGCGTATCATGAAGGCGCGCCGGGACACCATTTCCAGATCGCCATCCAGCAAGAGCTTGAAGGCGTTCCGACCTTCCAGAAATTCGCGTTCTTCGGCGCCTATATCGAAGGATGGGGCCTTTACGCCGAGCGCCTCGCCAAGGAGGAAGGACGCTTCACCGACCCGATGCAGGATTTCGGCCGGCTGCAGAACGAAATGCTTCGCGCCTGCCGGCTCGTCGTCGACACCGGCTCGCACGCGAAGAAATGGACGCGCCAGCAGATGATCGACTTTATGCTCGACAACAATCCGACGACGGAAGAAGACGCGGTCAAGGAGGTCGAGCGTTATATCGACAATCCGGGACAGGCGCTTTCCTACAAGGTCGGGATGATGAAGATTCTCGATCTGCGCGAGAAAGCCAAAAAGCAGCTCAAGGACAAGTTCGACCTGCGCGACTTCCACGACGTCGTCTTGAAGAACGGCGCCGTGCCGCTGCCGATCCTTGAAGAGCTAGTCGACGATTACATCGCGAAGAAGAAAGCCGCCTGAACGGCCGCGCGCCGGCGCCCTCAGGGCGCGACGCTCGCGAGCTGGGCGGCGCTGATCGCCTTAAGCGACGACACCGTCGCGAGGTCGAACCCTCGCGCCGGCGCCGTCGTCAGCCATGGGCCGATGACGTCGAGCGTTTCCCGTCGCGGGTGACAGATCACGATGGCGTAGCCGGTCTTTTGGGCGATGCGCTCGGCGAGGTCGAGCTGGCGCTGGATGCGCGCCGCGCCCGGCTCGCTGTCGAGAAAGACGTCCCTCACATAAACATCGGCGCCGACCGCAGCGCCGGCTTTCGCCGCGGCGCTGGAGCCGGTCGTCAGCGAGTCGATGAAGAACAGCCCGCGCCGGTCGAGAAAAGCGAGGACGCGCTTCATCGCCTGTTCGTCGCGGGTGAATTTCGACCCCATGTGATTGTTGACGCCGACATAGCCGTCAAAGGCGCCGAGATTGCGCGAAAGCGCGCTGAACAACGCCTCGCTCTTCATGTCGCTTTCGAGGCTCATGGGGCCAGGGTCCGCGCTGCCCGACGGCTCCATCGGCAGATGCAGGAG
>Ga0155549_1141_pt1 | contig 13055 bp, 14 predicted proteins | sample RifCSPhighO2_12_FD_107206 | JGI IMG/M metagenome (GOLD analysis project Ga0155549, IMG submission 107206) | Alphaproteobacteria bacterium RIFCSPHIGHO2_12_FULL_63_12
ATGCGTCAAGCCGAAGCTCCGCCGCTTCAAGGACGCTCTCGCGCGTATCGAGTTCGGCTTCGCGCGCATCGAGTTCATCCTTGCGCGCCGAAAGCTGTTCCAGCAGGCGTTCGGACGTGACGCTGGAGGGCGCCGCGCGTTCGGGCAGCGACACGGCGGCAACTTCCTCGGCGCCGGCGGCTGAAAAATTCAGCCACAGCCCCGCCGCCTTCAATGACGCCAGCGCGAAGACCGCCGTCATCAGCACAGGCGTCAGGCGAACTCTGCGCGTTCTGAAAATGTCTCTCACGCGGCCCTCTGCGGTTTGCGCGTCGCGCCGAGCTGGCGCACATCCTTGACCGCGCCTTCAATCCTGTCGGCGATCCGCTCGCCGGCCGAATTCATCACGGAAAGTTCGGCGATCAGCGCTTCGGCGCGCCGCGCCTGCGACTGCAACTCAGATCCCTTGGCGAGCCCGCCGGCTTCAAGGCGCTTTAACGCCAGATCCGCGCGCAACGTCGCCGCATCGAACGCCGTCAGCGCCGCTTTCAGCTCTTCCTGGGCCGCCATCAGACGGCTGAGCCGCCGGCTGATCAGAAAGCCGCCGACGCCGCCCGCCGCCAGCAGGACGATCACGATGATATCAAGCGCGTTCGCCGCGATCATGCCGCATCCTCAATGTCGCTGACCGGCGCATCCTTGTTGACCGCGCCGTCGAGTTTTACCGCGATGATGTCGCCGAGCCGTCCGACGCGCCCGCGCGCCACCGGCGAATTTCCGGCGCGCAATTCAATGCGGGCGTCGCCCGCCGTCGAAAACGTCAATGTGGCGCCGGGCTTCAAGGCGCCAAGCTCGCCGATCGTCATCACGCGGTCCGCGAGCACGGCCTTGAGGTCGACGCCCGCTGAAGAAACGCCCTTGCTGAATTGCTGTTTCCAGAGTTGGTCAGCCGCGCCAGACTCGCCGATGAAATCACGAAGCAGCAATTCGCGAACCGGCTCGATCATCGCATGCGGCGCCAGAATTACGGCTTTCGCCGAGAAGTCTTCGATCCGCACCTTGAATTTCGCCAGCGCGCAAACACTCGCGTCCTGCGCGATTGCGGCGAATCGCGGCGTCGTTTCGATCCGGTCGAGCGTAAATTCCGCCGGCTTCACCGCGGAAAACGCTTCGTTGAAATCTTCGGTCAGCAAAGCGAGCATGCGATTGGCGAGGCCGAGTTCGATCGCCGTCAGCGAACGGGCGTCGAGACCCGCGCTCGACCCGCGTCGCCCGCCGAGCAGCAGATCGACGACGCTGTGAACAAGCGCGCCGTCCGCGGCGACCAGCGCATAGCCGTCAAACGCCTTCGAATGAATGACGCCGATCACGCCGGACTGCGGCTGCGACTGAATGAAGTCGCCAAAACGCATCGACGAGACATTGTCGAGGGTCACTTCGACGTTTTCATTGGTGAGCTGGCGCAGGCTCGTCGACATCAACCGCGCCGTGCGGTCGAAAATGACGTCGAGCATCGGCAGCCGGCGGTGCGACACCAGCGCGGAATTGATGAGCGCCTTCAGGCCCGAGCGGTCCTGCCCTTCCTCGGCGCCGAGATCGAAACCGAGAAGGTCGGACAGGGGCGAGGCTTCGTTCCAGACGACGTCGTCCTGTTCGTTTGCTGATGCTTCCGGTTCCAACGCAGTCCCCTACTGTATGATGATGTCTTCGATAAAGATGTCGGATGCGGCGCCTTCCGAGAGCGGAAGGCTGGCGCGCTTTAGCAATTCGGTCTTGAGGCGCGCCGTCGCCGCGCTGCCCGCGAAATCATCGGCTGACAATTCGCGCAGGAAAAACGAAACGCGCTCGCGGATCATCGGCTGCTTTTCCTTGATCTCGGCGAGCGCGGCGCGGTCTTTGGCGGCAAGTTTCACCGTCAGCTTCAAATAGCCGGATCGGCCCGTCGCATCGGGCGAAAGGTCGATCAAAAATTCCTCGCTCGGCGAATAAAGGGCGGCGGCGCCCTCGCCGATCCCCTGAAGATCGTAAGAGGGAAGTTTTACCTTCCCGGATTGAAGCGCGGTCGTCGACAACGCCAGCATGAACGTCACCGCCAGCGTGAACAGGACAATGTGCTTGCCCGGCGTGCGCACGCGCTTTCGCGGCGGCGAGGCTTCACCAATTTCAGCCGGAGGACTCATCATGTCGCGACGCACTTGCGCTCCTTTGCCTCTCTTTGTCGGAAAACACGGTTAAAGGAGCGTTAGGGCGGCGCTTCTTGCCCGGCAATTTTTTCCGCCGGCGGCGGAGGCGATTCTTCAACCCGTTGAATTTCATGGCGATTCCCATGGCATGCCGATTGCCAATGATAGGGGGACGCTCTTTGTCCGTTAACGGAAGATTAATCGATGGAAAACGCCATCACCGCAGGCCTCTCAAAGCAGATCGTGCTGGCGCGCGCGCTGGAGACGACCGCCAATAACGTCGCCAATCAGACGACTTCCGGCTTCAAGGCCGACCACATCGCCTTTCGCGAATATCTCGCCGCGATCGACGCCCGCACCAGCGGCGACCCCGTCGTCTCGCTTGTCGTCGACCCGGACACCTATACGGATTTCAGCGCCGGCGGGCTTGAGCAGAGCTATCGCGATCTTGATTTCGCCATCGACGGCGACGGATTTTTCGCGGTCGAAACCGCGTCGGGCGTCCGCTACACGCGCGACGGACGGTTCAGCGTCAACGCCTATGGCGAACTCGTCAACCGCTCGGGCGCGCAAGTGCTGGACGCCGGCGGCTCGCCGGTTCTGATCGACCCCGAGGCCGGTCCCGTGCTGTCGACACCCGACGGCAAGCTTCAGCAGAACGCAACGCCGATCGCGCAGCTCGGCGTCTACAAATTCGACGATCTTCGCCAGCTTCGCAAATCCGGCGACAATCTGTTCGCGGCGAGCGATGAGCCCGTGGCCGCCGTCGCCCCGCGCGTTCGTCAGGGTTTTTTCGAATCCTCCAACGTCAATCCGGTCGCCGCGATGACCGACATGATCGAAGTCATGCGCGCCTATGAACAGGCCGCGCGCCTCACCGAAACAGCAAACGACCTTGAACGCCAGGCGATCGAAACGCTCGGCCGGACCAATTAAGCAGGAGCTGCAACATGCAATCCCTTTCAATCGCCGCGACCGGCATGCTCGCACAGCAGCGCAATGTCGAGGTGATCTCAAACAATATCGCCAATCTCAACACCGTCGGCTACAAGCGCCAACGCGCCGAATTTCAGGACCTCCTCTACCAGACGATCGAGCGGGCGGGCGCTCTGTCGTCCGCGACCGGCACCACCGTTCCGAACGGCATCCAGATCGGCGCCGGCGTCAAGACCGGTTCGGTCTATCGCATCACCGAACAAGGCGCCGTCACCTCGACCGGCAATGATTTCGATCTCGCCGTCTCGGGCCGCGGCTATTTCCGCGTTGAACTTCCCGATGGGCGCGAAGCCTATACCCGCGCCGGCAATTTCGCGGTGTCGTCGGACGGGCGCGTCGTCACCGAGGACGGCTATGAAGTGCTTCCTGGCGTCACGCTTCCCGAAGACGTCGTCGATGTGTCGATTTCAAAAGACGGCGTTGTCGAGGCTCGCGTCGCGGGCGACCAGAATTTGAGGGAGATCGGGCGTCTCGATCTCGCGGTCTTCTTCAATGAAAGCGGGCTTGAAGCGATCGGCGACAATTTGCTGCTGGAGACTTCCGCGTCGGGCGAGCCGGTGATCGGCAATCCGGGCGATCCGGGGTTCGGCCAGTTGCTGCAGGGCTATCTTGAAAACGCCAATGTCGATCCGGTTCAGGAGATCACCACGCTCATCGCCGCGCAGCGCGCTTACGAGATGAACGCCCGCGTCATCGAGACCTCCGACCAGATGTTGCAGACCAACGCCAATCTTCGCCGATAGAGGCCGTTAGATGAAATCACTTCGCCCCTCCGGACTTCTCGCCTACGTCGCCATGGCGATGTGGCTGTTGCAGCTCGCCGTCTCGCCGGTGCGCGCAGAAGAAACCGGCGCAACAACGTCGCGCCTTGCCGATCATGTCGCGGAAATCCGCGCCGCGCTGATCGCGCATGGCGCATCTGAAAATGTCAAAGTGACGCTCGCCGCGCCCGACGCGGCTGTCGCCGCGCCCGCTGACGGCGCCCTCAACATCGAGAGCCTCAGCTTCAACCCGGCGACGGGCCGCTTTCTCGCCAGGGCGCAAGGCGCGCCCGGAACGCCGCTGATCGCCGTCACGGGAACGGCGGTAACGGCGGTTCTCATCCCGGTTCCGGCGCGCGCCATCGTCCGCAATGAAGTTCTCGCTGAAAGCGATCTCGACTGGATCGAAATTTCAGACGCGCAAAGCTTGCAATATGTCGCCGACGCCGACGCGATTATCGGCAAAGTCGCCCGACGGCCGCTTGCCGCTGGCGCGCCGCTGCGCGGCTCGGACCTAGCCGCGCCGATCGTCGTGAAGCGCGGGGCGACGGTGACGATTGTCCTTGAGGCGCCGGGCATCCGCCTCACCCAGAACGCCGTCGCGCTGGAAAACGGCGCCCTCGGTCAGCTCATCGGCTTTAAAAACGCCAACAGCAACCGCGACATCAAGGCCGTCGTCGCCGGCGCCGGCCTTGCGACGGCGCCGTTCGTCTCCCGGTCGACTTACGCTTCGCTCTCAACGGAACAGCCATGAAAAACCTTGCGCGTCTCGCCCTTCTTGTCGTCATGATCGCCGCCGCCAATGGCTGCGCGGCCGGAAGCCGCATCAAGAATATCGGCCGCGCGCCGGATTTATCGCCGACCGAAAACCCGGCCGAGCTCTATGGCGGCCGCGCGATTTCAATGCCGATGCCGGCGGCGTCCGTCGAGGTCGCCAACGCCAACTCGCTGTGGAAGGCGGGATCGCGCACTTTTTTCAAGGACCAGCGCGCGCGCCGGCTGGGCGACATCGTGACCGTCGTCATCGACATCAATGATAAAGCGCGGATGAACAACACGACCGAACGCCGCCGCGACAATGGCGAGACGGCGGAAATTCCGGCTTTCGGCGGCTTTGAACAGACCCTGACCGACCTTCTGCCGAACGGCGCCAATCCGGCGCAGCTCGTCGACCTGTCGTCGGGTTCGACCGTCCGGGGCGAAGGCAGCGTCGACCGCCGCGAGGATGTCGATTTGATCGTCGCCGCCGTGGTGACGGAAGTGTTGCCCAACGGCAATCTCGTCGTCGCCGGCAAGCAGGAAGTGCGCGTCAACAACGAAGTGCGCGAGTTGACCGTCACCGGCGTCATCCGCCCGGAGGACATCTCGAACGCCAACCGCATCAATCACACGCAAATCGCCGAGGCGCGCATCTCCTATGGCGGGCGCGGGCAGCTGACCGACGTCCAGCAGGCGCGCTATGGCCAGCAGCTCTACGACATCATCTTTCCGTTCTGATCCTTCTTCCGCTCCCAGCTTGCGAGGGAACAGGCAGCTCTTTCTTCCGCTCCCCCGCCCTCTGCGGGGGAGCGGAAGAGTCGCAATTTCCGGGTGTCGCCGGGCCCGCAACGCGCTAGTCTCTCCGCATGGAGAAATCACGCTTTCATCTCTTCGATACCGCCGTCGGGCGCTGCGCCGTTCTCTGGCGCGGTGACAGGCTGACCGGCGTCGTCCTTCCGTCACCGAACGATGCGGCGACGCGCGACGCCGTCAAACGCCGCGCCGGCGCCGTCATCGACTCACCCCCTCCGGCCTTCGTTCAAAATGCGATCGACGCGATTGTCCGCCTCTGCAACGGCGCGCCCGAGGCGTTCACCGACGCGCCGCTCGACCGCGACGCGATCGAGCCCTTCGCCAACAAGGTCTACGATATCCTGACGCGCGTTCCGTTCGGCGAGACGACGACCTATGGCGCGATCGCGCAAGAGCTTGGCGACAAGGGGCTGTCGCGGGCGGTCGGCGCGGCGCTCGGCGCCAATCCTTTTCCGATCATTATCCCCTGTCACCGCGTCGTCGCCAGCGGCGGCAAGATGGGCGGATTCACCGCGCCGGGCGGAACCGACACCAAACGCCGCCTGCTGGAAATCGAAGGCGCCTTCGCGGCGGAGAAATTGCCGCTGTTCGGACGATAAGGGACGGACAGCCCATTTTTTCACGCCTCGTTAACTTTCGCTCAAAGCATCATCGATAATATCCGGCCCGTGGCGCGCGCAAAGATCTTCTGCATCGGCTTCCAGAAAACCGGCACGACGTCGCTTTACGCGGCGCTGACGACGCTCGGCTATCGGACCGCGGCGGTCGTCGGCCGCGACTGGAGCGCGGAGCGGCTCGCCGCCGAAGGCGCGGCGCTCTGTATCGAGACGATGCGCAACTTCGACGCGGCGCAGGACATGCCGTGGCCGGTGTTCTTTCGCGAGCTGGACGCCGCCTATCCGGGCTCGAAATTCATCCTGACATTGCGCGACGCCGATCGCTGGTTTTCGTCGATCGAAGGCCATTTCGGCGCCAATGCCGGTGAGATGCAGGCTTTCGTCTATGGACGCGACGCGGCGGCCCCCGCTGGCAACCGGCAGCGCTATCTCGACGTTTACGCGCGGCACGAACGCGACGTTCGCGCTTATTTCGCCGACCGCCCCGGCGATCTTCTCGTCATGGATCTGGAGCGCGGCGACGGCTGGGCGGAGCTTTGCGGATTTTTAGGGCTTGCGGTTCCGTCCGAACCGTTCCCGGTGAAGAACCGCTCAAGCGACCGCAAAACGCTTTCCTTCCGTATACGGCGAAAGATCGGCCTGCTGCTCGGCCGCTATTTGGCGCCCGAGCGAATCTGAGGGCGTCACGCGACCGCGAGCGCGATGGCGCCGGCCGCCGCGATGATCGCGAACGCCGCGACAACCCGGACGCCCGTTTTCATCCCGCCGACCGCGCAGGCCATGGTCCCCTTCACCGCGATGTTGGAAGAAATCGCCAGAAGGATCGCCCCGGCGGCGACCCCGGGCGCAAGCGCGCCCGACGCCGCCTGACGCGCGCCCGACAGAGTCATCGCATCGACATCGGCAAGACCCGAAATCGCGCCGACCGCATAAGCGCCGGCGGCGCCGAACACCGACGCCCCATAGGCGGAGGCGAGCGAAATCAGGGCGATCAATGCGGCGAAATAAATCGCCGGCCGTATTTCAAACGGATTGCGAACTTCCACGACGCCGGGTCCGGCGGCGCCCTTCGGCGACGCACGCCACATGATCATCGCGCAGATCACGCCGACGGCGGCGCTGACGCCAAGCGCCGGAAGAAGTTTTTCAAAGACCGGACGCGACAGTGCGACAAGAATGACGCCGACGCGGAACATCATGACGACATTGGCGAGAACGATTCCGGCCGCGACCGCCGCGGGCGCGGAGATTTGTTCTTTCGCCATGCGCGACAGCGAGAGGGTCGTCGCCGTCGATGAGGCAAGGCCGCCGACAAGGCCGGTCAACAGGACGCCGCGGCCTTCGCCCATGATCCGGACCAGCCAATAGCCGATGAAGGACATGCCGCCGATCAGGATGACCATCATCCACAATTCGCGCGGATTTAACGCGCCGAAGGGGCCAAAGCGTTCATCCGGCAATACCGGCAGGACAAGCACCGATACCGCGAGGAAACGCAGCGTCGCGTGAATCTCGCGCTGGTCGAGGGCGTGCGCCCAATGCCTGATCGCCGATTTCAGGCTGAGCACGATCGCGGTTGTCACCGCGCCGGCGGCGGCGAGCAGCAAAAATCCGCGCCCGGCGGCGACGCCGAGCAAGAGCGTCGCGAAAATCGCCATTTCGGTGGTGCCGCCGCGTCCGGGCGTTTCCTTCGCTTCGATCCGGTAGCCGACGATCGTCAGGGCGCCGACGACCAGCAGGGCGGCGGCGGCGATGGTGAGACTGTCGTCCACCATGCCCGCGACGCCGCCGATCAACCCGGTCAGCGTAAACGTTCGGGCCCCGGCGAAAGTGTGTTGCTGTTTTTCGAGCGCCTGCGTCCACTCGCGCTCAAAGCCGATGATGAAGCCCGCCGTCACCGCGATGGCGAGGTTGCGCAAGACCAGAGCGGCGTCCGGGAGGGATTCGAGCGGCGGCGTCAAATGGGTCTCCTTGCCTTGGACCGGCGGGCGCCGACTTCAACACGGCGCGCGCCGGCCTCCAATAGTCGTATGGACGCAGATCACAGGGCTTTAAGATCGCCCCGGAGCCTCCTATCTAAGCGGAACCGAAAAAGGGAGGAGAATTTCATGGCCGAACAGCCGCGCGCCACCGCGCTCCAATATCTCGACCGGGCGCTCGGCGAGCTTAAAGCGCTCGGGTTCGGGTCCGAAGGGGGGAGCCCCGCCCCGATCGTCGCGCTCCTCAATCAGATCGCCGATCTCGACCAGGACCGGGTGGCGGCGATCGCCCGAACGCTCGACCAGGCCTCCCACTTCAATGACGTCGTTCGCGAGCAGGTCGCCAACATCAAGGTCGGCGAGCGCTACAAGGAAATCGCGGGCGCCTTCGATTCGATCCGCGACGACGCCAAATCCCTCGTCGATCAGTACGCCGACGGCAAGATTTCGACGATGGAGCGGGTGGGCAATGTCTGGATGAAAATGACGCGCGGCGACATCGCCGCCCGCTTCGACAAGATTCGCGGCGCCTATCTCGACGTCGCCAAGGAAACCCAAAATCAGGTCGAGCGCGAAACCCGCATCCTTGAGGCGTATCGCGATTTTCGCGGCGCCATGAAACAGTCTGAAATCCTGGCGCTCGATGTCCTCAAAACCGCCGAAGGGAAACTTGCCGGCGCGAAGGCGCTGCTTAAAACCGCCGTCGACAAGGTCGCCGCGTTTTCCGGCGACGACGCCGCCGCGCGCTCGATGCTGGAGCTTGATCGCGACGAAGCGCTGCGCGCCCTGCAGCGGGAAGAAAAGCGCTATCAGGTCGCCAAGGACCTCTCCGACAACATCACCATCGGCTATAACACCTCCGAAGTGATCATGACCCGCCTCGTCCAGACGACGAACGCCAAGGAGCGGGTTTATGCGCAGGCGGTTTCGTTCTTCGGCACCAATGAGACCGTCCTCACCGCGCTGACCGCCACGTTCACCGGGATGCACGGCCTTCATGAATCGACGCAGACGATCGAGGCGATGAAAAAAGGCGTCAATGAAAGCCTCGAAACCTTGTCGGAAATCGGCGGCAAGGTGCAGGAAGCGGCGGTGCGCGCCGGTTACGGCCCGACGGTTTCGGCGGCCGCCGTCAAAAAGCTGGTCGACTCGGTCGTCTCCTATCAAGAGCGCAGTCAGGCGATCGTCGAGGAAATGCGAAAAGCCGCAACCGAAAATTCAAAAGAGATTCGCGACGCGGTCGAGGACGGCAAGAAGCGCCTCGCCAACCTTATCGAATCCGGCGCCAGCGCCGCGCTCGACTGGACCTGACGCTGGATGAGCGCGACGACTGTTTCGGCGCCGGCGCCGCGGCAATCGCTCGACGATGTCATGCTCGCCATGGACATCGTCGACACGCTGCGTCACCGTGAACTCGCGCTTGAAAAAGAGCTTGGCGGCGCCGCGCGCAAGGACGCGCTCGTCGCGCGGCTGAAAGAGATATACGCCGCGCAGGGCATAGAGGTCCCCGATCGCATCCTCGAAGATGGCGTCAAGGCGCTCGATGAACAGCGCTTTGTCTATGCGCCGCCCAAGGACAGCGTCGCAGTAAGGCTCGCCAGATTTTATATCGGGCGCGATCGCTGGATGAAGCCGGTCGCCTTCATCCTCGGCACGGCGATTTTTGTGACCGCCGCTTACGAGTTCGGGTTCGATAATCCGCGCGAGGCGCGGGCCGAACGCGCGCATGTTGAGCTGACGGTCGAACTGCCGAAAGACCTCGCGGCGGCGCGCGATGCGGCGGTCGCGCTCGCTGGGAGTGAACAGGCCAAAGCGCGTATCGACGCCGCCTATCGGGACGGCGTGACGGCGGCGAAGGCTGGCGATGCGCCGGCGGCGCGCGCCGCGATCGGCGAGCTTGAATTCCTCACGGCTGCGCTGGCGCAGGATTTGACCATTCGCGTCGTCTCGCGTCCCGGCGACTATTCCGGCGTGTTCCGCATTCCGGACGACGCGCCGGACGCGCGCAATTATTATCTCATCGTTGAGGCGGTCGACGCCAAGGGCCGCGCGCAGACGATGGAGATTTCCAGCGAGGAAGACCAGAAAACCGCGCGCGTCGAAAAATGGGGCGTGCGCGTGCCGGAGAGCGTCTTTAACGCGATTTCGGCGGACAAGGCGGATGACCAGATCATCCAGCACGCCGATATCGGCGCCAAACCTCATGGCGAATTGACGCCGAGCTATGAGATCGACGCCGGCGGCGCGATTTTGGAGTGGTAAGATGACCTCCGGCCGCGACGCCCTCCATCAAATCGACGCCTCAATCGCCGACGCGCGCGCCCGTCTCATCAACGCCAGCGGCGCGGCGGCGAGTGACGCGCGCACGCTCGCCGAGATCGACCAGCGCGAGATCGCCCTGCTGCACGCGCTCGCGGATGTGCGCCTGATCCACCTCAACGAAGACGGCGCGAACGGCCGCACGCTCGGCGCCGTTGACCGCAAGGCGGCCGAGCTTATCGCCGCCCATGAGCGAACCGTCGCCGACATGGCCGCCGCGCGCGACGCGGCGGCGCGCGATCTTGAACGTCTGGAAACCGCGCGTCGAAACGCCGAGGCCGATGTCGAGGCGGCGCTGGCGCGTCATCAGGAAGCAGCGGCCGCGACGCGCACGCGCCTCGAAAAAGACGATCAGTGGCTCGCCCGCGCCGCCGAGGTCGAAGAACTCGGCGCGATGGCGGCCCGCGCCGAGCAAAAGCTCGCCATTTCGCGCGACGATCGCGCCGTCAAAGGCGCCGCGTTCGAAGCCGATCCGCTGTTTCAATATCTTCGCCGCCGCAAATTCGCGACCCGCGACTATCGCGCCTTCCCGCTTTACGCGGTGCTTGACCGCTGGGTCGCCTCGCTTATTCGCTATCGCGATCATCGCCTCAATTACGAACGCCTGCTCGAAATTCCAGAGCGCTTCGCCGAGCACCTCGTGCGGCTGAAGGGCGAGATGGAGACCGCGCGCGAAGCGCTCGAAGGACTTGAACGGGACGCGCTTGAAAAAGACGGCGTCGGCGGTTTGCGCGATGCGGTCGGCGCCGCGCGAACCCTGGTCGAAACGCTCGACCGGCAGATCGAGGACGCGGAAAAACAGCGCCGCGAGCTTGAGAGCCATCACGCGGCGGCGGCGGCCGGAAAAGCGGGTCCCCTCAGTGAAGCGAGAACCCTCGTCGCCGACGCGCTCGCCGGGATTTCGATCCCCGATCTCAAAGTGCTCGCCGCGGAAACCGCCAGCGTAGAAGACGACAATCTGATCGACGAGCTGATCCGGAACCGCCGCAAAAGAATGGAATTCGAGGAAGCAAGGCGCGCCGCCGTCGGCTCGCTCGACTCGATCGGCCGCCGCCTCGCCGACCTTGAAGATATCCGGCGCCGGTTCAAAGGCGCTCGCTTCGACAGTCCGTATTCGGAGTTTACCGGGAAAGACGTCCTCGTGCTTCTCGTCGCCGAATTTCTCCAGGGCGCCCTATCCCGCGACGATCTCTGGCGGCGCATTGAACGCGGACACCGCACGCGGCGGCGCGACTGGGACAACGACATCGGCGGCGATGAATGGCGCGGGCGTTTTGGGCTTCCCGATCATTGGGGCGGCGGCGCTGGCGACTGGAGCGGCGGGCCGTCGCGCGGCTCGCCCTCGATGCCGCGCGCGCCAAGACCGCCGCGCATGCCGCGACTGCCGTCGGGCGGCGGCTTTCGGACCGGCGGCGGCCGCGGCGGCGGCGGGTTCAAAACCGGCGGCGGTTTTTAGGTCAGAAATACGCCGCCCGCTCAATAGCGGATCAGCGCCGAACCCCAGGCGAGACCGCCGCCAAGCGCCGCGAAAACAAGCAGCTCCCCGCGTTTGATGCGCCCGTCGCGGATCCCCTGGTCGAGCGCCAGCGGTATCGACGCCGACGAAGTGTTGGCGTGCCGGTCGATGGTGACGATGATCTTGTCTTCGGAAAGTTCGAGGCGCTTGGCGCAGGATTCGATGATCCGGATATTCGCCTGATGCGGCACGAACCAGTCGATCTCCTCGCGTTTCACCTTCGCGCGCTCCGTCACTTCAAGGACGGCGTTGGAAATTTCCTGAACGGCGTGGCGGAATACTTCCTTGCCGTTCATCCGCACCTTGCCGACCGTCGCGGTCGAGGCGGGGCCGCCGTCGGCGAAAAGATGTTCGGCGAGCCGTCCGTCTGCGGAGAGATAGGTTGCAAGGACGCCGCGCGGCGGGGCGGCCGCGTGCGACTTGTTGGCCGAGAGGACGACCGCGCCGGCGCCGTCGCCGAAGAGGACGCAGGTTCCGCGATCGTTCCAGTCGAGGAAGCAGGAGAGCTTTTCCGCGCCGATGATGAGGGCGTGCGTCACCTGGCCGGTCGAAATGAAATTATGCGCGATGTTGAGCGCGTAGAGAAATCCCGCGCAGGCCGCCGAGACGTCGAAGGCGATGCCGGGCGGCGCGCCGAGTTTTTGCTGCACATAGACCGCGGTCGACGGAAACGTCTTGTCGGGCGTCACGGTCGCGACGATGATGAGATCGATATCGGTTGCAATGAGGCCCGCCTGATCGAGCGCCCGCCGCGCCGCGGTCGTCGCGTAGTCAGACGTCACTTCATCGTCGCCGGCGATATGCCGCTCGCCGATGCCGCTGCGCGAGCGAATCCACTCGTCCGAGGTGTCGATCTTTTTCGCAAGATCGGCATTGGTCACGACGCGGCCCGGAAGGCATGATCCGACGCCTGAAATCACCGACTCGATGGAAGACATCCGACTTGCCCCTCGCCTTTCAGTTCGCGCCCGACGATGCCGCCGGCGGGCGCCGTTTTTCAAGCATGACTTGGCGCGCGTCGTTGATTTTCGCCGCTAGATAATCGCTGCCGCCCTTGTCGGGATGCAGCTGGCCGATCAGCTTGCGGTGCGCGGCCTTGATGTCGTCGTCGCTGGCGTCGAGCGCGACGCCGA
>Ga0155549_1166_pt1 | contig 13031 bp, 15 predicted proteins | sample RifCSPhighO2_12_FD_107206 | JGI IMG/M metagenome (GOLD analysis project Ga0155549, IMG submission 107206) | Alphaproteobacteria bacterium RIFCSPHIGHO2_12_FULL_63_12
GCCGACTTATTCTGTCAATTTGTCGATCGACGATCTGTTCGCGGTCATCGGCGCCTCTGGCGCCGGCGACGGCGGCCGCCCGATCGTCGTCGGCCACTCGTTCGGCGGCTGGGTGACGCTCGCCGCGGTCGAGCGGCAGGGCGAACGCCTTTTGGGGGCGGTCGTCATCGACAGCCCGATCGGCAAACCCGACCCCGACGAGGGCTACACCATCCTGAAAAAGCAGGACGCCGGGAGCCCGGTCAGGCCGAACCGGGTCTATGACACGATCGGGGAGCCGATCTCGCGTTTCCGGTTTTTGCCAAACCAGCCGTCCTCGGAACTCTATCTGGTCGATCACATCGCGCGCACGGGCGTCCAGAAAGCGCCAAAGCCCGAGGGCGGCGCCGGGTGGACATGGAAATTCGACCCGGCGCATGGACGCAACTTCGAAATCCACTACGATCGCGATCTGTTCCTCGCGGCGCGGTGCCCGCTCGCCTTTCTCTATGGCGAAAAATCGGCCTTCGCGACGGGCGACGGATTTGAGCACCTTCGGGCGCAGACCAAGGGCCGCTCGCCCTTCGTGGTCATGCCGACCGTCCACCATCATCTGATGATGGAGCAGCCGATCGCCTTTATTTCGACCCTTCGGACGCTCCTGAACTGCTGGCCGGTGAGGGTCGGGAATTAGCTCTTGAATTATTGTTTCCTATAGGATACAATCGTGTCGATTGAGGTCAGATCGACGTCAGCCTTCGACGAGTGGCTGAAGGGCCTTCGTGACTTCACGGCGAAGGCGCGCGTTCTAACGCGCATTGATCGGCTGTCGATTGGCAATGCCGGGGACTGCAGATCGGTGGGTGAGGGCGTCATGGAAATGCGCATCCATTACGGCCCCGGCTATCGGGTCTATTTTGTGCGGCAAGGAGAGACGGTGGTTGTATTGCTGGCGGGCGGCGACAAAGACAGTCAGGCGCGCGATATCAAGAAGGCAATCGACCTGGCGAAGGAATTATAGGTGTCCGCCATGGCAATTCCGACGAGACGATTCGACACCGCCGAGCATCTCGAAACCCGAGAGGAGATCGCCGCTTATCTCGAGGCGGTGTTCGCGGAAAACGATCCCGCGCTGATTTCGCACGCGTTGGGCGTTGTGGCGCGGGCCAAGGGGATGACGGAAGTCGCGAGAGAAGCCGGGCTGACAAGGGCAAGCCTTTATAAGGCGCTATCGGATGATGGAAATCCCGCCTTTTCGACCGTGCTTTCCGTTATCCAGGCGTTGGGACTTTCGCTCAAGGTTGCCAGGTGAAAACTTGCCGCGGCGCGCCGCCCCTTGCTCATCTCCCTGAATTCGGCCAGAAAAAGCGCTGATTCTGAGACCGGAGAAGATCACTTATGGCGACGATGGACGAAGCGAAGCAGCGGACGGCCGACGCCGAGGAGCATCGCAAGAGCTACCAAGGCATCATGAAGGCCTCGACTGAGGTCGGGGTGCCGCTCTGCATGGGCCTCGCGATCTTTTTCACCCAGCTGGTCATGGCGAACGGGATTGCGGTTGCGTTCATTTCATTCGCCGTCGTCTATGTGTTCGCCTGGTGGGTGGTCAAAACCTTCTTCACCCACCACTAGTCGCACCCCGGCGCATTTTTGCGTAATGCTGCGGCGTTGTTCTTTCGCAGCGACTTCCCCTATGTGACCTGAGCGCTGAACCGCGCGTGGAGGTATCATGAAGATCGCCGTCCTGAGGGAAACGCGGGCCGGAGAATCGCGCGTCGCCGCGTCGCCGGAAACCGTCAAGAAATTCGCCGCGCTCGGCGCGAGCGTTTCGATTGAACGCGGGGCGGGCGAGGGGGCGAATTATCTCGATCATGTCTTCAGCGAGGCGGGCGCGACGATCTCGGGAACGCTTGCTGAAACCATATCGGGCGCCGATCTCATCATCGGCGTTCGCGCGCCGGCCGCCGACTCGATGAACCGCTTCCAGCGCGGGCAGAAAATCGTCGCCATCGTATCTCCGCATTCGAACGGCGACGTTTTGCAGGCCGCCGCGGGCGCGGGCGTCGATCTCTTCGCCATGGACCTGATGCCGCGCATCACGCGCGCGCAGTCGATGGACGTTCTCTCCTCGCAGTCGAACCTCGCGGGCTACAAGGCGGTGATCGACGCCGCCGCCTATTACGGGCGGGCGATCCCGATGATGATGACAGCGGCGGGAACCATCGCGCCGGCGAAAATGTTCATCATGGGCGCCGGCGTCGCCGGCCTTCAGGCGATCGCGACGGCGCGCCGCCTCGGCGGCGTCGTCTCGGCGACCGATGTGCGCTGGGCCGCGAAAGAACAGGTCGAAAGCCTTGGCGCATCCTTCGTCACCGTCGACGAGGAAGCAATGAAGGGCGCCGAAACCTCCGGCGGCTACGCCAAGGAAATGTCGGCGGATTTCCAGCGCCGGCAGGCGGAGTTCGTCGGCAAGCACATCGCCAAGCAAAACATCGTCGTCACCACCGCGCTCATTCCGGGCCGCCCGGCGCCGCGCCTCGTCACCGAGGAGATGGTGCGCTCGATGGCGCCCGGCTCCGTGATCGTCGATCTCGCGGTGGAGCAGGGGGGCAATGTCGCCCTCTCCCGTCGCGGCGAAGTCATCGATGTCGGCGGCGTCATCATCATCGGATTTGAAAATGTGCCGGGGCGCCTGGCGACTGACGCGTCAAGCCTCTACGCGAAGAACCTCTTCAACTTCGTCGCCGCCTTTTTCGATAAGGAGAAAAAGGAATTCGTCGTCGACGAAAATGACGACATCATCAAAGGCGTCGCGCTGACGCGCGCCGGCGCGATCATTCACCCGAATTTCATCCCGGCGCCGATCGCGGGGGAGGGAGCGACCCATGGCTGAAGAAGCGACAACCGACGCCGCCGTCGATGCGATCCAGAATGTCGAACAGGCGAGCCAAGCGCTGAAGCAAGCGGCCGACTCGGCCGACGCCTCCGCGCAAAATCTCGCCGCGGCGAGCGATCAGGCGACATCGCTGATTGACCAGATCAACTCTCTGGCGGCGGCGGTCGGCGGCGGCCCGTCGGATTTCGTCTATCTCCTCGCGATTTTCATTCTCGCGATCTTTGTCGGCTACTATGTCGTGTGGTCGGTGACGCCGGCGCTGCATACGCCGCTGATGTCGGTCACCAACGCCATTTCCTCCGTCGTCATCGTCGGCGCGCTGATCGCGGTCGGCGCCGACCTTGCGGCGTCGGCGGCGGGCGGCATTTCGAAAGTTGCGGGATTTCTCGCGGTGACGCTCGCCAGCGTCAACATTTTCGGGGGCTTTCTCGTCACCCAGCGCATGCTGGCGATGTACAAGAAAAAGGGAGCGTAGGACGCCATGGGGCACAATCTTCCGCCGCTTCTCTACGTCGCCTCGGGCGTTTTGTTCATCCTTGCGCTGAGGGGGTTGTCGTCGCCGGAAACGGCGCGGCAGGGCAATCGCTTCGGCATGATCGGCATGGCGCTCGCCGTCGGCACAACCTTGTTCCTGCTGCAGGACAAGGGCCTGATGACCTGGGTCTACATTCTCGGCGGCGTCGGCATCGGCGGCGGGATCGGCGCGGTCGTGGCGCAGCGCGTGAAAATGACCGAAATGCCGGAGCTGGTCGCGTTCTTTCACAGCCTCGTCGGCATGGCGGCGGTGTTCATCGCCTGGGCGGCGTTTTTGGCGCCGACGGCGTTCGGCGTCGGCGAGCCCGGCGACATTCATCTTCAGTCGGCGCTCGAAATGTCGCTTGGCGTCGCTATCGGCGCCGTCACGTTTTCCGGCTCGGTCATCGCTTACGCCAAGCTCGCCGGCAAAATGTCCGGCAAGCCGATCCTGTTGCCGGCGCGCCATATCATCAACCTTTCGCTCGCTTTGTTCATCGTGCTGTCGATCGGCATGCAGATGACTGGATCGCAGCACTGGACGGTCTTCGCCGCGCTGACGATCGCCGCGTTCATTCTCGGTTTCCTGCTGATCATCCCGATCGGCGGCGCCGACATGCCGGTCGTCGTCTCGATGCTGAATTCCTATTCCGGCTGGGCGGCGGCTGGTATCGGCTTCACGCTGCAGAACATGGCGCTGATCATCACCGGCGCGCTTGTCGGCTCATCGGGCGCCATTCTTTCCTACATCATGTGCAAGGGGATGGGCCGCTCGTTCATCTCCGTGATCCTTGGCGGCTTTGGCGGCGAGGACGCGGCGGCGGGCGCGGCGGGCGAAGAAACGCGCCCCGTCAAGCAAGGCTCGGCGGATGACGCCGCCTTTATCATGAAGAACGCCGGCAAGGTGATCGTCGTTCCCGGCTACGGCATGGCGGTCGCGCAGGCGCAGCACGCGCTTAAAGAGATGGCGGACGCGCTGAAACATGCGGGCGTCGAGGTCAAATACGCGATTCACCCGGTCGCGGGACGGATGCCCGGCCACATGAACGTTCTCCTCGCCGAGGCGCAGGTTCCGTATGACGAAGTCTTCGAGCTTGAAGACATCAATGCGGAATTCCGCACCGCCGACGTCGCGTTCGTCATCGGCGCCAACGACGTCACCAATCCGGCGGCGAAGACCGACAAATCCTCGCCCATCTACGGGATGCCGATCCTCGACGTCGAAAACGCCCGCACCGTGCTGTTCATCAAGAGGTCGATGGCTTCCGGATATGCGGGCGTACAAAACGAGCTGTTTTTCCGCGACAACACCATGATGCTGTTCGGCGACGCCAAAAAAATGTGCGAAGCGATCGTGAAAGCGCTGCATTAGGACGAGTTAAATTGGCGGGCCTGGACCCGGCGAAAATTCTGAAAGAGGGAGAGCCATGCTGAAAACTTTTCTCATGCCAGTCGCCGCGTTAACGCTTGCGGCGTGTGCGACGGCGGATAACGCCGCCACGACGGGAGCGCCGGCTTTCGACAGTGCACGGATTGAGACGGTGCTGGCGGCGCAAAAGCCTGAAGATCAGGCCCGGTACAAATGGCGCCATCCGAAGGAAACTCTCGAATTTTTCGGCGCCGCGCCCGGCATGACCATCGTCGATACGCTGCCGGGGGAGGTCTGGTATTCCGGCATTCTCGCTTCCTATCTCGGGCCGGACGGCGAGGTGATCGGCGCGGACTATTCGCCGGAGATGTGGAAGCTCTTCGGCGCCTTCGCGGACGAGGCGTTTCTGGCGCAGAAGGCGACATGGGCGGCAGACTGGGTTGCGGGATCGAACAAATGGGCGCCGGCGGACGGCGCGAAAATCGGCGGCGTCGCTTACGGCGCCGTGCCTGAGGAAATGAAGGGGACCGTCGACGTCGTCTTGATGGTGCGCGCGTTCCACCATTTCAACCGGTTCGAGGAGGAAGGCGGCTTTCGGACGGCGGCGCTCGCCGACGCGATGAGCATGCTAAAGCCCGGCGGTGTCGTCGGCGTCGTGCAGCATCGCGCGCCCGAAGCAAATTCCGACAAATGGGCCGAGGGCGATAACGGCTATGTCAAACAATCCGAGATCATCAAGGCCTTCGAGGCCGCCGGATTTGAGTTCGTCGGATCGAGCGAGATCAACGCCAACCCGGCGGACAGGCCGACCGAGACGGACATCGTCTGGCGGCTGCCGCCATCGCTCGGCACCAGCCGGAAGAATCCGGAATTGAAAGCGCAGATGGAAGCGATCGGCGAGTCCGATCGCATGACGCTGAAGTTCCGCAAACCGGAATAAGCGAGGTCCAATACGCGCGCGCCGGCAATGCCGGCGGTTGCAGGCGTCATTACCGGCAAAATCGGCGTAAATGCGCCGCGTCGCGCGGGGGCCTTTCCCCGCGCTCCCGCCCACAGGCGTTTTTCGCACAATTGATATTGTCGCAAATTATTAGTCGCCAAAGCGGCGGCGCTTCGGCTGGGCGTCTCTCATCGCAAGGCCGATCGCCTCCATCTTTCGGGTGTTGGCGATCGAGTCATAGGCGGCGTCGTAACGGTTGATCAGTTGCGCGGCGGCCGCGGCCAGATCCCGGTTGCCGGAAACTTTTTCAATCACGCTGACATTGATCGAGTCCTTCAGCGCCAGATAGCGCAAGCGGATCTCGACATCGTCTGAATCCTGCGTGACGCCGAGAATATCAAAGGCGCTTCCGGACATCAGCTGCACGACCTCGTTCGATGCGCCGGCCGATTTGCCGGAAGCTGCGGGATCGAGAACTTCGACTTCCATAATTGACCGCTTGGAGACGACGCGGACTTCGCCGCTCTCCGTCTCTAACGGCAGAAAATCGCGGTCGTCATTCAACAGATCCGACAGGCGCTGGCCGTAAGCGAGGAAAACATAGCCCTCGTTGATATGATCGTTGAAATTGATCAATCGCACCCTGCAGCGGCTGCGATTGATCGTCGTCTTGTTCCCCGAGGCCATGTCGATGCTCCAACACCTGCCCCGAGTTTCAGGCAAAACGATTAACGTTTTTGCTATAGGGCCGCGCTGAACGCGACCTGTAGTCCATCATAAGCGGGCTCGACGCCGGCCGGCAGCGACCCGATAAGCGTCCGGTAGTCCATGGTGATGTGAAGGTTCGTCAGGATCGCGAGTTCCGGCTTCACCGCTTCAATCCAGCGTAACGTCATTTCAAGATTGGCGTGGGTTCCGTGCGGCGCGATCTGCAAGGCGTCGACGATCCAGATTTTGACGCCGTCGAGAATGTCGAAACTGTCCGGCGGCAGACCGTTGACGTCGCTCGAATAAGCAAGATCGCCGATGCGGAAACCGAGCGAATTGACCGGCCCGTGACTTTGCAAAAACGGAATAAACGGGATCGGCCCCGCCGGCCCGGTAATTTCGAACGACGCGCCGAGCGGCGGTATCGCCCGCTCTTCAAGGATCGCCGGATACCAGCTTCCTTCCGCCTGCTCGAAGCAATAGCGAAATCGTTCGACGACGCCGCCCGCGGTCGACCGGTCAAGCCACACCGGCACGCGCTTGCGGGACCGGATGGCGAAGGCCCGCAAATCATCAAGCCCGTGCGTCTGATCGGCGTGATCGTGCGTCAGCGCGACGCCGTCGAGATGCGAGACCGCGTTGGCGAGCATCTGCGCCCGGAAATCGGGCGACGTATCAATCGCCGCCGAGGTAACTGACCGGCGCGCAAATCCATCCGTCGGATGCGCCCGTTCGATCAGGAGCGAACAGCGCGTGCGCCGGTTCTTTGGTTCCCTCGGATCGCACGTCCCCCAATCGCCGCGTCCGTCTTCGCCTCCGACGCGCGGCACCCCACCCGACGAGCCGCAGCCGAGTATTGTTGCGCGAAATTGTCCGCCGCTTTTCATGGAGCGCCGTCCTTGACCGCAGCTCGCTGAAACAGCCGGAAAAAATTCGCGGTCGTCAGACGATCGATCTCGGCACGCGTCACGCCCAGAACTTGTCCGAGCTTTTCGGCGACATGAACGACATGCGCCGGTTCGCAGCGGCGCCCGCGATGCGGCGCCGGCGCCAGATAAGGGCAATCCGTCTCGACAATGATGCGGTCATGCGGCATCGCCCTCGCGACGGCGCGCACATCTTCGGCGTTGGCGAAGGTGATGATGCCCGAAAAGGATATATAGCCGCCCATTTCCATCACCGCTTCGGCGAGCCTAAGGCCGCTTGTATAGCAATGCAGCAACGGCGTGAACTTCCGCCGGGCGAACGCCTCCCCCAGCATTTTCAGCATGAGATCGTCCGCCTCGCGCGTATGGATGATGAGCGGCAGCCCGGTTTCCTGCGCGGCCTCGATATGGGCGGCGAAGACTTTTTCCTGATCGGCGCGCGGCGAAAATCCGTAATGAAAATCGAGCCCGCATTCGCCGACGCCGACAACGTCATCGTCTTCGGCGAGCGAGATCAGGTCTTTCGCGGCAAGGTCCAGATGGTCGCTCGCGTAATGAGGATGCGCGCCGACCGATCGCCAGATGAAATCATGGCGCGATGAAATTTCCTTGATCGCGGCGGTTGAACTGATCTTGTCCGAAATCGTCAGCATGGCGGTGACGCCCGCCGCGTGCGCGTTGTCGATGATCTGGTCGAGATCGCCGGCGAACTTCTCGTGATGGAGATTGACGTGGCTGTCGACCAGCATGGCCGCCTCAGCGCGCCGGCGCGCGCGCGGCGTTCATCGCCCTCGCCGCCGCCATCACGATCTGCATACGGTCGAGATTGACCGCATCGCCGCGCGTGAACAAACCATCGAGGCGCTCGCGCAACGCCGCCATGGCGCCGGCGCTATCATTCCGCGCCAGTGCGGCGGATTTCGCCTCCGACGCCAGCCGCGCGATCAGCATCGCGTGAAAATGCGGCCAGACGCCGTCGGCCGCCTTGCCCGCGAGCCGCTGCGCGACGCCGGAAACATCGCCGCCGCCATGCGCTGCTGACCAGAATTCATCGACGGCTGCGATCGCGTCACGGCCCTCGCCCAGCGCCAGCGACAGCGCGAAGCCCGGCCTTCCGCCCGCAACGCGCGCGATGCGGTTCGCTTCGTCTTCGTTGGCGACGGCGCCTTCGCGCAGCAGGAACCCGGCGACCGTCTCGTCTTCGAGCGGCCGCAGGTCGAGACGCCGGCAGCGCGAACGGATGGTGGCGAGCAGCCGGCCCGGCGCGGCGGAGAGAACGAAAATCGCCGTGCGCGGCGGCGGCTCTTCAAGCGCCTTCAACAGCGCGTTCGCCGAATTGCGATTGAGATCGTCGGCGGTGTCGATGATGGCGACGCGCCAGCCGCCCATCGACGCCGTATGATTGAGAAAATGCGTCAGCTCGCGAATGACTTCGATAGAGATTTCCGTGGCGTGCCGTTCTTTTTTCTCGTCATACTTGCGCTCGGCGACGAAGAGATCGGGATGCCCGGCCGAGGCGACCAGCGAAAACACCCGCTCGGTTTCAGGCACGTCCAGGGTTTGCGCGCCGGCGGGCCGCTCGCGCCAGAGGAGGGCGCGGGCAAGCCGGAAGGCGAGCGTCGCCTTCCCTGCCCCCTCGCCCCCGGCGATCAGCCAGCCATTGGCGAGCGCGCCATCGTTCAACGCCTGCAGGAGCTGCGCCTCAATCGCCGGCCGGGCGAGAAAATCCCGGCGCGCGCGGGGGGAAATGATGTCTTCGGCGGCGGTCATTGGTGCGAAAGAGACGCCTTTTTAACCGCCGCGGCAACCGCCTCGAACACGACTTCCTCCGCTGGCGTCGCATCGATGACGACGCAGCGCTGCGGATTGTCGCGGGCGATTTTCAAGAACGCCTGACGCACTTTTTCCTGATAGCCGGCGCCCTTGCTTTCAAAGCGGTTCTCAGCGGACGCGCGACGGCCGGCGCGCGCCAGACCGACTTCGATCGGCGCGTCGAGAATGATGGTGAGGTCCGGATTGTCCGCGCCGACGACGAGCGCGTGAAGGCGCGCGACGAAGTCTTCCCCGAGCGCTCCGGCGATGCCCTGATACGCCATCGTCGAGTCGGCGAAGCGATCGGTGATGACAATCTCGCCGCGCGCCAGCGCCGGGCGAATGGTGCGCTCAAGATGGTCGATGCGCGCCGCATACATCATCAGCGCTTCGCTCATCGGGCTCCAGCGCTCCGCCGCGCCTTCGACGAGCAGTTTCCTGATGGTCTCGGCGCCGATGGATCCGCCCGGCTCGCGCGTCACGCAAACAGTTTTTCCGGATGAGCGAAGAGCGTCGGCGAGCCGCGCTATCTGGCTCGACTTGCCGGCGCCGTCCGCGCCTTCAAAACTGATGAAGAGACCGCCGCGCGTCGCCGCCATCTATTGCGCAGCGGCGGCGTCCGCGCCCTCCGCCGGCGCCGGCGAGCCGCCGCCGATCAGCGCCTTGACCGCGAGGCCGATGCGCCCGAGCGGACCGATGGCTTTGACCGCCTTGCCCGCGTAGAGCGGAAACTCCCGCGCGTCGCCCGCCTGCGTCGCCACGCGCAGATAACCGATCTGCTGGCCTTCCGCGATCGGCGCCGCCACCGGCCCTTCATAGACGACTTTCGCGGTCACCGACTGCGCCTGCGAGCGATGGAGGATCATCGAGACCGGCTCCAAAGTCACCAGCGGAACGGTCGCGTCCTTGCCGCCGAAGACGAGCGCGTCGCCGGCGACGTCGCCTTTTTTGTACAGCGCGCGGCTCGCGAATTCATTGAACGCCGTGCGCATCAGCCGCTCGCTTTCAACCGCGCGATCCTTGTCGGAGGGTAGCCCGTTGACGACGATGATGCGCCGCTCGCCATTGACGATGGCGGAGCCGACAAGGCCGTAGCCGTTTTCTTCCGTGTGGCCGGTCTTGAGCCCGTCCGCGCCATTGAAATTGTAGAGCAGCGGATTGCGGTTCGGCTGGCGGATTTTCTCCCAGGTGAAATCCTTTTCGCCGAACAGCTTATACTGCTCGGGAAAATCCTTGATGATCTTGCGCGCCAGCAGCGCAAGGTCGCGCGTGCTCATTTTCTGATGTTCGTCCGGCAGCCCGGTCGAATTCACGAAAGTCGAATTCTTGAGCCCCCATTCGCGCGCTTTTTTGGTCATCAAATCGGCGAAGGCTTCTTCGGTGCCGGAGATGTTTTCCGCGACGACGATGCAGGCGTCATTGCCGGACTGGACGATGATCCCGCGCAGCAAATCGATCAGCGGGATCTTGGTGTCGACGCGCACCCACATCGACGAGCCTTCTTTTTCGCGCCAGGCTCTTTCGGAGACGGAAAATTCGTCGGTCGGCTTCAACTCGCCGTTCTTTATTTTTTCAAAAACGATGGCGACCGTCATCAGTTTGCTCATCGATGACGGGCCGACCGGCGCATCCGCGTCCTTTTCAAAAAGGACGGCGCCGGTTTCATAATCCATGATGACGGCGTAAGGCGCCGGCGTCGTCACTTCCGCCGCGGCGATCCCGAGCGAGATCGCTCCCGCCAAAATCACGCCCGCCAGAGTCCGAAAATTTTTTCCCATCATTACGCCAATCTCACTCGTTGCTGTCATTTGTCATCACCAAAGGTCAAACGCCCGACCCGCGCACGATCCGCGCCGCGCCGAACCCGGCCGCCTTCGCCCGCGTCAGCGACAAGGCGGCGACCGCTTCATCGAGGAAAGGACCAAGCCGCAGCGACTGGCTCATCCCGCCGCCATGCTCGGCGCGCACCGATACGGGGCCGAGATCTGGATGATCGAGCGGCATTTTTTCCAGCGCATCGAGATCATCGACGCGCGCGATTTCTACCCAGATTTCCGACGGCTGAATTGGCGCGACGGCGGTCGCGACGACCGGCGCCGGAATATCGCGCGGCGAGGCGCCGACCGCATCGGCAATCAAAATCGCCATGGGGTCTTCGCCCTCCGCCGCCGAAGCGTTGAGGATTGGCGCGGCTTCTTTTTTCGCCGCGAATTTCGCGGGCTTTGTCGCCTTGTCGCCCGGCAACGCCGCCAGCGCGGTCAGATCGGCCTCGCCGGCGTAACGCACGCGCACACGGGCGAGCCCCTTCGCGGTAAAGCCAAGCTCATCGGCCGCCGCATGCGACAGATCGATCACGCGGTCGCCGACAAACGGTCCGCGATCATTGACGCGAACGACGATCTTGCGGCCGTTTTCGAGATTTTCGACCTCGGCGAGCGTCGGCAGCGGCAAGGTCTTGTGCGCCGCTGAAATCCGTTTCTTGTCGAAGATCTCGCCATTGGCCGTGAGCTTGTTGTGGAAGGCGTCGCCATACCAGGAGGCGACGCCGATCTCGTCATAGCGCTCGTCGACTTTCGGGACGTACCAGCGGCCGTCGATCTTGTAGGGAGCGCCGATTTTGTAATGGGGCTTGGCGACAGGCCCGCCGACCGTCTTGGGCGCGTCGGGAAGGTTCAGGGTCGAACAGCCGGCCAGCGCCGCGGCGGCGAGAACAACAGGAATACGCCGCGCCAGGGCGGCCAAAACGGGCTTTGAACGCATGGGAAAGGCTATGCGATTTTTCGCCCGGTTTCGCAACCAAAACAAGGTTAACGAAGCGCCCCGCCGGGCGGGCGCCGGCTTGCCATTTGGACCGGCTTCACTATGGTCCGCCGCGCTTCCGGATGGGTGGCCGAGTGGTTTAAGGCACCGGTCTTGAAAACCGGCGTGGGTGCAAGCCCACCGTGGGTTCGAATCCCACCCCATCCGCCAGAACCTCGGTATCTTCCATCGGCGCAATGATTCCGTTTCTCACCCGCCAAGCCCAGTTTATCCCGCTCATCCCGGCGAAAGCCGGGATCCATCTTTGGGGGACATCTGGCGTTTAGTGGGAACAGCGAACACTTGCCTGCGTCCGGCTAGGCGCGAAGAAATTCTGGATCCCGGCGTTCGCCGGGATGGGCGGCGCGGGAAACACGATCCCAAATTCCCTTTCGCTACTCCCCCAACTCCCGCCGCATCTCCATCATATAGGGCGCAAAACCCGCCTTTTCGTAGGCGCGGACCGCTGACGCGTTATCGGGATAGACTTCGAGGTGGATGTCGGAAAGGCCGTTGTCGCGCGCCCATTCGGTCAGCACCCGGATGATCGCTTCGCTGACGCTCTTACCCCGATGCGCGGGCTCCACGAACATCAGGCCGATATAGGCGTGGAACGCGGATTTGGCGTAAACGCGCGACGGCGTTTTGCGCGCGAAACCGCAGCCGATCGCGTCGCCGCCAATTTCCGCGATCGCGACGAAGGCGTCAGGCGACGCGATCAGCGCCGCGAGATCGTAATATTGCACATCGCCGTCGCGGATGGTCGGATCATAGGGGCGTTCGGCGGCGATGATCCCCTGTTCGAAACGGCGCAGCGTCGCAAGATCTGTCGGCGCGGCGCGGCGGATCGCAATGTCTGCGTCACGCATGGGCGTCGAGCCACGCTATCATGTCGGCGATCACGCCTTCCTTGCCGGGCTCGTTGAATATTTCGTGATAAAACCCGTCATAGATTTTCAGCGTCTTGTCGCGGGACGCCGCGCGGTCGTGGAGGATTTTCGACCCCTCCGGCGAGGTGAGCCCGTCAGCGCCGCCATGCAGCAGCAGCAATGGCAGCGTCAGTTTCGGCGCGTTCGCTTCCGCGGCCGC
>Ga0155549_1143_pt1 | contig 12974 bp, 15 predicted proteins | sample RifCSPhighO2_12_FD_107206 | JGI IMG/M metagenome (GOLD analysis project Ga0155549, IMG submission 107206) | Alphaproteobacteria bacterium RIFCSPHIGHO2_12_FULL_63_12
CGGAGCCGCAGAGATATAGCCCCTTCACCGGCATCCGGTAGTCGGCGTAACCGGGCTGCGGCCGCGTCGAAAACATCTGATCGAGCGACAGACGGCCATGCATGATGTCGCCTGCGACGAGCCCGAATTTTCGTTCGAGATCGAGCGGGGAATGGATCTGCCGCGCGATTACGCTGGCGCGGAAATTTGGGGCGTATTTCGTCACCGTGTCGATGATGGTTTCGGCGGCGAGCTCGCGGCACGAATCCCAACTGCGGCCGTCGGAGAGCTCCGGCGCGAATTGCTGGCAGAAGAGGCTGGCGACATGATGGCCTTCCGGCGCGAGGCTGTCGTCCATTGTCGAGGGTATGAGCATTTCGACGATCGGCTCACGCGACCATCCATATTGGCGCGCGTCGAGCCAGGCGCGGTCGAGATAATCGACGCTTGAGCCGATCACGATGCCGGAGCGGTGATGCTCGCCGGCGCCCGCGCTTGGCAGGGCGGAGAATTGCGGAAGCTCCTTCAACGCGACGTTCATGCGGAAAGTGCCTGAGCCGCAGGCGTAATTTTCCATCCGCCGGCGATCGTCAGCGTCGATATCCCCGGCGGCGACCATCCCGGTCAACAGAAGTTTCGGATTGACGTTGCCGGCGACAACGCGCGCGCGGATGATTTCGCCACTGCCGAGTTTGACGCCGGCGGCGCGGCCGTTCTCGACGATGACTTCCGCGACGGACGCGCCGGTTGTGATCTCGACGCCGCGCGCTTCGGCGACGCGCCGCATCGCGCCGGTGATCGCGCCCATGCCGCCGATCGCGTGGCCCCAGCGGCCCTTCTTGCCGTTCACCTCGCCGAAGGCGTGATGCAGCAGCACATAGGCGGTGCCGGCGGAATAGGGCGAGGCGTAGGCGCCGACGATGCCGTCAAACGCGAAGGCGCCGATGATCGCGGGATGCTCGAAATAGCCGCGCAGGAATTCCGCCGCCGATTTCGTGAAGAGATCGAGGATCAGCGTCTGGTCTTTCTGCTTCAGTTTGGCGATGCGCCCGCCCGTCGTCAGCGCCCGCCACAGATCGGGCAGGCCGCCGCCGAGATTGGGGGGCGTCTTGAGGACGAGATCGCGCAGGACATCCGCCGCGACGTCGATCGCCTCGTAATAGCGCGGGAGCGCCTCGGCGTCCTTCAGGGAATGACGGGCGAATTCCTGCCGGTTGCGCTCCGGGTCGAAGGTGAGTTTCAGATACTCGCCTTCCTTCGTTCCCGTCGGCCAGAAGTTCGAGATATCGCGCTCGACGACCTTGAGGCCGTTCGCATAGAGATCAAGATCGGCGATCACCTTCGGATTGAGGAGGCTGACCGTATAGCTCGCCGTCGAATTCTTGTAGCCGGGGTGAAATTCTTCCGTGACCGCGGCGCCGCCGACAATGTCGCGACGTTCAACCATGCGCACCGTCAATCCTGCGGCGGCGAGATAGGACGCGCACACAAGGCCGTTATGGCCGGCGCCGATGATGAGAACATCCGGGGTTGTGGTCATTCGAGCAGCTTTCGCATGGCGATCCGGGGGCGGAACGCAAATCCCCAGTCCGCTTCCTTGGCGATCGTCTCAAGCAACCCTTCACGTTCCGGTCCCGGCTCAAAATCGACAAAGCCGAGCCGCCGGTAAAAAGGGGCGTTCCACGAGACATCGCGATACGTCGTCAGGGTCATCGCGTCAAAGCCTTTCGCCAGCGCCCACGCCTCGCCGAGGGCAATCAGTCGGCGGGCGAGGCCATTTTTCTGGCATTTGGGGATCACGTCGATTTCGACGAGATGGACCTCGCTGTCCATCGGCTCGAACATCGCGAATCCCGCGATCTCGCCCGCCGGTCCTTCGGCAACATAGGTGACGCCCGCGGCGATGACGCGAAAGTGCTCTTCAGGGGCGCGATTTTGGGCGTCCGCGCAAAAATCATATCCGATCGCGCGAAAAATTTCGCCAGCCTTCTGTTCCGCCGCGCGCATGGCGTCGATATCGGCCGCCGTCGCGGTCCGGAAAATGAACGCGCCGCTCACGCGAGGCCGATTTCCTTCAGGCGCTGTTTCAAGAACCCGTCCGCGGTGATCGGCGGATATTTGGCGCCGGCCCCGATGCAGCTCGGGATGCATTCGAGAACCGCATCGCGGTGCGGGTGCATGAAAAATGGCATCGAATAGCGCGAGACATTTTCGCCCTTCGGGTTGACGACGCGATGCGTCGTCGCCGGGATGACGTCATTGGTGATCCGCGCCAGCATGTCGCCGGCGTCGACGATCAGATTGTCGCGGGCGGTTTCAACCGGCATCCACGCGCCATTGCGGTCGAGAAGCTCAAGTCCGGCGCCTTCGGCGGCGACAAGGATGGTGATGAGATTGATGTCTTCATGCGCCGCCGCGCGAACCGCAGCCGGATCGGCGCCCGGAGGGACCGGCGGATAATGCAGCAGGCGGAGAATGGAATTGCCGTTGGTCGCCATCTTGCGGAAATAATCGTCGTCGACGCCCAGTGACGGCGCCAGCGCTTCAAGCATCGCAAAGCCCGCCTCTTCCAGCGCGGAATAGAGGTGCAAAAACGTCTCCCGGAACCGCGCCGGGCTGTCTGGCCATTTGTTCGGCGGATAAATATCGGCGAGCGGCGAGGCGAAGGCGTATTCGCGGCCGACATGCCAGAATTCCTTGAGGTCGGCGACGGAAGCGTCCTTGGCGTGCTCGCGTCCGAAGGGGGTATAGCCGCGCTGGCCGCTGGGACCGGCCGCGTATTTCATTTTTTCCTCGACCGTCAAATCGAAAAAAGCCCGCGACATCTCATAAGCGCGCCCGAGAAGATCGGCGCTGACGGCGTGATCCTTGAGGATGATGAAGCCGAAATACTGAAACCCCTCGATCAGGGCGTCGATGAAATCGCGCCGCTCGTCGACGCCGCCGCAGGTGAAGGACTTAAGGCTGAGTTCGGGAACGCGATCGAATTTTCTGGCCATGGGCGCCAATCCTTTTTTCCGCCATCAAGGACCGCGTTTTCGGGGGCGTCAAGACGCCGAAAGCTCTTTATTAACCAAACCGGCGTTTAGTGATCCGCGCGTGGAGAAGTCGGATGGCGCTGAAACTTACGCTGAAACCGGGAGAGAAGATCGCGATCAATGGCGCGGTCATCGTCAATGGCGACCGGCGGACCGAATTCCTCGTCGAAAACCGGGCGAGCATCCTGCGCGAAACTGACATCATGCGCGCGGAGGAGGCGACGACGCCGGCGCGCCGCGTCTATCTGCCGGTGATGATGATGGCCCTCGATCCGTCCGCCAGGAAGACCCTGTTCGCGGAGTTCGACCGGCGGCTGACCGAGTTTGCCAATGTGCTTTCCGACCCGGCGGCTTTGAGCCTTTGCCTCAAGATTTCCGCCTCGGTCGCCAACGGGGCCTATTACAAGGCGCTTGGCTCCTGCCGCGCGCTTATCGAGTTTGAAAATGAAAGACTGTCGCATGTCGCATGAGGCGTACCGCAAGGCGCAAAAGACCACCGCGCACCCGCGCGATTCCGAATATCGGGCGTTTTCCGAGGCGACGCGGCGGCTGCTGGCCGCGCGGGAAGAGGGGCGGGCGGATCTCAAGCAATTGATCGAGGCGGTGCATCTAAACCGCACCTTGTGGGGAACCCTTGCGTCGGACTGCGCCGACCCGGCAAACCAGCTTCCGTCAGAACCCCGCGCGATGATCATCTCGCTGGCGCGCTGGGTGTCGCTTTATTCGAGTGACGTGATGCAGAAGAAGGAAAGCGTCGAGCCGCTGATCGACGTCAACCGCATCATCATGGACGGCCTTGCCGGCAAAAAGCCGGCGGCGTGATCTCCAAGGAGAGGGAATTTTTGACCGCGCGGCAAATTCTGCCCGGCAAAAATCTCCCTTCCCGCTGAAAAACTCCGTTTACGGATCGTTAGTCTTACCTGCAAAAGCGCGCACGCGCGCGGTTTTGCGGACGGCCGGTTAACCTTCCTCCCCAAAACCTTAACCGGCAGGTTACTTGCTGAACCTAATCTGCCGGTTGCGCGCGTTTCCCGCCGCGCCGGGGGAGCGAAAAATCGCTCTTGAACCCAGAAAGGGAGCTGACCGATGGTCAACAACGTCACGACTAATCCAGGCGCGCTCGTCGCCCTTCAAAATCTCAACCGCATTTCCGATCAGCTGAACGACGTCCAGCGCCGCGTTTCGACCGGCAAGCAAGTGTCGAGCGCCAAGGACAATCCGGCGCTCTATGCGCTCGCCCAGAAGCAGCGCGCCGAACTCGGCTCGATCGAATCCGTGCAGCAGGGCCTGCGGATCGGATCGTCCGCCGTCGATGTCGCCGTCGCCGCGGGCGAAGGCATCTCGGACATCCTGATCGAAATGCGCGCCATCGCCTCGCAAGCCTCGGACCCGGCGCTCGGCGCTTCGGAGCGCCAGCTTTTGCAGGACCAGTACGCCTCGCTCGGCGACCAGATCAACCGCCTGGTCGACAGCGCGACGATCGGCGGCCGCAATCTTCTCGACGGCACGACGGCGCTGCTGACCGTCAACGCCAGCACGGACGGCTCCTCGACGATCGACATCGACGGCTACGATCTGACCGGCTCCGCGGTGCTGACGATCGACCGGACCGGCGGCGATCTTTCGACCGCTGGCGGCGCGGCGACCGAGCTCGCCGACATCGACACGACGATCGACAATCTGACGAGCGCGCTCGCCAGCCTCGGCGCCGGCTCGAAGTCGCTTGATCTTCAGGGCAAACTTTTGACCCGCATCGCCGATGCGCTTGAAATTTCGATCGGCAATCTGACGGACGCCGACCTCGCGAAGGAAAGCTCGCGTCTCCAGGCGCTGCAAGTGCAGCAGCAACTCGCGATCCAGACGCTCTCGATCGCGAATGCGGCGCCGAACGCGATCCTCGCGCTGTTTGCGTAAGGGAAACTCTGAGAGCCGCCGCGATCTGATGGTTGCGGCGGCGGGCAGGGATCGATGGACGTGAATGCATTAGCACAGGCTCAAGCCGCGCCCCGGCCGGATCGCGCCGGCGACCAGCGGAACGAAGCGCTCGCCCAAAAGCGGCGGGAGCTGACCCAAGACCATATCGCGCGCACCGAAGACAATAAGGCGCGCGCGTCAGACCAGCTCGCGGAACTGCGTGAAGCGGTCGCCCGCGTGACCGGCGCCAATACAAGGCTGTCGATTTCAAAATCGGAGAATACGCACAGCTTCGTCTATCGCGCCATCGATGTGGATACCGGCGAAGTCGTCAATGAGTGGCCGCAGGACATTTTCGTCAACCTCGTGCGGGGCGTCCGCGAGGACGTCAAAATCGATGTCGACGCCGGGTTGATGCTCGATCACGTCGCCTGACTTCGGCTATTAAAGGGAATCCTCCCACTGCCCGGTGCGTAAATTACGCAGCCGGGCTTTTTTTGTCGCGTGCTTTCGGCCAATCTCGCCGCCATGCGAAAGACCATCCTTTTGTACGGCCTCGCGCTTGCGGTCGCCGCCTTCGCACTCGAATGGCTTCATTACAAATATGTCGCCAGAGCCTATGCGCCCGAAATCTACATCTTCCTGATCGCCGGCGGATTCACCGCTCTCGGTATCTGGGCCGGGCGGCGGCTGACGGCGCGGGCGGCGCCGGGGCCGTTTGAAAAGAACGGCGCCGCGCTCGTCGCGCTGGGCGTCACCGATCGCGAATACGAAGTCCTGACCCTCCTTGCCGCGGGATGCGCCAACAAGGAAATCGCGCGCCGGCTCGATCTTTCGCCGAACACCGTCAAGACGCACCTCGCCCGGCTTTATGAAAAGCTGGAGGTCCAGCGGCGCACCCAGGCGGTGCAGAAGGCGCGCGATCTCGCCCTGATACCATGACTTCCGGCGCAATCCGGGCGATTTCAGCAAAATCACCCTTTTGGGCGATGGCGGGGGACGGGCGATTCCGCGAATAGTTCGACCGCCAATCGCACCAAGGGGACCCCAATGACCAAAATCGCACTCGTTTACGGCGCCATCGCCGGTTCGATCGTCGTCGGCTCGATTCTCGCCGGCATCCTGCTCGGCTCCGATCATGGCGGCCAAAGCCTGTGGTTCGGCTATCTCATCATGATCCTTGCGCTGTCGCTGATTTTCCTCGGCGTCAAAAGCTATCGCGACCGTCAGGGCGGCGGGGTGATCAAATTCGGTCCCGCGCTTTTTCTGGGGCTGATGATCGCGGTCGTCGCCGGCGTTTTTTATGTCGGGGGATGGGAAGCCTATCTCGCCGCCACCGATTATTCCTTCATGCCGTCTTATGTCGACCAGATCATCGAGAGCAAAAAAGCGGCGGGGCTCACGGGCGAGGCGCTTGCGGCGGAGGTCGCCAAGCTTGAGGAAATGAAAGCGAATTACGAAAATCCGCTCTACCGGATGCCGTTGACCTTCGTCGAAATTTTCCCGGTCGGCCTCGTTATCGCGATTGTCTCGGCGGCGATCTTGCGCAATCCCAAGGCGTTTCCGGCGCGCGGCGCCGCAAAATAGCTGCGATCCGTCGAAATCAAAGTGCGGCCGGCGCCTATCGTCGGCATGATAGTCTGAAGCAGATTGGGGCCGCACAATGAGAAAAAGAAGGCTTGCCGCGCCCACGGCGGCGCTTTTGGTATTCACCGTGTCCGCCAATGCGGAAGTCGATGCGATTTCCATCCGCGTCAACACGGAAGACGCCGACCGGTTTGTCGCATTGTTCGAAAAGTCGAACGAGATACCCGACGCCGCGACGCTGCAGGCGGGATACATTGATCCTGGAACTGAGGGATTGAAGATATTTTTGCCGGGACGGATCGAAGGCGGCGACAATCTCGCCCGGGCGATTTCTGAAAACACAGCCGCCTATCGCCGGGCGATCGACGTATGCCTTCCAATCGCACGTGCGTCGTCAGGCGAATTGCGCGCAGTATATCTGGCGCTTGAAGGCTTGCTCGGCGGCGTCGATCTGCCGGAAATCTACGCCGTCTTCGGCGCTGGCAATTCGGGCGGCACGGTCGGTCCGGGCGCGCAGGTAATCGGCCTTGAAGTCATTTGCCGCGACGCCGCCGGCGAAGACGAAATCAAGGCGCTGCTGCGGTCGTTTTACGCGCACGAGACGGTCCATACCTTTCAGCCGGCGTCAGATCGATTTGACGAAGGCGTCGATGCGCTAACTCTATCCGTAATTCAGGAGGGCGTCGCCGATTATGTGGCGTGGCTAGTAACTGGAAGGCCGCTATCGCCCGAACGCGAGGCATGGGCGGCGCCGCGAGAAAAGGAAATCTGGAAAGCATTCGAAAAGGACCGCCGCGCAATCAAGGAGCTGACGCCCGAAAGGCAATATGCGAAAGGCTCACCGCTATTTCGCTGGGTTGCAAATGTCGGTTCGCCACCGAAAGGCTGGCCCGGAGAGTTGGGCTACTGGCTCGGTATGAAAATAGCTTCCGCCTATGTCGACGCCGCCGACGACAAGCGAGCGGCGATCAAAGAGCTGATTTCGATGACCGATCCCGATGCAATCATTGAAAGAAGCGGCTACGCGGCGCGCTTTTGATATCCACCGCAGACGGAGTGTCTCGATCAGGCTCGAACGCGGAGTATGTCAGCTTCCCGCGCGCTCCGGCGGCGGCGAATTGGTCAGCATCGCCACCTCCGCCAGCGCGAGCGGCAGCGAAAAAGCGCCGCGCGCCGCGAGGTAACGCGGCTCCCAGTCCGGCTTGTATTTCTCCTTGAACTTCCGGAGGCCCTCGAAATTGTACCAGCGCCCGCCCTGTTCAAAGATCATCCGGCCAAGGCGCGCGAATAGCGGGGCGAAGCGTTCTTCGGCGAGGCCGGACAAGGGCGCCATGGAAAGATCGAAGCGCTGAAAGCCCGCATCCTTCGCCCACAGAAGTATTTCCGAAAGCAGAAAATCCATCGTCGCCGGCGGCGCCGTTGACGGATCGTAGCGCATCAGATCGAGCGCGGCGCGCGCGCGTCCGGGCGTTGCGAGGATCGTTCCGAACGCGACCGGGCGCCCGCCGACCCTTGCTTCGGCGATCAGGCAGCGCGCCAGCAATCGCGGCTCGAACCTTCCGAGCGAAAATCTTTTCTCGCCGGTTTTCTGGTGCTGAAGCCAGGCGTCGGAAACCGGACGCAATTTTTCAATCAGCTCCGGGGCGTGCGGCGGCGCGTGCATTTCAAAATGCGCGCCTTCGCGCTGGGTCAGCTTGCGATTGGCGTAGCGGATCGATTCGCGCGCCTTGCCCGCCAGCGAAAACTGCGGAAGGTCGATGACTGCGTTCTCGCCGATCTTCTCGACCTTGAAACCAAGGTCGAGAAGATCCGGCAGCAACGGAACCGGCGCCGCATAAACAACCGGCTTCAGGTTATCGCGATCCGCGCGCTCGCAAAAGGAAGCGAGCATGGCGCGGCGTTCGTCGGCAGGTCCCGCCGGGCCGGCAAGCGCAAACAGGCTGGAGCCGTAAGCGGCGTAAGGAATGAAGCTTCGGCCGCTGTCGGAAAACAGCAGCGCCAGATCGCCGGAGAAAGCGAGGATCGATTCAGGGGCGGCTTCGGCGGCGCCTTCGAGCGCCGTCCATGCCTTTGAATATTCATCGGGGCCGGGCCGCGTCGGCGGCGTCCGCTCGACCGACGCGAGATAACGCCAGACGGCAAGGCAGACAAACGCCGCGCCGGCGACCGCGACCGGACGTCCAGCGCGACCGATGACCGGATCGATCAGCAGCGACTGCCACGGCGCGGTCCGAAAGGCAGGGTGCGTCGCCGCCCACAACACCGCGCCGATCACCGCCACCAGAAGCGTCGCGGCGACGCCGGCGAACCAGAGCGGCGGCATACGGATCGAAAAGGCCCTGGCGCGGCGATAAAACGAGCGCCGGAATATGATGAGGCCGACGGCGAAGGTGATCTGCACCGCGGCGTCAACAAGGCGCTCATGATGCAAAATGAAATAAGCGGCGGCCACGAGCGACAGCAGGCACGCGGCCCACATCGACGCATCGATTCGCCGCCGCAATCCGTCGGCGAGCGCCATCTGCCCGATCCCGACCAGCGCCGCGATCATGCTGGGCGCTTCGACCGCGATCAGCGACAGCGCGTCGACCGCGCGCGGATGAATGCCCGGATTTGCCGCAGAAATAATCGTCGCGGCGCCGGTGAGAAAAGCGAGGAACGCGGCGACCGTCGGCGCGGCGTCCGGAAAGAGACCGGAGATTTTCGCAGCGGGACCTGATGGCTGAGGTTGTGGATCGCTCGTCAAAATGGACCGGGAATCGCTGCGGCGGTTTCCGGATACAACGCCATCGCGCCGAGCAGGAAAAAAATTACGGTGTCGGGCGTCCGATCTTTCGCAGCGTGTCGAATTCATCGATCAGCCGGCGACCGTCCGGCGTTGGCAGGCCCTGCCGGTCGAGCCAGCGGTGCGCGATCGCGGCTTCAAGCACGCGATCTTCGGTTTCGGCGCCGTCGAGCTGGCGGACGAATTTGAGAATGGTCTTGGCGATTGCGTCGTCTGTCACGTGGCCCTCTTTTGAACGATCAAACCAGCTTGTTCCAGTGTCGTGGCAGAACCGGCTAGTTTTTTTCGCCGAATTGGTACGCCTACGTTAAAACGCGACTTCCCCAATTACACACGCGATTGGCGAATCAGGCAAGGGGGCAGGACGCCATGGCGGGCGCCAGAACGTCGCGCCCCCTGTAAACCGGCGCGGAACGTGGTAAGCCGCCGCGAAATCGCGCGAAACGCCTGCAAAATCAGGGTGAAGTCCTATGGATCACGGCAAAAACGAGTTCACGACCAATGCGGCGCTGAAAGCCCGGCGCGACGACGCGTTGCCGGTCGGTTTGCCTTCAAAATCAGGGGTTTATGTCGCAAAAGCGGAAAACGCCGAGCTGTGGGATGTCGAGGGCAAGCGTTACATAGATTTCATCGGCGGAATCGGGGTTTTGAACGCCGGCCACCGCCATCCCAAAGTCGTCGCCGCGATCAAGAAGCAGGCGGAAGCCTTCCTCCATACGAGCTTCGGCATCGCCCAATATGAGGTCTACGTCGAACTCGCCGAGCGGCTGAACAAGCTCGCGCCCGGTCCGACAAAGAAGAAAACCGCGCTGTTCAATTCCGGCGCCGAGGCGGTGGAGAACGCGGTCAAATTCGCGCGGCGCATTACCGGGCGCCCGGCCGTCATCGCCTTCGAAGGCGCCTTTCACGGCCGCACGCTGCTGGCGACGACGCTGACCGGAAAAGCCAAACCCTACAAGCAGGGCTTCGGCCCGCTCGTCCCGGGGGTCTTTCATTCTCCGTATCCGGATGTTTATCACGGGGTCTCGGTCGCCTCTTGCGTCAAATATCTCGAACAGATTTTCAAGATGTCGGTCCCGGCCGAGGAAGTCGCCGCGATCATCGTCGAGCCGGTGCAGGGCGAGGGCGGGTTCAACGCCGCGCCGGCCGAATTCCTGCAGCATCTTCGCAAGATCGCCGATCAGCACGGCATTCTTCTGATCGCGGACGAAATCCAGTCGGGCATGGGCCGGACCGGCAAGATGTTCGCCTTCGAACATGCGGGCGTCGAACCCGATCTTCTCTGCGTCGCCAAATCGATCGCGGCGGGGCTGCCGCTGTCGGCGCTGGTTGGAAAAGCCGAGTTGATGGACAAGATCGCCGCCGGCGGCATGGGCTCGACCTATGGCGGCAATCCGGTCGCTTGCGCCGCAGCGCTCGCTGTCCTTGATATTTTCGAAGAAGAAAACCTGCTCGCCCGCGCCGGCATCATCGGCGGGAAAGTCGCGGCGAGCTGGCGCGCGCTGCAAAACGGCGTCGCCAAAGGCCGTTTCGGCGATGTGCGTCAGATCGGCGGCATGATCGCGGTCGAGTGCGTAAAGGACGGCGACGCGATGAAGCCGGACGGCGATCTCGCCGGAAAAATCCAGGCCGAAGCGCGCGATCGCGGTCTCATCATGACGACCGCCGGCGCTTATGCGCAGTGCCTCAGATGCCTCGTGCCACTGACAATTTCCGACCGGATGCTCGACGAAGGTCTCGATATCTTCGCCGAAGCGACCAAAGCCGCTATTGCGGCGTCGTAGCTTTCGCCGCTTCCTCATCCGCCTCCGGGGCGGGACTGACGAAATCGCCGCGCCGGATGGCCGCGACCCCATAGCCGCGCCGTTTGATCAGCTTGCGGATAAGCTCATCATCCAGCGACCGCCCTTTTTCGGTAACGAAAGACAACGTCGAATTGTGCGGGTTGAGATACGCCGCCGCGACTTCTTCCCGGGCGGCGAAGCTTTTCTCGATCGCCGCCATGCAATAGGCGCAGCTGAGATCCGCGACGTCGACCGAAACGAAATCGCCGCCGGCTTCGAGCGCCGCTTTCAGTCGCGTCTCGGCGTCGGCGATGGGTTCGGCGGCGGCGAGGTCGAGGCCTTCATGGTCCTTGCGGCAAATGGATATTTCATGTGCCGCCGGAGACTTCAAGATCCCGGCCGGCCGCTCCAGCCGGCTGACGCTATAGCTCGGCTCGGCGACCGCGAAGGCGGCGCCGGCGACTAGGCATCCCGCGAGAAAAATTGACAGAAACGTCTTCATGCCCCGAGCCCGCCCCTCTTGCGCTCCAGCTTCCTTCAAACATCGGCTTTAGACGCGTGGAATACAAGAAGCTGCGGCGCCCTGCCGCGCAACCGGCGCGCGAAAAAGCGGCTTGCGGAGCCGATCCGGCGTGGGGCAGAGATGATGACGGCGGTCGGACAGATCGCCCGGCACATTCTGAAAGAAAGCAGGCGATGCGCGCCGTCATCCTTTTCGGTTCGGTCCTGATCGCGCTTCTCATCGCGACCTATTTCGTCGTCAATGTCTATTTTTGTTCGGGCGCCCTCAAAGGCGATTTCGGCGGCTGCCTGTCGATGGCCGGCGCGGACCTTGCGCAGTCGACAACCGTGCAGATCGCCTCGCTCCTGTGCGCCATGGGCGGGCTCTTCGCCCTGCGGCGCCGGCGGCGTTAGGCGTAGTCGCTATCAGGGCGGCGGCGGTTCGCCGTCTTTGAATATTTCGTCGTGACGCGCGCAGATCCGCGGCCACAACCGCGAGGCGTCGGAAAAGTCGATTCCAAATTCGCTGTTCAGCACGCTGACATAATGGTCGGCGGAGTCGATCTGGATTCTGACGTCGTCGCCCGCGGTGAGGGTGCGCAGGATTCGCCCGCGCATCGACAGGTGCGCGCCGTCTTTCCAGCGTTGCACGACGGCGTTCTGAACAAAGGGCGAGGCGGGATCGCTTTGCAGAATCCGGCAGTTTCGCTCCAGCAGCGCCTCATCGGTCACCGCCGGATTGAAATCGAAACTAGGCCCGCCGGACCGCAGATCGTTGATATAGCGCCACCACCCGCCGCCGATCGCGTGAAGATTGGCGGTCAGCGGACCGATCGCAACCGGCCCCTCGCGCAGGGGCGCCGGGTCGATCAGGCCGTCGCCGAAGCCGACATCGCCGATCCAGTCCTCGCCGTCGATCCGCACCAAAAGAACCAGATGATTGCCGACGACTTCGTCCCCCCGCTGATCGCGCATCACGCCGCCGGCGAGGAAGGTCACCTCAAAGCCGATCTCGCGCAAGGCGGCGCCGAGGAGGCCGTTCATTTCATAGCACCAGCCGCCGCGCCCGCGCCGGACGATCTTGTCGAAAGCGGCGTCGGCGTTTCGGGTCACCGGGACGCCGAGCTGGACGTCGAGATTTTCATAAACGAGCGTCAGCGCATGCGCGCGGTGGACCGCGCGAAACGTCGAAAGGTCCGCCGCCGCCGCGCCGTCATGACCGATCCGGCGGAAATACTCGTGCAAGCGCATCGCGATATCCCTGTTTCGGCGGCCGGATTACGTAGTAACGTTTACCCGGGCGCGCTTCCTATACCAACCAATGGAGAAAGACGATGGGAGAGACTTTTGATGCAAACCGGCGGCGGCTGATCGCCGGCGGCGTCG
>Ga0155549_1145_pt3 | contig 12900 bp, 11 predicted proteins | sample RifCSPhighO2_12_FD_107206 | JGI IMG/M metagenome (GOLD analysis project Ga0155549, IMG submission 107206) | Alphaproteobacteria bacterium RIFCSPHIGHO2_12_FULL_63_12
CAAATCCCGACGGCGCTGAAACGACTCTACATCGCCGCCGATCGCGACGAGGCCGGCATGCGCGCGTTCGGGCATCTTTGCCAACGCGCAATGGAGCAGGGCGTTGACGCGGTCATCCTTCTGCCCATCCTCAAGGACTTCAACGACGACCTGTTGCAAGCCGACCGCACGGCGATGACGGTTTCGCTCGCCGCGCAGCTCGATCCGAAGGATCGCGCGTGCATCTCGCCCGGCGCTGATCGACGACGCCGTTAGAGCGGGCCGCGCCGCCATCGCAAGATCGTCAGCGCCAGCATCATGCTCGTCTTTGCTCGGCGCGCCCCACGCGGCCGTCAAGGTTGGGCGACTGGGCCGGAAGCGGCGCGGCGCCGCAAGGACGGGCCGCGGGTTTCTTCCCCTGGCGGATGATTGACACCGTCGCCGCTTCGCTCTGCTTCATTCGCGATCCGCCATTCCTCGCGGAACAACAAACCCCGGGCTCGTCCTCCTCCGCCTCGCTGCGGCCCCGTTTGCGGTCTCGAGCGAAAGGCTCGAGCCGGCATTTCAACGTTGAACGACGGGTGCGGCCCCGCGCCGCTTCCGGCTGATCCCGCCCCATGAAGGGCCGCGCGGGATGCGCGGCTTCAAGAGAGACGAGGATCACGCTTATGCTGACCGACATCGACCATGGCGCCGACACCGACACCGACATCGCCAATACGGTGCAAGCCGTTTCGCCGACCGCGCATCTTCTCGACGAATTGCAGCTCTTCGGCTGGAGGCCGCACGGCGATGAGCCGGATCCAAGGCCCTTGCCCGACGTCGCCCGCGCCGAGGGCGCCGTCGCCGACATGGTCGACGCGCTGGTCGCGACCTTGTCCGATACGCGGCTCGAAGGCGATCTCGAAAGCCTTCTCTGGTCGCTCGTCTTTCTCTTTCATCGCCACGTCGGCGTCGTCGAGCGCACGCTCGACCGCAACGAACAGGAGCAACGCAGGAGCCAGCGCGATCAGGACGGCTCCGAAATCCGCTCCGTAGAGCTTGAACGCCTCACCGCGCACGGCGTCACGCTCATCGAACGGCGCAACGCCTTCGAGTTCATGCGCGACTTCGCCGCGCAGCTCTTCGAGACGCATATGGGCCACGCCTGGAAGCCGCGCGTCGGTTCGCTGGTCGCGCGCCGGTCGCCTGTGTCAATGCTGACCTCCGCCATCATCGACAGCCGCGACTTCATCGCCGCCAAGCGCCGCGCCGAGATCGAACCGCTAACACCCTCTGGAGCGAAGATCGCCTTCGCCGGCGGTCCTGACTTCAATGACGTCGCTGCCATCTGGGCCGCGCTCGACCGTGTCCGCGCCAAGCACCCCGACATGGTGCTTCTCCATGGCGCTTGCCCGCGTGGCGCCGAGAAGATCGCCGCCTCATGGGCCGACGCGCGCAAGGTCGCGCAAATCCTGTTCAAACCGGACTGGACACGCCACGCCAAGGCCGCGCCGTTCAAGCGCAATGACGAACTCCTCAAGGTCCTGCCCATCGGCCTCGTCGTCTTCCCCGGCTCGGGCGTCACCGACAATCTCGCCGACAAGGCCAAGCGCCTCGGCATTCCCTTGCTCGATCACCGACGGTGATCGGGGCAGCTAATGTCGAAAGACTTCCTTTTGCTGACGTCAAGCCAAACACAACCGAATGCGCCGGCAAGCAGACCGCTCGGCTGAGAGGATTTACGCCTCGGATGCGGACCGGTTCGAGCACACGCATGAAACGAGGCTTTGGCTCGCTTCAATCCCTGTTGTCGAGCGTGATCGCCATTCCCAGATTGACGCACAATAGACATGTGCGGCGACTGACGCTTCGAGCGGTTAGTACGCAAACGCTCGTCGACTTGCCAACGAGCGAGCCAATGGCCCGCGAGTTGCTTAACAGAACGCTAACTGAGACGTCTTAACATGGTTAAACTGTCAAAGGGCAAGCGACGTGGCCGCGCGGCGACAAATAGAGTCTCATGGTATGGGGGGCGCTGCTTTGCTCCTGGCTGTCTCCGCCTGCGCGTCCGATCCGGTCAAGTTTGAATCGGCATTGCCGCCGTCGCTTGAGACCCGGCTCAAAGTCGACGACATCGCCGCGGCGTCCACGTCATCGGACTCGCTCTCTGACGGTCTTGACGAAAAGGAAGCGGTCGCGCTGGCGCTTCGCAACAGTCCCTCCTTTCGAGCCAGCCTTGCCGATCTCGGGCTTGCAGAAGCGGACGTCTTCGACGCGATGAGACCCGCGAACCCGACGCTGCAACTGATCGATCCCGTCGGGACCGGCGTCCTTGAAGGCGCAATTTCCATTCCGATTGACCTTTTGAGACGGCCTGCGCGCGTTGCGGCCGCAAAGGCGATCCTTAAAAAGGCGACATTCGACCAGATTCAAGCCGGCCTTACGCTCGCGCGCGATGTACGCAGCCAATTCGCCGTGGTCTGCGCTGCGGACGAACGCGCAACGGCGCTCGCCAACGATGCGCAGGCCTTGAACGGGATTGCGCGGATTTTGCAAGTGAAGGCCAGCCTTGGACGCGGGACCGGGCTCGACGCCGCCGCGGCGCGCGCAGCCGCCCTTGATCGCCAATCGGACGCGGATATCGCCGCTGCGGACGCTCAGGCCGCCCGGACCGTGCTTTCGGCGCTCATAGGAGCGGATGTCGGCGCCATCAAACTCCTCCCGCTGCCGCTCGCCCTCGACCCGGCGTCGGTCCCGGCGCGCGACGCCTTGCTCAAGGCGGCGCTCGAGACTCGCCCCGATGTCGTCGCGGCTGATCTCGCGGTCGAGGCTGCCGCGAAGAATCGTAGCGGCGCGTTTCTCGACGTGCTGAAGCCCGGCGCCTATGTCGATCTCGGCCAAGAAAAGGGCGAAGACCTCAAGATCAGCGGCGGCGGCGCGATCGATGTTCCGATCTTCAATCAGGGTCAGGGCGCCCAAAAGCGCGCCGACGCCGTTCTGAAGCGCGCGCTCGCGGAGCGCGACGGCGTGCGCTTGCGCATCAACGCGGAAATCATCTCGGCGCATGACGCGTTGGTCTCAGCTTTGTCCGCGCTCAACCGCATTGAAAGCGACCTCATTCCGGCGGCCGAACGGAGCGCCGTCTTCACGCGGCAGTCCTTCGATCTTGGCCGCGCGCCGTTGGCGGACGTCTTGACCGCGCGGCGCGCTTTGAACGCGGCGCATATCAAGCGTGCGGACGCGGCGGCTTCCCTCAGGCGCTCGATCGCCGCTCTGAACTACAGCGCGGGACGCGAGCTTTTCTCGACGACCCCCGCCGCATTGGAGAAACAATGACCCTCAATCGGTATTTGGCGGCGTGCGCCGCGCTGTCGGCTCTTTTGTCGTGCAGCGGCGAAAAGACCGCGCCGGCGACCCACTCGCCCTCGAAGGTCGAAAACGGCGTGCCGGAATCGGCGCTGACGACGGTGACGTTGACGCCCGAAGCGGAACGGCGCCTCGGCGTTACGACGGCAGCCGTCGACGTCAGATCGGCGCCGAATATGCGTGCCTATGCCGGAGTCGTCGGCGCGGCGCCAGGCGCGAGCGCCGTCGTCGCCGCGCCGTTCGCCGGCGTCGTCGCCGCTGGCGAGGCCGGACTATTAACGCCCGGTTCGGCTGTCGAACGCGGACAATCGATTCTCCTGCTGCGCGGCGTCGCGACGCAGACAAGCGGCATCAGCCCGGCGGAAGAAATTCGCGTCAGGAAGATCGAATTGGACAACGCAAAGGCGCGACGTCGCCGTACGGCCGAGCTTGTCGCGGCAGAGGGCGCGAGCGAAGAAGAACTAGAAGCGGCGAGCGCCGACGTTGCGCGCGCGCAAGCGGCTTACAACAGCGTCAATGCGCAGCTGAGCGGCGGCGACGCCGGCGCAGCCGTCGTGCGCGCGCCGCTTGCCGGCGTCATCAGCGATTACGCCGCTGGGCTCGGACAACTTATTAGCGCTGGCGCAACGCTCTTTACCGTGACAAATCTCGATGCCGCGCTCGTTCGCGTCCCTGTTTATCCGGGCGACGCGGACGCCGTGCCGGCTGATGCGCCCGCGCAGGTGCGGTCACTGAACGCAGATGCGGATGCTCCCGCGATTGACGGCGTCCGAATTGCCGGATCGCCGACGGCGACGGCCGGCGCAATCGACCTCTATTTCGCGATCGACAACAGCGCGGCGAAGTTCCGCCCCGGCGAGCGCGTCGAGGTCTCGCTGCCGGTTGGCGGCGCCGCCGAAAGGCTTGTCGTTCCGCACGCGGCGATCTTCACCGACATTCACGGCGGCTCTTGGGTCTATGAAAAGGCAGGCGAGGGCGTATACGCCCGCCGCCGCGTCGTTATCGATCATCTGGCGGGCGATCTTGCCGTTCTCGCCGCGGGACCACCGAAAGGGACCTTGGTCGCGACCGCTGGCGTCGCGGAACTCGCGGGTTCAGAATTCGGCGTCGGCAAATGATCAGGGGACTTGTATCCGGCGCCTTGCGGGTGCGGTTCATCGTCGTCGCGCTGGCGATCGCGCTGGTCGCTGTCGGCGCCGAGGGTCTGAAGAACGCGCCGCTTGACGTGTTTCCTGAATTTGCGGCGCCGCTCGTTGAAATTCAGACGGAAGCGCCGGGGCTTTCTGCGCTGGAGGTTGAGGCGCTCGTGACGGCGCCGCTTGAGAACGCGATCAACGGCGTCGCCTGGCTCGACGTCATCCGCTCGAAATCTGTGCTCGGACTTTCTTCCGTCAAGGTGATTTTCGAGCGCGACGTCGATCTCCTAAAAGCGCGCCAGCTTGTTCAGGAGCGCGTCGCCCTGGCGGCGCCGGGACTTCCCGCCGTCGCGCGCGCACCCGTGCTGTTATCGCCGCTCTCTTCGACGAGCCGGGTGATGAAAATCGGCATGCAGTCCGAAACGCTGTCGCAGGTCGAGCTTTCGACACTTGCGGTCTGGACGGTGCGGCCGCGCCTGATGTCCGTCGAGGGCGTCGCCAACGTCGCCGTCTGGGGACAGCGTGACCGCGAATTGCAGGTGCGCATCGATCCTGCGCGTCTTGCCGCATTTAATCTGACTATCAATCAGGTGAAGCAGGCGGCGGCGAAGGCGACTGCAGTAACCGGCGGCGCGTTTGTCGAAGGGCCCAATCAGCGCTTTTCGGTTGCTCATGCGCCGGCCGTCCGGACCACCGACGATCTCGCGCGCATCATCATCGAAAATCGCGACGGCGCGGCGCTGACGCTCGGTGACGTCGCGGACGTCGTCGAAGGATACCCGCCCCCAATCGGCGACGGCATCATCGACGGCAAGCCGGGCATTCTTCTCATCGTCGAAAAACAGCCCTGGGGGAACACGCTCGACGTAACGCGCGCTGTCGAGGCCGCGCTTGATGATCTCGCGCCGGCCCTCGAAGGCGTCAAGGTCGATCCGACCATTTTCAGGCCAGCAACCTATATTGAGAACTCCATCCAGAACCTCAACCGGGCGTTATTGATCGGCTGCGTCCTCGTCATTTTGGTGCTGGCGTTCTTTCTCTACGAGTGGCGTGCGGCGCTGATCAGCATCACGGCTATTCCTCTTTCGCTGCTCGCCGCAGCGCTCGTCCTCAATTATTCAGGCGGCGTCATCAATACCATGGTGCTTGCGGGGCTGGTCATCGCGCTCGGCGAAGTCGTCGATGACGCAATCATCGACGTCGAAAATATCATGCGGCGCCTTCGCCAGAATGCCGAAGCCAACAATCCGCAATCCGCCTTCGCGGTCGTCTTGAACGCGTCGACCGAAGTGAGGACCGCCGTTGTTTTCGGCAGCATAATCGTTGCGGCGGCGCTCATTCCTGTGTTCTCGCTCTCGGGCCTTACGGGCGCTTTTTTCAAGCCGCTGGCGCTCACCTACATTACTGCGATTTTCGCTTCGCTGATCGTCGCGCTGACCGTGACGCCGGCAATGAGTCTGCTGCTTCTGCCCTCCGCCGCAAAGAAGCGGCAGGCCGATTCGCCGTTGGTCAGATGGCTGAAGAAACGCTACCGGCCGTTCGTCGAGCGTTCTCTTTCGACGCCGCGCCGGGCGGCCCTGCTGCTCGCGACATCCGTCGCGGCAGCGGCAATCGTCTATCCCCTGATGGGCCAGGAATTGCTTCCGAAGTTTCGTGAATATGATTTCCTGATGCACTGGCTCGAGCGGCCGGGGACCTCGCTAGAGGCGATGAACCGCGTGACGATCAGAGCGGCGGACGAGCTTAAAACCGTCGAGGGCGTACGAAACTTCGGCGCGCATGTCGGCCGCGCGGAAGTCGCGGATGAAGTCGTCGGAATCGACTTCACGGAGCTCTGGATTAGCCTTGATCCCGCCGTCGACTATGATCCGACGGTCGCGAAAATTCAGGAAATCGTCGACGGCTATCCTGGCCTTTTTCGCGATCTCCTCACCTATTTGCGCGAACGCATCAAGGAAGTGCTGACCGGAACAAGCGCATCCATTGTCGTTCGAATTTACGGACCTGATCTCGACGTCCTGATCGCCAAGGCGTCCGAGGTCGAGCGTGCGCTCGCTGGGATCGAGGGAACGAAGGACGTTCACTCGCAGCATTTGACCTACATCCCGCAGATTCAGATTCGCTACCGGCCGGAAAAGGGCGCAATGCTCGGCGTCACGCCCGCCGACGTTCGAAACGCAACGTCGGTTCTCATCAATGGCGAGCGCGTCGGTCAGGTATACGACGACCAGAAAGTCTTCAACGTCGTCGTGCGCGGCGAGCAGAAGTTTGCAACTTCAATCGAGACGCTGCGTGAGGTGCGCCTGACTAGTCCGAACGGCAATCTCATTCCGCTAACAGCGGTCGCCGACGTTTACATTGCGCCGTCGCCAAACGCCATCACTAGAGAAGGAGTATCGCGGCGAATCGACGTCAGCCTTAACCCGTCAGGGCGATCGATCGACGTGGTGGCGCGCGACGTCGAGGAAAGCCTCAAGACCATCAAGTTCGCTAGCGGCTATTACCCGGAACTGCTCGGCGAGTACGCCGAGCTGAAAGCCGCGCAATCACGCTTGCTCTTCACAATGCTGGCGGCGCTCGTCGGCATCTTCCTCATTCTGCATGCGCTCTTCCAGTCGCTGCGGCTCGCCTCGATCGTGTTTCTCGGGCTTGCGGGCGCGATCTTCGGCGGCGTCATCGGGGCAATTGTAGGCGGCGGCGTCGTTTCGCTCGGATCTATGATCGGTTTCATCACCGTCCTAGGGATTTCCGCGCGGACGGGCGTCATGATGGTCAGCCATTTCCGCCATCTGGAGCAGGAAGAGCGCGTTCCCTTCGGACCGGCGCTGGTCGTGCAAGGCGCGGAGGAACGATTGACGCCAATCCTGATGACGGCGCTGACCACGACGCTCGCCTTGACGCCGATCATTCTTGGCGGCGTCAAGCCCGGTCACGAGATCGAGCACCCGATGGCGATCGTCATCGTCTGCGGGCTGATTTCTTCCGTCGTCGTCAACCTGATGATCGTTCCGGCGCTCTACCTTAAATATGCGCGGCCTGCAATTGGCGGTAAATGATCAACGTTGAGTCCGACGCCATGCGAGCGCGAATCCAATCGCATTGCGTGGTTGGTCGTACCGAGCACCCGGGGTGAATTGTCGACTATCAAGCTTTAACAGCAAGCTCGCCGGCTGGGACGCCTCTACCCTTTGGGAGGCCGTGCGTCGATTGCGGCGCTTTCATCACGAATACTTCCATAGAAAGGACTAACCGAAACCACGAGCGACGTGGCTTCCGCTTTTCTGCGCTAAATCATAGCGTAGTTCGGAAGGTTGCTGTTGGAAGCATTCAGTCATTTGCCATGATGGCCGAGACCGCTGCAGGATGAGACGCTTTTCGCTCGCTTCTGCCGTCGAGGGCAATTTCCTTATTTCCCATCGTCTCTCGCGAATAACGGCCGCCCTCCCATGAGGACAATTCATTCAAGCACGTCAGGCAATTCGCACACGCTGAACGTGCCTAGGGTGTCGCTAATGATTTGCGTCAACGTTTGCTTTGGCTTGACCGCCTTTACGAAGCTCGCTGAGGCTGGCTTGCTCTGTGTCATATCGCATTTTGACCATCGCTTGATCGGCGTCGACCCCTCAAAGCCCGCTTGGTCATCGTCGCCGCCGCGCGGACGGGCCCGCCTAAGCGGTGCGCTGTAGACGTGCTCTAGCTTTGCGTGCGGCCGCGATTGCATCGCGCGTGGAAAACGTCCCTCCGCCGCGTCCCGGCACGCTTCGAAGTGCTGCGTTGAGCGGGAAATCGCGAGCGCCGCAGTCGTACGCATTTCGTTCGAGACTTCATCTTGCCACGCATTGCGGACGTCCGCTGCGAATAACGAAAAGTGCGCATCGCACTCCTCCTTCGTGGTCAGCATTGATACGCAGGAGGTCAGGCGCAACGAGCCAGTAGCGATCGACAAACTCGTGCAGATTCCGCTCGCCAGCGGGGTGTCTCCCGATGCTTGATCCGTCGCCCATCGCGCCTCTGATGGCCTGATCTGGCCGCAGGGCCGGCTTCGCCTCGATCGCCGTGGACGCAACGGCGGCGGCGATGTTTTTTCCCCTGGCGGCCGAAGGAGGACGGCCGCCATTCCTCGCGGGGAGACAAAAAAAATCGCCGCCGCCGTCCTCCGCTTCGCTTCGGGCGAACCGCTGCGTCGGCGATCGCCCGCGGCGTATCGATCGCCATCGAGGCCGCGACAGGCGCGGGCTCAGAACCAACGGAGACTTGATCATGGCGACCATCGGAACCTTCACCAAGACCGGCGACGGCTACACGGGCAGCGTTGCGACCTTGACCCTCGACGCGAATGTCCAGGTGCGGCCCGCGGAAAAGACCAGCGAGAAAGCGCCCGACTTCCGCATCTTCGCCGGCCGCGCCGAAATCGGCGCCGCCTGGAAGAAAACCTCGAACGAGAAGCGCGACTATCTCTCGGTCCGCCTCGACGATCCCTCGCTCGCGGCCCCAATCCTCGCCAATCTCTGCGAGATGGAGAACGGCGAATTCGACCTCATCTGGTCGCGCCCGAACCGCCGCCGCAGCGGCGAGTAATCGTTCCAGTGAAGCGCCCCGCCGCAAGGCGGGGCGTTTTCGCATGCTTAAAGAGACTTCGCTGCAGCCCGTCCGGATCACTTGCCGCGCGCGCCGCGCCGCGTCGCGCAGCATCATCACGCTCAGTGCGGCGCAACCGGCGCAAATCACGCGACGGAGCGCCAGACGCTCGCGTATCGCCTCAATGGTTAACCGCACGACATCGGCACGAAATCTGCACGAACCAAAACGGGAACTGGGGCTTGAGGTCGGGGGAATTTATGGGATGCATTCTCAATCGATGCACGGACCATGTCGCGAGCGACCTGTTGGTGGTCGCCTATTACGCGACCTTCGTCCTCCTCGCCGTCGGACTGTCATATCGCGCCAATTCGAAGTCGATCCGGACGGCGGCCAGCTTGATCGGCCTCGGGTGGGCGTTCGGTCTCTTCGCCTTCTTCTATCTCAACGTCTCGGGCTATTTTCTCGTCGCCGTCATGTATGACACGATCCTCGCCTATCATTTCTGGCGCATGGCGAAGGTCGAACTCTTCGCCGCGCCGCTCTACATCGCGCTACTTTTTGAGATAACGTTTATCATCTTCACGCAGGGCGTCGGCCTCTCATCCTACGCCACCATGTTCATTCTGAATCGCCTCTTCGAACTGATCCTTCTTTACTTGATCGGATGCTCTCTCTTCCGCCTGCATGTCCTTCGCCTGCAAAAGAAATCGAAGGAGCCGATCACCGATTGGCGGGTTCGATTCGTGGTCGGGTAACCTAGGAAGCCCGCGCGAGACAATCTTGGGCCGGACCCAGTCGCGGCGCCAAGATGCGCTCGGCCTTGATCAATTTTGACTGCCTTGCTGCCGGAGGACCCGCCTTGAAAAGGCCGCCGACTCGTCCGAACTTTGAGGCTCTTTACGAACATCGACTTCGGCAGGGGCGATCTCGCTCCGGCTTTTTTTCGCGGGCGACGCGCCGGTTAATGGAGCTTCGTTTCTTCTCGAGCAAGTTCGTCGGCGAGCAGCCGCAAGAGCGCCAGCAACCGCGAATTGACCGTCACTTTCTTGCCCGTGGACAAGGTCACCGTGACGGTTCCGTCCGCCGCCGGTTCGGACAGCTTTTGCTTCCAGGACGCGCCGCCAAAGGGATCGAGTTTCATGAGGTCGCCGCCGCCGGGATTGAGGGCGGAACATCCAATAGTGCCGTCAGACAACTTTGTCACGCGATCACCTGATCATTATCCTTCATCTCAAATCTCATTCGCCACGCTCGTCAAATAGCAGGCCGAGCGCGGCGGCGTCCTTGAAACGCGCGGGGAGCCGCTCCCGATATTTTCGCGCCAGCGCGAGCAGCAGTTTGTTGACCGGATCGCCCGCGCGCCGTTCGATCTCCTTGAGGTTGTCGTCAAGCAGGAAAAACGCGAATACGAGTTCCTCAACCGACACCTCGAGAAATTCGGCGATGCGCTGAAGCGCCGTCATAGACAGGGGACGCCGCCCCGCTTCGACACGCGAATAAACCGGCTGGCTCATATGTAAAAACTCGGCCATTTCCGTCTGCGTCAGAGCGAGATGGCTTCTCAACAATCGCAACAGGGAGCCGAATTCGAGCACGGAAAAAAAACGCTCCGGACTTCACGCAGATTTTGCGCCGGAATGGGCAATAGCGCAAGCCGAAACGGCGATCGTCCGCACCCCAATAACGCGAATTTGCGAGACGTTCTCCGCTTTATTCCACTGGCGAATAAAATATTCGCCGGCTGAATAAAGACCCCCAAAAGAAAGAATAACGCCCCGCGATTTTGGAATAGGGAGGAGTTCCTCAATTACGCCCATGCGCGCCAAAATCCCGGCGATGTCGCATTGGAGGTAGCGATCAATGGCGAGGAACAATAACTCAAAACGCGAGCGCCCGAAGCCCAATGGCGCACAGAAATCCGTCAAGGCGCGGGCGAAGGCGCGGGCCGACAAAAGCCCCTTTTTGAGCATCGATGAGGCCGCGCTCTATCTCCGCGTCAGCGCCCGTGCGCTTGAGCATTTCAGGGGCGAGGGCGGCGGGCCCGCCTATCGAAAACATGGCGGGTCGATCGTCTATCATATCCATGATCTCGACAGCTGGTCGTCGCTTCGCCGCTTTTCCTCGACCTCGAAAAAGGCCGAACCATGAGACGCGGGGCTGCGAAAATCATCGCGGTTTCCGGCGCGGCTATTGCGGCGATTTCGATGGCGAGCGCCGTAAATTTTGCGACCGTTCTTGTCTGGAACGCCTCGGCGAGCGCTCCCATCGGGCTTTATCGAATTGAACGGATTGAGCGGCTCGAAGTCGGCGACTTCGTACTCGTCCGGCCCGACGAATCGCTCGCGAAACTCATCGCCGAACGCGGCTACCTGCCGGAAAATATCCCGCTCCTGAAGCGTGTTGCGGCGCTTTCTGACGACGAAATCTGCCGCGAATCTGGAGCCGTTTTCATCAACAAAACCCGCGTCGCCGATGCGCAAATATTGGATTCTTTCGGTCGGGAAATGCCCGCCTGGAGCGGGTGCTTCACGCTCCAATCAGGTGAGATTTTCCTCCTCAACGACCCTGAAAGATCGCTTGACGGGCGGTATTTCGGGGCGACGGCGGCGGCTGACGTGATCGGCATTGCGCGACCCGTCTGGGTGCGGAGATGATGGCGATGGTTGGCGCGGCGAGAGAGCAGATAGGGGGTAGGCGGAGGAAAGCAAGATTAAAGCTTTGGCGCTACTCGTCGCGCAAAGCCAGTCTGCACGTCGATTCAAGTGGAGTCACCCGCGAATTCAGCAGCGCCAAATGGCGCCATGTCGTTTTATGAGCGACGAGGACGAGTTTCGCCCGAAACTCGGTCGCATCCGCTCGATCGGCGGGCGCGCGGCGAAGCGCTTTACGGCCCAGCTCTACGCCCGCATGGAGAAGGCGCGGCCCGGCGTCTTTGCGAAGCGCTCGGGCGCGAGGTTCTCCGGCGCACGGATCGGGCGCGGCGCCGGCGTTGCCGCAAGCTTTACGCATCGGTCGCAGCCCTTCGCGAAATTCCGCGCGCGCCGGGTCGCGGTCAAAATCCGCTCGGTGCGCTTGGGGCATAACGGCCTCGCCAAAGCGCGGGCGCATCTTCGCTATATCCAGCGCGACGGCGCCGAGCGGGACGGAACGCCCGGCAAGCTCTATGGGCCGGCGCGAGACGCGGTCGACGGCGAGGCGTTCCTCGAGGACGGAAAGACCGATCGCCACCAGTTCCGGATAATCCTGTCGCCGGAAGAAGCGGGCGAGCTCGAAGACCTCAACAAATTCACGCGCGACGTGATGGCGGCGGCCGAGCGCGATCTCGGCACGAAACTCAACTGGGTCGCGGTCAATCATCACGACACCGATCACCCCCATGTGCATGTCGTGCTGCGCGGGCGCGCCGATGACGGCAAGGACCTCGTCATCGCGCGCAATTACATCACCCATGGGTTCCGGGGCCGCGCCGAGGAGCGTGCGACGCTGGAACTCGGGGAGCGGCGCGATCTTGAGATCGCGCGGAGCCGCTTGCGCGAGGCCTCGCAGGAGCGCTTCACCTCGATTGACCGCGAGCTTCAGGACTTGAGCGCCGGCGGCGTCGTTAGTTTGAGCGAGCCGAGCACTGTCTATGACCGATTCCGATCGAAGATGTTCATGGCGCGGCTTCGAACTCTCGAACAAATGCAACTCGCGCGCCGCGACCGCGACGGCTGGCGATTGTCGTCGGCGATGGAGGAGACGCTGCGCGGCATGGGCCGGCGCGGCGACATCATCCGCTCGATGGAGCATGCGGTCGGGGATCGCCTGTCGCTGCACAATTTGCGTGACTTTGCGAGCGATGCAGCGCCGGCGAAAC
>Ga0155549_1117_pt7 | contig 12883 bp, 11 predicted proteins | sample RifCSPhighO2_12_FD_107206 | JGI IMG/M metagenome (GOLD analysis project Ga0155549, IMG submission 107206) | Alphaproteobacteria bacterium RIFCSPHIGHO2_12_FULL_63_12
CGCCCGTCGATAGCGGCGCGAGGCGCGTCGCTGTCCTCATCGGAGGGCCGAACCGGGCGTTCCGGATGGGGCGTGCCGAGGCGGAAGTGATCGGCGCGGCGCTGCGTAAGCTCGCATCGTCCGGCGCGCACCTCGAGGTGACGACGTCGCGGCGAACGCCGCCTGACGTCGCCGCAACGCTTGAAGAAATGCTCGCCGGCGTCGCGGATATTTTCTGGCGCGCCGATATCGGCGACAACGGCGCCAATCCGTTTCCGCAAATGCTCGGCCGCGCCGACGCGATTTTCGTCACCGAGGACAGCGTCAATATGGCGGTCGAGGCGGCGGCGACCGGCGCGCCCGTCTATATTCTGCGGCTTTCGCGAAAGCCGTTCGCATCGGCCGCGAAATTCGACGCTTTCCATCGAAGCCTCGCGATGCGCGGGGTCTCGCGGTATTTCGACGGCGGGCTTGAACGCTGGACATATGCGCCGCTCGATGAAACCGGCCGCGCGGCGAACGAAGTTCTCCGCCGCCTCGCCTGATCATTCACATCCTTGTGTTCGATGAGCCGTTTTGAATTTGCGGCGGGGCGGCTCGCAATTTCGCCCAGGCATCCTACATTTGTCGCATCGGATTACCGGCGGCGGCGCCCCTCCGACAGGCGCAGCACCCCGCGCCAAACGCCGTCGCCGGCGCATGTTCGAGCAAATGTGAGCCCTCTGATCTTGCTCGACCAACTGGCCGGGTCCTTCCCCCAAGGATCCGGCCTTTTCCTTTTACTCCGTCATCGCGCGCAGCATCCACGCGGTCTTCTCGTGGGTCTGGAGGCGCACCGTCAGCAAATCCTCGCTGGCGGCGTCATTGGCCTGCGCGGCGGTTTCGAGCGCCTCGCGGGCGCGGCGGATCAGCGTTTCGTGTCCGTCGAGCAGATTGCGGATCATCGCGGTCGCCGGCGGCGGCGTCTCATCGGCGCTGTCGATCGTGGCGAGGTCAGCGAAGGCGCGGCCGCTCGCCGGCGCGAAGGCGCCGAGCGCCCGAACGCGTTCAGCGATCTCGTCGAGCGCCGCCCACATCTCGCGATATTGTTCCTCGAACATCGCATGAAGAACCGGAAATTGCGGCCCGGTGACGTTCCAGTGATAAGCGTGCGTCTTTTGATAGAGGACATAGGTGTCGGCGAGGACGCCGTTCAGCGCGCCGGCGACCGCCGCGCGGGCGTTCGCGTCCAGACCCGTATTCAGTTTGCTCATGAATTTTCTCCTTGGCTGCGTCGGGCTGGAGATAGGCGCCGGCCAAGCATTCAGCAAATAGATAATCGGAATATCGAGAATCGACTTAGTCGATTGGTTTAGCTGAGACTCGCGCAAAAGCGCTGGATGCGCCGGCAGGCTTCCTCAAGGTCGCCCATCGCCGCCGCATAGGAAATCCGGAAAAAGGGAGAGAGCCCGAACGCAGCGCCGAAAACGACGGCGACGCCCTCCGCGTCGAGGAGCGCCAGCGCGAAATCCTCGTCGGTTTCGATCCTGCGGCCCGTTGGCGTCGTCTTGCCGATCGCCCCGGCGCAGGAGGGATAGACGTAGAACGCGCCTTCGGGCGTGCGGCAGGCGATCCCCTTCGCTTCGTTCAGCATGGCGACGACGCGGTCGCGCCGCGCCTTGAACGCGGCGTTGCGCTCGGCGAGGAAGCTGTGATCGCCATTCAGCGCCGCGACCGCCGCCCATTGGCTGATCGAGCACGGATTGGTCGTCGACTGCGACATGATCTTCGCCATCGCGGCGACGAGTTTTTCAGGGCCGCCGGCGTAGCCGATCCGCCAGCCGGTCATGGCGTAGGATTTCGACGCGCCGTTCAATGTCAGCGTACGGTCGAACAGCAGCGGCTCGACTTCGGCGATGGTGGCGAAGCGGCGCCCGTCATAGAGAATATGCTCGTAAATATCGTCGGTGAGGATCATCACCTGCGGATGCTTCACCAGCACCTCGGCGAGGGCTTTCAGCGCCTGCGCATCATAGGCGCCGCCGGTCGGGTTCGACGGCGAATTGAGGATCAGCCATTTCGTCCGCGGCGTGATTGCGTTGGCGAGCGCCTCGGCCTGAAGCAAAAAGCCGGACTGCTCAGATGTCTCGACGATCACTGGCGTGCCGCCGGCCAGTCGCACGATGTCCGGATAGGAAACCCAATAGGGAGCCGGGATGATCGCCTCGTCGCCCGCGTTCATCGTCGCCATGATCGCGTTATAAATGACGGCCTTGCCGCCCGGCGCCACCGAAATCTGCGACGTCCGGTAATGCAGATTGTTGTCGCGCGCGAATTTCGCCGCCACCGCGGCTTTCAGTTCCGGAATGCCATCGACTGCGGTGTATTTCGTCTCGCCGCGCCGGATCGCGTCGATCGCCGCTTCTTTCACGTGATCGGGCGTATCGAAATCGGGCTCGCCGGCGGAAAGGCTGATGATGTCCTTGCCTTTCGCTTTCATGTCGCGGGCGAGCTGGGTCATCGCCAGCGTTGGCGAGGGCGCGATGCGGGCAAGGGCGGCGGATTGTCGAAACTCGTTCATGCAGGGTGGCTTTCCGCGATTCGTGGGGTCAGCGCCTGATACCTTTTGGCGGCGGCGAAAAAAACCGGGCGGGCGAAACTTCGGCGATTTTCGGCTAAATCCTATCGTGAGGAAGATGAAAAATCGCACGGGGTTGCAATCTCCGGCCCCGGCGACCATCGGGGGAATTCAGCTATCCTGTTGAAAAATAGTGGTTTATTGGCGCTCCATCGGGTGAGGGTTGAGTTTACAACCAAAAGTAGCGCTTTGACTGCGGTGAGGCTTGTGGTCTCATTGGGGGCCCCGGAAGCAGTCAGGGAGAAAAGATGGTTTCGGGCCTGAAAACCGCGCTCGCGAACAAACCGCAAAAGCGGACGGTCGACGAGCAATTGACCTCGGCTGACCGGATCAAGATCAAGGTCGAGCGTCACGCCCTTCTGCTGCGCGGGGCGCCGACGGCGATCTTCATCAGCGTCTTCAATGCGCTCATCACCTTCGCGGTCGGCTGGGGCCATATCGACCTCGGCATCATCGGCGGGTGGACGGCGGCGGTCCTTCTGCTCGCCGCGTTCCGTCTCGCCGTCTGGCGCCGGTTTTCAAAATCGGCGGCGATCGGCCATTCGCTGTTCAAATACACGCGCATCCATGTGATGGCGATGGCCGCGAACGGCGTGTTGTGGGGATCGCTGGCGCCGATTTTCGCGATCAGCGAGATGATGTCGAACGCTTATCTGCCATTCATCATCGCCGGCATGACGGCGGCGGCGATCGCCTCGGCCGGCGCCTCATGGCGCGCGGTGCTCGCCTTCAATGTCCCGACGCTCGCGGCGGCGGCTATATCTTATGGCCTCTTCGCCGAGCGCGATGGCATGCTGATCGCGGCGGTGATCGTTCTTTACGGCATTGCGACGACCTATCTCGCCTGGACGACGCAGCAGATGATCGTGCGCTCGATCCGTCTTCGTTCGCGCAATGACAATCTTCTCGCGGCGCTGAAGAGCCAGATCGACGCCGCACATGAGGGCGAGCAGCGGTTTCGCGCGCTCGTCGAGTCATCGTCAGATGTGACGCTGATCTTCTCGCCGGAAGGAAAAGTGATCTATGCGAGCCCCGCGGCGGAAACGGCGTTCGGCGCGCCGCCGCAAAACATCATCGGGCTCTCGACGCGCGAGATTGTGCATCCGGACGATTTCGACCAGTTCAAGGCGGTAGGCGGAAAGACACTGTCGACGATCGGCGAGGTTATCCCGCTTGAGCATGTCTGCATGCGCGTTCCGGGCGGCGATTATGTCAATCTCGCCGGACGCCTCTCCAACATGCTCTATGTGCCGGGCGTTGAAGGCTTCGTCTTCAATGGCGGTCGGGTGAAGGAAGACGCTTGCCGTCATCTGCCGGCGGCTGAGTAGGCGAGGCCTCCGGATATTGGCGTTAAGCCTTGCCGAAATCTTCCCGCGTCAGCCAGAAAATCTCGCCTTCGCTCTCCTCGGTGTCCGGCCACAAGAAGGGAAGGTGCGGATAGTCCGCCTCAAGAATTTCGCGACCGGTCCCGAACTCGCAACAGATGCCGCCCTTCGCCGTGAGATGCGCCGGCGCTTGGGCGATGATGCGCCGGACGATGTCGAGGCCATCCGCGCCGCCGGCATGGGCGATGACCGGCTCGGCGCGATATTCCGGCGGGAACGAGGCGACCGCCTCGGCGTCGACATAAGGCGGATTGGTCAAGATGAGATCGAACTTTCGCGCGCCGAGCGGCGCAAATAGATCGCCTTCGAATAGCGAGATGCGCGCCGACATTCCGTGCTCGTCGATATTGCGCCGCGCGACGTCGAGCGCTGCGCCGGAAAGATCGACCGCGCAGATTTCCGCCTCCGGATAGGCGTAAGCCGCAAGGATCGCGAGGCAGCCCGAGCCGGTGCAAAGGTCGAGCACGGATCTGACGTTTTCGGGCGCAGGCAGAAACGCCGCCTCCCGCGCCAGCAGTTCGCCGATATAGGAGCGCGGCACGATGACCCGCTCGTCGACGTAAAAGGGAACGCCCTGAATATAGGCCTTGTTGACGAGATAGGCGGCCGGCTTTCGCGTGGCGACGCGCGCGTCGATCAGCGACCGCAGACGCTGGCGCTCTTCCCCCGTCAGCCGCGCGTCGAGCCACGGGTTGATATCGTCGATCGGCAGCGACAGCGCCTCAAGCATCAGAAAAGCCGCCTCATCGATCGCATTCGTCGCGCCATGGCCGTAATGCAGCTTGGCGCGCATGAATTCAGTCACGGCGAACCGGAAAAAATCGCGAACCGTCAACAAGTCGTCGGTCATCTTTTCTTCTTCTTGCCGCCTTTCGCCGGCCGCCGGTCGCGCTTGGCGCCCGGATATCCGCCTCTCTGCCGTGGGTCGCGCATCGGGCGGCGGCGCGTCGACGGCTTGAAATCCGGATCCTCGATCGGATCGGAAATCATCTCGAAGGTGAGGCCGCCGCGCAAGGGCGCCGCCTCCATGAGCTTTACCCTGACCGCCTGACCCAGACGATAGGCGCCGCCCAGCTGCGCGCCGATCAGCGCGTGTTTTTCTTCGTAGAACTCATAGCGCTCGGGGCCGAGCGTGCGGGCGGGAACAAAGCCGTCGGCGCCGGTCTCGTCGAGCATGACGAAAAGCCCGAAGCGCGTCACGCCGCGGATGCGGCCGCTGAATTCCTCGCCGATCTTGTCTTCGAGAAAACCCGCAAGATACCTGTCATTGGCTTCGCGCTCGATCGCGATCGCGCGCCGCTCCAGATCCGAGATCATCTCCGCGGTCTTTTGAAGGCGCGCGGCTTCCTCCGCCGTTTGCCCGCCCTCGCCAAGACCGCAGGCCGACGTGAGCGCGCGATGGATAGTCAAATCGGCGTAACGGCGGATCGGCGAGGTGAAATGCGAATAACGCGCGAGATTTAGCCCGAAATGGCCGACATTATCTGTCGCGTAAACCGCCTGACGCTGCGAACGCAGGACGACGTCGGAGATCATTTCCTGCTGTCCGCGATCGCCGGCGATTTTCAAAATCTGGTTGAACTGCGCCGGCCGGACAGCGCCCTTGGCGAGCGTATAGTCAAGGTCTTCAAGATAATCGCGGACGCTGTTCAGCTTTTCCGGGTCCGGCGTGTCGTGGACGCGGTAGATCTGCGGCGTCTTTTTCTGCTCCAGCGTTTCCGCGGCGGCGACATTGGCGAGGATCATGAACTCCTCGATCAGCCGGTGCGCGTCGTAGCGCTCGCGCCGGATGATTTGCGCGACGGTTCCGTCCTTGTTGAGGATGATTTTCCGCTCCGGCAAATCGAGATCGAGCGGCGCGCGTTTCGCGCGCTCCTTCCAGCGCGTCTGGAACGCCGCGTATAAATGGCGAACGGTTTCGGCGACGGGACCTGTCTTCGACGGATCGCCGATGATTTGCTGGGCTTGCGCATAAGAGAGCTTCGCCGCCGAGCGCATCATCGCCCGCATGAAGCGATGGCCGAGTTTGCGCCCGTCGGCGTCGATCACCATCTCGACCGCGATGCACGGCCTGTCGACCCCCTCGCGCAGCGAACACAGATCGTTCGATAGCCGCTCGGGCAGCATCGGCACCACCCGGTCTGGGAGATAGATCGAATTGCCGCGCTGCTGCGCTTCCTTGTCGAGGCGCGAACCGGGGCGCACGAACCAGCTGACATCGGCGATGGCGACGGTGATTTTCCAGCCGCCCGGATTTTTCGCGTCGTCATCGGGCGCTGCGAAAACGGCGTCGTCATGATCCTTCGCGTCTTCAGGGTCGATCGTCAGCAGCGGCGTCGCGCGCAGATCGGTCCGGCCGTCCATGCCGGGGGCTTTCGCGCGCTCGGCTTCGGCGATGACGTCGGCGGGAAGATCGACCGGCGCGCCGTGCGCGGCGAGCGCGATCAGCGTGAAGGCGTGTTCGTCATCGACATGCCCGGCGATTTCCCGGACGCGCGCGCGCCCCGGCCCGCTGGCGCGCGGCGGCGCCGCTTCCACCCAGACGAGGTCGCCGTCTTTCGCGTCACGCGCCTCGGCGCGGTCGATGGTGAAGGTGTTGCGTGCGCGCCGCTCAACAGGCTCGGCGACGCCGCCGAATTTCGTCTTGCGGAACACCGCGAGAAACCGGTGCGCGCCCTTGCCGATCGGCTTGATGATCTTGGCGTCAAAGCTGTCGTCGCCCGCCGGTTTGAGGCGTGCGAGCAGGCGGTCGCCGACGCCCGGCGCCGGCTTGATTTTCTCCGCGTCGCGAAAGGCGAGGCGGATCATCGGCGGCTCGCTCTCGCCCTCCCACCCCGCCGGCAGGCACAGCATGTCGCCGTCGCTGTCGACCGACATGATGTCGATGGGCAAAATTTCGGGAAGCGCGCCGGCTGCATGGACCCGTTTGGGGCCGCGCCGGTTCAGCTTTCCGTCGGTTTCCATCTCTTTCAGCATGGTGCGCAGCAGCGCGCGGTCATCGCCCTTCACATTGAAGGCGCGCGCGATTTCGCGGCGTGACACTTCGCCCGGCGACTCGCGCAGGAACTTGGCGATCTGGTCTTTGGTCGGCAGCCCTCGCGGGCCCTTGCTGGACGTCAAAATAATCCTTCCGGCCGTTGGCGCGTCCGCTTTAGCACGATTGGCCCCAAAGCCTAATCGCCAATCATCAAGGGATCGCGCGCCTGTCCATCGACCAGAATTTCATAATGAAGGTGAACGGCTGTCGCGTTGCCGCTGTCGCCGGTGCGCGCGATCGTCTCACCGGCGCGCACGCGGACGCCTTCGCGAATCTCCGGCGCCAATGCCGAGAGATGCGCGTAGCGTGTCGAAACGCCGGCGCCATGATCGATTTCGATGACGAGGCCATAGCCGCGCTTATCGGCGATTGACGCGATCCGCCCGTCGCCGCCGGCGAGCACCGGACGCGGCGCGCCCGTATAGAGATCAAGTCCGTCATGAAAGGAACCGGCGCCGCCAGACCGACGTCCGAAGGCCGACGACAGACAGCCATCGACCGGCGCACGCGCCAGCATCACGTCGCGCACGACGGTCAGCGGCGAATAGCCGGCGATGACGCCGCCTTCCGCCGTTGCTGGCGCATTCGACACGCTCATGCCCGGACAGACGCGAAGATTGTGCATGGAATAGGGCGCGCCGCCGCCTTGCGGTTGCGGCGTCGTTGCGCAGGCGGCGAGCGCCAGCGAAACGCACATTATCCAAAGGACGCCTGTTACTGAACGCATCGCACGACCTTTCACCAGGATCATACCGAAACGTTCATTCGCGGAAAGTTAAACCGCCCGGGTAATTTTGTTCAGGCGGTCGCGGCTTTCTTCTTCGTCGGCTTTTTCTTGGGCGCGGCCTTTTCCGCGGGGGCCGCTTTTTTCGCGGGAGCCTTCGTCGCTTTCGGCGCCGCGGCTTTTTTCTTCGGCGCGGCTTTCCGGGCGGGTTTTTTCGACGGAGCTTTCTTTTCGCGCTCGGCGATGATTTCGACCGCCTGCTCAAGCGTCAGCGTCTGCGGATCGGTTCCCTTCGGCAAGGTGGCGTTGGTCTTGCCGCATTTGACATAGGGACCGTAGCGCCCGTCCATCACCAGGATCGGATCGCCGCCTGACGGGTGCGCGCCAAGTTCTTTCAGCGGCTTTGGACCTGAGCCGCGGCCGGCGCGCGGATTGGCGCGCTTTTCTTCGATGACCGTCACCGCGCGGTTAAGCCCGATCTCGAACACGTCCTCGATCGAGGGAAGATTCGCGTAGAGCTTGCCGTGTTTCAGATACGGCCCGAAGCGGCCGAGCCCCGCCTCGATCATCTCGCCGTCTTGCGGGTGCGGGCCAACGGGGCGCGGCAACGACAACAGCATCAGCGCTTTTTCGAGCGTGATCTCTTCCGCCTTCCAGTTTTTCGGCAATCCGGCGCGCTTGGGCTTTTCCTTGCTGTCTTTTTCCTGCTCGCCGAGTTGGATGTAGGGCCCGAAGCGGCCGATGCGCAGGAATACCTGCAACTGCGATTGCGGGTCGATGCCGAGCGCCTTGTCGCCGGCGCCGTCTTCGCCTTCCGAGGCGGAAAGTTGACGCTTGTAATTGCACTCCGGATAATTCGTGCAGCCGATGAAGGCGCCGAATTTTCCGGTCTTCAACGACAGCCGGCCGACGCCGCAGACTGGGCAGGCGCGCGGATCGTCGACGCCGTCCTTCTTCGGAAAAATATGCGGCGCGAGGGCGTCGGTCAGCGCATCCAAAACGTCGCTGATGCGCAGCTCGCCGACGCTCTCGACGTTGAACGAGAAATGCCGCCAGAATTCGCGCAGGAACGCTTTCCAGTCGACTTCGCCGTTGGAAATCTTGTCGAGCGTTTCTTCAAGGTCCGCAGTGAAATCATATTCGACATAGCGCTTGAAGAAATTTTCAAGGAACGCGATGACGATGCGGCCTTTTGAATCCGGGATGAACCGGTTCTTGTCCATGGTGACATAGCCGCGATCGCGCAAAGTGGAGAGGATCGAGGCGTAGGTCGACGGCCGACCGATGCCGAGTTCTTCGAGGCGCTTGACGAGCGAGGCTTCGGAAAAGCGCGGCGGCGGCTGGGTGAAATGCTGGTCCGCCGCAACGCTTGAAACCGAGGCGCCGGCGCCCTGACGCACTTTCGGCAATACGCCGGCGCCGTCTTCGCCCTCGGGCTCGTCGCGGCCTTCCTCGTAAAGCTTCAAAAAGCCGTCAAAGAGAATGACCGTGCCGGTCGCGCGAAGGCCGGTTTTCCGGTCCGCGGACAACAGCTCGATCGTGGTGTTCTCAAGCTCGGCGGATTGCATCTGGCTCGCCATCGCGCGCTTCCAGATCAGCTCGTAAAGGCGCTGCTGGTCGGAATCGAGGCCGCGGATTTTGCCGGGCGCGCGCGAGAACGAAGTCGGACGAATGCATTCGTGCGCTTCTTGCGCGTTCTTCGCCTTGGTTTTGTACATGCGCGGCGCATCGGGGCGGTACTCGGCGCCGAATTCTTTTTCGATGGTGCGGCGCGCGTCGCTGATCGCTTCGCCCGCCATGTCGACGCCGTCGGTTCGCATATAGGTGATGAGACCGGTCGTCTCGCCGCCGATGTCGATCCCTTCATAGAGCGCCTGCGCGAGGCGCATCGTCCTTTGCGCGTTGAAGCCAAGCTTGCGCGCGGCTTCCTGTTGCAGGGTCGAGGTCGTAAAGGGCGGCGGCGGATTGCGCTTGGCCGGTTTGGCTTCGATTGAATCGATTGAAAATGTCGACGTCTCGACGGTCTTTTTCGCAGCCGCCGCCGACGCCTCATTCGGCAGGGAGAATTTTTTCAGCTTCTCGCCGCCGAGCACGGTGAGGCGCGCTTCGAACGGGACCGATCCTTCGGAGGTCGCCATCCCGGCGACGGTCCAATATTCCTCGGCGGTGAATTTCTCGATCTCAAGCTCGCGCTCGCAGATGAGGCGCAGCGCCACCGACTGCACGCGGCCCGCCGAGCGTGCGCCCGGCAGCTTGCGCCAGAGCACCGGCGACAGGGTGAAGCCGACGAGATAATCGAGCGCCCGTCGGGCGAGATAGGCGTCGACCAGCGCCTGATCGACCTGCCGGGGGTGCGCCATCGCCTCGGCGACCGCCGATTTCGTAATCGCGTTAAAGGCGACGCGGTCGATTTTCAGATCCTTCCGGAGGGCCTTTTTCTGGGACAGCGCCTCAAGGAGGTGCCAGGAAATCGCCTCGCCCTCGCGGTCGGGGTCGGTTGCGAGGATCAGGCGGTCGGACTGTTTCACCGCGTCCGCGATCTCGGCGATCCGCTTCTTGGAGGCAGCGTCCATCTCCCAGATCATCGCGAAATCGGCTTCCGGGTCGACCGAGCCGTTCTTCGAGGGGAGGTCGCGGATATGCCCGAAGGACGCCAGCACCTTGAAGCCGGAACCCAGGTATTTGTTGATGGTTTTGGCCTTCGACGGCGATTCGACAATGACGACTTGCATGCGTCGGGAGAGCTCCGGGGGGCGGCTGCGGCGGTCCCGGCGGTTGGTCGCCGGGCGGAAATGGCGCGGGAAACTGCGTCGGGGTCGGCGCGAATGTCAACCGCGGGCGGCCGCGGCAATGCAACCATAGGTATAATTTGACTTCACATTAATATTTATGGTTGCTAATAATGCAACTGCGATCGGACTAGGCCGATTTTCGGGGCGACACATGACAAAGGCGATGGCGAAGGCCGCGGGCGAGCCAAATCAGGCCGCGCGGCTGGCGGACGAAGAGCAGACGGCCGAGTATATCGGCGATCTGGTCTTCCAGCTCGAACGTCTGGCGCGAAGCCAGGGGCTGGTTCAGCTTCAATATCTTCTCGGCGCCTGCCGGGAAGAGGCGCAAAAAATTTCGGGCGCGGGCGGCGTCCGGGACTGAGCGCTAATCCCCCTTCAGCGAGAAGCGTCCGCCGGAATGTTCTTCCGCCTCGCCGGCGAGGATAAGATCGACCAGCGCGTCGATGACGAGGCTCGCCGGAGCATCGACCTCGCGCAAGATTTCGTCGCGATGAAGCGGCGTGAAGCTCAGCGTTTCTTTCAGCAGGTCGCGGATGCGCCGCGCATCCTTTTCGCCGACGCCTTCAGGGTCGGGCGGCGCCCATTCCAGAAACCCGCGCGGCGGCTCCTCGATCCTGCGGACCTGCGCCGCCAGCGCGTCGATGATGTCGTCGCCATTTTGCACCAGCGTCGCGCCGTCGCGGATCAGCCTGTTAGCGCCCTGACAGCGCGGGTCGAGCGGCGAGCCGGGAACCGCGAACACTTCGCGTCCCTGTTCGAGCGCAAATCGCGCGGTGATGAGGGTGCCTGATTTCGTCGCCGCTTCGACCACCACGACGCCGCGCGACAGGCCGGAGATGATGCGATTGCGGCGGGGAAAATCTCGGGCGGTCGGCTCGGCGCCGGGCGGCTGCTCCGACAGGACCGCGCCTTGCGCCGCGATCGATTGGGTCAGCTCGGCATGCTCGGGCGGATAGACGACATCGACGCCGCCGGCGACCACCGCGATCGTTCCGGTCTTCAGCGCCGCTTCGTGCGCCGCGCCGTCAATGCCGCGCGCGAGGCCCGAGACGACCGCATAGCCGTGGGCGCCAAGAACTTCGGCGAGGGCGCGCGCGATTTTTCGTCCGACGCCGGAGGCGTTGCGCGCGCCGATGACGGCGACCGCGGGCCGCGCGAAAAGACCCGGGTGGCCGCGCACATAAATGACGGGCGGGGCGTCGGCGATCGCGGCGAGCGCTTGAGGATAATCCGTCTCGCACGACGCGATGAGCCGCGCGCCGGCTTTTCCCGCGCGTTCGATTTCACGCTCGGCGTCATCGCGCGCAGCGGCGCGCAGCGGAAGCTTTCGCCCGGCGTTCGTCGCGATCCTCGGCAGCGCCTCGATCGCGGCGCGCGCCGATCCGAAACGGGCGATGAGACGCGCAAACGTTATCGGTCCGATATTTTCGGTGCGGATCAGTTGAAGCCAGTCAAGGCGTTCGGAGTTTGACAGCTTGTCCATTGGAGAAGGCTCTTATGTTGGATGAGCCTATACTTCAACTGACGCCAGTTCTGCGCGGCCGGAGGACAATCGTCGATGGCGCCGCCGCCGGCCCCACGCTATGGTGCGGGCCTCTTCCGACAGGAAAACCCAATGAAAAAACTCGTCTCCTGCGCCGCCGCGTCTCTCGTCGCTGCGGTCGCGCCGGCCCACGCAGATGATGAAACCTGGGACGACATCGGCACGATCGGGGAATATACGCTGGTCGCCGCGGCGCTCGGCATTCCGGCGATCAAGGGCGACTGGACCGGCGATCTGCAGGCAGCGGGGAGCCTCGGCGCCGCGACGCTCATCGCCACCGGATTGAAGGAGACATTTCCGAAAACCCGTCCGGATGGCAGCGACGACAAAAGTTTTCCCTCGGGCCACACCTCGGTTTCGTTCGCAGCGGCCGCAACCCTCACCAATCGCTATGGCTGGAAGGTCGGCCTTCCCGCGCATGCGCTGGCGGCGTTTGTCGGCGCGTCCCGGGTCGAGGCGCGAAAACATTTTGTTGTCGACGTGCTGGCCGGCGCTGCGATCGGTGAGTTGACCGGCTTTTTGATCACCGAGAAATTTGATGACGGCGTGATGATTCTACCCTGGGCCGACACGCATGGCGGCGGCGTCTTGCTGGTCGGGCGGTTTTAGATCGCCCGGCTCGCTAGGCGTCTTTCTTCCCGGCGCCGATTTTCGGCTCCGACCCGTCGATTAGCCTTTTGATATTCGCGTGGTGCCGGATGAAGATGAGGACGGCCATGAAAAGCGCGGCGATAGCGAAGGCGGCCTTTCCCATCGAAAACAGGATGAGGGGCGAGGCGGCCGCCGCCGCGAGCGCGGCGAGCGAC
>Ga0155549_1043_pt1 | contig 12814 bp, 19 predicted proteins | sample RifCSPhighO2_12_FD_107206 | JGI IMG/M metagenome (GOLD analysis project Ga0155549, IMG submission 107206) | Alphaproteobacteria bacterium RIFCSPHIGHO2_12_FULL_63_12
ACGCCGGGAAATGTTGCGAAGCGGGTAAATGTCCCCACGCAATATGGCTGGCTGTTGGCCGCCGGGCGGGCGGTTCCCGCAGACTCGCTGCTCCGTCTCGCCGGCACCTTGTCGATAGATCCGGACACAGGACACCCGGCCTCGCCGCAGACGCCGCCGTGGCGCGGTCCGATTTTGTGGCCGTTCTTTGCCACTGGCCTGCGCGGTCGGCTGCTGATCGATCGGCTCACCGTCCGTGATGCGGCGCAGATTTCCGGCACATCGGCGGCAACGGTCTGCCGTGCGTCCAACGGCATGGTCGTCAACGTCTCAAGCTTCCTACGCCTGTCGCGATTTCTCCGGCATCACCCGAACGAGTGGGCGGTCTGCGCTGACTCGCCCCCGGCGCCGAAAGTGTTTCACGAGTTTTCGCCCCTGAAACAAAGGATTCCTGCGTGATTGCGAGCCACGACTTCGGCCCGTGCTCTGCTTGTGGAGCCGAACGCGAGCGTCTTGTCGAGCACTACTGCCGCGCCTGCCATGCCGCCTACATGCGGGAGTGGCGCAAGGTGAACACGCTCACGCCGGAACAGAGGCGCAAGGACAACGCCCGAAGCACGGCGCAATGGGGCAAGCGTATTGGACTCCTGAAGCCGGAGCCGTGTGCCAGTTGCTCCGCGCCGAAAGCCGAGATGCACCATCCAGACTACGACCTGCCGCTGGATGTCGTGTGGCTTTGTCGTTCTTGCCATTTGGAGTTGCATCGCAGAGAGCGCGGGCCTCTTCCGGACACGCACAAAGCGAAGTTGCGGGAGCTCGCGCGGAAGTATGCGGAGGCAATGGCATGACGACGCCGAATTGGTCGGCCATCGCCGCGACGCTGACGACGGTCGCTCCCGTGGCGGTCGAGTCGGAGCCGAACGGCGGGCGGAAGCTCTGCATCGTTTCGGTCGGCTCCGGCCGTCTCCTCGCCAAGGTGCCGGGAGATACGGCGATGGACCGCGCCATCGCCGAAGCGCTGGCGGCGTCGGTCAATGTGACCGCCCGCGCCTCATCGCAGGAGGCGGCATGACCACATTGACCATCCTCGCCATCGGCCTCCTCGTGCTCTGCCTGTTGATCCTTCTCGGCCTTGCCGGGCTCGCCTTCTGGCCGACGCGCGATCTGAGCGGAGATGAGTCCCCATGAGCGTCTCCCGCATCTTCCATGACCGCCGCCAGGAGACCGTCGCCGAGCGCGTCCGCGCGATCGTGCTTGCGATGACCGACGGCGATCTCGTCGGCGACGGCGCCTACCTCTCCTCCGATCTTGGCCTCGATTCACTCGAAATCTACGACCTCAAAATGCGGATCGAGATCGACTTCGGCCACGCTTTCGAGGACGAGGAGTTCGTCAAGGCCTCGACCGTCTCCGCCCTGATTGCTCTCGTCAAAGACAAGCTTGGGGGTGTCTGACCATGACGCACCGCAATCGCTTCAGCGACGAGGAAGACGGTATCATCCGCCGTCTTTGGAGTTCGACCGAGGTCGCCGACATCGCCCGCCATCTCGGCAGACAGACCGTCTCCATCTACCAGCGAGCGAAATTGCTCGGCCTTCCGTCGCGCGGGCTCGGGCCGTCCGAATCCCGGCCATGCCTCACCTCGACACAACAGCAATTCAAGATCACCGGTGCCCGGCGCATGGCCAGCCTCAAGCATCGCCGATCGCTCGGCTTCTCCGATCCGATCATCCTCACGCCATCCGCGTCGCTGTTCGGATTCCCGCTCCGCGCCATCGAGCCTGAGACGCGGGCGCTGATCGATCGCGCGATCGAGACGAGGGCAGGGGCATGATCCGTCGACGCCGAACCACGCCGCGACAGCGCGCCCACCTCGAGCAAGTGCTTTGGGGAACAGCGGCCTCGGTCTGGCTTGTCGCCGGCATGGCGGTAGCCGGGCGCTGGGGCATCGGCTCCGACTTCTTCGTCTGCGCGATTTTCAGCGGGGCGACCGGCGTTCTTTCCATGCTTGCCGCTCGTCGAGCGGACTCGATCATGCCACGCGCGGCCGCGGCTGAGATCGCAGAACACGGAATCGAACGTATTGCGGAGGCGGCGTAATGGTCCCCGGCGACGACATGACGATCGAGCGGTGGCGGACCGAGGCGACGGCGATCGGCGAGGGATGGGCGGCGGCGTGCTTCAAGACATCGGCGATCGAGCCCGGGCCGGACGACGACAAGGGCGTGTTCGGCTGGGTCAAGGGATCGTTCGGCATTTTCGAGGGCAACGGGGAAACCCAGTTTGGATGGCTTGAACTCTCGTCGATAACGCACCTGAAAAGCGGCAAGCGCATAGCCACTTTCGCGCTGCCGGAGTCCGCCGCCGCTGCGGCCGAGCTCGCCGAGCGCGTCGGCGACTGGTCGGAGATCGGCAGCGACGGCCTGACCACCGATGCCTGGAAGCAGCGGGCGAAGGCCATGTATGCCCTCTGGCAAACGGCCGGCTTCGCCTGCGGTCCGATCATCCATAGCGGCAAAGGCGTCTGGTGCCAGCTTGAGCCGGTCGACAAGAGGGGGCTGTCGTGACGGTCGGCGATAACACCGGAACGAGTATAGCCCGCGACCAGCTCCGCGCCATCGTCGAGCGGATCGAGAAGCTCGAGGAGGAAAAGCAGGCGATCGCCGGCGATATCAAGGAAGTCTATGCCGAGGCCAAGGCCAACGGGTTCGACGTAAAGACCCTCCGCCAGGTCATCAGGATCCGCAAGAAGGATACCGCTGAACGACAGGAAGAGGAGGCGCTGCTCGACCTGTATTTGTACGCGCTGAATATGATTCCGGCGGGTGACGAATGACCGAACGCGGCATGACCAAGGGCGAGCGCATGGAGCTTTCATCGCTGATCCGCAAGCGCGAGCGCGTGATGAAGATGCAAGCCGATGAGCGCGCCGCTGCCATGCTCGCGGACTTCGATGCGCAGTCGGCGACGATTTACGCGTTCGACGATGACGCGGTCTGGAAGGAAGCGACGAAGGTCGCCGCCGAGGCGGTGAAGGCCGCGCAAGAGCAGATCGAGGAGCGCTGTAAGGCGCTCGGCATTCCCCGGGAATTCGCACCCGGACTGCACTTCGGCTTGCACGGCCGCGGACAGAACGAGGTGCAAACCCGGCGTGTCGAACTCAGGCGCGCCGCGAAGTCGCGCATTGAGGCGATCATGATCGAGGCCAAGGCGAAGATTGAGCGGCTGAGCCTCGACGCGCAAACCGAGGTCATCGCGAGCGGCTTGGAATCCGCTGCCGCGAAGACATTCCTCGAAGCCATGCCGACCCTTGAATTGCTGATGCCGACGATCAACGCCGTCGAGGTGAAGCAACTCGTAGACCAGCGCCACGATGCCCGGCGGTCGCGATATGACACGGACACCTATCAATGACGGCGGGCGCCCCCTACCAGGTCATGCCGCCGCTTTCGGTGGAAGGGCGCGAAGCCCCGAAGGCAGATATCGCTCGTCGGTTCAAGACAGAGGTCGACGGTATGGGGGCAGCCGCACGCGAGCGGAGGAAGCGCGGCGACGGCATGGGGCCGTCTTTGGATCGCATCCTCAACGCCGCTGAAGAATTCGTTGCCCTGGCTGTCCGGGATGGCGTTTACCGGCGCGGCACCCCGGCCTTCGACTTCGGTGATGATCAAACGGTGTGGATCGACGAATTTCCGTGCGGCGAGTGGGTTAGCCGATCAGAGTTGTTGCGAGACGAAGTTGGCGACGACTTTGTCGCGCTGCGGGTTTTCGATCCGAATCTTCGCGAGAGCATCCATTGGTTCTTGCGGACCGAGGACCGTCGCCGCTGGGAGAAACAACTCGCAAATCGTAGGCACTCGCGCTCTCCGGAGCGGGACCGCGTCGAGAATCCGGTAGCCGAGCACTTGCGATCTAAGGGGCGCAAAGTCAGGCAACAGGTCTCGTGCGCCGGCGGTCGGATCGACATCTACGACATCACGGCAAAGCTGGTGATTGAATGCAAGGCGTCTGGCTCGGCTGAGGACATAGCTGCCGCGGTCACACAGTTGCGCCGGTATGCGGGCTCTTACCCAGATTGTTCCCTTGTCGTCGCGGTGCCGTTCATCGATCCCGACGCTCTCTGGCTGGCGACGGCCATCCGGGTCATCGGGATTCATTTGATCGAGATAGAGAAGGGCATCGATCTGTGACGGCTCTTCTCAAATATGACGCCGCGCGCCAGGCGCTCGCCGAAGCTCGGACCATCGACGAGGTCCGGGACTGGGAAGACAAGGCGGCCGCCGTGCGCGAGTACGCCCGCCGCGCCCGAAACCGCGAGATGGAAATCGACGCAGCGGAGATTCGCATCCGGGCGCAGCGCCGCCGCGGCGAGTTGCTGGCGGAGATGCGGGCGTCGGGAATTCTCGTCACCGGCCCGAAAAAGCTATTGGTCGACGGTCAACGACCAATAGGCCGAGTGACGCTCGAAGAATTGGACACCACCAAGGACGAGTCTTCGACCGCACAGAAACTGGCGAAGATCGAGCCGGACGCATTCGAGCGGTTGGCCGCCCGCGTCCGAAGCCACCTTGAAGAGCATCCCGAGAAGCATGCCTTCGATGTGCTGAGGCCTCCGCCAGACGGCCCGAGCGCGACCATGCACAATCGGAAGGAGCCGGCAGGGTCGCTCGACTATTCGCCGACGCCTCCGTGGGGCACGCGCGTTCTCGCCGAGGTCGTTCTGCCGGCGCTGAATGTGCGCTTGGCTGGACTCAAGATACTTGAGCCCGCCTGCGGTGAGGGGCACATGGCCGAGGTGCTGCGCGAATACGCGGCGTCGGTCACGGCCTCGGACATTTTCGACTATGGCTATGGCGACGTCGCCGACTTCCTCGCCGAGGACGCTGCGCCTGCCGCCGATCTCATCATCAGCAACCCGCCCTTCAACAAGGCCGCCGAATTCGCTCTGAAGGCCATCCGGTTAGCGCGGGTCGGCGTCGCAATGTTCGTCCGCTGGCAGTGGATCGAGGGCGTCAATCGCTTCAACGATCTGTTCGCGCCGTTCCCGCCGACTATGGTCGCCGTGTTCGCCGAACGAATCCCGCTGCACATGGGGCGTTGGGAGCCAGAGGGCGACACGCTGACCGCCTATTGCTGGGTGATCTGGCTCGAGGATCACGCCGGGCCGACGCAGCTTTTCTGGATTCCGCCAGGCCAACGCAAGGCGCTGACGCGGCCGGACGACGCGAGGCGCTTTACGGCGAACCCGGTCGCGAAGCGGGTTCCCCAGGATCCCGACACCGGCGAGCTCATCGAAGGAGACGGCCATGTAACCGACGAGGCATCAGGAGCCGCATCAGAACCGCATGGCAAAGAGAAAGTAGTCGTCGGAGCTTCCGCCGCGGCCCCCGCCTCCATCAAGCCTGCCGGCGAGATCCTCCTCCCGCCGATCTTACATCACGGGGATGTCCCAGCTTCGATCGAGTTCAACGTCACCGGCGAGCCGCCGATCGACGAAGTTCGTGCCGGCGCGAAACGCATCGCCGCCGAGTATGCGAAGCAAACGAAATTCCAAGTCTTCATCGTCAACGGTCGGACGTATCCGATCGACGAGAATCCGGGCCCGGCGGCGATGAGCGTCCCTCTTTCCGAGAGGGATGCTGCCCAACCGGAAGGCGGCATGACGGCGGGCTCGGGCCCTGTTTCAAGCGAAGGAGGATCCCATGAAGTAACAGCCGAGTCGATTGAACCACTTGACAGCGGCGCCGACGCCTCAGGCGCGGGCCGCCATGACCTGGAAGACAACGGCGGCTCCGGTCCGGTCACCGCTCGCCCGAAAAGTGTCGGGCCGGAGTCCGCTGATCTCGAAATCCCCGAGCATCTCCTCCGCGTCGAGCTTTCGAAGCGCGATCACAACATCCTCAACGGCATCCGCCTCGAGGACTGCGATCGAGACGAGCAGGAGTTCATCGGCAGGCTTCGCAAGGACCCTGCAGGCGCAACTGCAGATGCCGTCAACCGCCTTCGCGATCTCGCCAAGGCGCAAGGCCTTACGACGGAGCAGGCGTTATGACCGTCGCTCAGCATGTTCGGGACCGTGTGGTCGCGCTTGCTCTCGACGGCATGCCGGCGGCATCGATCTATGAAGAGATCAACCGGTCCGTGCCATACGAAACCATCAAGTGCTGGATCATCACCGCCAGGAAGGCTGGCGTCGCCATCCCGAGGCAGATCACGCGCAGACACACCGTTATCGCCAAGCGCGAAGATTGCAAGAAACCCGCACCCACCCCCGTCATCCTTTCCGCTGACGAGAAATCCCGTCTTGCCGACTACGCCCGTCAGGATATTGGCCTGACGAAGATCGCCGCACTGATGCGGAGACCCTACGCCGTGATTGCCGATGAGATCGACCGCCAGGGCCTGAGCCGGGGGAGGGCGGCATGACATCGCGCGATCTCATCAACATCGCCGGCATCTACGAAGGCTCGGACGGCGAAGCCACGAAGGCGCTCTACGCCGAACTGCAGGCTCTCGGTCCGATCGGCATCGTCGCCGTGAATCTCTTCCGCGCCCAGAAGTGTTCTGCCCGCGCCAAGGTCTATCGCGGCCGCGGATACAGGGACGCCGCCTACGATCGCAAGCAGTGGAGCATGGACAACCTCGTCGACGTGCTCCTCGAGCATTCCTCGCTCGGCTTGACCTGGGGTTGGAAGGAAGACCCGCGCGCCGAGTATCACAAATGGGTTCTCTACGTCGAGCTGCCGGTCGGACAAGTATCGTTCCACACGCTCACCCGCGGCAAGGGCCCTGACTATCCCGGAGATTGGGATGGTCGGAAGGACGTCTCGCCGGGCCGTATCTGCCAGTTCGTCGCCAAGGTTTTCCGCGAGGCGGAGGTGGTGGCGTGACTCGGAAAATCCTCGTCGCCGATCTGCTCTGCGGCGCTGGCGGCTCGTCGACCGGATGCGCCCGCGCGCTTGCCGAGCTTGGCCTCGAGATGGAACTGGTCTGCCTCAATCATTGGCCTGTCGCGATCGATACCCACAAGCGCAACCATCCCGAAGCCCGCCACTACTGCCAGGACATCGCGACCGTCCGTCCGCACCTGATCGTGCCGGAAGGATATCTCGACCTCCTAATGGCGTCGCCGACCTGCACGCATCACAGCGTGGCGCGCGGCGGCAAGCCGACATCAGACCAGCAGCGCTCCGACCCCTGGCACATCATCACCTGGCTGACCGAGCTACGCGTCAAGCGCGGCATCATCGAGAACGTCTGGGAGTTTTGCGGCTGGGGCCCGGTCGACCCGCGCACCGGCAAGCCGATCCCATCTCGCAAGGGCGAATATTTCCGGGCATGGATCGAGACGATCCGCCGGCTCGGCTACGATCCAGAGTGGCGGAAGCTCAACGCTGCCGACTACGGCGACGCGACGACGCGCCAACGCTTCATCTTAATGATGCGGAACGATAGGCGTTCGATCTCCTGGCCCATCGCGACGCATCGCAAGCGGGAGGATGGGAAGCTCGAGCTCTTCCCCGGCCTGAAGCCATGGCGGCCGGCGCGCGAGATCATCGACTGGTCGCTCAAGGGGAAGTCGATCTTCGGAAGAAAGAAGCCGCTCGCGCCGAAGACGCTGGCGCGAATCTATGCCGGCGCCGTGAAGTTCAAATGGCCGGAGCCGTTTCTCGTCATCCTGCGCAACCACATGGCCGGACAGAGCGTCGATGGGCCACTGCCGACGATCGCCGCGAATGGGACGCATATCGGGTTGGCGCAGCCGATCATGGTCGCGAATCGGACGAACAACATCGCCAAGGATCCGGCGTCGTCGCCGGTCCCCTGCATGACGACGGCGCCTGGCGGTGGCGTCGCGGTCGTCGAACCGGTGATCGTCAACGGCCGCAAGGGCAACAAGGCGAAGGGCGTCTCCACCGACCCGGTGCCGACGCTCGACACGAAGGGCGGCGTCTGGCTCGCCGAGCCGCTGATCCTTCCGACGGGTCAAGGCCCGTCCCGCAGCACGAAAGAGCCGTTGCCAACGATCACGACGGGAGGCGCCGCCGCCGACCATCATGTCGGGTGCGCGCGGCCGATGCTGGTCGAGCCGTTCATTCTCAACCGGCACGGCGAAGGCTATGGCGAGACGCGGGCGCATTCCGTCGAGCATCCGGCGCCGACGGCGAACTGCCGAGGTGCCGGCTATCTCGTCGAGCCCTTTGTCCTGTCGCGCCATGGCGAGGGCGCACCGCGCTCAGTCGACGAGCCGACGCCGACGCAGGTGGCGAAGCAGTCGCACGTCCTGATCTCGCCCTACTACGGCTCCGGCTCGGGCGAGACCTGCAGCAGCGCAGAAGAGCCGTTGCCCACAGCCGCCGCCAAGGCGCGGTTCGGCATAGTGGTGCCGGTGACGAACGGTAATGGTGGGCCTGGGCCTCGCAGCGTCGAAGAGCCCGTGCCGACCATGACGACCGCCAAGGGCGGCGAGTTCGCCATCGTCATGCCGGTCATGCATCACGATAAAAGCGACCGAGTCCGCGACGCGAGTCAGGACCCGTTGCCGACTGTCACCGGCGCGAACCGCGGCGACTTGGCCTTCATCGCCGCACAGTTCGGCGAGCGCCCCACGCAGGCGCCCCGCGTCCATTCCGTCGAGGAGCCTACGCCGACCATCGCGGCGACCGGTCATGTCAACCTGATCGAGGGAACGGAGGAATACGACATCCTCTTCCGGATGCTGGAGCCGCACGAACTCGCAGCAGCGATGGGCTTCAACAGTGAGGACGTGCCTTACGAATTTGCCGGCACGAAGACCGAGAAGGTCAAACAGATAGGCAATGCCGTCTCGGTCGCCAAGATGCGCGCCTGCGTCGGCGCCATCATGGCCGACGCCGCGCCGCGGCGTAACAAGCCCGTCGAGCAGATCGATCAAGACGAGGCCGCGGCATGACGCTTGGGAGCCATCAGCGCACGATCGGCAAGAGTCAGGTGGCGATCACACCCCGGTCAATCCTCGACCCGCTCGGGCGCTTCGACCTTGATCCCTGCGGCAACGATCCCCGCCCATGGGACTGCGCCGACGTCACCTATACCGAGGCCGATGATGGACTGTCGCTGCCATGGTTCGGGCGAGTGTTTTGCAACGCCCCATTCCATCGCTATCAGATCGGCTTCTTCATCCGCCGGCTGGTCGCGCATGGCCGCGGCACGGCGCTCGTCCATGTCCGGACCGAGACGGAATGGTTTGCACCGATCTGGGAGAGGGCGTCGGCGCTCCTCTTTCTCGCCGGCCGGGTGACCTTCAACACGCCTGACGGCGACCTGATGCGGATCACCGACCCGCGCTCGAAGCATTACGGCAAGCCGGCGAACTCGGGCGCGCCGGTCGTGCTCTGCGCCTTCGGCTTCGAGGACGCCGACATTCTCGCGGCCTGCGGGATTGACGGCGCCTTCGTGCCGCTCCGCCTGCCGCGCGGCATCCTCGTCGCGGCGATTGAGCCGAGCTGGCGCGATCTCATCGCTGACGTCCTCCGCGCCGCCGGCGGACCGGTCGCGCTCTCCGATCTCTACCGAGCCGTTGCCGGCCATCCGAAGGTGAAGGGCAAGAGGCATTGGCGCGAGAAGCTTCGCCAGACATTGAAGCGCGGCGAATTCCCGCGCGTTGCGCCGGGCATCTATGCGGGGGCGTCGGCATGAGCGTCTTCGAAACCACGACTCCGATCTCCCACCGCTCGCTCATGAACAAGCGGAAGGACGATCTCGCCCGAGAAGTCATGTGGCGACACAACGAGATCACCAAGCTGAATCGGGCAATCCTGAAGTTCGGGGCTCACACGAGCGATTGTCATTCTCCGCTCGGACAGGCTTGTGACTGCGGACTCGAGGAAGCGCGAGCGGCCGCTAACGATTGGCTGGCGTCATGACGGTCCAGATAATCACCGGCGATTGTCGTGAAGTGCTCCTTGGGGTGGCGGACGCCTCGGTCGATCTCGTCGTTGCCGATCCGCCATATGGCCAGACGAGCCTCGCATGGGATCGGTGGCCGGAAGGATGGCCGCTGCAGGTGCACCGCGTCCTGAAGCCGACCGGCTCTATGTGGGTCTTCGGCAATCTACGGATGTTCATGGATCGCGTGGCCGAATTTGACGGCTGGTCGATTGCTCAGGACGTGATTTGGGAGAAGCACAACGGCAGCAACGCTTTTGCCGATCGCTTTCGCCGCGTGCATGAGCAGGCTGTCCAATTCTACCGCTCAGACGCGCCGTGGCAGGGCGTGTTCAAGGCTCCGCTGTTCACTCAGGACGCCACCGCGCGCACGGTGCGCCGGAAGCAGCGCCCGCCTCAGTGGGGCGCGATTGACAGCTCGTCATACCGTTCCGAGGATGGCGGCCCGCGGCTCATGCGCTCGGTCATGTTCTGTCGGTCTGAACATGGGCGCGCCGAACATCCAACGCAAAAACCGACCGCAATCATCCTTCCACTGATCGAATATTCATGCCCGGCAGGAGGTCTTGTTCTCGACCCGATGGCAGGCTCTGGAACCACAGGCGTTGCGGCAAAACTTCTCGGACGATCGGCAATTCTGATAGAGGCTGACCCAGACTACTCGACCGTCGCCGAACATCGGATCAAGGCGGATGTCCCGCTTTTCGCCGGTGTCGAAGGGACGCGAGAACCGTCAGCTGTGCCCCTTCCCGACTCCACCCCTGTAGCGGGAGGGGCGGGATGAGCAAGCGCCGCTGGATGCCGTTCTACGTAGCGGATTATCTCGCCGACACCGGGCACCTGAGCACGGTCGAGCACGGCGCATACATGCTTCTGATCATGCACTACTGGCAGAACGGCGGGTTGCCAATCGAGGACCAGAAGCTCGCCCGCATCTGCCGCATGACCGCCGCCGAGTGGCGCGACGTCAGGCCGACGCTAGTCGAATTGTTCGGCGTCGACTGGTCGCACAAACGTATCGACGATGAACTAACACATGCGGAACATGTGATGAACAAACGTAGCGAGGCCGGCAGGGCGTCCGCCGCCGCGCGACGCAGCACACGATCCGCATCTGATGAACAAGTGTTGAACACGTCTTCATCACAAGGGTCAACAGAACGCTATGTGTCTGTAGATGTAGAGAAGAAGGATTCTGAATCTGAAACAGACACAAAGCCGCGCGCGAACGAATCCGCGGCTCGTCTCGAATTCACGATGAACTTCTGGCCACCGTACCCGCACAAGGTCGGCCGCCCCAAGGCGCTCGCGGCATTCATCGCCGCCCGACGACGCGCAGCCCTCGACACGATCATCGCCGGCCTAGACCGCTACATCCGCGAGAAGCCGCCGGATCGCCCGTGGCTCAACCCTGCGACCTTCCTCAACCAGGATCGATTTAGCGATGAACCAGCTCCAGTTTCACCCGCAAAAGCCAACGGAAATCACGCGCCGGGAAGTCCGGTCCGATCCTCGGTCGAGATTAACGCTACCGCCATGGGCCGCGCCCTTGCTCGCCGCCATGGGCTCACGGAACGGGACGCCGATTCTGATGGGCGACAGGGCGCTGACGATGGAACAATTGACGTGGATTACCACGAGGTTGGGCGAACTCGCGGCAGCGCTGAGCACTGACGGCGGTGAGGATGCAGCGCGGGCGACGAGCATCGTTCGCCTGCAGTCGGCGCTCGGCAATCCGGTGATCCCGGAAAGCTTCGCTGAAATCCGCTCTGGCGTGTATCTCGACGCGCTCGCCGACATACCGGCGTGGGCCGTCGAGGCGGCTGCGATGCGGTGGATCAGGGGCGCGGCGCTCTTCGAAGGCGACAATCCGCTGTTCGTGCCGAAGCCGGTGCAGTTGATCCGGCTGGCGCGGGCGATCATGGAGCCGCTCGAAAACCAAGCCAGCAGGCTCACCTTCCTCGCTGCTACGGCAGAAAAGGACGCCGCTGCGGCATGATCGAGTTCCTCCCACCTCAGCCACAAGACGACGCTCCGGACGCCGATTTCGAGGCGCTGGTTGCCGCGTATCCGCGCGGTGCCGTCGGCAGCGTCGTCAAGGCGCGGCGGGTGTGGGATGGCATACCGAAGGCTGAGCGCGGGGCCGCAAAGAGTGCTCTGGCGCGTGTCGTCGGCGCCTGGCGCGCGGAGCGCCGCGGTGCGCTTGCTCTGGCGACCTATCTCGAAAACAAGGACTGGCGACGGTTTCCTCGCCCTTCGAATGCCGCGGTGTCCGAAGATACCGAGCGCGTCATGATCCGCGCCTATTCCCGCGCGGCCTGGGCGCTGTTCGCGCGCCAGTACCGCGACGGCAAGCCGGTGGCCAACACACTCTCCTGGATCAGGAGCGGTGCGGAAATCCAAGCTTCGGCCGCAGTGTCGGAAAGCGAGGAAGCCGCCCTCGTTGCCGTCGAAGTCGGCTCCCCCGAACACATCGCCTGGCGCGAGCACTGCAAGCGCCTCGGCTTCGATCTTCCGATGCCCGACCGGACGGAATGGATATTCCTCCCGGCAAAGCACCCGCCTTCGCTTTCGATGAACTGGAAAGGCTACGCGCTGATCGAACCGGTCTCGGTCGAGATACGCGGCGCCGCGTGGTTCTGGCGGGTCTATCAGCCGAACGCGCCGATCGCCGAGCTCCTCGCCGACCGAGGCGTCGGCACGGTGCGCCTCACCATGGGACCGGTGCCGCTGCCTCGCGAGATCTCCGAGATGATCGAGATCAAGGTCGAGGATGCTGAATTCGCGGACTGGGACCTCTGGTTCACGCGGAAGGGCATCAAGACGCTCTTCAGCCTCGGCGGACCGATCTGGGCGCCGTCGAAGAAGCCGCCCTCTCTGCATGAACCCATCGATCCAGTGCCGGACT
>Ga0155549_1117_pt4 | contig 12732 bp, 14 predicted proteins | sample RifCSPhighO2_12_FD_107206 | JGI IMG/M metagenome (GOLD analysis project Ga0155549, IMG submission 107206) | Alphaproteobacteria bacterium RIFCSPHIGHO2_12_FULL_63_12
CGCCAGGCGGCGCCGACATGAAAGGCGGCATCCTCGTCATGCTCTATGCGCTGATGGCGGTTGAGCGGTCTCGCTTCGCCGATCGCATCGGCTATGAAATCATCTTGAACGCGGATGAGGAAATCGGCTCGCCGGGATCGGCGGCGATCCTCGCTGACGCGGCGACGCGCGCGCATTTCGCCTGCGTTTACGAGCCGGCGATGGCGGACGGAACGCTCGCCGGCGCCAGAAAAGGCAGCGGCAATTTCTCGGCGGTGTTTTCAGGGCGCGCGGCGCATGCCGGTCGCGATCATGCGTCGGGCCGCAATGCGGTCGTCGCGGCGGCCCAGTTCATGACCGCGCTCGACGCGCTTACCGGAAAGCGCGCGGGGCTCACCGTCAACGTCGCCAGAATGGACGGCGGCGGCCCCAACAATGTCGTTCCCGACAACGCCGTCGTCCGCTTCAACGCGCGTGTTGAAAAGGCCGACGACGCCGACTGGTTCATGGGCGAAGTCAGAAAACTGATCGCGGCGGCCGCCGCGCGCGACGGGTTCGGCGCGCATCTTCACGGATCGTTCGGCCGCCCGCCCAAACCGATGACGCCGCAGCTTGAAGCTTTCTTCCGGGCGCTGAAGGATTGCGGCGTCGAGCTTGGCCTCGATATCGGCTGGAAGGCGACCGGCGGCGTCTGCGACGGCAACAACATCGCGGCCGCGGGCATTCCGGTCATCGACACGCTCGGCGTGCGCGGCGGCGATATTCATTCGTCGAACGAGTTCGTGAAACTCGACAGTCTTGAAGAGCGCGCCCGGCTTTCCGCGCTGCTGCTTTTGCGTGTCGCCGCGGGCGACATCCCAAATCCCGGAGCCAAACTTTCATGAGCGTTCCTTTCATTCGTCCGGTCCGGCCGGAAGATTACAGTCAGCTGCGCGCCTTCGCGCGAATCACCGGCGGCGGCATGACCAATCTGCCGAACGACGACGACGCGCTGAAGGAAAGGATCGACCGCGGGGTTGCGAGTTTTGCGAGCGGCGCGACCGCGCCGGGCGGCGAAGTTTACATGATGGTCCTCGAAAGCGGCGGGCGGATCATGGGAACATGCGGCGTCTTTTCGTCGATCGGCCTCAAGGAAGGCTTCATCAATTACAAGCTGATCGACGAGGTTCACCATTCAGAGGAATTCAAGCTGACGACGCGGCGCACGGTGTTGATGCCGAGCCATGATTTCACCGCCTGCGCCGAGGTTGGGATGCTGTTCGTCTCGCCCGAAGCGCGCGGGCTCGGCGCCGGGAAACTGTTGGCGCGGGCGCGCTATCTTTTCATCGCGCAAAAGCCGGAGATCATCGCCGATCACATTTGCGCCGAATTGCGCGGCTGGCGCGGGCCGAACGGCGAACAGCCTTTCTGGGACAGCGTCGGCAAGCATTTTTTTGAAATGGGCTTTGAGGAAGCCGACCTTCACAACGCCGCCAATGGCAACCAGTTCATTCAGGATCTGATGCCGCGCCACCCGGTTTACACCGTGTTCCTCTCGGACGCGGCGCGCGCCTGCATCGGCCGCCCGCATGACAGCGCGCGCCCGGCTTATGACATGCTTCTCGAAGAAGGCTTCGAGTGGGACAATTACATCGACATTTTCGACGGCGGTCCGCTGGTCGACGCCAAGACAAGCCAGATCAGGACCATTCGCGAGAGCCGGGTGAAGCGCCTCTTCGCGACCGGCGACGTCGCTGAGGGCGAGACGATGCTGATGGCGGCGGGCGCGGTGTCGTCGTTCCGCTGCGTCCGCGAAAAAGCGCAGGTCGACGGCGACTCGCTGATCGTCTCGAAGGAGACGGCGAGGGCGCTCAATGTGAAAACCGGCGACAATGTCCGCTGCGTGGCGTGGTAGGGATATGAACAAACTCTTCATCAATGGCGAATGGCGCGACGGGCGCGGCGCGGAAATCATTTCGGTCGATCCCTCGACAGGCGAAAAAATCTTCGCGGCCGCCTCGGCGACGCGCGACGACGTCGCTAGCGCGATCAGCGCGGCGCGACAGGCGTTTGAAGGCTGGGCGCTGACGCCGCTTGAAAAGCGCATCGCAATCATGGAGCGCTTCCGCGATTTCGTGCAGCGCGACGCGGACGAGCTGGCGCGCCTCATTTCGAAGGAAACCGGCAAGCCTTACTGGGAGACCAAAACCGAGGCCGCCGCTGTCGCCGGCAAGGTCGATATTTCCGTTCACGCCTATCGCGAGCGCACGGGCGAGAAATCGACCAATATGGGCGCCAGTCACAGCGTCCTGCGCCACAAGCCGCATGGCGTGATGGCGGTGCTGGGGCCATTCAATTTCCCGGCGCACCTGCCGAACGGCCACATCGTCCCGGCGCTGATCGCCGGCAATACGGTCGTCTTCAAGCCGTCGGAACTGGCGCCGGGACCCGGCGGCTTTCTCGTCGAAACGCTGGAGGAAGCCGGCGTTCCCAAAGGCGTCGTCAATCTCGTGCATGGCGGGCGCGAGACCGGCGAGGCGCTGCTCGACGCCGGCGGGATCGACGGCGTTCTCTTTACCGGCGGCTACAGGACCGGACTTGCGATCCACCGGAAATTCGCCGACCGGCTCGATGTCATCACCGCGCTCGAACTCGGCGGCAACAACCCGCTGATCTGGTGGGATACGGACGATATCGACGCCGCGGCGTGGACGGTCATTCAGTCGGCGTTCCTGACCTCGGGCCAGCGCTGCACCTGCGCGCGCCGCCTCATCGTGCCGGAAGGCGCGGCGGGCGACAGGTTTATCGACGCGCTGGCGAAATTCCGCGACCGGCTCGTCGTCGACCAGCCCTTTGCCGACCCGCAGCCCTTCATGGGGCCGGTGATCTCGGCGCGCGCCGCCGAACAGCTCGAACGCGCTTTCGATTTCCGCGCGGAGCAGGGCGGGGAAGTCATTCGCGCGCTCTCCATTCAAGATGAAGGCTCCGCCTTCGTGTCGCCCGGCATCATCGATTTGACGCGCGCCAGCGCCATTCCGGACGAGGAGCATTTCGGCCCGATGCTCGGCGTTTATCGCGTGAAGGATTTCGACGCGGCGATCGCCAGAGCCAACCAGACCGCGTTCGGTCTCTCGGCCGGGCTGCTCTCGGATGACGCGAAGAAATGGGAAAAATTCCTCGCGCTCAGTAGAGCCGGCATCGTCAACTGGAACCGCCAGACGACGGGCGCCGCGTCATCAGCGCCGTTCGGCGGCGTCGGCCATTCCGGCAATCACCGCCCTGCCGCCTATTACGCGGCGGACTATTGCGCCTATCCGGTGGCGTCGATGGAAGGGGAGAAGCTCCTCGCGATGCAGACGGGGCAGGCGGGGGTCAAAGCTTGATGTTTAGGAAAGCCGCACTGCTGCTGAGTGCCATTGCGACGATCGCATGCGCGACTTCGTCGAAGTCAGACTTATTCAATAATCGCGACTGCAATTTCTATGGAGCCAGCTTTTGCATAGAATCGATCGGCGATGGGATTTACGTCGAAAACGGCCCGGATTTTCTTGTTTATAATTTTGGCGTTGAAGAAAAGAATGTTCTGGCGATCTATGAGGGCGACTATCCGCAAGTTTTTGGCCCAGAGGAATTCTTACCAAAGCGTATTGGCGGTGTTGCCGTGAAATATCGGGAGTTCGATGACGGAGAAACCGTACACCGGTATTTCTACAACGAGGGGTTAGGGCGCCCGAAAGCGCTGCATATGATGAGTCCGAAGGAAATGAATGATCGACAGCGCCAATTTGTGGATAACGCGTTAGCATCACTTCACTATTGTCGACCGTCCGGCGCTTCCATGATTTGCAACTAAACGAAATGACCTACCACGAAATCAACTTCGACGGCCTGATCGGTCCGACGCATAATTATGCCGGGCTTTCTTTCGGCAATCTCGCCTCGGCGAAGAATAAAGGCGCGGCGTCGAACCCTCGCGCGGCGGTGTTACAGGGGCTTGCGAAAATGCGCGCGGTAAAGGCGCTGGGGCTCGAACAGGGCTTCCTGCCGCCGCAGGATCGCCCGCATCTGAAGACCTTGCGCGCGCTGGGGTTTTCCGGGACCGACCGGCAGCTCCTCGAACAGGCGGCGAAGTCCGCGCCTGAAATTCTCGCCAACTGTTACGCGGCTTCCTCAATGTGGACGGCGAACGCCGGAACCGTCGCGCCCTCGCCCGATACGCAGGACGGCAAGGTTCACTTCACCCCGGCCAATCTCGCGACGAATTTCCATCGCGCCATCGAAGGCGACACGACCGCGCGCGTTTTGAAACACATTTTCGCCAGCGAAAAATATTTCGCGCATCATCCCCTGCTGCCGGGCGGCGTTCATTTTGGCGATGAAGGCGCGGCGAACCATGGCCGCCTCGCGCAAAGTCATGGCGAGAAAGGCGTCCATCTTTTCGTCTACGGGATTGACGGCGACAAATTCCCGGCGCGGCAGAAGAAACGCGCCAGCGAAGCGGTCGCGCGCGGGCATTTGCTTGATCCGCAAAAGACCGTCTTCGTGCAGCAGTCAAAGGCCGCGCTCGACGCCGGCGCCTTTCACAATGACGTCGTCGGCGTCGCCAACGGGACGGCGCTGTTCCTGCACGAGCAAAGCTTTGAAGACCGCGACGCCGCGCTGGCGGCGATCAGGAAAGCCGCGCCCTTCGTCGAGATCATCGAGGCGCCGGCGGCGGCCGTCAGCCTTGAGGACGCGATCACGTCCTATCTGTTCAATTCGCAGCTTTTGTCGCTGCCGGGCGGGGAGATGGCGCTTGTCCTGCCGAAGGAGGCGGAGGAAAACACCCGCGTCAAAAGTTTTGTCGACGCGACGCTAGCGAAGAACAATCCGGTCAACCGCGCGATCTATATGGATGTGCGCGAATCGATGCGGAACGGCGGCGGCCCGGCGTGTTTGCGCCTTCGCGTCGTCCTCTCAGACGAGGAGCTTGCCGCCGCCAATCCAAATTTCCTCCTCGACGAAGCGAAATTCGACGCTCTCGAAGACTGGGCGAAGAAACATTACCGCGACCGCCTGACGCCCGAGAATCTGAAAGATCCCGAATTCATGGACGAGGCGCTCGCGGCGCTCGACGCGCTGACGCAGCTTCTGAAGATGGGGTCTTTTTACGACTTCCAGCGATAACGCGCCCGAAACGCCCGCGCCGTTATTTCGCGAGGCGCTGCCGGTCTGGCTGAAAATCGGCCTACTGAGTTTTGGCGGACCGGCGGGACAGATCGCGCTCATGCATCGCATCCTCGTCGATGAAAAGCGCTGGATCGACGATACGCGTTTCCTGCAGGGCCTCAATTTTTGCATGCTGCTGCCGGGACCGGAAGCGCAGCAGCTCGCGACCTATATCGGATGGCGGCTGAATGGCATCGCCGGCGCCGCCGCCGCCGGGCTCCTCTTCATTGCGCCGGGCGCGCTGGTGATCTTCGCGCTGTCGGCGCTTTATGTTGCGTTTCGCGATCTTCCGGCGATCGACGGCGTCTTTCTCGGCGTGCGAGCGGCGGTGATCGCGGTCGTCGTCGAAGCGCTGCTGCGCGTCTCGAAGCGCGCGCTGAAATCGCGCGCCGCCGTGGCGGTCGCGGGCGCCGCTTTCGTTGCGATCTTCGCGTTTCAGGCGCCATTCCCGCTCATCATCGCCGCCGCCGCGCTGACCGGGCTCCTCGCCGCGCGCGCCGGGCGGGTTTGGTTCGCGGCGCCCACCGTCGCCGTCGCCGCCGCACCTGACGTGTCGCTGCGCGCCGGGCTCACCGCCGCGGCGGTCTGCGCCGCCTTATGGGCGGCGCCGGTCGCCGCGCTGCTCATCTTCGCCGGGCCTGACCACATCTTCACGACGCAGGCGATTTTTTTTTCGAAAATGGCGGTGGTCACCTTCGGCGGCGCCTATGCGGTGCTCGCTTATGTAGCGCAGCAGGCGGTTGAAACTTTCGGCTGGCTGGCGCCCGGCGAAATGATCGACGGGCTCGGCCTTGCGGAAACGACGCCGGGGCCTTTGGTGCTTGTCCTTCAGTTCGTCGGGTTTGTCGGCGCGGCGAAGGCGGAAACCGGCCTGCCGCCGCTGGTCGCGGGCCTCATCGGCGGCGCCATCGCCCTCTGGATGACCTTCGCGCCGTGCTTCTTGTGGATCTTTCTCGGCGGGCCGTTCATCGACCGGCTGTCGCGCGCGAAAGCGGCGGCGAGCGCGCTGGCGGCGGTCACGGCCGCCGTCGTCGGCGTCATCCTCAATCTGACGGTCTGGTTCGCCGCGCATGCGCTTTTCGCTGAGGTCGGCGAGGCGCGCGCCGGCGCACTGGTCGTTCTCGCACCCGATCCCGCGAGCTTCCACTGGCCCTCGGCGGTCATCGCCGCGGCCGCGCTGGTCGCGGTGTTCCGCTTCCATGTCGGCGTTCTGGTCCTGATCGCCGCGAGCGCCGCCGCCGGAATCGCCATGACGTATTTTCTTTAAGGCGGCAGCTTTGAGGACGCGGACACGTCCTGGTCAAAGCTTCCGTCGACGAGGCGCTCGGCGCGCTGACGCAGCTTCTGAGGATGAGGGCGGTTTACGATGTGCGGAGAGAGTTTCCTCGACTTTGTCGCCGAGCAGATAACGCGCGCCGGCGCCGTTTGCGCGCGCGATGTCCCCTGGGTTGTACAAGGCGCAGACCTTTAGCGACAAACATCCGCAGCCGATGCAATGCCCCAGCGTGTCGCGCAGCCGTGTCATCGCCGCAATCTTTTCGTCAAGCAGCGGTCGCCAGCCTTTCGACAATTTCTCCCAATCGGCCTTGGTCGGCGTTCGCCCGTCAGGGAGGGAGGCGAGGGCCGCGCGGATGTCGTCAAGCGTCAGGCCGACCGCTTGCGCGGCGCGGATAAAGGCGATGCGGCGCAGCTCGCCGCGTGGGTAATGGCGCCGCCCGCCGGTGCTGCGCGCCGATGCGATGAGCCCTTGCGTCTCGTAAAACCGCAACGCGCTTGCGGCGACGCCGGCCCGGCGGGCGAAATCGCCGATCGAAATCATCGGTTCGGTCATTTTTGGGCGCTTTTCGCTTGACCTCAAGTTGACTTTAACTTGCACAAAGCGCTCATGCAAACGCCATCGATCCTTTTAAGAGGCCTGCCGCCCGCTATCGCGGATGCGCCGGACGGGCGCGACGAATGGGCGAGGAGCCCTCTTTCGTCGTTGAGCGACGCCGCACTGATCGAAGCGGTCGCCGCGGCGATCGAACGCCCGAAGCGCGAAGCCGATTCTTCTTTTCTGACGCATGCGCCTTTGGAACTCGCCGCCCGCGCCGCGCTTTTGACCGCCGTCGCGCCGGCCGCGCGAGATCAGGCGCGCCGGCGGATCGCCGCGATCGCCGCCGACTATGGGCGGGCGGGCGAGGAGATCGAGGACCGCCCCGGCGATTATGAGGATACGGGCGCGGCTATTGCGGCGGCGCGCGGCGCTTTGCTTGAGGGCGATGCTGAGGCGCTTGACGGCGCGCTGCTTTATCTCGATCGGCGCGTCAGCCCGCTCGCGATCCGCGCCGCGCTCGCCGACGACATCATGCCGATGCTGGGCGCCGCGGCGCCCGCGCCGATCTTGCTTGCTGAACTGCCTCGGCTGGAGGCGCGGCTTGCCAATGCGACGCGGCTCCTGCGCGCGCCGCTGCGCATGATCGCGCGCCTTTCCAAAGCGCGCCTTTCCTGGTTTGACAGCGCGGCGAATGACTCCGCGCCGGACGAGGGCGGCGCCTTGTTTGACGCTCTGCGGGCGCCGCCGCCGGTTCGGTCGCCCTCTCTTTATATCGCGCCGACCATGCTGGCGATTGAAGCCAACGGCTTTGCCGGCGACATGCTTGCGGACGCGACGGCGGGGCTGACGGTTGATGCCGCAAGACGCGCGATCTTGCGCGCCGGCGCCTTGTCGATGCTGCAGGACGATCCCGAACATGCGCCCTATGGCTGGAGTCATGCGTTGACCATGCCGCAGGGCGTTCTCGCCTGCGCGGCGGCGGTCGCGGACAAGCGCAAGGCTGTTCGCATCGCGGCGACGCATGCGCTTGGGCTGCGCGCGACGCTCGGAAAGGCGCGCCTCCTTGACGCGCCGCCCTTGCGCCCCCGCACCGAAGAGCTGTTCGATGTCCCGCCGATCGAGGCGGCCGGCGCCATCTATCACGCTGATGATGGAACGGTCGCCCTCATGAAATCGATGCTTGCGACGCGCGCCGCCACGCATCGCGACGCGCATCTCGCCAAATATACGCTCGCCGCGTTCGACGCGGCCGCCCGCGATCCGGAAGCGGCGCGGCTGTTCCTCGCCGCCGCCGCGTATCTCGGCGCCTGGTGGGACGCCCGCCCGCAGGCTTCGTTTGAAGAGAGCCCGGATCATCCTGCGGATTCTTGAACGGGCAAGCCGATCAACAGGATCCGCCGGCGCGAATGAGCAGACGCGCCGTGTCACAAAAAATCCGCAAATCCGTAACACAAGCGTGAAGAAATCCGCCTAACAGCGCGGCGTCGTTAGGGGAACGTCACGTTTATGGTCGTGAAACCTGAGATCAAGCGCCCGTCGCTGGCCGATCGCGTCGGCCTCGCGCTCCTGTTAGGCGTCCTTGTCGTTGCAACCGCGCCGTGGATGCTTCGGCGGCCTGTGAGATGGGCGCCTGCCGCCGCCGCGTCGCCGGAACTGCTCGCGTTGTAGCGCCGGCGGAACGATCAATCGCGTCCGCGCGCCTATCGCCCGGCGCTTGCCGTGATCGGCATCACCAGTTTGCGCTCAACCTCGCGCAGCGTGAAGCTCGACTCGACCGTCGCGACTTTCGGCATGCGGAGGATCGTTTCCGACAGGAACACTTCGTAAGCGGAAAGGCTTGGGATGACGACGCGGATGAAATAATCGAATTTGCCGGTGACGAGATAGCATTCCATCACCTCGGGGCGTTTTTTGATCGCCGCTTCGAATTCGCGCAACGTCGAATCGTCCTCGCGTTCGAGCTTGACGAGGATGATGACCGTGACATTGACGCCGAGCGCCTCGCGGTTCAGCTCGGCGTGATAGCCCTTGATGATGCCCTCGGTTTCAAGCCGCCGGAGGCGGCGCAGGCAAGGCGTCGGCGAGAGGCCGACTTTTTCAGCGAGATCCGCGTTGGTGATGCGCGCATCCTCTTGGAGGTAGCGTAAAATCGCGTGGTCAATTGCGTCGAGCTTCATCAAGGGTTGGTTCCCCAATCACTGGCATCGCGCCACATTGGGCTGCTTATTTAGCAGCATCTGCTAAGTGTCAAGCCGATTCTGTCGGTCTTTAGTGAAAATCGCCCTGCCAATCGGGGTATGAACCCCGTCAGTCAGGCGCCGCCGGAGGATCCATGGAAAGCCGTGAAATCGAAGTCGCCGGTTGGCGCAAGGTCGTTCACATCAGCGACAAGGCGAGCGGCCTCGACGCCATTATCGCCGTGCATGATGCGACCCTGGGGCCGGCCTGCGGCGGGTGCCGCGTCCGTCCCTATGCGACTTTCGCGGCGGCGCTCGACGATGTGACGCGGCTGTCGCGCGGCATGACCTACAAGAACGCGCTCGGCGGCATTCCCTTCGGCGGCGGCAAGGCGGTCATCATCGCCGATCCGAAAACCCAGAAGTCGCCCGAGATGATGCGCGCCTTCGGACGCGCCGTCGACAGCCTCGGCGGGCTTTATTACACGGCGGAAGACTCAGGCGTCACCGAGCATGACATGGAAATCGTCCGTAGCGTGACGAAATATGTCGCCGGGATCGCGAACAAGGGCTCTGGCGGCAATCCGTCGCCCTTTACCGCGCGCGGCGTCTGGCGCGGCGTTCAGGCGGCGGCGAAAGCAAGGCTCGGCGCCGCCTCGCTGAAGGACGCGCGCGTCGCCATTCTCGGCGTCGGCGCGGTCGGCATGTCGCTCGCCGAATTGCTGCATGAAGAAGGCGCGCGCCTTGTCGTCGCCGACGTCAATGACGCGGCGGTCCGCGAGGCGGTGAAGCGCTTCGACGCGGTCGCGGTCTTGCCGGACGAGTGCGTTGGCGCCGATGTCGATGTGTTCAGCCCCTGCGCGCTCGGCGGCGCGATCAATGCGGATACGATCGGACGCTTGCGCGCGACCATCGTCGCCGGCGCCGCCAATAACCAGCTGGCGACGCCCGAGATGGACAAGGCGCTCTACGACCGGGGCGTTCTTTATGCGCCCGATTACGTCATCAACGCCGCCGGCGTCATTTCGGTCGGCCTCGAAATCCTCAATCAGTGGTCGCACGAAGAGCTGACGCGCCGCATCGACGCCATCGGGCCGCGCCTCGCCGCGATTTTCGAGCGCTCGGCGCGCGATCGGCGCCCGACCGGCGAGATCGCCGACGAAATGGCGCTCGACGTGATCGCGAAGGCGAAGCGGGCGGCTTAAGAGACCTTTATTCCGCCGGAACGCCGACGGCGCCGGCGGACTCCGCCTGCCGCGCCCGGTATTGCGCGCGAAGGACCGCGCTCGTCATACCCTTCCCGTCGGGGGCCCAGCCGGGCGGGCCGAACAGCGTCGCCGGCCAGTCTTTCAAATGGCGCGCTCTCAAGTCGGCGAACATCCGCCCCCATTCGTGAAAGGCGATCTTCACCGGATGGGCGGAGCCGACGGGTTTCACCAGCCCGTATTCGACCGGCTCGTCGTCGCGCTCCTCGACATAGGTGCCGAACAGGCGGTCGAAAATCAACGTGACGCCGCCATGATTTCGGTCGAGATAATCGGCGTTCTTCGCATGATGGACGCGGTGCGCCGAGGGCGTGTTGAGGACGCCTTCCAGCGGCCCCAGCCTGCCGATCAGGTCGGTGTGCAGCCAGGACTGATAAAAAAGATTGAGCGCCAGCATCGTCGCCACCGATTCCGGCGTGAAGCCGATCCACATCAACGGCATGTTGACGAGATAAGCCATCGACAGTTTCGACGTCCAGCCGAGGCGATAGGCGCCAAGGACGTTCATCTCCTCGATCGAATGATGGACCGCATGCGTCGCCCAGAACCAGCGCACTTCATGGCTGAGGCGGTGATACCAGTAATAGGTGAACTCGACGCCGACGAAGAGAAGCGCCCAGACTCGCCAGTCGTCGAGCGGTATCGTGTAAATTCGGTGCTCATAGAAATAGACGGCGAGAAGGCCGGTGAGGCTCAGCTTGACGAGGCCGATCAGCCGCTGCACCACGCCGATCCAGATCGACGCCATGGTTTGGGCTTTCGTATAAATCGTCAGGCCGCGCCTTTTCCCGACCCAGAGTTCAAGTCCGATCATCGCGAGGAAGAGCGGCAGGAAATAATAGAAAATCGGTCCGTTGATGCCCATGCTTGCCTTCCTCGCTGGCCCGGCCAATATGTGAGCATTGCTCAGATTTGACCACTCGCATTCAGGCCGCCGCGGGACTTATCGCCCATGACCGCTCAACCGATTGTAAAAATGAGGAAAAAACCCCGTCAGGCGCGCGCCGTCGCGACCATCGAGGCGATCCTTGAGGCGGCCGCTCAGATTTTGCAGAAGGAAGGCGAGGAGGCGCTGACCACCGCGAAAGTCGCCGACCGCGCGGGCGTCTCCATCGGATCGCTCTATCAGTATTTCCCGAACAAGGAGGCGGTGCTTCTCGCCCTCATCCGCCGCGAGCGCGAGGCGATCGGCGCCGAGGTCGCCCGCAAGATCGCCGAAAGCGAACCCAAATCCGGCGAAGATCTCGTCCGGGGCGTCATCTCGACATTGCTGGTGGCGTTCCGTCCGCGCCGGCGGCGGCGCAAGCTCGTCGCGCTAATGGCGTCATTATCGGTCGATCGCGACAATTCCGGCCTCGAATTACGCGACCGCGTCGCATACCTCATCGCCGCCGCGTCCCGGCGTTTTCCCGACTTCGCCGCGCGCCCGCTCTCCGATATCTCCGCTTATGTCCTCGTTCGCGCCGTCCTCGGCGCGATCCGTTCGGCGGTTGTCGAGAACGCGAAAATCATCGACGATCCGGAGTTTGAAGAAGAACTCTGCCGCTTGGCGATAGGGTATCTCAAAGCGCCGGATGCTTCGGCGGCTAGGAAAGGCGCGTAATGACGGAAGATGAAATGGCGGTCCGGAAAGTGATCGCGGACTGGATTGACGCGACCGCGAAGGGCGATCTTGATCGCGTGCTTTCCCTGATGACAGATGACATGGAATTCATCACCGCCGGCGGCCCGCCCTTCGGCAAGCGGCAATTCGCCGAAAATTCGCGCGGCATGACGTTCACCGCGTTCACCGGCCGGCCAGACATTCGCGAGGTCGAAGTCGCCGGCGGCTGGGCTTATGTGCGTCAGGACCTAAGCATTGAAATGACGCCCACGGGCGGCGCGCCGATGCGCCTCAAAGGGCCTATCTTGTCGATTTTCCGCAAAGGCGCCGATGGCCGCTGGCGGCTTCACCGCGACGCCAATTTCGTCGCCCCCGAAAAAGCGCCGGCGTGACGAAATCGCGCGCCGAAATAGATCGGGACCATGGTTTTATCTCCGGTCCGGCAAGAGTAGAAAGCGTCCAGCCACATTAAGGGAGCCTCCCATGAAACAAGACATCGTTATCGCCGGTATGGCGAGAACCCCGATCGGCAATTTTCAGGGCGCGTTCGCCGGCGTGCCGGCGACGGCGCTCGGCTCTCATGCGATCAAGGCGGCGCTCACCCGCGCCGGGGCGAAAGCGGACGCGGTCGAGGAGGTCTTGATGGGCTGCGTGCTGCCGGCGGGGCTCGGCCAGGCGCCGGCGCGTCAGGCGTCGCTCGGCGCC
>Ga0155549_1003_pt2 | contig 12383 bp, 12 predicted proteins | sample RifCSPhighO2_12_FD_107206 | JGI IMG/M metagenome (GOLD analysis project Ga0155549, IMG submission 107206) | Alphaproteobacteria bacterium RIFCSPHIGHO2_12_FULL_63_12
CCGGGAAGGCTGGCGACGAGGTCAAAACCCGCGAGGTTGACCGCCGCAAAGCGCATATCGGCGATCGGCGCAGCATAATTGGTCATCTCTATATGTACCCTTGGCGATGAGGCGGCGCGACCCCGCCGGGTCGCCGTTAAATAGGAGGCCGGACGGCGATCGACATCATGGACGCAAAAACGCCGTCCCGCCGGCCGCCGCCGCATCCAACAGACCTTTTTTGACTGGACAGTGATATTTGTCAAATGCATAATACGTGCTTCTTATGCAAATGGCGCATGAGTCATGCACGCCGCCAAATTGAAGCACGTCATCGCCGTCGATCGGCACGGATCGATCAGCGCCGCCGCGCGCGTTCTGAACCTGACCCAGTCGACGGTCAGCCGAAGCCTCGCCGATATCGAGCGCGACACCGGTTATGCGATCTTCGACCGGCGCGCCCGCGATGTCGTCGCGACCGAACGCGGCCGCGCCTTCCTCACTCGCGCGGCGCGGATCATCTCCGATCTTGAGCAGCTCTCGGAAGACTCGCGGCTGAACCGCCTCGAGGAAGAAACGCTGATCCGCGTCGGCGTCTGTCCGGCGTCGATGCAGGGGCTGGTGAACAAGGCGATCAAGCAGCTTGTCCTGCGGCGGCCGGAATTGCGCATTCACCTTGAGGCGACCAGCGTCGGCGGCGGCGTGCGGGCGCTCCGCCGCGGCGATATCGACGTTCTGGTCGGCCCGGACAATGCGATGCAGGGCGAAAACGACTTCGCCGTCGAACAGCTCGGCGAATTGAAGACGCATCTGTTCGTCCGTAAGGCGCATCCTCTGGCCGGGAAGCCGAAAATCAAAAACGAGGAAATCGCCGCCTATCCGGTTGTCGCACCGGATCGCATGAGCTGGCACACCGATCAGATGCGAACCCTGTTCGCGACGCTTGGCGGCGACGCGGCCCGCCGGATGCATGTGATCGAGTATTTCCCCCTGATTTCCGACATCGTCGCGGCGAGCGACGCCATCGGCGTCGTCAGCGACGAATATTCAAACTCCAAAACTTTCGCCCAGCGTTTCTCGCTGCTGAAAATCGATTTCTTCGACCGGTTGACCGTCGGCTTCGCGGTCCGCAAAAGATGGATGCCGACGGCGGCGATGCGCGCTTTCCACGCGACGCTGAGGGAATTCCCGCCGACGGCGGAAGTCGGCGCAAAAAGCTGATGCGAGAACGAGGAACCCGATGGCCGAAGTAAAAATTTACACCAAGGGCGGCGACGCCGGCGATACGTCGATGCTGTCCGGCGAGCGCGTCAGCAAGGCGGACGCGCATATCGCCGCGGTCGGCGATCTCGATGAATTGTCGGTCGCGCTCGGCTTCGCGCGCCTCGCGCATCCAAAACGCGCCGACGCCCTCAAGGACATCCAGCAAAAGCTTTATCAACTGAGCGCCATGATCAGTTTTACCGGCGACAAGCCCCATGACCGCTTCCAGCTGGAGGCCGGCGCAGTAGAGGCGCTCGAAACGCTGATCGATGAAATCCAGGGCCGCCTGCCGCCGCTCAAGGAATTCATCTATCCGGGCCAGACCGAGGAAGGCTGTCACGTGCATCAGGCGCGCGTCGTCGCCAGACGTACAGAACGCGGACTTGCGCTATTGCCTGCGGAAAAACGCGCGGCCGCGATCCCTTTCATCAACCGACTGAGCGATCTTCTTTTCGTCATCGCACGCGAGGCCGATCTCGACGCGGGCGGGCGCGAAGAAGGTTATCGCCGCGCCCGCGACAGCTGAACGCATCATCCGCCTTTGCAAGCGGCGTTTCGTCCGGATAAGGATTAAAACCGGATGGTGGGCGGTGACGGGTTCGAACCGCCGACCTACTGGGTGTAAACCAGGCGCTCTACCAGCTGAGCTAACCGCCCTTGGCGCACGACGACACGGGTTCGCCGGTTCGATCCGCGAAAATGTGCGAACTCTAGCGCCGGGAAGATCCCGTAGCGCTACCGGCAATTCGTGACAATCGCCAATAGAAAACGCCCGCGCCAGAGCAGCGCGGGCGACAAATGCGGCGCAGACTAATTGAGGGCGTCTTTGAGGCCCTTGCCTGCGGCGAATTTCGGTTGCGTCGACGCCGGGATCTGGATGGTCTCGCCGGTGCGCGGATTGCGGCCTTCGCGCGCCTTGCGCCGCGCGGCGGAGAATGTGCCGAAACCGACAAGGCGAACGTCGTCGCCTTTCTTGAGCGCCGCCGTAATGGCGTCGAACACGGCGTCCACGGCTCGCGTCGCGTCCGCCTTGCTCATATTCGACAAGTCGGCAACACGATCGATGAATTCATTCTTGTTCATTTGCTCACCCTTTCCTCTAATCTATGGAAGTTATGGAGAATACTTGGTCTTATTATCGCCCGCCGCGCCTGCGCCCGCAAAGGAAAAGGTCGCTCCCTGCTGCCTAGATGGAGGGATTCGCGGGTGGCGCGCCAGATATCACGACGCCCGTTTGGCCTCGCCAGCGGCGCGCAACCCATGCCAGCACTCGAATTCGTGGGCGATGCAGCGCTCGATCATGGTCCGCCAGACCGGCTCGGCGATGTCGGCCGACAATCCCTCGCGTTCGGCGGCGGCAAGGACTTTTGTAACAACGTCTTCAATCCGCCATTCGACCCGGACCTCGCCGACATGCGCCTTGATGCGGGCGGCGGCCTCGATATAGCCCTGACGCTCCGCAATCAGCCGAACCAGCTGCCGGTCGATCCGGTCGATTTCGGCGCGCACCTGCCCCATCGATTCGCAGTCGACGGCGTCGGTGGCGGGCTTTTCGGCATCTTGCATGGGATGTTCCTAGGCGGTCTTCGGCCCCGGTGGAAGCCGCCGCCAATGAGGCAAACCGTCCCCGTCACGGAGGATCTCATTAACACTTTGATGGCTGCGGGAAAAATATGATCGAAATTGCGCGCACCCCTTGCGCCCGCGCAAATAATGCGCTATATGACAGTTCAATGACGCTTCTGTCACAGTTGGATGACAACCAAGGGTAGGATTACCGGCGGCCGAGAATCCAGGTTTAGTATAAGGAGTTGAGCCATGGCTGTTATTTCCCGTCCCCATATCGCTCATCATGGCGAGGGCCTCGACCGGGTCTTGCGCGGAATCTTCTACCTTGCGATGGCCGTGGCGGCGATCGCCGTTGCCGTACCGGCGGCGATTGCAACCGTCGGTTAATCGTCCAAAATCTTTCGACCTTCGGGTCAAGCATCAGATAACGGCGCTCCATCGGGGCGCCGTTTTTCATGGCCTCGTCCCCCGGGCGGCACGGCCGTCACCGCAGGTCGCGCTCGGCCAGCGCCATATAATCCCTCCGGATCGGCGCCGCGCCGACGTCCTTCACCAACTGAATCTGGAAATTCATGTGCCCGCCCGAGCGAAAGGCGAATTCCGCGGTCGCGAGGTAGAATTCCCACATTCGGCAGAAGCGTTCGTCGAACATCCGGGCGGCCTCGGCGCGATTGGCGGCGAATCGCCGCCCCCATTCGCGCAAGGTGTCGGCGTAATGCAGGCGCAAGATTTCGATATCGGCGATCCAAAGGCCGGACTTTTCGATCGCGGCGACGGGTTCCGAGAGCGAGGGCGAATAGCCGCCCGGAAAAATATATTTCCTGATCCAGGGCCCTGTGACGCCCGGTTCGCCCCTTTTACCGATCGAATGGATCAGCGCGACGCCGTTTTCCTCCAGTAGGTCGTTGAGCTTGCGAAAAAACTCGGCGTAATGCGGCGCGCCAACATGCTCGAACATTCCGATCGAGACGATCCGGTCGAACTTCTCCGTCAGCTGGCGATAATCGAGCAGGCGAAACTCCACCCGATCGCAAAGCCCGCGCTCGCGCGCTCGCGCCTGCGCAAGGTCGCGCTGCTCCGTCGACAGCGTCACGCCGACGACATGCGCGCCAAGGCGTTCCGCCAAATACATCGCCATGCCGCCCCAGCCGCAGCCGATATCAAGGACGCGCATTCCCGGCTCAATGCGAAGTTTCGCCGCGATATGCCGGTACTTCGCCTGTTGCGCCGCTTCGAGCGTTTGGCCGTCATGCTCGAAATAGGCGCAGGAATAAGCTAGATCCTCATCGAGGAAGAGCCGGTAGAAATCATTCGATATGTCGTAATGATGCGCGACGTTCGTGCGCGCGCGCCCTACCGGATTCGCCTGCTGAAACCGGCGGAATTTTTTCACAAGCGAAGCAAGCCCGCGGCGAAGCGGCCGCTTTCGCAAGTTCGCTTTATTCTGGTGGAAAAGTTGCAGGAAGTCTCGCAGATCCCCCTCGGTGACGGTCAGCGCTCCATCCATATAAGCTTCGCCGACGGCGAGCTCCGGATTTGTCAGGATGCGCCCGTACAAGGACGGGTCGGCAAGATGAATGGCGACGTGCGGCGATCCGGATCCGTGGCGGCGCGCCCGGCCTTTTGCGTCGACAATCGTCAATTCGCCGCGTTTGATGAAGCGGTCGACCAGCCGATGCAGCAATTCAAGCGCAAGTCCGGAAATCATATTCGCCCCGCTTCGGGGCCGCCGCCGGCGACGCCCACGGTCCGGCGTCGTTATCGACGCGGGACCGAAGGCTAATCATTCCGTCGCGGGCAGGCAATCAATGCGTCACGACATTTTCGCTGTCGCCGGCGTCCGCCGCCGGCAACGGGCTAACAGGCTCAGACCATTCAATCGGCGTCAATGGCCGGGTGAGCGCGTGCGCCAGCACCTCATCGACGCGCGCGACCGGAATGATCTTCAATCCCTGTTTCACATTATCGGGAATTTCCGCGAGATCCTTTTCGTTTTCCTGAGGGATCAGCACGGTCTTGATGCCGGCGCGCAGGGCCGCCAACAGTTTTTCCTTCAATCCGCCGATCGCCAGAACGCGTCCGCGCAGCGAGATTTCGCCGGTCATGGCGATATCCTTGTGCACGGGAACGCCGGTCAGGACCGAGACGATGGTTGTCGCCATCGCCACCCCGGCGGACGGGCCGTCCTTGGGCGTCGCGCCTTCCGGTACGTGGATGTGGATGTCGGTCTTGTCGAATACCGGCGGCTCGATGCCGAAATCGGCGGCGCGGCTTCTGACATAGGATGACGCCGCGGAAACCGATTCCTTCATCACTTCTTTGAGATTTCCGGTCGGCGTCATGCGGCCCTTGCCCGGCATCTTGACCGCTTCAATCGTCAAAATGTCCCCGCCAACTGATGTCCACGCAAGGCCGGTGACGACGCCGACGCGATCCTCGCCGTCGATTTCGCCATAGCGATATTTGGTGACGCCCGCGTAATCCGCGAGATTTTTCTCCGTCACTTCGACTTTTTTCGACTTCCCGGTTTCAATGTCGCGAACGGCCTTGCGGGCGAGGCGCGCCAGCTCCCGTTCAAGGTTTCTGACGCCGGCCTCGCGCGTGTAACGCCGGATCAGCTCCATCAGCCCATCATCGGTGATCTTCCATTCCGACGCTTTAAGGCCGTGATCCTTCATCAGCTTCGGTATGAGGTGACGGCGCGCGATCTCCCGCTTTTCATCTTCCGTATACCCCGGAATCCGGATGATCTCCATCCGGTCGAGCAGGGGCTGCGGCATGTTGAGGCTGTTCGCCGTCGTGATGAAAAGCACGTCCGAAAGATCGTAATCGACTTCGAGATAATGGTCCGCGAAGGTCGAATTCTGTTCAGGGTCGAGAACTTCAAGCAGCGCCGATGACGGATCGCCGCGGAAATCCTGGCCCATCTTGTCGATTTCATCGAGCAGGAAAAGCGGGTTCGATTTTTTCGCCTTCTTCATCGACTGGATGACCTTGCCGGGCATCGAGCCGATATAGGTGCGGCGATGGCCGCGAATTTCCGCTTCATCGCGTACGCCGCCGAGCGAGACGCGCACGAATTCGCGTCCGGTCGCCTGGGCGATCGATTTTCCAAGCGACGTCTTGCCGACGCCAGGCGGTCCGACGAGGCACAAGATCGGGCCCTTCAGCGTTCCCATGCGCTTTTGCACGGCGAGATATTCGAGAATGCGCTCCTTGACCTTGTCGAGCCCGTAATGGTCGGCGTCCAGCACCGCCTGCGCCTTGTCGAGATCGTTCTTGATCTTTGACTTGTTGTTCCACGGAATCGACAACAGCCAGTCGAGATAGTTCCGCACGACCGTCGATTCGGCGGACATCGGCGACATCTGGCGAAGCTTTTTGACTTCGGCTTCAGCCTTGGCGCGCGCCTCTTTCGACAGGCGTGTTTTCTTGATGCGATCTTCCAGCTCTGCGACTTCGTCGCGTGAATCGTCGCCCTCGCCGAGCTCCTTCTGGATCGCCTTCATCTGCTCGTTGAGATAATATTCGCGCTGCGTCTTCTCCATCTGCCGTTTGACGCGGTTGCGAATTTTCTTCTCGACCTGAAGGACGCTCATTTCGCCCTCCATCAGCGCGTAAACGCGCTCGAGGCGGTCGGCGATGTCGAAAATCTCAAGCAGTTCCTGCTTTTCGGAAATCTTGATGTTAAGGTGCGAGGCGACGGTGTCGGCGAGCTGCGCGGGATCTTCGATCGAATTGACCGACACGATGACTTCCGGCGGCACGCGCTTGTTGAGCTTCCCATAGGCTTCGAACTGCGTCACGACCGACCGCGTCAGGGCGTCGAATTCCGCTTCTTCGCCCTCGACTTCCGGCGGTGTGGTCGCCTCAGCCTCGAAATAGTCGTCAGTTTTCGTGAAGCGCACGACCTTCGCGCGCTCTTCGCCTTCGACGAGCACTTTCACCGTCCCGTCCGGCAGCTTCAGCAGCTGCAAGACCGACGCGATGACGCCGATCGAATAGATGCCGTCCGGTTTGGGGTCGTTGTCGCTGGCGTCTTTTTGAGCGACGAGCAGGATTTTCTTGTCATGCTCCATCACATGCTCAAGCGCCCGCACGGATTTATCCCGGCCGACGAACAACGGGATCACCATTGTCGGAAACACGACGATGTCGCGGAGCGGAAGCACGGCGTATTTTTGAACGTCTGACATCTACTTTCCTTCGATCTCGGGCCTCGGATGAGCGCCCGGTCCGCGTCCGCCCCTAACATAGCAGCCGATCCTTAACGCCTCGCAGAATACCCGCCGCGCGTTGTCGGGAAGGCCGCCGACGCCAGGACGGCGACGGACGCGGGCATCATGTGGCGTTCCGCCCGCCAGTTTCAACCCGCCCCTGCCTTCCGGCGAAAAGACGGCGGGCGGCGCGGATTGGCCGGGCCGACAAACGAAAACGGCACCCAGGGGGCGCCGTTTCGAAGCTGTGCGAAATCGCCCTTTAGGCGCTCGCGTCGACTTCCATTTTTTCCTTGCCGCGATCCTCGTAAATCTGGAGCGGCTTGGCGCGCCCTTCGACAACCTCGCCATTGACCACGACTTCGGCGACGCCCTGCATCGAGGGGAGTTCGAACATCGAATCGAGCAGGATGCCTTCCATGATCGAGCGAAGGCCGCGCGCGCCGGTCTTACGGGCGATCGCTTTGCGGGCGATCGACGATTTGGCGTCTTCGGTGAAGGTGAGCTTCACGTCTTCCATTTCAAAGAGGCGCTGATACTGCTTGATGAGCGCGTTCTTCGGCTGCGTCAGGATCTGGATCAGGGCCGGTTCGTCGAGGTCTTCGAGCGTCGCGATCACCGGCAGACGCCCGACGAATTCGGGAATGAGCCCGAACTTCAACAGATCTTCCGGTTCGATTGTTTTCAGGACGTCGCCGACGCGGCGATCATCGGGCGCCGAAACCTTGGCGCCGAATCCGATTGAGGTGCCGGCGTGACGGCCGGAAATGATTTTCTCAATCCCGGCGAACGCGCCGCCGCAGATGAAAAGAATGTTCGTGGTGTCGACCTGCAAGAATTCCTGTTGCGGATGCTTGCGGCCGCCCTGCGGCGGAACCGACGCGACAGTTCCTTCCATGATCTTCAGCAGCGCCTGCTGAACGCCCTCGCCCGAAACGTCGCGGGTGATCGAGGGATTATCCGACTTCCGGCTGATCTTGTCGACTTCGTCGATATAGACGATCCCGCGCTGCGCCCGCTCGACATTATAGTCAGCCGACTGGAGAAGCTTCAGGATGATGTTTTCAACGTCCTCGCCGACATAGCCAGCCTCGGTCAGCGTCGTCGCATCCGCCATCGTGAACGGCACGTCGAGGATGCGCGCGAGCGTTTGCGCGAGCAGCGTCTTGCCCGACCCGGTCGGCCCGAGCAGGAGAATATTCGACTTCGCCAGTTCTACGTCGTTATTTTTCGACGCATGATTGAGGCGCTTGTAGTGATTGTGGACCGCGACCGACAAAACGCGTTTGGCCTGCTTCTGACCGATCACGTAATCGTCGAGCACTTTGCAAATCTGGTGAGGGCTCGGAACGCCTTCGCCGGCTTTCACCAGCGAGGATTTTGATTCCTCGCGGATGATGTCCATGCAGAGTTCGACGCATTCATCGCAGATGAATACCGTCGGACCGGCGATCAGCTTCCTGACCTCGTGCTGGCTCTTGCCGCAGAAAGAACAATAGAGAGTGTTCTTGCCTTCGCCGCCGCCGCTTTTTCCGCTTACCTTGCTCACGCTATACAACTCCTTCGAGGAGTCCCGGCGTCCCGGGAACCCGGTCTGGCGCAGGCCTTGCCCTGGAACAACACCTCGCGCGGATGACGGACAAGTGCAGTTTTTGCGCCACCGCCGCCTCCGAGCCCAGTGCCAGTCTCTTCACCATATTCGATCACAACCGTAACATGCCAATCAAGCCGACTTTTCGCCCATTCGGTAACCTTGGCGTGCGAAAAGCCTATTCGTCGCCAGCGGCCCGTTTATCCAAAACCTTGTCGATAAGGCCGAATTCGACCCCTTCCTCGGGCGACATGAAGTGGTCGCGGTCCAAGGTTTTCTCAATGATTTCATACGGTTGAGACGTATGCTCCACATAGATTTCATTCAGACGGCGCTTCATTTTGATGATATCCTGGGCATGCCGCTCGATATCCGAGGCCTGGCCCTGAAAACCGCCCGAGGGCTGATGCACCATAATTCGTGAATTCGGGAGCGAGAACCGCATCCCCTTTTCGCCTGCGGTCAGCAGCAGCGAGCCCATCGAGGCCGCCATGCCGATGCACATCGTCGAGACCGCCGGCCGGATATAGCGCATGGTGTCATACATCGCGAGGCCGGCCGAGACCGAGCCGCCCGGGCTGTTGATATAAAAGGCGATTTCCTTTTTCGGGTTCTCGGCCTCGAGGAAAAGCAGCTGGGCGACGATCAGCGTCGAAACGGAGTCGTGGACCGGCCCCGACAGGAAGATGATCCGCTCCTTCAAAAGGCGGGAATAGATGTCATAGGCGCGCTCGCCGCGGCTGGATTGCTCGACGACCATCGGCACCAGCGTATTCATGAATATGTCGTGGGGGTCCTTCATGGATCTCTCTTCAGTGGGGTCCGGGCGGGCGGCCCGAAGTGAACACTCTCTAGCACCCGAGGTCGGGCGACTGGGTTAATATGGGGTTGAAAAACCACAGGCCAACGCCCGCGCCCCGCCAATCCCGCGATCACTCTACGCTTCGTGGTTTAAGCGACGGTTATTCTTGGGCAAAAGCAAGGCCTCGTTGCGCAGGCGCAACGATCATTTCTGGCGGCGGTTCCGTCGACGGGCGGTCTTACTCTTCCCCGTCCGGGTCCTTCATCAGGTCTTCGATCGAGACCTTCTTGTCGGTGAGGTCGGCTTTTTCGAGGATGAAGTCGACCACCCGCTCTTCGAAGAGCGGCGCGCGGATCTGGGCGATCGCCTGCGGATTTTGCTGGTAGAATTTCAAAATATCCTGCGGCGTCACCTTCTGGCCCTGCATGGCGAAGTACTGCGCTTCCCGCAGCGCCTGTTCCTGCACGGCGCGCTGAAGCTGGTCCGACGGCACCTGCACATCGGCCCGGCGGCCGATTTCCGCGAGCACCAAGCCGAGGCGAACGCGGCGCACCGCGATCTTGCGATATTCCGTCTTCAGTTCGTCGTCGGTCTTGTCCTTGTCTTCGTCGTCGCGCTCGGCATTTTGAACTTGCGCCCATATCTGGTTGAATTCGGCGTCGACCATCGATTTGGGCAAATCGAAATCATGGCCTTCATCGAGCTTGTCGAGGAGCGCGCGCTTCACATGGCTGCGCGACATTGATTTGCGATCGGTTTCGATCCGGTCGCGAACGCGCTTTTTCAGATCCGCGAGATCTTCAAGGCCGAGCTTCTTGGCGAAGTCGTCGTTGATCTCGACATCCTTCGGCGCTTTCACCTCTTTCACCTTGACCGCGAAAACGGCGTCCTTGCCGTTCAGCGCGTCGGAACCGTAATCGTCGGGAAATCTCACCTTGACGTCGATATCGCTCTCGGCCTTGGCGCCGACCAGCTGTTCTTCGAAACCCTTGATCAGCGAATTCGAGCCGAGCACGAGCGAATGGTTCTCGCCCTTGCCGCCCGCGAACTCGGCGCCGTCGATCGAGCCGACAAAATCAATGACGACCATGTCGCCGTCTTTCGCCTTTTCGGACTTCTTGCGCGGTTCGTATTCGCGGTTTGCTTCGGCGATTTTCTTCACCTGCTCGTCGACGTCCGCGTCGGAGATTTCCGCGACCGGGCGCTTCAGTTTGACGCCGTCGACCGACATCGGCTCGAAGACCGGCAGAATTTCGGCGTGCACGTCGTATTCGAGATCGGCCTTGCCGTCGATGATCGCATCGATATCCGAGGTCAGATGCGGATGCGGCGCTGTCGCGGGTTTCAGATCGCGATCGGCGAAAGCCTTGTAGCTCGTTTCATTGACGATCTCCTGAAGGATCTCGCTCATCATGCCCTTGCCGTACATCTTCTTGAGAAACGGCAGCGGCGCCTTGCCCTTGCGGAAACCCTTCAGCTGCACCTTGCCTTTGACGTCGGCGAGGCGCGCGTTCAGCTTGGCGTCGAGTTCGGCCGCCGGCACTTTCACGGTGAATTTGCGCTCGAGGCCCTCGGCGGTCTTTTCAATCACTTCCATCGTCGTCCAAGCCTTTATGTTTCAAACTTTGCCGGGCGCATCATTCTGGTCTCAACGGGCCAAGCGCGCCTTCAGCTCGGCGCCCGAAGTCTGGTGCGGATGGAGGGAGTTGAACCCCCACGGGTTACCCCGCTGGAACCTAAATCCAGTGCGTCTGCCAATTCCGCCACATCCGCGCAAAACCCGACCGTCGGCCCAAAGGTCATTTTGGGCCGACGCGCCGGAATCGCGTCTCTATAGCAGAGGAAGAACCAGAGTCGAGCGCGTCAAAACCGCTTTTCGAACCACATGACGCTGTAAAACCGGCCGAATTTCCGGCCGACCTCGTCCAGCGTCGAGACATGCCGGAAGCCGAACCGCTGATGGAGCGCGACCGATGCCGGATTGGGGGCGACGATCCCCGCATAGGCGCGGTGGACGTCGATCCCGGCCAACCGGTCGAAAAGGGCCGAATAGAGCCTGGCGCCGACCCCCATTCCTTGCGCCTGTGGAGCGATGAAAACCGAGACCTTGATCGAGGTTTCGTATGCGGCGCGAGGATCGAAGGCGGAGGCGTTGGCGAACCCCGCGATCTCGCCATCTTGGCTCTCCGCGACGACAGCCGGCCAGCGCGGGTTCGCCATCCGATCCTCTATCCACCGCCGCCGCGTTTCGGGATCGATCGCCGCCGTTTCGAACGTCGCCGGCGACCCGAGGATGAAGGGATTATAGACGGCGTTGATCCCGGCCGCGTCGTCCGGTCTGACCGGCCGGATATTCATCGCTCAGCTTTCTCCGCTGGCGGCTTTTGCGCCGGTGGCGCGAACAGCGCGCGAAAGACCTGCGGCAGCGCGTCAGGCAAATCTTCGGCGATAAGACCGGGCCCCGCGACCTGCGCGGCGGCGCCGTGCAACCAGACGCCGGCGGCCGCGGCCTCAAATCCTGGCATACCCTGCGCGCGCATCCCGACGATCAGTCCGGCGAGAACGTCGCCGGCGCCGGCCGTCGCCAGATCGAACGGCGCATTTGTATTGATGATCGCCCGCCCGTCCGGCCCCGCGATGATCGTGTCGGCCCCTTTCAGCACAACGATCGCCCCGGTTTCACCGGCGGCGGCGCGCGCCGCCGCAAGACGCCGATGCTCTGCCAGCGCCGGAAAGAGGCGCGCGAATTCCCCGCCATGCGGCGTTAGAATGTCGTCGGCGCGCAAAGCCTGGAAAAGCGGCGGCGTGTCCGCTTCAAAACTTGTCAGCGCATCGGCGTCGAGAACGGCGCCGGCCGCGGATTTGAGGAGCGAGAGAGCGCTCGCCCGCGTCGCTGGGCCGACGCCGGCGCCCGGGCCGATCAGCGCGGCGGTAAAACGCTGGTCCGAGAGCGCCGCCGCAA
>Ga0155549_1152_pt4 | contig 12350 bp, 25 predicted proteins | sample RifCSPhighO2_12_FD_107206 | JGI IMG/M metagenome (GOLD analysis project Ga0155549, IMG submission 107206) | Alphaproteobacteria bacterium RIFCSPHIGHO2_12_FULL_63_12
CATCTTCGGCGACGAGCCCGACCTTTGGAGCTGCGAGATATCTCCGAATCATCGAGAGCTCGCGCGCAGCGTGATCGCGACCGACGTCCCTGGAGCCTGGTACTGACCTGGCATCTCTCGCCCCCCTCGGAGGCGGACTATTCCATATGGAATACATGAGCGCAAGAGAATTCAGCTAGGCGCGGAGAGGGGAGGTGTATCTGCCTAGTCGGGCTCCTCGAGCTCGCCTTTCTCGTCGGCCTGGATCTCCGGGGTGAGGGCGATCGGGAAGCGCTCGATCTCCTGGACCAGCTTCCACGTGGATGACCGGCCCAGGGCGCGGGCAATCTGGTCGAGGGTCGAGAAGCTTGTGTCGCTTTCCTGGCCGTTCACGACCTTTGAGATGTACGGCTGCTTGAGGCCGAGGGCGCTCGCTAGGGCCACCTGATTCCCATGGAAGGCCGCGGAGTAGAGGATGCTCCGCAGCCAGGCACCGTATTTTTCAGCTGCCACGCCTAGATAGTCCTGTGCGTGGCGGAATTCGCTAGCGCCCACGCGATGCGCCCTTGACCATCTATTCCACTTGGAATAGTCTGGCCGCGTGACGCTCACGCAGTACGAGAAGGTGAATGGCAAATCGGACGTTCAGGTAGCCGAGAAGTGCGGCCTGGCGACGAGCACGATCAACCGCCTGCGAAGAAGGCGGATGCACGCGAGCCTGGAGTTGTCGCTCCAGATCGAGCGCGGACTAGACGGGGATGTTCGAGCCGAGGAACTCCCGCTGACTCCGGAAACACGCGCGGCCCTCGCCGCTCTTCGGTTGCAGATGGTTCCGGCACAGGGCACAGCAGCATGAAGGCTCTACTCCGCTCCGATGCAGTGCTTCTGGTGACGAAGTCCGACGGCAGGATCGAAGCGATCCAGGTCCGGGTGGAGTTCGAAGGCCCGTCGGACTCGATCAAGTCGGCTCCGGATCTTCTGGTGGAGGCTCTCCGGGCATCGGATCGACCAGCCGGATGGGGGTTTTCTCCCGGCTTTCACGAGGAGCAGATGGCTCTGATCGAGAAAGCCCTCCTTGGATTACTTCCAGCGCCTGGCGCAGGTCCGGACCGGGAAGGTCCTGCGGAGCCTTCAGCGCGATGAGCAATCCGTGCAGACCGACGAGGAGTTCGGGCCGGACGGTCCCTGGCAAGCTCTGGATCCCGCGCTCGATCCAGACCGCAGATTCACCGCGCGGGATGACTCTCTCTTTCTCCAAGAACTTGAGCACGGCGTACAGGGAGAGCGTGTAGCCGTGGAGCATCGCAGCCCAGCCCTTCGGGTCGTTTCCATCGTCGGCCATCTACTTCGCCTGAAGCCGCTGGTAGGCCGCGAGATCCTGCTCGAAGCAGGCCCGCGCGACCTCCCAGCTCCTGATGAGAGCCTGCGCGCTGCCAAACTGGTTCGCGCATCGGTTTCCAATCTCGACCTCTTTCGACCCTGGTGGGAATCCGGAGACGGCGTCGATCAGGGCCTTGTACGCGCCTCGTTCGCCGGTGATGCAGGCTTCCTGGAGCATGTAGTTGTCCGGGGACAGCGTCGCGCAGCGCTCCTTGATGTCGTCCGCGACCCAGGCGTGCTGCTCGGCCTGATCGGTCGCGGTGGTGGACGGGCTCAGGCTCGTCTGCTCCGTCGTCGGTGGATCGGATTTGAACAGCGAGTACAGGACGCTTGCGCCAACGATCCCGCCGAGGATGATGGCGGCCATGAGGATCGCGATCAGCGCCGGGGACATCGGCTTCTGACCGTCGGCGCGAGGCTGCTTCGGGATCGCGGGTACAGCGAGCGCCCAGGCAAGGGCGCCGATCCACAGCGGCATGAAGACGCCGCCGAACAGCGCGAGCACGGTGATCGGGGTCTTCTGCGGATGCATCCGGCGGTTGGCGATGATGATCGGCAGCACCCAGAGATACAGCGCGAGCGGCAGAACGATCAGACCTGCGATCGCCAAGGCGATGATGACCGAAGGTTCAGGATTCATCGCAACTCCCTCCAATTCTCTCATCCTACACCGCGCCGGGTAGCAGCATGATCGCGCTGGACGTGCTCACGGTCCTGAACTCCCTCGCGATTGCAGCGTGGGTGACGTGGCAGCTCATTCGCCGGGCTCGGATTCGTCGGAACTTCCGCCGCGGTCCGACTCCGATCCCTCGCCATGTGATCGAGGAGGCTCAGGCGGAGATTGTGCGGGTTCTGACGCCCCTCCTTGGAGGACGTGGAAGATCGGAGCCAGATCCGGACCCGGCCGTACCGGAGTCAGGCGGAGTGACGTGAGAAGCGTATGAAGGCCCGTCATCAACTCCGGCCGGATGTTCTCAGGCAGCTTGCGGATCGTGCCTTCGATCCAGGCCGCGGCCTGCCGACGCGAGATCACTTTCTCGCTGTCGAGGAAGTCCAGCACGGCGAGCAGCGCGATCGTGTAGCCCTGCAGGATCGCGGCGAACCCTTGGACCTCGTCGCTCCCTCCGTCGTCGGCCATCTACCGCTCGCATCCAGTGCGTTCGCGCGTGGCGTCGTTCTTCATCTCGGACAGGTCCAAGGTCACGTGACCGATCATGAATCCGGCGAGGGCACGCGCCTCCTTCGATCGCCGATGATCGTCGTAGAAAGTCCTGAGCCGGCGTTCAAGTTCGCCGAGCTTCTCGATCTTCTTCGCACGCACCTTGGCTTCCGAAGCGGCACAGGTCGCCCCTCGTGGCTCCTTTGGCTTCTCAGCTTCGGGCGGCGCCAGAAGCAGGGTCGACAACGCGAACAGGGCTGCGGTCTTCATCGTGTTTCCCTCCAAGCTGTCGATCCTACATCGGCTCGGATCGCCGCATGACGCGCATCCCCTCTGCGTACCAGAGAGCCGAGTGGCGGAACACGACACCAGTGGACCCCGAGACGGGGCTGATCGGCATCGGGTTCGGGTGCGAGTTCGACGAGCCGCCCGGGGTGATCCGCCTTGCTCTCGACCTGGACAACGCGCGGGCAGTCAGGGACACGCTCCGCGAGCTGCTCGAGGAGCACGACCGAAAGTCACTCTCGACCATCGCCGTCTCGCGCACAGACGGCTCGATCGTCGACGTGTCGCTTGCCGACCTCAGTGCCCCGAGCCACGAGGATCCGGCCCGAGGATCGACATGACGAGCTGCGAGGCAATCGCTCCCAGCTTCGGATCTGGATTGCGCGAGAGCAGGTCGGCGGATCTCGAGATGATGAAATCGAGATCCTCGTTCGACATCCTGTGCTCGTCGCGAAGCCGCAAGAGCAGGGTGTTGATGAGCGTGAACGCGGCCGCCGCGACCGCTCTCCAGTGTGTCTCGATTTCCGAATCCTCTTGTCGTTCCAAGCCTTCCTTCTCCTTCGCTGGTGGTCCCCATCACCAGCGTACAGGAGCACGGCCCTCCCTTCTGGGGCTGCTGTCTCCCCTGCGAAAGCTCCAGTCGGAGGTGGCGCGCAACCCGCTTTGCCTCCGACTGGAGCCCAGGATTTCGACCGCTCAAGGGAAGGGAAGGGCGGTCGCATCGCTGAACACCCGCACGTGGAAGTGCCCGCGTGGTCGAGTCGGAACCGGACAGAGAGCCGGACGACAGCCGCGCGGGCCACGCGTGCTGGTGGTTCGTGAGTCGGAGCTGCATCGCCGAAGTGTCTCTCGCCGCCGGATGCCCGGTGTAGCCCGGTTCCCGGGCCGAGCCGTGCGATGAGTCGTATCGCCAAGATCCTCGGCCGTGGCGCCGAAGGGCGACTGAAGCAGATCGCCTGTCGAGTGTGGCCGGAGTACGACGATCCCGACGACTCGCTCTCGGAGCTTCGGAAGTACCTGAGTGAGCAGCGCGGAGAGCGCGCTTTCCTGGTCGTCGATGCCGTCCTCGAGCTCGGCCACAAGGACGTTCTACGGACCGAGCTGCTCCGGGAGCTCGAGGACATCAGCCCATCGCAGATGGCCGAGGTCCTCCGCGAGGGATTCAAGCAGCTCGAGATGTTCGGCGGGAAGCTGATCGAGTTCGAGCGAGAGCTGGAGAAGCGAGGCGAGGTTCTACCGCTGCGCCGCAAGGACGGTGGCTGAAGGTCGGAGAGGTCTCCGGGCGAGCTGCGCAGGAAGGGGCGCGGCGGACCCATCGAATCAGAAAGGGGGGAACGTGGCACACGAGATCGGGATGAAGGTCGAGGGGATGACGCTCGCCAACGTGATCGACGGCGAGCTCGAGGAGCAGTTCCAGCACTGCCTCCTGAAAGTGGTCGAGTATTTCGCGGAGGCGGAGTGGTACGAGCACACCGGCGAGGCCGAGATCCTCACCGTGAAGATGCCGATCGAGATCGCGCTCCACCGGGAGGCGGGCTCGGGGATTGTCTCGGTGAGCGCTCGCGCCGGCGTGAAGGAGCCGAAGCGGAAGACGGTCACGCGCGCGGCCTTCGTGAAGAGCGGGGCGGTTCTGGTGATGCCGGAGATCGAGGCGCCGCTGTTCGACAACGTGCGCAAGATCAAGACGAAGGAGGAGACGCCTTGAACGACGATGGATTCCAGACGGTGATCGACAACCGTGAGCCTGTGCCGAGGCTCGAGGAGACGCCTCTCAAGCTCGGCGCGCATTCCGTGATAGCGCGCCACAAGGACTATGTCCTCGAGCGAGTGCCGAGCATCGAGCGGTCGACGCGCAGGCACGTGTTCCAGGACGTGACGAGCTTCGCGCAGTGGCTGAATCGCCACGGCCAGAAGCAGCGGACCGAGATCCTGGTCGACGAGAAGGAGATCGCTGCCGCGCTGGACGCCGACGATCCGTACACCGACGTCGTGAAGTGCGCACTGACCTTCCACCCGACGTTCGCGGCCTGGTCGGCGATCTTCGGCAGGAGGATCGATCAGCGTGCATTCCTGCAGCTCGTGCGCGGGCAGCGCGCGGCGCTCGGCAATCACGGGGAGCTGCTGCTCGGTGAGCTCCGCAGCTTCGAGGTCGTGCGCCAGGGCGACTTCAAGCACGAGCTCGACGATCGCGGCTTCACGAGATTCCACGGATCGACTGCGAAGCAGGATGCGAAGGGCGCATTCCCGGCCGAGATCGGGGTGAAGACCCCGATCTTCGACGACATCAAGTGGGTCGATGGCAGCAACGATCTCGACTGCAGCTACTCGCTCGAGGTGCTCGTGGAGATCGTGATCGAGGAGAAGCTCGCGTTCTTCACGCTCACCTGCCCGAGCCTCCCTGTCGTGATGAGAGCCGCACGCCGCGACGCGGTCGCGTATCTGCGGGACATGATCGAGGAGGAGTACCTCGTCGGCATCGGCGCGCTCAAGCTCGAGAAGGCACCGGACACGAGGAGCGGCACGCTCGCCGACACGGAGTAGACCGCATCGGATCGAATCCGCCGTGGGGGCGGAGCAAGGGGTGAGAGGGTGGCAAAGCAGGCGTGCCTGCATCACGGATCGGTGTCGCAGCACAAGAAGCCTGCGAGCCGGGGCGTGTGGGTCCAGGGTCAGTGTCGTCTTTGTCGGGCGGCCATCGGCCCTCGTGTCCTCGTCGATCGAAACTCCTCCCTCGCGACCGCGGCTCCGCCGTGGCTACCGAAGCTGGCCTCACCGACGCGGAAGAAGCGAGCCTACGGGGCGCTGCTCAAGTCGAAGCGCTGGCAAGTGCTCCGCCTCGAACGGCTCTCCCTCGACGGGTACATCTGCCAGAGCTGCGGGGGAGTCGCGGACCAGGTGCACCACCTGCCGAGCGCGGTGTACGGAGCGGAGGAGCTCTCTGATCTCGTGAGCTGCTGCTCGACCTGTAATCTCGAGGAGAGATCCGCTCGGATCACTAAGGCGGTGCTCGGGTGACGAACACCGAGACCGCGGTGATCGGCAGAATCACGTTTGCTCCGGGACCTAGGGTAGCTCCCGAAAAGCCAGCTGCTTCGCTGGCCTGGTCCCGGCTCACATTCGAAGCAGCCGGGAGAAGCACTGGTATGGCCAAGAAGAAGCGCGAGGGACTCAAGAAGAGTCGTCGGTTCGAGATCTTCACGCGCGACGGGTTCAAGTGCGTGTATTGCGGTAAGTCACCGCCAGCGGTCATCCTGCACGTCGACCACATCGTCGCGGTCGTCGACGGCGGAACCGATGACGTATAAAACCTGTGCACGGCGTGCCTCGACTGCAATCTTGGAAAGGGCCGACGACCAATCGGCGACAGCGCCCCACTCGACTACCAAGGACTCGCCGACGACGCGGCGGAGCGGGCAGAGCAGCTCGCGGCGTACCGGGACTTCACCCTCAAGTTGCGCAAAGAACGGGATCGGGTCGTCTCTGTGGTCGCGTCGGAATTGTTCCCACACGACGGCGAGGAGGAGGACGCGACGAACGTCGCCGCGCTCCGCGCGATCGATCGGTGGATCGATCGTCTTCCGTTCGACAAGATCCTCGAAGCGGCCAGGATCGCGTCGACGAACGTCGACAACTCAGGATCACAGCGAACCCGGTACTTCTACGGCGTCTGCAAGCGCATGGATGCCGACCGTCAGCGTGGGAAGGAGAACGATCCTCTCGTCGAGCTTGCACGGCTGCCGCGATTGATGGTGGAGCAGAAGCGCGCCTTTGAGGCGAACGACCTAGCCGAAATCGACCGGATCGAGCGCTCCCTCCTGACGATCTCCACATGGCTCCCTAGAGCGGCGCTGCTGGCGGGGCAGATCGGCGCGGATGCGCAACAGGCGCTCGAGCACGAACTCGTGAAGATGTACGAAGACTTCACGGAACGCGTTGACTGGGATGCTGAGCATCGCGCGGAAGTGGAAGAGTTCGAAACGGGGTTGGACTTCTTCTCCTTCAAGTTCGACGAATCAGTACAAGAAGGCGCACCAATCGACGAGCGAGTCGTCATTGGAGTGGCGCGCGATGTGGTCGGGGCTCTGCAGAAGAACCTGCGCATCGCCCCCTACATGCTCGAGCCGGTCATGTGCGCTGCCGTGCTGGCGCGGCTTGAGGAGTTGTTCGTGATGGCTCGAGACGGTGAAGGACCGCTGCGCAGCTCATGAAGAGAGGCACACCAGACCACTGGAAGATGGACGAGCTCGCGTCGGAGATCGCGAAGCGCTGGCCGATGCCGGCGGAGATCGCGATCGACGCTGCCTGCGGGTTGATGGAGCGGCTCTGGCACATCGCTGGCCGGTACGCGCCGCGCGGCGACCTGGGCAAGATGTCGGACACGTTCATCGCGCGGAAGGTTGGGTGGGCAGGGGAGGCGAGCGACCTGGTCGCCGTCCTCCTGAGGATCCGGTGGCTCGACCCGAGCGAGGAGTTCCGGCTGCTGGTTCACGACTGGCCGCACCACGCCGACGACACGGTGAAGAAGGCGCTCGAGGCCGGCGAGATTGAGACCTTCGCCGACGGGAGCCCGGTACGCCGCGAGAAACCAGGCTCGAAGCCCAAGAAGCCGCGTCTGGAGGAGCCAGAGCTCGACCTCGACGCGCCAACCACTCACCAACCACTCGCGACTGATTCGCGAACGACTCGCGAACGACTCGCGAGTGATTCTCCCCCTTCCGAGCCTAGCCTTTCCGAGCCTAGCCTTTCCAAAGAAGACATGTCTTTGCAGAGGGCTAGGAGTCCGGAATCCGGATTCACGCGCGCAGAGCGAGGTCGACTCCGAGCGCGGCTGCATGACCACCCGTGGGCTCTGCAGGAGCTGCCAAAGCTCGAGCACGACTTCTTTGCGTACCGATCCGAGCATGGATTCGAGGACGATACACTCGACGGCTTCGTGCGCTGGATCGAGGCGATCGAGCAGCATCGGCACCGCGACGACCCGACGAAGCTCGAGCAGGCGAAGGCCGCCGAGATCCGGCGCCAAGTCGCCGTGGCAGCGTCCGACGGCCGGGTCACGAGCCTGCTGCAGGGGATCGAGGGCCGAGCGCGTGAGCGCGGCGGTGGGATCTCCTTCGATGACTACGTCGATCGCAAGGCCTCGTCGGGATGAGCGATCGAATCGCATGCTGCCCTCGCTGCCACCGCCAGAGCCTGCTTGTGCACGGGGCCTCGACCTGGTGCTTCTCGGGCTGCTCGTTCTTCGGCGACCTCATCGAGTCCGATTCCAGCACGGTGCTGGAGCCGGCGGCGGCAGGCGAGTCTCGCTCCCGGAAGCCACTGCCGCCGTCGGTCACACCGCGCTCGAGATCCACCCAAGCGCCTCCGCCAGGGGAGGGCTTCCTCGTCCGATCCGCGCCGACGACCGCGAGCTCGCGCCCGCCGCGAAGAGACGTGGAAGACATCTCCGACTGGTCGACGCCAGCGGAGGTGCTGCTGTGAGCGACGCTCGGAGCGCCTACGTCGAGGACGCGCTTCGGCGCCTGCGCACCCTGCTGCGCTTCAAGGACTGCTACGTGGCCGACGTTCGCGACGTCCTCGAGGACCTGGCCTCGCGCGAGATCGCCGATGCACTTGGGAACGACACGCTCGCGCGCAAGGTTCACGGCGAGCCGAGCCTCGTCCAGCTCATCGAGACGCTGGAGGGCCAGCTCGAAACCGTGCGGGCGCAGCTCGGGACGAAGAGCCACGCCGAGACGCCACAGGATTCAGCCCCGACGGATCGAACTGCGCGCGCGCCACGGGATCGGTCGGAGTGCCGCAAGGGGCATCCACTCGTCAGAGAGAACCTCCGGGTCGAGAAGAACGGGCACCGGATCTGCCGAACGTGCCAGCGGGAGTACATGCGCGAGTACGCGCGGAAGCGTGCGCGGCAGACTCGCTCGGGTGTATCGGCATGACGACGGAGCTGCTCGTCTACGCCTCCGCCATGCTCTCGGTGATCGCGATGGGGCTCTGCGGCGTTCTCGGCTGGCGTCTCGGGTGGAGAGCCGGGGAGAAGCACGGTCGTCGAGCGGAGCGCAAGGAGCGCATCGCCAAGAGGGCTGCGTCACTGCTCCACCGGACCGAGCGCCGTCTGTCGATCGTCCACGACGGCGAACCGAAGGGGGCCGCATGACGAACAAGCTGCGCGTGCTGAAGGCTCTGTCCGAGTGCGAGAAGGCGACCGCCCTCGAGCTGGGCGAGAAGGTCGGAGGGATCCCGTCAAACGAGATGTCGCAGCAGCTCTCGCACCTGCGGCAGCAAGGCGCGATCGTGGGAATCGGCACGATCCCCGGATCCTTCGGCAGGCTGCGCAGCATCTGGGCGATCACGCCCCGAGGTCGGGAGATGCTGGCGGAGCCGACCCGCAGGAAGTGGCCGGGCATGACGGCACCGAAGCCGACGCTCTCTGCGGAGCTGCGTCAGCGGTACAAGCTCGAGCACGAGAAGCACGTCGAGCGGCAGCGAAAGGCTGGGATCGCAGAGGCGCTAATTCACGGCGAGCTGATCGAGTACGTGAGCCCGGCGGTGAGATGAAGCCCCAGGTTAGCCAGCTCGGTCTCTTCGGGGGGCATCCGATGGCGAGAGCCACGGACCACGATTCCAGCCACGCCGCCGCCGACAAGCTCGAAGCCTCGGGCAAGGCGCAGGTCCAGCGCAACCTGGTGCTCAGCCTGGTGCAGCGCTGGCCGGGCATGTCGAGCGGCCAGCTCGCGCGTCTGGGCGCCGTCGATCGGTACGTAGTAGCCCGTCGTTTGCCCGAGCTGCGCAGCGAAGGGAAGGTCAGTGCGGTCAAGCCCGCGGGCAAGGAGATCACGTGGTTCCCGACGTAGATCGAAGCGCACCGATCGTCTCGGTGCGCTGCTACCGCTGCGGGACCGCGTGCATCCCGTGCACCTGCGCCCCGTGTCCGAAGTGCGACGGCCTTCTGTGCTTGACCTGCGAGGCACGCCGCGCAGCCGTGGAGGATGAGCGCACAGCGATCGAGACGTACGGCAGCGCGCTGCGGACGATCGGCAGGGACAAGGAGATCCCGCCTCATCGGGGTCCGGTGCACTGCGAGCCGAAGGAGCCGCCGCCGTTGATCGTCACCGGACTCGGCTCGATCGATGTGTGCAGGAAGGAGATCAAAGACCTTCCGGAGCCTGCCGAGATGGTCTCAGCGATCTGCACGGGACTCGGGACTGTCGCTGCAGGGCTGGTGGCTGGTGCAGCCGTGGTGATGATGGCCGCTGCGGCGGTCTTTTCGGGGGAGCTGCCGGAATGAGATTCCGTCGACCGCTCTTCGGTTGAGCGGTTGTTGAACGCGACGCGGCCGGCGATACAGACCGCAATGAGGAAGAGACAGACATGAGCGAGGCGAAGCAGATCAAGATCAGACCGATCAAGAAGACCATGCTTGGCGTCAGGATCGTCGGGATCACACCGCTGATCCATCACCAGTTCTCGGCGAAGGCGAGGGAGCAGATGCGTCGCAAGAAGGAAGGCAGCAAGACGAAAACCCGCGAAGCGTTGAACGCTCAAGCCGAGTTCGAGGCTGCAAGCTACTTCCTGAGCGATGGGTCGCCGGCGATCCCGGTGTCGCAGATCAAGAACGCGATGTGCAGCGCGGCTCACAAGGATCTCGGCTTCGAGAAGAAGCTCGTCAGGAGCGGCATCTTCGTTCATGCCGACGAAGGGTTCCTGTGTCGCCTGGACACACCCGGAAGCAAGATGCGCGAGGACGTGGTGAGAGTCGGAATGGGCAGCGCCGATCTGCGCTACCGACCGTGCTACGAGGAGTGGGGAGTGGACCTGAGGATCGAGTTCGACGCCGATCAGGTGTCGCCAGAAGACATCGTGAACCTGCTCGAGAGAGCCGGCTTCGGAGTCGGCTGTGGCGAGTGGCGCCCAGAGAAGGATGGAGAGTTCGGCCGCTTCCGCGTCGACCGCGATCAGCAGATCCGGGTCAGTTCATGAGCTTCGCTTGGAAGGCAGGCTATCCGGCGCGAATCGACGCATCGAAGGCTGTTGAGTCTCTCGATCAGATCCGTACTTCGAATGGAGGCGCGATTGCCGCGGAGGACATCGTCGAAGCGGCGCGCGACCCAAGCTCTGCTCTCCATGCGCAGTTCTCGTGGGACGACGCGCTTGCAGCGGAGGAGTTTCGGCGCGTTCAGGCCAGAACGCTTCTGCGCTCCATCCTCGTGGTCGAAGAAGGACAGCCGCCGCGACCGTACTTCATCACGATCGAGGAGCATCGGGAGGAACGGTCCAATCGCTTCTCCTATGTGAGGCTGGTCGAAGACGTGCTGCCATCTCAAACTCTCGTTCACGAAGTCCTAGAGCGCGCCCTCCGTGAGCTGGAATCGTGGCGCGCGAAGTACGCGCAACTCGCACAGCTCTCGCAGGTGCACAAGGCAATCGACCGAGAGGTCGAGCGCCAGAAGAAGAAGAAGCTCGTCGAGACCTACTGAGAAGAGGATCGGTGTGGGTTGGCAGCACTGGGCAGGTGAGTGATGGACGGGCGAGAAGCGGAATGGAGAGGCAGCAGACGAAAGGAACGGACTGGACGGGCGAGCACTGGCGGTGGAAGGACTGGATCGGAATGGAAAGGCAGCTTCGGTGAGGAGTGGAGAGGCAGTGTAGGAATGGACGGGACCGGATCCGCACGGAGCGTTACGTCGGGGATTGGTATGGAAAGGATTTGGAGTGGTGTTTGACACCCCTGAGGACATAGTCGTCCGCTACTTCAACTGGAGCGCATCCATCGGCGCTCCCGCGCTGGATCCGGTAGCAGTACACGGGCGCGTGTATGCCATCGAATGCAAGGCCTGCCACCACCAGATCCGCCACAGCAAGGGCAAAGGCCTCACAATTCGCACCGAGGTCTGCGGGAGATGCGGGAGACCCTGGGACTTCGAGGACCAGTTCATCCTGCGAGGGAACCTGCAGATCACGCGCAGACCAGGCTCGACCGAGCACTGGCTCTCGCCCTGGGTGGACATCGGCCCCGAGCTGCAGCGGCTCTACGATCACCGAGAGCATCGCTGGCCGGTGCGGACGTTCTGCGCTCGCTGCATCGGGCAGCTGTCGCTTCGCGAGGTCGCGACCGAAGCCTCGGAGAGATTCCGGCGCGCGCCGTTCGCCTGGACGAAGGAGCGGGTCGCGACGCTCTACGACCAGGGCCGCGCGGTGGTCGGGGATCGCTTCGCGCGGAAGAAGTGGCTGGGGGCGGAATGGCGACTGGCGAGCTGAGCCCCAGAGCCGCAGCACGCGCCCTCGGCGTCAATGTGAAGACCATCCGCAGGCTGCTCGCGGATGGAGACCTGAAACATCGGGTCACTCGGATCAGGCTGCGGAATCGGATCTACATCCCGCAGGCCGAGATTCAGCGATTGAAGGCCGCGCAGGGACGCAGGAGAAATTGAGCCCTTTGGACCCTTTGGGCCAGTGACCTGCACGACAGAACAGGTAGGCTGCTGGCTATGCTGACCGAGGTGCACGAAGGCCTCGGTCCACTGCAGTCGCTGTCTCGCCTCGTGAGTCC
>Ga0155549_1153_pt1 | contig 12342 bp, 11 predicted proteins | sample RifCSPhighO2_12_FD_107206 | JGI IMG/M metagenome (GOLD analysis project Ga0155549, IMG submission 107206) | Alphaproteobacteria bacterium RIFCSPHIGHO2_12_FULL_63_12
GCTGCTGGCGCCGATTGCGGGGATGTCCATCGCGACGCCGGTGCTGGCGCAGGCTGAGCTAACCATGCTCAACGACGTTTGCATGCCCTGGCCGGCGGGTCCCAAGCCCCGTCCGCACTTCTCGGTCATCAACCGCACAAACCCGAATCTCACGATTGCGCATACCGGACTGTTTCCGGACACGGATGCTGTCGATCCGTCGCCGGTCCCCGGCTATAATATGAATGCGCCCGGCAATTCGATGACGGGCGGCACCAATCTCAACCCGAATGAGGGCGGTCACCTTTATCCGCCGGGCGACTCTTTCGGCGACAATCCGCCGAACCTGCTGCCGACGGTTTATGAAAACATCAAATCGTGCTCGGGCGCCGAGATCATCAATACGCTGTCGTCAACGCCGGAAAACCCCTACAATCTCCAATTCGCGGGCGATCCTCAAAATCAGCGTCTGAACGAAGCCGATGTGACGCCGCTGACGGCGAACCAGACGCGGTCGCCGACCGATGATCTCGACGTTGTCAGGCGCCATCTGATGGCGGCGAAGAAGCCCGGCGATATCGATCCGGCGGTCGTTCAGCTCGGCCTCGATATTCTCGAAGGCAATCCGATCGCCGACCGTTCCTATAGCGGGTTCCCCGTTCTTCATTACAACGGGCCGCTGAAGATCAAATCGGTCGATCCGGTGTCCCGGACGGTGGAAGTCAACCAGATCTGGTTCGACACGCACATCGAATCCGACACGATGTATGTCGACTCGCGCCCGGTCGAACGGATCGCCAATTCCGGCGACAATCCGGCGACGCCTTTGTGGGAAGGCCAGTGGGACGACGGCGAGTGGTACACCAAGTACAACGTCTATGTTCTCAATCGCGGTCATGAGGATTTCGCCTCGTTCCCGATGCTCTATGACGATCCGAAGGAAGTCGTTCTCGGCGGGCAGAACCAGTTCATTCCGAACGTTTCGCTCGACCAGACGTTCTTCCCGATGGAAGAAGGGAACAAATACACCTTCTACATCAAGCAACCGCCGGCCCGCTTCTTCAACCTGACCTATCATTGGGGATGGCGTATGCACCCGCCCCGGGTCCAGGCGCATGAAAACCTTGCGCGCGGCTTCGTTGTGAACGGTCAGGCTGTCGATCGCGACTTCTTCGAGAAACAGACCTTTGGCGTCAATCCGCGCGCCAATGAGCAGGCCAAGCTCAACGCGATCTCGATGATCGGCGATCTGGCTCCGGCCAAACGCATGTGGTCGACCTTGCGCCGGATTCAGGCGGGCGGTCTCAAGAGCACCGACCTTGCGGGGATCAGCTCAGAGTTCGAAGAATCCTTCTTCGACTGGGGCAACCGCAACAAACTGCCGCGCGGCATTCCGGAAGATCCCACTTCCGACGTGACGCTCGCTTATCTCAACAACACGATCTACGGGCACATCAACGGCTACATCAATGACGCCCAGGTCGAGCTGAGAAAATGGACGACCCGCGGCACCAAAGTCCGCATCACGTTGATCAACGGCGACTACTATCCGCACCAGTACACGAATGTCGACTTCGGCGGCATGCGCGGATGGGAGAATACGTTCCAGAACACGATCCCTGTCGCCGGCGCCGGCGCCTGGTTCACCTTCGGACGCATTCAGTGGTGGCCGCACACGATCAACCCGGCGGTGCCGGCGATCGTGGTCGCGCCCGCAGCCAGACCGACCTCCACCGCCAATATCGCCTTCGGCATGGAGTCGTTCAAACGGGTCGACACCGGCGCCAATATGCTGCCGCCGAAGGGCCAACAGCGTAAGCTCGGCAATATCGTCGGCAACGACCTTCCGAATGAAATTCTCGGAGCGGCGAGCACCGGCGGACTCACCCGTCACGACATGGACTGGGAGTTCACTTTCGAGCCGGGCCGTCGCTTGAGGCTCTACCAATTCGACGCTTTCCACCACGACGTGGCGGTCTGGTCGATGCACTAAATCCGCTCGTTCTTTTCTCCCCCAGAACGAAAGAGCGGTGTGCGCCAGCCCTGAACCATCGGGGCTGGCGCACCCTTTAAAAGGCGGGCAGGGTACGTCCGTCAGTCCGATCAAGGAAAAGAGGTTGAAAGCCATGCACCGACGCAAGTCACTCTCATTCCTCTGCGCCGTCCTCGGCGCGACATGGGGCGCGGGAGCCGCCTCAGCCCAGGACGCCGGCGAAGCGCACGAGCATCATCATGAACATGGCGCCGACGCCAAAGGCGATCACGATCATCCGGCGCCGGAGAAATCATCCGATTACGTTGTATCATCCGCGCGTTACGAAGCGCCGAAGATCAGTTTGATCGATCAGAACAACCGGAAGGTGCGGATCGATCAGCTTCTGTCGGAAGACCGTCCGACTCTCGTTCAGTTCATTTTCACAAGCTGCACGACGATTTGTCCGGTCATGGGCGCCGTCTTCGGCGGTGCGCAAAATGATATCGCGGCGGTCGCCCCGAATTACCGCATGGTGTCGATCTCGATCGATCCGGAATATGACACGCCGGAAAAACTCCGCGAATTCGCGGCGAAACAGAATGCGCGGCCCGACTGGGTGTTCCTGACCGGCGCAGCGGACGACATCACCAAAGTGACGAAGTCGTTCGACGCCCTCAATCAGGGCGACAACAAGATGTACCATCAACCCTTCACCTTCATCCGCTGGCGTAAAGACGGCGAATGGGTGCGTATCCGCGGGCTTTTAAGCGTCGCGGACCTCGTCAGTGAATTCTCTTCGGCGCGAAAGGTCGAGACCCCTTGATCCGTAAACTCATTTTGAAAGCCGCGGCCGGCGCGCTCGCTCTGCTGGCGCCGGTTCAGGCGATCGCTGCAGAACCTGCCGGGGACCCGGTCGCCGGGCGCCGCCTTTATTGGGAAGGCGTTTCCTCGAACGGCGTGCCGATCAAGGCGCGCACCCAGGGCGACATCGAGATTAGCGGCGCGCAGTTCAGCTGCGTCAGCTGTCATCGTCCGAGTGCTTATGGCGGAAGCGAAGGCAGCGTTTACGTGCCGCCGATTCGCGGCGATCTTTTGTATGAGGCAAGCCGCGGCGACCGGAACCGCATCTTCAAAGAGCTTTTCCTCGAAGCGCAGTCGGGAGAATTCTGGTCGAAAATGCGCGATCCAAGATCGCGTCCGGCCTATACCGACGCAACGCTGGCGGCGGCGCTCATCACTGGCGTCGATCCCGCCGGGCGCGATCTCGACCGGACGATGCCGCGCTATGAGCTTTCCGAAAAGGATGCGGCGAACATTGTCGCTTATCTCAAAACGCTCGGCACAGCGCCGGATCCGGGCGTCACACGCGGCGCTATCCATTTCGCGACGATCGTGACGCCGGGCGCGAACAAGGCCGACACCGACGCCGTCCTTGCGACGATCAACGCCTTTTTCAACTGGAAAAATCTCCACACCAAAGGCGATCTTTCCAGCCCGGGATTTTCACCCCTGTACCGGTCGGAATTTCTCAACACCTATCGGGCGTGGAAGCTGCATGTCTGGGAATTGAAGGGCGAGCCGGAATCGTGGAGCGATCAGCTGGACGCCTATTACAAGGCGCAGCCGGTGTTCGCGATGGTCAGCGGGCTGGTGAACGGGCCGCATGCGCCGATCGCGGATTTTTGCGACCGCTCCGCGACCCCCTGCATATTCCCGAGCACGGAGCTGCCGCAGACGCGCGATGTCGCCTATCGCTACAATATCTATTTCAGCAGGGGCCGCGCTCTTGAAGGCGAAGCGATGGCGACCTTTGTCGCCAGCCGCAACAAGGGCGGCGCGGAAATTCGGCAATATTACCTCGAAGACCGACTCGGCGCCGCGTCGGCGATCTCCTTCAAGAAGGCGGCGGAATTTTACGGCGGCCGCGTCATCTCGCAGGGCTTTCCCGACAAGGAGAGGTTGATCGCAGCGCTCGGCGAATGCTGCGAGAAAAATGTCGATGCGCTGGTTGTCTGGCCGGGCGCGGCGGCGGCAGATGTCGTGCCGCAGCTTCAGGCGAAGAATTTCCGCAAGGCGCCGATCATTGGCCTTCCGTCCGACGCCATCGAACCGGCGAAGGCGGTGGGCGACAAAGCGGGCAAGAATTTCCGCTTCGCCTGGCCGTATGAAAAACCCGGCGTCGTTCACCCGCGGGAGTTTGACGTGCGGGCGTGGATGAGCGCGCGCAAAGTGCCGGTCACCAATCCGCGGCTGCAGTTCGAGTCCTATTTCGCGCTAACCATGATCGAACACAGCCTGCAGCACCTGCTCGGCGACTTTAACCGTGAATATCTGATCGAGCTGATCGAGCATGAGGCGGAAAAGAACCTCAATGTCGGGACCCATCCGACCCTCGCACTCGGGCCGGGGCAGCGCTTTGCGTCGAAAGGGGCCTTCGTGATGCGTCTTGACGCCAAGTCCGATCGCGGATTTTTGCCCGACTCCGAGTGGATCGTGCCCTGACGACCCGGCGGGAAGCTTAGTTACATTCCCGTCGCGAGTTGAGTAAAGTGGCGAAGGGACCGGGGCGACGGAAGGCTGATGGCGCTGGAATTAACGTCCGCATGGGACGCGTTTTGGTCATGGTGGACAGGCGAATTGCGCGCGGTCCTGCCGTCGGCGCCGCGTTTTGGCGCCTCCGGCGGGAAATCCGTGGTGATCGGCTTTGGCCCTGACGGAAAATATTCGCTCGCCGCGCCGTCGCCCGGCGGACTTCCGGTTGAAGGCGACGCGGGGCAAATCGCTGAGGCGGCAAGGACTGCGCGCGGACAGGGCGGCGCGACGATCCTCAGGCTGCCGGCGGAAAGCGTCCTTTCCTTCGCGGTGGAAATTCCAGAACGCGCGATGCGGCGCGCGCGGGAGATTTTATCCCTCGAACTCGAAAGCGCGACGCCATTTTCTGCTGACGAAGCAAGTTTTGACTATATCGCGGAGAAATCGCCCGTGGGCGGATTCCGGCGAGTGAGACAAATCGTCGTCAAGAATGCGATCGTCGCAGCATTGGTCGAAGATTTGCGGCGCGTCGGCGTCGACATCGATCAGGTCGACGCCGTTGGGGCGGAACGCATCAACCTTCAGCCGACGCATTCACGGCGCAAGGCGCGTCCGGTGTTACGTTGGGAATACGGATTGATCGCTATCGCCGTCGTCTCGCTGCTCGCGGGCGCCCATATCCGGCAGGGGCGGGTGCTTGCGGCGCTTGTCGCGCAGAAGGAACGGCTCTCCGCTGAAACGGAAGGCGTGAGGACAGCGGCCGCCGACGCCAACGCGGCCGCCGCGAATATCGAAACGCTGCGCAAATACAGCGCGCTTCATCCGGCGGCGTTGTCGACGCTGGCGTCGCTGACCGAAACCCTCGACGACGGCGTCTGGCTGACGGAAGTGACGATCTCCGGGCGCGACGTCGCGTTGACTGGTTACGCCGCCTCGGCGTCGAAAGTGATCAACGATCTTGAATCGTCGCCCGCATTCGCCGGCGCGGCGTTCTCGGATACGGTAATCACCGATCAGGCGTCGGGAGAAGAGCGCTTTTCGGCGAAGCTGAGCGTCGAGACGAACGATCCCGCCGCGCCTTCCGCCAGCGGGGGCGGCGGATGACCGCACAGCCCCTCAGTTTTTCCGCAGCCGGTGCGCTCGCTCTGGCGGCGGCGCTGTTCGCTGGCGCCTGCGCCATCTTCTGGATCGCGATTCCAGCGCCGCTTTTGTCAAAGCAAGCGAAGATCGCGGAAATTCGACGCGAGATCGTCACGCTCGAAAAACAGCGCGCCCGCCTCGGCGCGCTCGATCGCTGGACGGCGGCGCGCGAAGAAGCGCTGGCGCTGCGTTCCGATTTTCTCGCCGCGAAAAGCGGCGGCTCGTCCTCCGCCCTGATTCAGGGACTGGTGCGCGAGGCGGCGACCAAATCCGGCCTTGCCGTTATCAGTGCGCAAGATTATGCGCCGCCCGGTTCCGGGGAGCTCGCCGCCGGCGTTCGCATGAGCGTCTCGGGCGATCTGAATGCGATCACCGAATTCCTGATGGATCTGTCGAACGCAAAGCCGCGCCTGTTCGTCGAGGCTCTGGTCCTTCGCGGGCAATCGGGAGCGGACGGGGCCCGGGACTTCAACGCAACGGTGACCGTGGTCGCCTTCTACTGGTCGGGGGAGGCGTAAATTCGATGCGACCCGCCGCCAATACCTCCCGACTTGCCCTTTTGATGTCGCCGCTCCTGATCCTGACGAGCGTCGTTCTGGCGATGGCGCCGGTCGGTGAAATGCGCGCCGACGTCGGCGACGCGCAGCTCGCGCCCGTGCCTCAATTCGGGGGCGGAGAGGGCGCCGATTACTCAAAATACGCGGCGACGGTCCTGTCGCGACCCCTCTTTGTTAAGGGTCGGCAGGCTATCTTGAGCGCGGAAAGCGCCGGCGCCGCGCTCGGCGATCTAAGGCTCGCCGGGACGATCGCCAATTCGCGGGTTCGAAAAGCGCTGTTTCGCGAGAAGGCCGATCTAAGCGACGGCAAACGGGGACGGTGGGTGGGAGTCGACGACGAGATTTCGGGGTGGCGCGTCACCGCCATCGAACCGGGGCAGGCGGTGCTGCGGCGCGGCGGCGAGGAAATCGTGCTGTCGATTTCCAAACGCAAAGCGCTTTCCGCCAAGGAAATCTCGCAGTTGCGCGCCGCGACGCCGATCCTGCCGTCGGCGGCGACGAATCCAAGCCAGGCCGCTATTGACGAGCGCCGGGAAGCCATCAAAGACGCACTATCCAAGCTGGGTGAGGGCGGTCTCTACGGGACGCCGGATTAAATGAAAACGCGCCAGACACAATTGATCGTAATGCTCTGCACGCTGGCGGGCGGATGCGCGAGCGCGCCCGCAGTTTCTGATGCCGCGCCGAAATCCGATAATATCGCAAGCCTGATCGTTCGCGAGGCGCCGGAATTGGCCGCGACGCCATCGCCGCCGCCAGCGCAAGATGTCCGTGCGACGCCGACCATCATTCGCGGCACGGACGGTTTCACCGGCGCGCCGCAAAGCGCGCCGCCGTCCGCCGCCAACGATGAAATGCTCGACATCGATCTTGACAATGCGCCGATCTCCGACGCTGCGGATCTCGTTCTCGGGGATATTCTGGGCGTCAATTATGCGCTCGATGAGGGCGTTACGGGAACAATTACGATCAAGACGGCGGCGCCCGTCTCAAAGAGCGCGGTGCTCTCGATTTTCGAAAGCGCGCTTGAAGCCAAAGGCGCGGCGCTGATCGAAGACAACGGCATCTACCGGATATCGTCGGCGGAAAGGGCGGTGCTCGGGCCGCGAAACTTTTCGGTCGGCAATGTCACGTCGCTGCAGGAAACCGCCGGCTTCGGGGTGCAGGTCGTTCCCTTGCGCTATATTTCCGCCGCGGAAATGGAACGTATTCTGAAGCCGATTTCAACGCCCGGCGCGATTATGCGCGTCGATCGCGCGCGCAATCTCCTGATGCTGAGCGGCTCGCGCCGCGAACTCGATTCGCTTATCGAAGCGGTCCGTCTTTTCGATGTCGACTGGCTCAAAGGGATGTCGTTTGCGCTGTTGCCGGTGACAGCGGCCGATCCGAAATCGGTCGCCAATGAGCTGGCGACGATTTTTTCCAACGGAACGAACCAGCCGCTTGAAGGGCTGGTGAGGTTCGTGCCCAACGAACGGCTGAATGCTGTTCTGGTGATCTCCTCGCGGGCCTCCTACATCGAAGACGCCCGCAAATGGGTCGAACGCCTCGACAATCCGGAAGCGACGGGCGGGGATCAGGTCTTCGTCTATCATGTGCAGAACCGGTCGGCGGTCGCTCTTGCCGGCGTGCTGCAGGGTTTCTTCGGCGCGGGCGGCGACGCCGCCGCATCCGATATCGTCCAGCCGGGACTGACGCCGGCAACGATTGGCGGTGACGCGGCGGCGGAAGCGCCATCGACGGACGCCGCGACGGACAGCATCGGCGCGACCGGTAGAAATAGCTCTGGCGCCGCCGGCAAGATCAAGATCGCCGCCGATGATGAGAACAATGCGCTGCTGATTTACGCGTCGCCCTATGAGTATCAGCGCATCAACGCGATGATCGAGAAACTCGACAGATTGCCGAGCCAGGTGATGATCGAGGCGACGATCGCCGAGGTCACGCTCAATGATGGCCTGAAGCACGGACTTTCGTGGTTTTTCAACAATGCGGAAAGCACGTTCTCCTTTTCGGATGTGGCGTCCGGCGCGGTCGGGCCAAGTTTTCCGGGCTTTTCCTATGTGTTTTCGGAGCCCGACGCGCGCGTCGCATTGAATGCGATCGCCAGCGTCACCGATGTGAAGGTCGTTTCCTCGCCGACATTGATGGTGATGGACAACAAGACCGCGCGTCTGCAGGTCGGAGATCAGGTGCCGGTGGCGACGCAGTCGGCGGTGAGCACGGTCAATCCCGACGCGCCGATCGTCAATTCGGTGTCGTTCCGCGATACCGGCGTCATCTTGAACATCACGCCGCGCGTCAGTGACAGCGGCGTCGTCATACTCGACATTTCGCAGGAAGTCAGCTCGGTGGTGTCGACGACGACCTCGGGGATCGATTCTCCGACGATCCAGCAGCGCCGCATCGAAACTTCAGTCGCCGTTCATGACGGCGACAGCCTCGCGCTCGGCGGACTGATCGAAGACAGCCGGAACGTCACCAGTTCGGGCATTCCTTATCTGTCGAAAATTCCCGTGCTGGGCGAAGCTTTCAAGTCGAAGAAGAAGGATGTGGACCGGACCGAGCTACTCGTCCTCATCACGCCGCGCGTCGTCCGCGATCGCGATGAGGCGCGCGAGGCGACGGACGAGTTCAGGGATCGCCTCCATGCCGTGAAGGAGCTCCTTGACCAAAAACAGCCAAAGCCGGAGGCGACGCCCGCAAATTAGGTCAGGCGGCGCGTCGGCGGAGGACGGCAACGCACTTCTGGTCGTCATCGGACTCGTCGGCGTTCTCGCCGCGATCGGCGTCGCCTATCAGGCGACAACCCAGTCTCAGGCGCGATTGTATAACGCGCTGACCGCCCGCATCGTCGGGCAGGCCGCTGTCGACGCCGCGGTCGACCTTGGCGTCTGGAGGGTCGTCAGAGACTGGCGCCGCGATCCGGCTTCGCTTGAGCGCGTCGATCTAAGATGCGCGCAGGACGGCCAGGTCCTGTCGGTTCGTATCGAGAATGAATCGCGGCGGCTGAATGTCAATTTCGCCGACCGGCTCTCCATCGCCAGGGAAATCGCCAACGCCGGTCTTGCGGCGGACGCGGCGCTGATGATCGCCGCCCGCATCGCCGATTATGTCGACCGGGATAGCGTCACCTCCGAAAATGCGCCGGAAGCGGAAGATTTTCGCATCGCTGGCGCCACTGCGGCGCCCAAGAACGCGCCGTTGAACATCATCGACGAGTTGCGGCTGATCCCCGGCGTCGATGAGAAAACATTCGCGGCGCTTGAGAATGTCCTTTCGGTGCATTCGACCCGGACCGGCGGCGCGCGCCAAAAAGAGATCGAGCAGGATGATGAGGCGCCCGCGCCGCGCGGCGTCTATCGGGTTACGGCGATCGCCGCTGCCGCCGACGGCCATCCGCTGCACAGCCGCATCGCGATTGTCGAGCTCGATCCGGCGCGCCCGCAGGCGCCGGCAATCCGCGTGTGGAGCCGCGCGGCGTTTCAGAAAGCCGTCGCTGGCGGGTCCACGGCGCCGGCGCGCGCCTGTCGCGATACGCTCCTCGTGAACTGACGTTCGGTATCTCGACGACGGGCTGTTTCTCGTCGGTCAATCACTCAAACAGAGTTTGAGAACAGTTCTCACTCGCAGGCAAATGCGTTGGCGGTCTTCTGACACGACTGGAAGCGTCCTGCCCCCGGAGGGCGGATCGGCGGCATTCGGGTTACTGACAATTTTATCGATTCGGGGAAACGCCTGCCCCTGCCGTCGCCGGAAAAACCGCGAACCGACCTTGGCTCGTTGGAGAGCGGCCAAGGTCGGTTCTACTGGCGTGAGAGCCGAGCCTACGCCAGGTTCATTTGGGGCCGTCTCCGCGAGAGGTGACACGCTGTCCCGGCGCTGACCGGGGCGCACGTATCGCCCCGCCTCATTGATTAAAAAGCGTCAGACGCCGTCTAATTTCAGCTGGACAAGTCTCTCGCGAAGGAGCGGCGCTCCTTCAAGAAGTTATTCGCGAGAAACGGGGTTCTGGTTACAGGCGGAGCGCCTTACCAGCGAAGAAATCTCGGTCCCGCCAGCGCTCCCGCAAGGGCCGTCGCCGCGACCGAGACGGAGTACCAGAGGAAGACGAAACAGGCCGACGCCTCGCCGGAAACCGCCGCGTAAAGCGCCCCCGCCATCGCGCCGGACAAGGCGCCGATCGCCGCCCCGGCGGTCTTATAGTCGGTCGCTGCGAACCGCCGAAACGCCCAGAACATGCCAGCGAAAATCGGCGGCGAGATGATAAAAATCGTGGTCACGCAGGAGGTAACGCCATAGCCGAACATCAGGCGGAGCCAGGTTTCCGGCGGCGAGGTGAAAAGTTCGGTCATGGCGATCATCGCCATCATCATCACTGGCGCGAAAGCGAGTAGATGACGGCGGCTCGTCCGGGTCTCGGGCGAGGCGAATTGCAGCGTCACGACCAGCGCTGAAAAAGCGAGCGCGAGAGAATAGGCGATTTTCCAGACCGGCGTGTCAAAATCGATCGCTTGCGCGCCGGAACCGTAGAAAGCGTCGAATAAAACGAGAAATACGACCGCGCCGGCGACGCCCATGGCGAGGCCGATCGCCAGCCGCAGCGCGGCGGCGTTCTCGCCGCCTTTCGGGGGCTGCGACGACAGCGCCGAGACAAATTCGTCAATATTCGTCATGCCTTTCTCCGGACAAAGGACGACAGTGCTTTCAAGCCCCGGTGGACGGAAACCTTGACGTCGGATTCGGAGACGCCGGCGGCGACGGCGTGTTCGGCGATGCTCTCGCCACGAATTTTCGTGGCGATGATCGCGGTTTTCTGTTTCGGCGACGCGTGGTCGAGAAGCGTCTCGACATCCAGTTTCGCGCTCAGCGCAGGCTCTGAGTCGTATCCAGAAACCGCGGCGTCGATATCGGACAGGTTCAAGACCTCTTTTCTGGCCCGGAAGCGATCGATCAATTTGTGCCTCGCGATCGCGTAGACCCAGGGAAGCAGGGGGCGGGTGACGTCATAGGTGATCTGCCGCTGGTGAACGGCGAGAAGGCATTCCTGAATGAAATCATCGACCTCGACCAGATAATCGCGGACGCGCCGGAGGTAATAGGATTTGAACACGGGAACGAGACCGCGCAGCAATTCTTCGTAAGCGCGCCGGTCGCCTGTCCGGGCGAGGCGCATCAGATTGGCAAGTTCTGTCTCGTTCATGGTCAACGCGCGGGCGCCTTATTCTGGACGCCCTGGATTTCGCTCGAGGCAGCGCCGCGCATGTGAATTCGCCCGATTATCCTGGAGGGCAAATTAGCCTATCCCGGCCGTCCAATCAAATTGCCGTTAGGAGGGGCGGGAGTTTACCCGTATTGGGACGATCACGATGATCAGGACAACCGGTCTGCGATAATGTCGCTGACCCGCAGCGCATTGGCGATGCAGGTGAGCGCGGGATTGACCGCCGCGCTCGAAACGAAAACGCTGGTGTCGGCCACGTAAAGATTATCGAGATCGTGGGCTTTTCCGTTCGGATCGGTGACCGAGGTCTTTGGATCCTCTCCCATTCTGAGGGTCCCGCACTGGTGCGCTGTTCCATAAATGGGGAGGACGCCGTCGAGCCTTGCTTCATACCCCCTGATGCAGCGGCACATCCGCCCTGATCGCGTCATGTAATGGTGGAAGCGGCCGATCAGTCTTTTGTGCGCGGTGAGGTTGTTGTGCCAGTAATCGAGCCGGATCTGTCCCCCTCTGGTCAATCTGACTCGGTTTCTTTTCTCAGGCAGGTCTTCCGTCATCACCAGAAAGGCGAGCGCTCTCGCGCCAAGGGCGTCGGCGAACGATTTTGGAATCATCCAGGCCGGAAGGCGATGGCTGATCTGACCGCGCAGGACATCCCCGTGCAGATATTCAAGAAGCTGCACATGTCCCATCGGGTAATCGAAGCCGCCGTCCGGGTCGCCCCAGTACCAATCGTTGAGCGCCATCGTCTTCGGAAAATCGGTCTTCACTTTCGCCGGTGAAAAGGTCAGCGACGCGGACGCGGTGTGGAACATGTAATTGCGGCCGACCTGATCGGAAGAATTGGCGAGGCCGCCGGAATGTTTGCCTTGCGCCGATGCCAGCAGCAGCGCCGCCGAATTGACCGCGCCGGCGGCGAGAACGATTATATCGCC
>Ga0155549_1157_pt1 | contig 12202 bp, 14 predicted proteins | sample RifCSPhighO2_12_FD_107206 | JGI IMG/M metagenome (GOLD analysis project Ga0155549, IMG submission 107206) | Alphaproteobacteria bacterium RIFCSPHIGHO2_12_FULL_63_12
AATGCGGCATGGGCGAAGTGATCCAGGGGCAGCGCGTGCAAGTCTCTTTCGCCAACGGCTCGAAGGGCCTGCTCGCGATCGAAATCCGTCCCGATCCGGAAAATTGAACTCGTCGCGGCGCCAGAAGCGCCCAAAGGCTTTGCCGATGTTGCTTTCGCGGTTTTTCCTGTTTGGCCTGTTCGCCGTCTTCGCGTCCGCCGCCTCCTGCGCGCCTGGGGGCGCCGCGCCCGGCGCCGGCGCCGCTACAGAAAAGTTGGTCATCTCGACGGCGAGCGGCGATGCGCCGTTCATGGTCGAAATCGCCGACACCGATGAAGAACGCCGGATCGGCCTGATGTACCGGACGAAGCTGCCGGAAAACGGCGGCATGCTGTTCGACTTCAGCGATGAAAATCGCGTCCAGTCGATGTGGATGAAAAACACGCTCATCCCGCTCGACATGGCGTTTATCGCGAAGGACGGGCGGATCGTCCGGATCGAGGCCATGACGACGCCCCGGTCGCTCGCCTCGATCAGCTCGGGCGCGCCGGTCGCCGCCGTCCTCGAAGTCGCAGGCGGACGGCTTGCGGCGCTCGGCGTGACGGCGGGCGATACCGTCCATCACCCCTTATTTGACGGCAAATAAAGCCGCCGACCTTTACAGCCCGCTCAGCTTTGGCCAATAGGCTCAACCGTGGCCGTGAACGGAGCGTGGCGCAGTCTGGTAGCGCATCTGGTTTGGGACCAGAGGGCCGCAGGTTCGAATCCTGCCGCTCCGACCACCTTTGCTCTCCGGGTTCGGGCCCGGCGAGCCGGGCGACTGCGGCCGGTTTGATGGAGACGACATGTTCGCGAAGATCTACCAGCCGGCGAAAACGGCGATGCAGTCCGGCAAGGCGAAGACCGGTCATTGGGTTCTCGAATTCGAGGCCGAAGCCGCGCGGCGCGTCGACCCCCTGATGGGTTGGACCAGCAGCGACGACACCACGGCGGGTCAGGTGCGGTTGTCCTTCGACACCAAGCAGTCGGCGATCTCTTACGCCGAAGCCAAGAACATCCCGTTTCAGGTGATGGAGCCGCACCGTTCGACGCCGGTCGCCAAAGCCTATTCCGACAATTTTTCGTTTCGCCGCCGCAAACCCTGGACGCATTAGCGTGGTTGCGACTCCGTAGCTCAGCTGGATAGAGCACCCGCCTTCTAAGCGGGTGGTCGCAGGTTCAAGTCCTGCCGGAGTCGCCATTTCGCGGCGGGAAAGTCAGGGCGTCGTCGGCCAACAGATTTCGCGTTCGATGACGTGGATGTCATAGCGCGCCGCGACAGCCATCACCTCGGCGATGAGCGCGGATCGCGCGGCGGCGGATTTTTCACGGTTCTTATCCGTCAGCTCGCGAAAAATCCACGTGCGTCGCTGGTTGATCAGCGTCAGCGCGATCTTGAGATCCATTTCAAAAGCCTGAAGTCCTGTATCGGGCATGATGCTTCCTTCATGCCCATCAGTGGTCGACCGCCCGGTCAACCTACATCACGCATCGCAGGATTTAAAGCGGCGCGCCGCCTCAAAGTTCCGGCAATTCTCCGGAGTCGACGCCGGTCGTCGGCGCCGAGAGTTTCAGGACGACATCGAGCTTCTTGCGTCCCGGCAGCAGCACGAATTTTTGCGTGTCGAATCCGGCCTTGGCGATGGTGATGTTGCGCGGCTTGTCGATTTCAATCGTGCACGGCGTCTCGCATTCGCCAAACCCTTCGACGGTGACGCGCGCGCCGGCAGGCGTCGTCGTCACGGTGGTCAACGTCGTCCTGGTTCCTTCGCCGCCGAAAGAGAGCGTCTGGCAACCGGCGAGCGCGAACGTCGCAATCGCCAATCCAAAAATTCCGCGCATGCCTACCCCCTTACGGCGCCCATCGCCGCGAAGCCACGATCAAGGTCCGCGGTCAGATCGTCAATATCCTCAAGCCCCGCATGGAGGCGCAGGACGGGCCCTTCATCGGTCCATTTTGTCGCCGTCCGGTTGTTCTCGGGATGGACATGGATGCACAGGCTCTCAAAGCCGCCCCAGGAAAAGCCCATGCCGAACAGTTTCAGCGCATTGAAAAACGCTTTCAGCGCCGGCTTGCCGACCGGATTGAGGATAACGCCGAAAAGCCCTGAAGCGCCGGCGAAATCCCGCTTCCAGATCGTGTGACCGGCAAAGTTTTTGAGGCCAGGGTGCAAGACGCGCTTCACCTCCGGCCGTTTAGCCAGCCATTTCGCCAGCGCGACGCCATTTTGCTGATGCGCCTCCATCCGGACGGCGAGGGTGCGCATCCCGCGCAAGGTGAGATAGGCGTCATCGGCCGAGACATTGGCGCCGATCTGAAGCAGCGACTGGAAGATCGCTTTTGCGGTCTCTTCGTCGCGGCTGGTGATCGAGCCGATCAGGCAATCGGAATGGCCGCTGAAATATTTGGTGCCGGCGTGGATGACGACATCGGCGCCGAGCGCCAAAGGTTTCAAAAACACGCCGCCGGACCATGTGTTGTCGACAAGGAGTTTGGCTCCTTTCGCGTGCGCGGCCTTGGCTAGCGCCGGAATATCCTGAACGTCGAAGGTCAGCGAGCCCGGCGATTCTGCGAAAACGATTTTGGTGTTCGTGGTGATCAGATCGGCGACGCCGGTGCCGGCCGCCGGGTCGTAATAGACCGTCTCGACGCCAAAGCGCGCCAGAAACCGGTCGCAGAATTTGCGCGTCGGATCATAGGCCGAGTCCGTGACGAGAACGCGGTCGCCCGCCTTGACGAAAGCGAGCAGCGCCGCGTTGACCGCTTGCAGTCCCGACGGCGCGAGGCGCGTTTCGACACCGCCTTCAAGCGCCGTGATCGTTTCTTCGAGCGCGCGATGCGTCGGACCGCCGAGCCGTCCGTAGACGATGTTGCGGCCGCCCTCGATATAGTCGTCATAGGTCGGAAAGAGATAAGTCGAGACGCGCTCGACCGGCGGGTTGACCGGATGGAACGGTTTCCTTCGCGGCCTGCCGGCGGCGACGAGTTTTGTTTTGTCTTTCATCTGGCGGCGCTGTCTTTCTCGTCGGACAGCGTCACCCTTCCGGGACGCTGGTCGAAGACGGTGAAGCCGAACTTCTGGTAGAGGGCGAGCGCCGCGGGATGGTCGAGCGTGCAAGTCTCGATCCTCACCTCGTTCGGATTGAGGGACCAGGCGAGATCGACGGCGTTCGACAGGAAAAACCGAGACAGTCCCGTGCCGATAACCTCCGGCGCCAGCCCGAAGAAGCGGATGTGAACGATCGGCGTTTCCTCGGCGTCGATCTCGGCCATGCCGGCGGGAACGCCCTCAACGTAGAGAACGTAAAGATGGACCGCGTCGCTCTGGATGATCGCGGCAAGCTCATCGTCGGCAAGGCGTTTGCGGCTCACCCAGTGCCAGGGACCGCCGATGAGATCATAGAGATAGCGGTAGAAATGAACGGGCGGCTTGTGCGCGCGCAGGATCGACAGCTGGCGACCCGGTCGCGGCGGCGGCGCATAGGCCGGGCGCACGGTCTGACGCAGATAGGTGATGGTGACGTCGACCTTACGGCCCATTCGGATGTTATCCCGCAATGACGGGAAAGAGCGCCGGGTCGTTCGCCTGATCGCCCCATTCCGTCCATGACCCGTCATAAACGGCGTGGGCGCAATGGCCAAGGCGTTCAAGCGCGAGGGCGATGACGGCGGCGGTGACGCCCGAGCCGCAGGAGGCGATGACTTGCGTCTCGCCGTGCACGCCGCGCGCGCGGAACAAGGTCGCGAGATCCTGCAAGCTTTTGAGCTCGCCCGTCTCCTGCATCAACAGTGCAAAGGGAAGGCTGACCGCCCCCGGCATATGCCCGCTGCGCATGCCGGCGCGCGGCTCTTTGGTCTCGCCAGTAAACCGCGCGGCGGGGCGCGCATCGAGCACCACGCCGGATTTCTCCTTCAGCATGGAGCGAACGTCCGCCGCGCTTCGCGCCAGCGACCGCGTCGCGTTCACCCGGTAGCGCGCCGGCGCCGGCTTTGCTTCGCCGTCTTCTACCGCGCGGCCTTCGCGCAGCCATAAGGGAAGGCCGCCGTCGAGCACCGACACCTTGTCATGACCCATGACGCGGAAATTCCACCAGACGCGCGCCGAGGAGAAAATGCCGGCGTCGTCATAGACGACGACGCGATCTTTTTCACTGATGCCGAGCGCGCCGATGCTGGCGGAGAAGGCCTCCGCCGACGCCAGCATGTGCGGCAGGCCGGAGGATTTGTCCGCGATCGCATCGAGATCGAAAAAGACCGCGCCAGGAATGCGTCGCTGCCGGTGGTCGCCAATCGCGGGCGGATTACCCGGCATGCGCCAGGAGGCGTCGATGATTTTCAGATCATCGGCGCCGAGTTCGCTGGCGAGCCATTGCGCGGTCACCAGCGGGTAGGGGAAGCTGTCGCTCGTGTCGGTCATGCCATCCAGGGCGGTGGGGGGAGTCCCTTCGATTTCAGAAACTCCGGATTGTAGAGTTTCGAGGCATAGCGGTTTCCGTAGTCGCAGAGAATTGTGACGATCGTCGCGCCCGGCCCCAGATCCCGCGCGAGGCGGATCGCGCCCGCGATATTGATCCCCGATGAACCGCCAAGGCAGAGGCCTTCCTCCTGCACGAGGCGGAAAATGACGCTGAGCGCCTCGTCGTCGGCGATTCGATAGGCGTCGTCGAAGGAGAGCCCTTCAAGATTGGCGGTGATCCGTCCCTGTCCGATGCCTTCGGTGATCGAGGAGCCTTCCGATTCCAGCCTTCCGGTCTTCACCCAGCTGTAGAGCTTTGCGCCATAAGGGTCGGAGAGAACGCATTTGACGTCTCTGTTGCGCTCTTTGAGCGCCATGGTGACGCCGGCGAGGGTGCCGCCCGATCCGACCGCGCAGGTGAAGCCGTCGATCGCGCCGTCGGTCTGCGCAAAGATTTCCGGGCCGGTCGTTTCATAATGCGTTCGCCGGTTGGCGTTGTTGTCGAACTGGTTGGCCCAGACCGCGCCATTGGGTTCGGTCTTCGCCATGTCCTCCGCGAGGCGGCGCGAAAAGTGGATGTAATTGTTCGGATTGTCGTACGGAACCGCATCGACCTCGACGAGGTCGGCGCCGAGGAGACGCACCGCGTCTTTCTTTTCCTGCGTCTGCGTCCGCGGCATGACGATCTTCACCTTGTAGCCGAGAATGGCGCCGACGAGCGCGATTCCGATCCCGGTGTTGCCGGCGGTCCCTTCGACGATCAGCCCGCCGGGTCGCAGCGCGCCGCGCGCTTCGGCGTCGCGAATGATGCCGAGCGCCGCGCGGTCCTTCACCGACTGGCCGGGATTGAGGAATTCCGCCTTGCCGAAAATATGGCAGCCGGTTTCCTCCGACGCGCGCTTCAGTTTGATCAGCGGCGTCTTGCCGATGGCGTCTAGGGCGGATTCATGAAAGCGCATCTGATCCTCTGGCTCTCGCAAGGTTGAAGGACCGTCTATGCACGAAGACGCGGCGCATTTCGACTGGCGTTGCGGACGCGATGTCGCGATCCCCGCCAGAAATTCTCATCCTGCCTTTAGCGCGCCTGCGATTCTTACGGCCGCGCGAGACGTATTTGCAGGACGTCGGTCGTCGCGGCCTTGAAGCCCGCTTCGCAATAGCTGAGATAAAACTGCCAGAGTTTCTTGAATTTGTCGTCGAAGCCGAGGGCGACGATCTCGTCCCAGGCGCCGAGGAAACGCCGGCGCCATTCGGCGAGGGTCGCCGCGTAGTCCTTGCCGAAGGCGGCGGCGTCCTGCCAGGCAAGGCCGGCCCGCGTCACTTCGGTTTTCAGCGCGCCCTCGGACGGCAGCATGCCGCCCGGAAAGACATAGCGTTTGATGAAGTCGGTGGAACGCGAATATCGCTCAAAAAAGCGGTCGGCGATGGTGATCGTCTGGATGCCGGCCGCGCCGCCGGGCTTCAAGAGATCGCGCACCTTGGCGAAATATTGCGGCCAGTATTCCCGGCCGACCGCCTCGAACATTTCGATCGAGGCGACCTTGTCGAATGCGCCTTGCGCATCGCGGTAATCGAGCAGTTTGAAATCGACGCGTTCGCCGAGCCCCTCGCGCTGGATGCGCCGGCGCGCATAATCGAGCTGCGCGGGCGAGATCGTCAGCCCTGTGACGTTTGCTCCGATTTCCCTGGCGGCGAATTCCGCAAAGCCGCCCCAGCCCGAGCCGATTTCCAGAACGCTTTCGCCGGGTTTCAGATCGATCGATCGCGCGAGCATCCGGTATTTGTTCGTCTGCGCCGCCGCCAGATTGCGCGCGCCATCGCCGAACCGCGCGGAGGAATAGGTCATCGTGCGGTCGAGCCATTTTTCGTAGAAAGCGTTGCCGAGATCGTAATGCGCCATGATGTTCCGGCGCGACCCGGCGCGGGTGTTCTTGTTGACAAAATTATGCCGGATGCGCTCGAACAGCGCGATCAGCGGCGTCTTGGAGAACGCCTCTTTGACGATATCGGCGTTGCGCGCGAAAATGTAGAGAACATCGGTGACGCTTGGCGAGTCCCACTCGCCGTCAGCGTAGCTTTCAAAGAAACCGATATCGCCGCCGAGGACGGATCGCCGCGCGAAAGCGAAATCGCGCACAAGGATGATTCCTTGCGAGTCCGTTTCCTCGGCCCCGGTGAAAACGAGGTCCCGCCCGTCGGGAAGGATGAACCGCAGCGATCCGTAGCGCAGGCGCGCGGCCATGTTGCAGGCGATCCGGAAAAACACCGGCAATCCGGAATAATCGCGGCTGTCATTCGACGGAGCGGTCATTTCGCACCCTGCGGGTGAAATCAACTCCATGAGGTCCTTCCCTATGTAAGCGCTTCAGGCGGTCAGTTCCAGATCAGAGACGGCGGATTTCATCGCCGCAAAGGCGGCGAGCGCGCGCTTTGCCGACTGGGCAGGGTCGACGATCGGCGGGGGGTAGCCGAGAGACGCGGCGAGTTCGGGCGCGCGCCATGGCGCGTGGATGAGCTTGTCGGGCAAGCCCGCGATTTCGGGCACGAATTTTCTAACATACGCGCCCGACGGGTCGAATTTCTCGCCCTGCGTCACCGGGTTGAAAATGCGAAAATATGGCGCGGCGTCCGCGCCGCAACCGGCGACCCATTGCCAGCCGGCGGCGTTGCTGGCGCCGTCCGCGTCAACCAGCGTGTCCCAGAACCAGCGCTCGCCTTTTTCCCAGGGGACCAAAAGGTTTTTCACCAGAAAACTCGCGGCGATCATCCGTATGCGGTTGTGCATCCATCCGGTCCGCCATAATTCGCGCATGCCGGCGTCAATGATCGGAACGCCGGTCATGCCGCGCGTCCACGCGCGAAAGGCCGCCGCGTCGTCGCGCCACGGGAAAGCATTGAAGTCGGCGCGCAGCGGCGCCGTCGTCATCGAGGGGTTGTAATAGAGGAGATGAGCGGCGAATTCGCGCCACGCGAGTTCGGCGAGAAATTTCGCGCCGCCGGATTCAGCGGGCGTTCGCGCGGCGATCGCTGCTTGCGCCGCGCGCCAGACCTGATGCGGGCCAATCGTTCCGATCGCCAAATGCGGCGAGAGGCGCGACGTGCCGCGCGTTCCGGGGCGGTCGCGTTCGACGTCATAGGCGTCGACAGGCCGGGACAGAAAAATATCAAGCGCCTGCCGCGCGCCGTCCTCGTTTGGCGTCCATTCATCGCCGAACGCCGACGCCCAGTTCGGCGATGTCGGCAGGAGGCGCAGACTGTCCGTCTCGTCCGAGATAATACGGCGCGCGGAATTTGGCGCCCTGACAGACGGGGCGGGGATTGCCGCCGTCCTGTCCGGCCCGATGGCGCTCAACGCTTTCCAGAACGGCGTGAAGACGCGGAAGGGTCCGCCCGACTTTGTCCGGACCTCCCACGGCTCGCGCAGGAGCGACGCGTTGAATGAGGCGGCGGTGACGCCCGCGTGATGGAGATGCGCCCTGACCGCCGTGTCGGTCGCGATGTCTTCGGTGATGTAGCGGCGGTTCCAGTAAACCGCGCCGACGCCAAGGTCCCGGACGACGGCCTCCAGCGTCTCGAATTCCGGCCCGGCGCGCAAAAGGAGCGGAACTCCGATCGCTTCCAGCCTCCGCCGGAGCGCCGCCAGCGCATGATGCAGGAACCATTTCTGCGCGCCGCCGGCTGCGAATCGCCGCGTCTCATCCAGCACATAAAGCCCCGCAACCGGACGGCGCGACGCCATCGCGGCCGACAAGGCGGGGTTGTCGGCGGTCCGCAGATCGCGGCGGAACCAGACGAGGGCGATGGGTTCGCTCATGGGGCTTTCTACGCGCAAGGCGGTGGACCGGATGCCCGGAAGCGCCTAAATTTCGAAAATTGGCAGGTTAGGCGAGGGAAGCCGCATGAACGCTGAAGCCATTATGCAGGCCCTGGGAATGGGCGGCCTCATCGGGCGCGACGTTCTCGGCGTGCAATTGGCGATTCTCGCGGGGACGGCGGCGCTGTTCGTCCTGTCGCTGGCGATGATGATTATGGCTGGCCGCGCCGCCGGCGGCGCCCGCAAGGCGCGACGCGAGGCGGAAAGCTTCCTTCGCAATGCCCAGGATGTCGTCGTCGAGGCGCGCCAGCTTTCCGCGCAGATCGAGCGTGCGAGCGCGCGCGGGAAAGCCGACGCCAAGGCGCCCATCCGCGTCAGCGCGCGCGAAACGACGCCGGAAGCCGAGATCGACATTCTCGACCTCACGGCGTCGGATGCGCTCGCCAGCCGTAATCTCGATGCGGCGAGAGAAGCGGCGAGCGTGCCGAAGGGACTTCTGGGCCGCGCCCGGCGGCGGTGAATTCAGATTTGAATCGCGCAAACGCGCCAGTGCGCCCCCTCAGTCGCTGCGCGACAGCTCCCCCGTAAACGGGGGAGCAGAAGACAGAGCGCCCTGCTCCCCCGTTTACGGGGGAGCTGTCATGCAAAGCATGACTGAGGGGGCGCGCTGGCGAGACCGAGCGCCAGCCCATCCGTCTACGGACAATACGCTCTAAAGCACCCCGGTCGACAAACAGTCGTGGACATGCAGCAGTCCAACCGGCTTTCCGGCGTCGGTGACGAACAGCGCGGTGATCTTGCCCCGGCTGAGAAGGGCGAGCGCCTCGCCGGCGAGCGTGTCGGGTGAAACCGTCTTCGGCGTTTTCGTCATAATGTCGCCGACGGGCAGGGCCGGTTCGGCCCGGCCGAAGGCGCGGCGCAGATCGCCATCCGTCAGGATGCCGACGAGAAGGCCCTCGCGGCTGACGATGCCGACGCAGCCGAAACCGCCGGCGTTCAACGTGCGCACGGCGTCTTCGAGCGGCGCCGTATCGATGCAGAGCGGCAGCCGGTCCTGCGCATGCATCATGTCGCTGACGCGGCGCAGCGCCGCCCCCAGATTGCCGCGCGGGTGAAAGCCGTGGAAATCGTCCGCGGTGAATCCCTTGTCGCGCAGCAGCGCCACTGCGAGCGCATCGCCGAGCGCCATCATCATCGTCGTCGAAGTCGTCGGCGCGCGCGTCTCGCCGCAGGCCTCGCGCGCCTCGGGGAGGAGGACGCAGGCCGTCGCGGTCGTCGCGAGCGTTGAGTTCGCGCCGCAGGTGAGGGCGACGATCGGCACCGAAAAGCGCTGCGCATAAGCGAGGAGATCGCTGAGTTCCGGCGTTTCGCCCGATTTCGACAAAGCGAGAACGCCGTCGTCTTTGGTGATCATGCCGAGATCGCCATGGCTCGCCTCGCCCGGATGGACGAAGATCGCCGGCGCCCCGGTCGAGGACAGCGTCGCCGCGATCTTGCGCGCGACGAGGCCGGATTTTCCCATGCCGGTCGCGATGATCTTGCCCCGGACGCTTTTCAGGATGTCGACGGCCTTGCTGAAATCGCCGTTGAGCTGATCCTTCAGCGCCGCAAGGCCGGCGATTTCGAGCGAGAGGACTTCCCGTCCGGCGTCGAGATGTCTGGTCATGGGGCGCGGCGCCTCGGATAGGGGCGGCCTCGCCATCCGGGCCGCATCGCTCCATCTAGCGCCTTTTCCGGAAAAGTGTAGGCGGGCGGCGGCGCGGAAACGCCCATGAAACCCGGCCTGGCGACATTCTGCGCATGAAATTTCGCCGAATATGATTTAGGGCTGGCGTCCGGGATTCTCCGCGGCAGGGACAATGGGAGCGCGCATGGCGCAGAGCGACAAGCCGGCGAATGAAATCGTCAGGATCAAAGCGGGCGGCGGCGAGATTTCAATCGGCAACCGGTTGAAGCTGACGATCATCGCCGGCCCGTGCGTTTTGGAAAGCCGGGCCCATGCGCTCGACTGCGCCGTCGCACTAAAAGAGATCGCCCAGCGGCTGAAGGTCGGCCTCATCTACAAGACGTCGTTCGACAAGGCGAACCGCACCAGCGGCGCCGGCGCGCGCGGGGTCGGCCTTGAAGAGGCGCTGCCGATCTTCGCGGAAATCCGCGAGCGGACGGGCCTTCCGGTGCTGACCGACGTGCATGAGCGCGAGCAATGCGCGCGCGTCGCGGCGGCGGTCGATGTGTTGCAGATCCCCGCCTTTCTCTGCCGGCAGACCGACCTGCTTGTCGCCGCGGCGCGCACCGGCAAAGTCGTCAATGTGAAAAAGGGCCAGTTCCTCGCGCCCTGGGACATAAAAAACGTCGTCGCGAAAATCACCGGCGCCGGCAATGCGAATGTGCTCGTCACCGAACGCGGCGCGAGCTTCGGCTACAACACGCTGGTCTCGGATTTTCGCGCCATCCCGATCATGGCGCGCGACGCCGGCGCGCCGGTCGTCTTCGACGCAACCCATTCGGTGCAGCAGCCGGGCGGGCAGGGCGCTTCTTCGGGCGGCCAGCGCGAATTCGTCCCGACATTGGCGCGCGCGGCGGTTGCGGTCGGCGTCGCCGCCGTCTTCGCCGAAACGCACCCGGACCCCGACAAGGCGCCTTCGGACGGGCCGAACATGATCCCCCTGAAACAGTTCGAGGCGTTTGTGCGCGACCTTCTCGAAATCGACGCCGCGGCAAAGCGCCGGACCGACCTTCACGGCTTTGCGAGCTGAGCGGCGCCGGCGCTTGCGCGCCGCCAAAAAACGGCGGAGACTCGCCTTTGCTGGGGCCTGAGGCAAAGGATCGTTCGATGAAAAAATCGATTGGAATCGTTGGTTGCGTCTGGCTCGCCGGCGGCGCTGCTCTCGCGGGCTCACCGAACAGCGCGGCGTTGGAGAAGTTCGAGCGGACGGGAGAGACGGTCTCTTGCGTCTCGTTGCGGTCAGCCGACATTACGCCGGTTGATGAATCAACGCTGCTGGTTCGCGTCGGAAGCGCCTATTACGTCAACGACCTGCGGGACAAATGCGGCCGTATCGACGACAATTTCACCCGCATCGATCTGCGGACATTCAGCAACCAGCTGTGCAGCGGCGAAATCGTCAAGGTCGTTCACCAGTCGACCGGCGCCTTCCTCGGCGCCTGCAGCCTCGGCGCGTTCGAAAAGCTCAGGAAAATTGCGCCGGACGCCGCGCCGCCGGATGACCGGTAAGCGCGCGCCCGATCGGCGATAGCCTCTCATCGATGACGCTCCACCTTGCTCCGGCGCCCGTGCGCCGGTGCCTGAAGCGCCCTGTACGATGAGGGAGGCGCCGCGCCGATTGTCCTGACGGCAGGGCCGCCTGGAAAAAATTCAGCAGGCGCCTTGATTTCGGATAAAATAACATATAGCTGTGATAACATCACTGAGGGCCGAAGGGCGTTTTTCCATCGGTTGCCGGGAGCGGGTATCTCCCTCGGGTGAAGTGGTTTCGTTGCGTAGAGTTTTGGTTGCGTATTCTGGGACGGGCGGCGTCGAGTCCCCCATAGGCGCCGCCCGTTTCATAAAAAAAAGCCCCCGGTGACGGGGGCTTTTTTATTGGCCGGAAATGGGGAAGCCGCGAACGGCTTCCCCGCACTTTCCCTTAGTTAGGCGCGACGCAGCCCGGCAGCTTGAAGCTGGCGATGCGGGTGTTCCAGCCCGCGACCGACGAGGCTTGGCCGGCCGCCGTGTAGTATTCGTTCGCATACCACATCGTGCAGTCGTCGCTCGGATCGAGATTGAGCGAGGTGTAATCGCCCCAGCGGTTGTTGATCGAGCGCTGGATGCCGGTGCCGTCGATGATCGTTCCTTCGCCGAGCGTCATCTGGCCGAGCGGATCGCCGGCGAGGCGGCCCGTATAACGGATGC
>Ga0155549_1154_pt5 | contig 12175 bp, 18 predicted proteins | sample RifCSPhighO2_12_FD_107206 | JGI IMG/M metagenome (GOLD analysis project Ga0155549, IMG submission 107206) | Alphaproteobacteria bacterium RIFCSPHIGHO2_12_FULL_63_12
TGCGAGCGCGCCCGCGTACCATCCCGCCGTGAGGCCGATCCGGCGCGCGCACTCGACGAGATCCTTTGCCCGGTCCGACCACGCCCCAGACGCCCCCTCTACGTGAGAGCGGAACTCGCGGGGAGACATCTCCCATACTTCCGCCGGCCGAAGGCCCCACCGCGCCCCGAGGCGCACGATCCCGTCGAAGTCTCCCGGCGCTAGGCCCCGGTCTTCGCTCCCGCTGTCGGGGCTTCCGGTGACTTCTCCGGGGCTTTTCCCTCGCCGGCGGGGCCGGTGTCCTCCTCGCCGGACTTGAGGCCGAGGGACCGGTACAGGGCCTCCGATACGGCCTGCCGGACGGCCGCTAGGTCTCCCGTCCATGTTCCAACCTCTTTCCGGGTGACGGACGCATCTCCGCCGCCCCGGAGGCCATGGTAGAGGGCCGCGAGAAGGGTCCGGTGATTCATGGCAACGCCGTTGAAAAGGTCGAGGTAGTCCTTCGCCCCGACCTCTTCCCATAGTGCCGCGATCGAGCCCCAGTCGAAGCGGAGCGTGCGTAGTCGCCCGCCGATCTCGGTCTCGACCTCTCCCCTCGAGGAGTTCGCCACGAATCCCCGGCCGCCCTTCCCTTACGCCGCCGTGAAGGAGCCGTCGATTGCGAGCCCGACCGTGACCTCGGAGCCGCCCGAGACGGGGTGACGTTCCGTGAGGTTAGTCACGACCGCCCGCGCCGACGAGTGAAGCGAGCCGAGTTCGAACCGCGCGACGACGACCGGTTGCCCCGTGGAGTAGGCGAGTTCCAGCCGGTTGTACGCGACATCCGATCGAACGAACCAGGCCGAAGTCTCGATCGACTGATCGTTTGAACCGGTGAGAAACTTCCGGTCCTTCGAGTCCTTGTCCGAGACATCGATCCGATCGGCCGTCCGGTTGAGCGTTAGATCCCGCTGGGATGCGAGGACGCGGAACTCGGGTGTGCCTCCGACCTCTTCCTCGATTCCGATGACAATGTGCCGACCTTCGAGCGCCACGTCTTACGACCTCGGGAGTTCGAAGACGCCGAGCGTGAGATCCGTTGCCGCGTCGTAGGACATGGCCGCGCGCCCCGAGGGCGAGTGCGACCGCGCCGGAACAAAGAACATCTTGTCACCGGTGAGCGCCGGAACGACGACCGAGATATCGGCAAGAGAGACCGTTCCGAGTTCGCCGAGGGTGATCGAAGAAATCTGCTTGGCGATCGTAATCGTGCGAGAGGCCGCGTTTGCGTTCTTGGCCTCGACGAAGGTCCGCGGCGTGTTGACGAACGTATCCCCGCCGGCCGCCGCCGCCGCGAAGGCCGGGGTGATCCCCGCCTGAACGATAAACTGAACCGAAAGATCCGCCACGGTTACACCTCCTCCACGAGTAGCCGGACCGTGAGAGCGCGCCCTTGGAAGCCGTCCGGCGCGTCAACCTCGATCGGTCCGTTCACGCCTAAGACAATAGCGATCCCTTCCGGTACCGTCAAGGGCGCGACCCGAAGGAGATTGAGTACCGTTCCCGCTATCTCCTCGACGCTCGACGCGCTGGACACTTCCTCTGCGTAGACGAATACGTCGCGCGTGATCTCCCTCCCTCGGCCGGTCTTGTTGTCAGAGGACGAATCGGAGACGTTCCCCGATGAGACGATGATCGGGTACGTAGCGTCCGCTGGAATCGGCGTCGCCGTGAAGATGGCCGGCGCGCTCGCATACGTCGAGATGAGCGCCGCGAGGTCGGGAGATCCGGTCAAGCGGTCGAAGATCGCGCGGGAGACATCAATCATGCGCCCCGCCCCAAGAGAATCGATATGATCTTGTCGCGGTTGCCGAGGACCGCGGGCCGGAGGAAGGGACGCGGGGCGAGCGCCCCCTGGACGACGCTCTTCACGAAGACGACATCCTCTTCGATCGCCTCGGCCTGGAATTTCTTCCTGAGAGCGCCGACGAACGACGCGGCATGACCGGGAAGGAACCGGAGGGCCTTCGCATGAACAGGCCGGATGATCTTTCCCCCGGCGTGCCCATATTCAAGGGCGCGCGCGTATCGGGAGGTGATCCCCTCCGTGACCCCTACTTTCCCCTTGATCTTTCCCGGTACGCGCTCAACAGAGTGAGAGATCGACGACCGTAGCGCCCCCGTGACGACCTTCGGAGGCTCGCCCGGAGCGCTCGGATTCGTTCCGACCATACGATCCCCGAACCGAATACGAGGAGAGTTTCCACGGGAGACGAGACGCTTTGCCTCGCCGGACGCGAAGCGGACCGCCTCTCTCATCCTTGATGCAAGAATGCGCTCCACTCCCGAAGTAGCCGAGGAGAGATTCGAACGGTACCCCATCTCTAAACCGCCCCCCGTTGCCGCTCGACGAGATCGACCTCAAGATGCGTCCGTTTGGAAGGCGGGCGGACGCCGACCACCTCGTACGTGGTCCCGTCGATCGTCACGCGATCACGCGGGAGGATGTCCACGGCGGGGCCAACGTAGAGAACATGAGAGACGACCGTCTCGGGCCGGTCCGATCGGATCGCCTCGCGCGCGGTCGCAGGGCGGACGCGCGCGGGAGTATTCGTCACGGTGGCCGTGGAGTAGGTGTGCCCGCCCTTCCCGTCGGGCGTCGCCGTTCTACGAGTGATCGCGGCGCGCCGGTCCATGAGGCCGGAGAGGCTCACGCTAGAGTCGGGTTCGCTCGCGCTCCGAGAGAGATCGTGACATCGGCCGCCCCGCCCGCGCCCGCGAGGATCGCTCGGACGTAGTTCGCCTCAAGGTCGATTCGCAGGATCGAGCCGGGGGCCGAGAGATCGGCCGCCGTCCCGTTCACGTCGATAGCGTCGAGCCACGTCGAGTCATCGATCGAGACTTGGACGGTAGCCGTCCCGCCGTCGAAGTTGGACGCAGGGTCGGAGTAGATCGTCGCGATGAGCCTCTCCTCCCCCGACGCGGAGCCCGCGACGCGGTAGGAAGGCCCGGCCCCGTTCGCCGTCACGCCGTCGAGCAAGAGTTTCATGTGCCCATCCTACTACGCCGGGACGGGCGACGCGACGGCCGCGAGGTCGAGAGTGATCTCGGTTCCCGCGCCGATCGGGCCGATGATCCGCGCCCGAATGTAGTTCGCGTCCGCGAGGAGACGGCGGACCTCTCCACCGTAGGAATCAGCGACGAGAGTCCAGAATAGATTCCCGTCACCGGTCCAGAATAGATTCCCGTCCCCCGTCCAGAAGAGCGGACTGCCGCCGCCAGGGACGGGAGTTAGAATCGCGCCGGGAACCGTGACCCATGAGATACCGTCCAGGCTCATCTCGACGACCGCATCCGCTCCATCCGGGACATTCCCCGCACCCTCGTAGAGCGTCGCCCGGATTTCGCGGTCGCCGGTCGGAGATCCGGCAAGACGGAAGGTCGGCCCCGCGCCGATGGTGTCGGCCTGGTCGAGTAGTCGCGCGCTCATCCTAGAATCCGCCCTCTCTCCACGGGTCCAGCATACCCGACACCTCGGGCGGGAGTCCCGCGCCCGACTCGGTGGTCGCCTTCTCATAGGAGTAGTCGCCGATCCTCTCGGACTTGAACGCGCCGGTACCTTCCGAGAGGCGCGCGCCCGCGAGGGCGATCACGGCTTCTCGGATCGCTTCGGGGGCGGACGCGAAGCCCGCTTCATACTCGACGCGCCACCGCCGGCGGCCCGGCCCCCAATCGGAGCCGTCCACCTTTCGGAGAGTTCCCTCGTCAGGGTCGAGATCGTACGTTGGAGCCGAGACGACGACCGGATCGGCCGGGTCGAGGAAGTCCGAGACCTCTGTAACGGACGAGATCGGCCGAACGTCCAGGATGATGACCTCCCGCCCCCCCTCGTGCCGCTCGTCCTGCGAGACGAGACGGAACGGCCGGCCGCAGTAGTCCTCGACGCGCGCGGAAGCGTACCGGAGTAACTGATCGAGACGGACATCGGGAGCCGAATCCGCCTCGTCAAGCCCTAGTTGTCTCTTCGCCTCTTCGATCGTGACAAGAGCCGACGCCATGCTCCCCTACCTTCTCCCGGCGAGACTTAGTCCTCGGATCGAGACCGCCGCCGGGAGGGCTCGGGAGCCGGTTCGATCTTCGCTTCCGCCCTGGGCGCGACGGACGGGAGAGATTCGCCGTCGGCCGAGACTGCGAGCCGGTGACGAACGAGGGCGGACGCGAGCCGCCGCCCCAGTAGGTCCGACTCCACAGCCTCGCCGACGATCCCGACAACGGTCCCGCCCACGTCGAACGGGACCGTTAGTCGGATTCGCATGATCGGTTAGAGGGCCGCCCCGCGGTACCGGAGTTCATCGAGGACGACAAGGACCGAAGCATCGACGCTCGGACCGCCGCCAGACCCCGTGACGATCGCGCGGAGGTACTGCTTGATGCCGACGTAACCGACCTCGACGACCGTACCGTCCTGCGTTGCGTCCGTGACCGTGGGAGCCGTCCCGACGAGGTTAGCCGCCGTCACGTTCGACCACGCCGCCCCGTCGTCCGAGTCCTGGACGACGAACGGAATCGATCCCGAAGTCCATGCGCCGATGTGGAAGAGGACTGACGCGGCCTCCGCACCGGACCGATCGACGGTGGACCCGTTCAAGTCCCCCGCGATCGTTTGCGGCGCAATGGTCTCAAGAGCGTTGTATCTCTGCGAGCGATCGAGCATCTCTTCTATCCTCCCTTACGGCCGGTTGAACCGGACGAACGCCTCGCGGCGCACCGGCGCGGCATCGACGCTGATCTCCGCGAGGAGGACAATCATCCTCTCGCGGGCCTTGTCCTCGACGAGACGCTGGACGCGAAGACCGCTCTTCAGAGCGACATCGTAGCCCATGCGGTAGTTGCCGAAGAGGAAGACGGGATCTCCCGCTCCGCTGATCGTCGGCCAGAACTCGGTCTCTTCGACCGGGTAGCCGTTCAACATCTCGGGCTGGCCCGCCACGAGGGACGGTTGCCACATGAACGATCCGGTTCCCGCACCGCCGCTCTCGTCACGCAGGAGCATGACGCTCCTCACGATGTCGCGGTTCATGGTGTAACAGGCGTCCGCGTTCTTGCGGTAGCCCTTGCGGATGTACGTAGGCGCGGCGCGGACCTCTTCCGCGTCCGGCGTCGCCGCCCCGAGGGGCTGGAACGGGATTCCGGAAGGGAGGACGCCCAGCGGACGCTGGATGCCGTTCCCGTTCAAGTAGTCCGTCTCCGTCTGTTCCGCGAAGTCGAACGAGATCTCTTCACGGACCATCGCCTCCACGTCGTCCATCGTGTCGTCCTCGATGAGATCACGCGGAATCTGGATCTCGATCTGATACGGGTGGGGCGTGAGCATCGTCTTGCCGAAGGCCCCGGTGTACGAGGCGACGCTCGGCGTCCCGCCCTCGGCCGGAACCGGCGCGGGAGTGTTCCGCTTGTTGAACGTCCGAATCGGGACTTGCTGGGCATTCGTCGTGAAGACGCGAGCGCGGCGCAGGATGAAGATGTCATCGCGGATCTGCCGCATGATCGGCTGAGTCGTGTCGGGAGTGAGGAGAAGCGCGCCCTCGTGGTCTCGAAGGGATGAGAGGCTCTTCGCCTCGGGAGCGTTGTCACCGTACCGGGCCCACTTGAGAACGGACTTCAGGTTGAGGCCCGAGTCCTTCTTGGACTGCTTCTCGCCGTCGGCGAGGGGGAACGTCGGACGCCCCTCGGAGATGTCGCGCTTCGCTTCGAGAAGAGAGAGTTCCTGATCGGCCGCGGCCTTCTCGGACTTGTAGACCGCAAGAGCCTTCTCGATCGTCTCGCGCTCGTCCGCCTTGACCTCTCGACTCTCGGTCTTCGCCCGACCGCGGACCTCTTCGGCCTCGCGAACGGCCGCGACCGCCTTATCCATGTGGACCCTGACGGCCGGATCATTCGCCAGGGCCGTATTCGCCGAAGTGATCATTATCCTATCGCCCTCCTCGCCGCCCAGAGTCGCGCGTCCAAGATCGCAACGTCGCTCGGGTCGATCGCATCTGTGGTAGATCGTAGCCGTTCCCCCGCCTCCTCGTCAACGCCCGTCGCCTCGCGGATCTGCTTCTCGATCGCGCGAACGTCGATCGTAACCGGGACGACGATGCGGCCGGCCGCTTTCCCGTCCTCGCTGTCATCGTATTCTCGGCTGGAGTCCTTTGCTCTCGTGATCCGCGCTCCGAGGTTCGAGGGGAAAGGGACAAGGGACGCCTCCCATAGAACCGCCTGCTTGACGTGGCGACGATCCGCGACCGGAGACATCATCGGCATCGGGACTGCTTTCCCTTCGTCCCCCTGGAAGTAGTGCGCGGTTGAGTAGAAGGCGACTGACTGGTGAGTGATGAGTCCGTCTAGAACCTTCTCTCGGGCCGCCTGTGACTCGGAGTCGCGCCCAAAGCGAGAACGAGTGAAGAGGACGCGCTTCCCGCCCACGTCCCGATCTTCCGCAAACTCGACGACGCCGAGGACGTTCTTGATAGAGGACCATCCGTGAGTGTCCATGAGTTTGACCATGCGATCCGCGACACGACGGCGGGACTCATCGTTATCGAACGCGCCGGCGTCGATCACCTCGTCGTCTTGGTCGATCACGTCGTAGACCGAAGTCATCGCTTCGACCATGTTCTCGTCGCCTTCGGCCTTGGTGAAGATCGACGGGACATGGATCGCTTTCCCCTCGAAGCCGTTCGGGATTCCCATAATCTTCATGGCGTCCATCCTATCAGTCCCTCGCCACAATCGCACATCTACAGTTGGGATGAAGGGGAGGGGTATCAACGTCCTCATAGTCTACAACCATCGGTCTGACCGGTTCGCCGTCCTCGTCGATACCGGCGACGGATTCGCCGTCGCGCGCGAAGGCCGTCCCGGTAGAGACGACCTTCCCATCGAACGCGAGGCAGTAGGGGCAGGCATCGTCCGACGCGATCCATTCCAGTTCCCGAACACCTTCCTCGGCGTACGTGAGGGCCGCCCCGCGATTGGCCGCGCGGATTGTCTCCGAGCGGGCGATCCGATCCGCGCGCGGGCCGGTCCATTCCTCCCGGATCTCCCCGAGTCGTCGGATGAGATCGTCACGGTCGAGGCCTTCCCTGTACGTAGCCGCGACGGCCTCGCGGACCTGGTCGGCGCTCTGCGACGAGATCGCGTCGGCGAAGCGGAAGGAGTAGCCCTCGACATACGACAAGACCTTCTCGGGCGGGAGCCGGAAGTCGAGCCCGATCTCGGCCGAGGCGGCCCGCGCCGAGTCCTCTACGACGAGTTGAAGGAGGGGCCGGAATCGATTCTGCGCCCGCAGGGACCATTCCGGGCCGAACCGATCGACCGCCGCGTCCAGCGCTTCGCGGACGGCCGGCGAGAGGTTCGACGCCTTCTTGCCGGACTTGAGCCCCGCCTCCCCCATCGCATCGAGAAGATCCTCAGCCTGGGCGCGCATCTCGGCCTTTGAGTCCCGGAGGAAGAGGGCGAGGAAGCGGTCGGCGAGTGATGAGCGGCCGAGGGCGAGCCGGAGGAGTCGAACATCGTCCCGCGAAACCGATTTCCGCCCGAGACGCTTCGCGCGCCTCTGTGCCTTCGAGACAACGACATCCTCTCGAACGTCGGGAACACGCTCCGATCGAGTCTCGGCCCCCTCGATTTCGGCGGGGATTGTGATCGTCGCAAGATCGGTCCGGCGAATGTCCCCGCCCCTGATCGGTTCAAGTCCCATCTTTTTTCGCGCCTCGTTCAATAGGAGGACGCCGGCCGTCCATCCCTCGCGAGCCGCCGCGCTTTCCTTCGACCTCACTTCCCAGAGTGCCGAGACGTTCGATGTATCGAAGTAGATCTCAAAGTCGTCGCCGAAGTCCAGGGCGAGAGAATGAGTAATCACGTCATCGAGAAAGTTCTGTAGAGGGGATATCGTGTCTTGATAGAAAGACTGGCGGGCCGCCGGGAGAGAATCCCCCGATAGGTTGGAACTCTCTATACCGGTCTTCAGGCCGAGAAGAGCGGGAGGCACGCCGATGGCCGCGCATATCCTCGTCTCGGAAAGGGACGTGATTTCCGAGAAGGCGAGTTCGTCGAGATTCATTGAGAGTTTGACGATATCTTCCGTGTTCCCGAGGAAGATCGGATCGCCCTTGTTCCCGCCGCCGAATCGTTCATGCCATATCTGCGCGAGGCGAGTACGGTCCGCCCTCTCCGGCGGGGCCGACTTACCTTTGATCGCATAACCGGGGACACCCTGCCTTTGGAGAGTGATCTTGAGGAAATCTGCGCCCTCGTTGTCTATGTCGATTCTTCGAGCCGCCGCCGCGAGAGGGGAGAGCCCGCGATAGTCGTCAAGCGGATCGGGATAGATGAAGCGGACGACATCCTCCGCGAGGATCGGGACTTGCCTTCCCTCGATCGTGTAGAGATACCCGCGGATGTATTCGACCGGATCGGGAACGACCTCGACCCGATCCGGTCGAAGAGGCCAGAATCCGACGACCTTGCCCACGGCTGATCGGATCTTCGCCCAGTACGCTTCTCCGGCAAGGTCTAGATGATGGACCGTGAGTTCAAGCAATCGGTCTCCCGACATCTTCGGATGCGGCCGTTTGAGGAGCGCGGCGACGGGATGATCGGGCCAGGCCGTACCGTCCGGATGACGGACGCGGGCGGGAGCCTCGGCGAGAGATTGCGCCTTGCGACGGATCGCGGAGTAGACGATCTCATTCTTTCGGTACCCCTCGACGACGATCGACCGGAAGTTGGATTGCGACCATAGAGCGGTCCCTTGTAGGAACGGGGCGAAAAGGAACTGCCCGGCCGCATTGACCACGGCATCGGAAGAGGACTGCTTCCGACCGAAGAGGCGCGAGAGGATATTCGTCACGGGTACGATGCTACCATATCTCTATCTTCCCGTCCGTCTCCGCATCCGACGCGAAGGCGAGGGCGACGGCGTCGGCCCGGTCAGGGGATCGGATGCCGCGCCGCTTCATGTCGTCCTTTGACTCGATGAGGATCTGCCCGCGGGAGTTCGTCTTGTATCGAAGCGCCGAGAGTTGGGCGGCAGTCTCCTCATCGGCCGGATCTAGGTCAATGTCTCCCGCCTCGAAGCGCTCACGGAGACCCCAGAATACTTCGGCGCGACGGTTGATGAAGCGCTCGGAATCGTTCGCGCGCTCTCCCACGTTCACACCTTCGACGGGCGCACCCTCTTCGGTCGCGCGATCTACAACGCCACGCCCGACGCCGACTGAATCGACGCGGAGTCGAGTCGCCCCTTTCTCTCGCCAGGCGCGTAGGAGTAGGCCGACTCCTTCCATCGTGTCCGGAGTAGCCTTCGCCTCGATGATGCGGACGACGCTACCCGCCCGGCGCGCAATCACGGTCAAGTCGCCGCCCGCTCCGACATCCATGCCCATCTCGCGGGGCTCCCCGGGCTGAATCGTCCGCGATTGCGCCGCGCGAATCCATGCCCACGGGATAAGTCCGTCCGCCTGTTGAGTCGGGAAGATGCCGCGGATCTTCGCCTGATAGATCGGGGAGTCCTCGCCGTACGATCGCTTCACCTCTTCGGCGTATGTCGGGGAGAGTAGAAGATCGCGCAGTTGCGGCGACACGTCCTCCCCCGTGAAGTTAGGAGTCTGTAGTCCATCTATTCGTATGACCTTCCACGGGCTCCCCGGACGGCATACACGCTCGAAGCGGGAGGTGGGATCGTCCGGGTTTCCGATCACCAGCATCCGAGAGCGTTCGTTCGATGTGAGAGATTCAGCCGCTTCGAATATCTCGCCGGGAACACCTCCGGCCTCGTCGATGACGACGAGCACCTCGGGGGCGTGTATCCCCTGGAACGCGGCCGGATCGTAGTCGGCGGGTTTCTGCCCGAACGCGACGAGTTCCGGGCCGATCCACCATTCCGTTTGATTCATGCGGCCGGGTAGCCCTGCCTTCCGATGCGCGCGACCGACCTCTCTCCATAGGATCGCGCGGACCTGGCGGGATGTCGGAGCCGTCGTCACGGCGAAGGACTGGCCGGCGTCCCGCGTCGAGATCCACCAAGCGATAATCTGCGCCGCGATAAAGGACTTCCCCGCGCCGTGACACGAAGGGACCGCGACCTTGCGGGTACGGGTGACGGCCTCGACGACCTCGCGTTGCTTCGACCATAGGCGCGCTCCGATCGTCTCCTCAATGAAGAAGATTGGATCTCGACGGGCCGTCTCGGCGTAGACGCGGGCGAAACTCTCTCTATCTCGGGATATCTCCTCTCTGCTTCCGTCGCTCGATAGCGCGCTCGGCGAGTCGGAAGACTTCATCATCCGATAGGTTAGCAGTCAAAGAGAGCGCCGCCGAGATAGGTCCTCCGCCGCTCCCGGAGTGCTCGACCGATTGCGCCGGCTTCCCCCATCCTCGATCGAGGAGAGCACTCGCCGCATAGGCGCGGTCCTTCGGCTTCCCCCTTCGCATGACATCGGCCAACGTCTCGATAGCCTCCTCGGTGTACTTGCGCGCGAGGGTACGTATCGCGTTCGCCCCATTGGTATATCCATTCACTCCCGACGGGTTGGCAACCTGCCCAGGCTTGAACTGATGCGCCGCGGGAGGAATCCGCTTCGCGGGCCGAACGGATTTCTTCGCCATGAGACGATTCTATCCCTCTTCCAAGTCCGGCCGCCACTCGGCGAGGAAGACGACGCGGCCGGTCCCGTTCTTTCCGCCGACCGGATCGGTCTCGGAGATCCCGACTGCGACGAAAGACCCCCTCCGCGCCTCGTCCCGGAGGAGGACCGTAGCCCCCTTGACGACATCGAGCGCGGCCGCCTCGAGGCGGGGAGCCGGAAGAGGCGGGACGCCTGCGGCCCGGTCGCATCCGAAGAGGTAGAGAGGAGGGGAGATCCGGGCCGGATCCGTCACGACGGACACGTCCATCGTTCGATCACGTCCCATGATCTCCGAGACGGTGACACCTTGAGACTCGGACAGGCTCTCGACGATCCTACGGACCTCGGGACTCACGGGACGCGCCGGGGAGCCGGGAAGCCGAGGAGGGCCGCGAGGAGGGGAGCAACGCCGACGAGATCCGGGGAGAGGATATCGACGTGGAAGGCGAGCGTCTCCGGCCCGAGGAGAACCCCCTTTGAGCGGGGAGGCGTCCGGCCCTTCGCGGCCCGGGAGATGGCCCGCGCCACGGCGCGGCCTAGGAAGAGGACTACCCGGTGACGCCGGATCGCGGGGAGCATCCGCGCGACGTTCCGGCCGTCGATCGGGACGTACCTTCGCGCGGTTCCCGTGAGCAACGCGAGGATCGGAACGTCAAGGATTCGCGCGAGGCGAGCGCCTAACTCGTCGTCCAGGGGGCCGGCGATCCCCCCGCGGCGGCCGATGCGAGGAGCGGCTACGAGTAGCAGAGGTCGATGATCCCGCCTCGGGCGGCGGCCCTTCACGGACGCCCCACCGAGATCGGACCTCGAAGCGGTCCCGAGTGCGGCCCGCAGAACTTCAGCCGGACGATCCCGCCCCCGTCCCGCTGGATGTACTCGACCGGAGCAATACATCCGGGGATGTCGCAGGCCGTCTCGTCACGATCGCGGGCCGAGGCGGAAGGGGAGTCCTTCACTTCGACACCTTCACCTTCTCGACGCGCGCGCCACCCCACGGGCCCGCCGCGTCACGCTTCTTCCGCGCCGGCCCTTCGGCCGCAAGCCGGGACCGCAGGGACGGAAGATGTCCGAGTAGCGCCCCTACCGTGAAGGAAACTCCGCGAAAGTAGTCGTCGATCCCCCGGCCCGCGACGAGGCCCCCGTGGAGCCGGAGGAAGAGGGCGAGGATCCTCTCGAACTCGTCCACCGATCCGCCGAGGGTTTCGAGCAGGCGGCCGGCCTTCCCGCGCTCCTCGTCCCGCCGCCGGCCGCGCCAGACGTACGGCCCCCCGATCTCTCTTTCGTGTACCGCTTCGAAGATCGAGAGTATTCGGTCGATCGTCGCGTGCCAGGCCTTCCCATCTTCTCGACATCCGGAAGGGGGAGGAGGGGGGGGATTATAGGGGGCGGTAGTAGGGGTTATCCCTTGACCTTGCTCTTCACTTTCAGGAGCAGATTCAGATTCAGAAACCCCCCCCCCCACCCCCCCCCCTTCGGGAAAGCGTGATTCTGTTACAGTAACGTTACGGTAACGTTTCTGTAACGTTACAGTAACGTTACGGGAA
>Ga0155549_1162_pt2 | contig 12077 bp, 9 predicted proteins | sample RifCSPhighO2_12_FD_107206 | JGI IMG/M metagenome (GOLD analysis project Ga0155549, IMG submission 107206) | Alphaproteobacteria bacterium RIFCSPHIGHO2_12_FULL_63_12
TCTCGCGCGGATGCCGCCATCGGCGCTGAAAACGCGCCAAGGCCGGCGGCCATCGCGAGACGAAACTTGCGGTTCACTTTATCTCCGCGGGTTTGAGAACGATCCGGGCGGGTTCTTCTTCGCTCTCAAGATTGAAGATTAACGCGAGTGCGGTCACGGCGGTGTCGCGGTCGCGAATGTCGAATTCGCCGGTGACGGGCAAGGAGGCGAGCGAGCGGTCCCCCAATTCGATCGGCGTTTCGAAATAGCGGTTTAGCGTATCGAGGACCTCGCCCAGCGGCTGATCGTGAAAACGCGCCTTGCCGCTGCGCCAGGCGAGCGCCATGCTTGGATCATAGCGGGCGATCGCTCCGGCGCGGCCGTCTTCGCCGACCTCGATCATGTCGCCAGCGAGCAAAGTCGACGCAGGCCCTTCCCGGGGTATTACGTCAACGACGCCGGTCAGGACGCGGACGATCAGTTTCCCCTTCAGGTCGGATACGCTGAAGGACGTTCCGGTGACGACGACTTCCGCCTGATCGGACTTGACGAGAAACGGGCGGGACTTGTCTTTTTCGACATTGAAGAACGCCTCGCCGGACAAAAGCGTCACTGCCCGCCGGGATTTTTCATAGTCGACCATGATGCGCGTGTCGGTGTTCAGTTCAGCGGCGCTCCCGTCTTCGAGCGTGACGGTTTGATGACTTCCTTTCGCTGTTTCGTAGGCGATGACGTCCGGCGCGCGGTATTGCCCGGCGAATATCGCGATGACGGCCGCGATCAACGCGGCCGCCAATGTTGCGGCGATTTTCATGAAGGGCCCGGATCTTTTTATAACGCCGCGCTCTGACTGAATCGTCAAGTCACGCTCGAATTCAGACGCAAGCAAGGTTTGCGCATGACAATCGGCCGCTTCCAGCATCCGCTCGAGAACCGCGAATGCGCGGGCGTTTTCCGGAGATGACGACAACCACTGCGTCAAGGCGGCGCGCTCGTCGTCGTCCATTGAGCCCGACTGTTTGCGCATATGCCAATATGCGGCCGCGTCGTCGGGCGGGGTTTCGTTTGCAGGTCGTTTGAGCCTCTGATCCATTTTTATCTCTTTTTTTCTTATCGCGGGTTACGTCTGTTCGACAGATGTATAATGTTTGGCGACCGGCCGGTTTCCTCCGCCGCCGCCCGCAACGCCTTTAACGCCGCGATGATGTATTTTTCGACGCTGCTTTCCGACACGCCGAGAATGCTTGCGATTTCGCGGTAGGTCTTTTCTTCAAACCGGCTCAGCACGAAGGCGCGGCGCGCCTGCGTCGGCAGCGATTCGATCGCCCGCAAGGACGCCGCGATCTGCTCCTTCGCGACGGCGACCGCTTCGGGCGAGGGCTGTTCGCCCGCGACCTGTTCCACCAGGAACTCATTTTGATGTGTCGCCGACTCGAACTTCAGCGCCTTGAGGCGACTGCGCGCGCGAAACTCGTTCGCCGCGAGATTGGCCGCGGTTTTGAAAATCAGCGCCTGAAGATTGTCGATTTGCCGGGTCTGCGCATAGCGCCATACCCTGAGGTAAGCGCTTTGCGCGATATCGCGCGCCGTTTCGATGTCGCCGAATTTTTGCGCAAGCCATCTGACCAGCATTCGGTCATGACGCCGAAACGCCAGTCCGACCGCGCTGCGGTCCAGCTCTGACGGCGGCGGCTTACGCTCTTCGATGTCCTCCACGCGCTCGCACCTTCGTTGGCGGCCGGCGCCCTTGGCGCGGAACCGCTTGAAATCAGGGCCGCCCTACTTTCCCGCCGCGTTTCCCGATTTTTATTTGAGGGAAATTTCGCGACCGGTGTCTGATGACCGTGACGTCGATGGTGAGCCCGTCGATAGTCCTCCAGTGAAACTGGTCGGAATGCCTGCAATGCATTCCGACCGCTTTTGGAGCTTAGCGCCCAAACCTGATTGGACGCAACGAGGCAGACGGCGCAGGACTGTTGCCGAACGGCCACAACCCCGACCCAATACCGAAACGAGACTGAGGGCGCATCCGCTGAGGTTGTCTCACCGCATGCGCAGGGCTTTTGCGGACCAAGTTTCGGGTTCCGGAGGTCGTTTGCGCGTCAACAAACCTCAACCGGATAGGGGCTTTCATGAAAAACAAGATCAACAATCGACGGGGGAGCGGGCTCCTGTCGCGCGCGTCTGTTGTCGCGCTGGCGGCGGCGGCTCTCGCGCCGCAAGCTGTCTTCGCGCAGGAGACCGACCAGCAAGACGAGATCATCGTCACCGGTTCGCGGATCACGCAGCCGCAATTGACCTCAACCTCGCCTTTAACTGTCGTTTCTCCCGATGACATAAAACTTCAGGGCACGGTTCGGGTCGAGGATGTGCTGAATTCGCTGCCGTCGGTGTTCGCAAGCCAGGCGTCGACGCTTTCGAATGGTTCCGATGGGACGGCGACAGTCGACCTTCGCGGCCTTGGCACCGCGCGCACGCTGTCCCTGGTCAACGGTCGTCGCCTTGTTCCGGGCGACGTTACGTCATCTTCGGCCGCGGACATCAACATCATTCCAGGCGCCATCTTGAAACGCGTCGAAGTGCTGACCGGCGGCGCCTCGTCCGTCTACGGCGCCGACGCTGTCGCCGGCGTCGCAAACTTCATCATGGACACCGACTTCACGGGTTTCAGGATCGACAGCCAGTACAGTTTTTACCAGCACAACAACAACAATGACTTTTTCCCGCCGATCTTGAACGCGCGCGGATTCCCTTTCCCGACCGGCAATGTCACCGACGGCGAATCCTTCGACGCCACCGCCATTTTCGGCTTCGATTTTGAGGACGGCCGCGGCCATCTGACCGCCTATGCCGGTTACCGGAAGATCAACGCCATCACCCAGGATGCTCGCGACTACAGCGCCTGCGTCCTTCAGAACACCGGCGGCGGCGGGCCGCGCTGCGGCGGATCGGCGACGTCGGACAATGGCAACGTTCTTGTGTTCGACACGTCAGTTACGGCCGGCACGTCGACTTTTTACACCTTCACGCCCGGCGGCGGATTTGCAAATTCCACGACGCTTTTCAACTTTGCGCCGCTGAACTATTACCAGCGCCCGGATGAGCGCTACACAGCGGGGTTTTTCGCGAATTACGAAATCAACGACATGATCCAGCCATATGCTGAGTTCATGTTCATGGACAATCAGACGGTGGCGCAGATCGCGCCGTCAGGCGATTTCGGCAATACGCAGACCATCAATTGCGACAACCCGCTGATGTCCGCCGCGCAGTTCGCCGTCGTTTGCGACAGCGACAATTTGATCAACGGGTTCCTCGGCGGATTTCCGCTTGCGACCTCGGCGGCGTTTAATCCGAATCCGGGAAATCCGGCGATCAATTTCGTCGATTCGCTCGGCAACACCTACAATCAAGGCTACTTCACCTTGTTGCGTCGGAACGTCGAAGGCGGACCGCGCCGTTCGAATCTCGGCCATACGACTTTCCGCGCGGTGATCGGCACCAAGGGCGATCTGGGCGAAGCCTGGTCGTACGATGCTTATTACCAGTTCGCCAAGGTGAACTATTCGCAGGTTTATGAGAATGAGTTCTCGGTCGCACGATTGAAAAACGCGCTGAACGCCGTCACCGACACAAGAGCCGGGAGCCCGACCTTCGGTCAGGTCGTCTGCCGTTCGGTCATCGATGGAAGCGATCCCAATTGCGTCCCCTATAATGTGTTTTCGGGCGCCGGCGGCGCGTCCCAAGCCGCCATCAATTATCTTGCGGCGACCGGCTTCCAGGACGGTGAGACGCGGGAGACCGTCTTCAACGCCTCGATCACCGGCGACCTTACCGGCTACGGGTTCAAATTTCCGTCAGCTGATGATGGTGTGAGGGTCAACGCCGGCGTCGAATGGCGCAAGGAAGTGCTTGACCTTAAAACCGATAACGCCTTCCAGACCGGCGATCTCACTGGTCAGGGCGCGCCGGCGTTTCCGATCAGGGGCGACTTCGAAGTTCTTGAATTCTTCGCTGAAACCCAGATCCCGGTCATTAATGACGGCTTCGTGCATGATTTGTCGCTGAACGCCGGATATCGCCGGTCCGATTACGATACGAGCGGCGGCACGGAATACGGCACCAACACCTGGAAGGTCGGGGCCGAGTTGGCGCCGATCCCCGATATCCGTCTGCGCGGCAGCTATAACCGCGCGGTAAGGGCGCCGAACGTGCAGGAGCTCTTCGCCACAAACTTCGTCGGCCTTAGCGGGTCGAACGATCCCTGCGCCGGCATCGTGATAACCGCGACGAATTTCGGCTGTATCGCTCAAGGTCTCACGGTCGGCGGCGGCACGCCGGCGAACCCGGCCGGTCAGTATAACGGCTTCCTCGGCGGCAACCCGAACCTTACGCCGGAAACGGCGAAGACATGGACTGTCGGCGCCGTCATCCAGCCGAACGCGCTTCCCGGTCTCGCGTTGACGGTCGATTACTACAACATCAGGGTTGACGATGCGATCAACGGCTTTGGCGCGGACGCAATCCTCGCCGACTGCGTCGCCAATGCGACGGCAACCTTTACGCCGTCGTCTTGCGGACTCGTCAACCGCGATCCGAGCGGCTCGATCTGGCTGACGCCGGGCGGCTTCGTCCGCAATCTTCCCGGCAATGTCGGCTCGGTCAAAACGAATGGCGTCGAAGTCAGCGCCATTTACAACCGCGATATCGGCAAGTTGGGCAGCCTCTCGGCGAGCTTCCAGGGCACGAAGCTGTTGACGTATGAGGTCAACAACGGACTGACCGCGGCCTACGATTGCGCCGGCCTTTATGGGCCGACCTGCAGCGGCGGCGGCACCACGAGCAGCGGCGCGCCGCTACCCGAATGGCGCCACAAGGCGCGGCTGACCTACAACACGCCGTTCAATATCGGGCTTTCCGCCCAGTGGCGTTATGTCGGCTCGGTCGTCGCCGAAACGACTTCCGCGAACCCGACGCTCAATGGCGCCAACAATTTCGATCCAGGCCTCAAGCTCGGCGCCCAGAGCTATTTCGACCTCGTCGCGACCTACTCGTATAGCGACAGGTATACGCTGCGGCTCGGCGTGAATAATCTGCTCGACAAAGAGCCGCCATTCGTCACTTCCGGAAATGGCGGGCGTCCGGGGTCAAACCTTTGCCCGACAGGTCCGTGCAACGGCAACACTTATCCGGCGACGTACGACTCGATGGGCCGGTACGTGTTCGTTAACGCGACGCTCGACTTTTAAGCCGGGCCAAGTCTCGTCATCGTACGAGACGGAGGACTCCCTAACGGGAGTCCTCCAATCTATTTGGCGGCGTGTCGCGAAAAGCGATCGTCGACCCGGAAAATTCCACTGGAGACCGAAATGCGAATGCCAAACCAGATGCCTTCGCCTCATTTCGAAATAGATTTGCTGACCCAGGCGGTCGCCGCCGCGCGCCATGGCGACAATATCCGCGCCCGCGATATTGCTCGTCGCGGCCTTGAGAGCGGACAAGGAGATCCGGCCGGCTATCACGCTTTCCTCGGCATGATATCGGCGCGGGCCGGCGAACACGCCGACGCCGCCGCGCATCTGGCCATCGCGCACCGTTATCGCCCTGAGGACATCACCATTGCGTGCAATTTGATTGCAATCTTGATGCAGGAGGGCAAGGACAGCGAGGCGCTTGAGATCGCGACGGAAAAATTGGCGCTCTCCGACCCAAGCTTGCGCATCGCGCGATATCGCGGCTTTCTCGCGCAGAAACTCGAGGCGTTCAGCGATGCGGTCAGCGCCTATGACATCGTATTGTCGCGCATCCCGAACGATTTTGAGTGTCTGAACAATATAGGCAATGCGAAAGCGGGCCTTGGCGACCACGCGGGCGCGGTTGAAGCGCTGCAGCGCGCGGTCGAACTCGATCCGCGGGCGGCGCCGACGCGACTGAACCTCGCTTCGGCGTTGGTCGCGCTCGAGCGAAACGATGAAGCCGAAGCGGCGCTTCGAAAGGCGAGCGACGATTTCCCGAAGGATTCGCGCCCGCCCTATCAACTTTATGCGCTGTGCAAAGCGCAACATAAGCAAAAGGAAGCGCTCGCCGCGATCGAAACGGCCGCCGCCCGCGATCCGGATGTCGCCGGAATCCAGTTGAAGCTTGCGATTGAATATGGCGTCGAACGGCAGGTTGCGAAGGCCGAACGCGCCTTTCGCCGGGCGATCGAGCTCAATCCGCTTGAGAAAGACGCGTATCTCGGTCTCGCGATCCAGTATGAGCACACCAATCGCGAGGACGATTTCGCGCCGCTGATCGATCTGGCGCGGCGCAACGGGCTTGACGACGGCGCGCTCGCTTTTATCGAGGCGCTCGAACTGCGTCGCCTCGGACGATTCACCGAGGGGCTCTTGCGCCTTGAGGCGACGCCGAAGGATCTCGAAACTATCCGTACGGTTCATATTCGCGCGACCCTGCTCGAACGGCTGAACCGGACCGACGAGGCGTTTGCGTGCTTTAGCGAATCTAACCGCCTGATGACGCTGACGCCGACCGAGCCGCTTGCGCGTGCGGAAAAATTGCGCGGCGATCTTGGCGCCGAACTCGCGCTGCTGACTCCGGCCTGGCGCGATTCGTGGCGAGCCGCCGATATCGATGACGGCCGCGACGACCCTGTATTCCTCGTCGGCTTCCCGAGATCTGGCACGACACTGCTCGATACGATCCTGATGGGCCACCCGGACGCGATCGTGATGGAAGAGCAGCCGCCACTGAATATCGTGGAAGAAGAATTGGGCGGGCTGAAGAAACTGCCCGCGCTCGATTCGGCCGCGATCGCCGCCGCGCGGCGACGCTATTTCGAAGAGGCCGAAAAGATCCAGCCGCTCGAACAGGGGAAAGTTCTGATCGACAAGTCGCCGCTGTTTCTTTACCGCGCGCCGCTCATCCGCCGTTTGTTTCCGCGCGCGCGGATCATTCTTGCGTTGCGTCACCCATGCGACGTGGTGCTGAGTTGCTTCATGAGCAATTTCCGTCTGAACTCGGCGATGGCGAATTTCCTGCGCCTTGAGGATGCCGCCGCTTTCTATGATTTATGCTTCAGCCATTGGGCGAAGTCGCGCAGTCTCTTGCCGCTCGATGTCCACACCGTCGTTTATGAAGAGCTTGTTGAAGATGTCGGCGCCGTCGTTGGTCCGTTGCTCGACTGGCTAGGGCTTGAGCGCAATGAAGCGATGCTTGACCACCAGAAGACAGCCAGGGCGCGCGGCCTTATCACGACCGCAAGCTATTCGCAGGTGACGGAGCCGATCTACAAGCGGGCGTCAGGAAGATGGGAGCGGTATCGATCGCATCTCGCGCCGGTTCTCGACGTCTTGGCGCCATGGGCGACAGCGTTCGGCTACGAAGATCCGCGAGACTCCGCTTCCGGTTGATCCTCGCCGATCGATCACGCGCTGTCGCGAAAAATCCGTCCGCAGGCGGACGGATTTATCCGGGGCGTGGCGCCCGGAAGCTTAAAATTGAGCGTGCGCGGCGGGGGCCTGCGCCGATGCGAGCTGCGATTCGCTCACCACGCGTTCGAACGGCTCTTGCTCGTTCTTGATGCGGTATTGCAGCTTGCCCGCCTGCGGCGGCAGCGCGGCGGTGACGCGGTAGTCGATGCCGTGCTTGAACCACATGCCGGACGTCGAGATCACGCGGACCTGGTCGCCGACCGAGAAACGGTGACGTTCGACCGGGCTCGGCTCACGCTGAGGCGTGATGGCGATTGGGGCCGGCGCCGGCTTCGGGGTCGTCGTCTTGCGACGGCGCGCGGCGGCGGCGGCGATCAGCTCCAGACGGCGGTCCGGGTCGAACGAGGATGACGGCGAGGGTTTCGCGCGCGCGGCGGCGGCCGGCTTTTTCGCCGGCGCGGCCTTCTTTTCGGCCGGCTTTGGCGCGGGGGCCGGGGTCTTGGCCGCCTTGACGACCGGCTTGGCGGTCGCCTTAGAGACAGCTTTGACGACCGGGGTCGCCTTTTCAGGCCGTTTGGGCGCCGCCTTCGCGGTCGAAGGCGTCACCGCCTTGCGGGCGCTGGTCTTGGTCTTCGTCTGTTTCGCCGCGACGGGGTTACGGGCGGCGGTCTTTTTGGCGGTCATCAAATTCTCCCTCGCGACCCCGCATCAGCGATTACATGCACGCGGCGATCGTTTCCCCGGTTAAAGATTGGTTAACGGCCGGGGCCTGATCGCACTCTACAGCGGGGGCGGGCCATCTCCAAAGGGAATGGCATTTTCGACCCTCTACATGGCCTCATGGGTGGAAAATTGCAAGTCTTTTGCACTGCAGCGCAGTTCAAAATCGCTTGTTTTTCCATGATTTAAGCATGTAATGTCAATAATGTTTGACAATTCGGCTTCCACCTCCTAATGTAAAAGAAATTGGACATACACCGGCAATGGGAGATGCAAGTGAGTCGAGCGGAACAATATTCCTGGGCGTCGCTGGCGGCCCTTCTGGTCGTCTTCTGGTGGTTCCAGATGCGCATGCTGGACGGGCTGACAATCGTCGACCAGACGGCGGGCGCCCTCTTTGAAATATATCTCATGGTCATCGCCGCCAGCGTGTTCCTCGAAATCGTCATCGCGGCGGTCATCTCGCCCGGCGCATCGATCGAAAAGGACGAGCGCGACCTCGCGATTGAGGCGCGAGCCAATCTCAACGAACGGCTGTTCATGATCGGCGCGGTCAATGCGGTGGTCTGGCAGGCCCTGTGGGAGGGGCATCTTGAACGGCTGGATATCCCGCGCATCAACCTCACCAGCCTGCCGACGCTGTTCTTCGTCCTGTTCGCCATTCTCTTCGCCGGCGAAGCGGTGAAGCGTGTGTCGACGATTGTCCTCTACCGCGCGCAAGCCGTGCGCGGCTGACCTCGGGAGGGAGACATCGGCAAGGGCCGCGTTCTCAACACCATCCGCGCGCACCGTCTGCGCCTCGGCCTGACGCAAGCCGATCTCGCCGACCGGGTCGGCGCGACGCGTCAGACGATCATCGCGGTCGAGGCAGGAAAATATGCGCCCTCGCTGGAGCTCGCCTTCCGCATCGCCCGCGCCTTCGATGCGCCCTTTGGCGACGTGTGGACTTTTCTGCCCGACGACGGCTGAGCGCGCGGTTACGCGAACAGGGGTTCGTATCTGGCGACGACGTCTTTCAGGCTGATCTCGTTGAGGAAGGTCGAATAAGCGAGATAGGAGAGAAGATAGCGCAGATCGCTCGCCCATGGCGGCATGAATTTCGGCGCATCGATCAGGCCCTCTGCGCGGAGCAGTTTCATCGCATCGAGATCGGCGAGATCGACCTTGCCGACAAATAGCAGGCGAATGAATTCCGCGTCGCCGGTCTTCACGGCCGCACGCAGGAAATTGTGCACTTCAAGCAGGCCGCCGAGATAAATCGTGTCCTTGGTGAAAGGCGCGCCGCCGGTAAGGACGCCGCCGCGAAACACCCGGCGCGCGCTCTCAAAAGCTTCGAATTCTGCGTCACCCTGCCCGCGGTCGCGGAAGAAATTGAAAACCTCGATGAAGTCGGCGCCGCTCGCGGCCATGTCGATCGCGATCACCCGATCGGCGAGTCGGCGAAAGCGTTTTGGATCGAGCGCGCCGGAGATGAATTCGGCAAAGACGGCGAGCCCTTCCTGCGTCTTGGCGTTGCCCGGATAGCTCTCCGCGAGAATCGGAAAGTTCGCCTGCGCCTCGCCGTTCTTGCCGGTCGCGATATGTACGAAGGCTTCGTGCTGCAATAATTGCGTCACGTCGAGATCGGAAAAGAGCGCGTCCTTGCGCAGCTTGATATAATCGCGTCCGGCGGCGGCTTTGCCCGAAACGTTCATCGTCACATCGACGCGCGGCGCGCTGTCGCCGAAATGGGCCGGCAATTTCGCATCAAGCCGCGCCTTGATATCGTTGGCCGACAGCGTTTCCGGCGGCTCCAGCTTCATGCCGCCTTCAAGATCGGCAAGTAGCGCGTCGAGGCGCCGCGCCAGTTCAAGTGCGGTGCGCTTGCCGTCGGCGATCGGCGATGAGGGTGCGCCATAAAGCGCGACTGAATGCGCGTAAAACTCTTTGGAGCCGATAGAGGAGAGCAGCATCGCCGTCTCGTCGGTGACATCGGCGAAGCGCGCGAGCCAGCGATGGACGGGGGTGTCGCCGTCGATCAGCGCGCGCGCCGCGGCGACGCGCTCGCGCGAGGGCGCCGGGTCGATTTTCGGATAGACCGGCGTGGGGAGCTTTTCACCCGCGCTTTTCAGGAATCCGTCGCCGACCGCGCGATCCCAGGAAAGGCTGCGCAAGACCGGCAGGCGATCCTCGGCCTCCAGAAGGAGCCCCGCCGCCCGCTTCAGCCGGTCCAGTTCCGCCGCCGGAAAGATCGCCATAGGTCTCCCGCAAAATCGCGCCGGCGATGAACCGGATTTCGATTGCGAACGACCTTATCATCAAACGCACGGAAACGGAGCCGCGTTCATGGACCGCCGGCAGGGTCGCATCTTCGATGAATACCTCGCCGCGGCGGCGCGCGCGGGCGATCCGCGGGCGCTGGCGGCCCTGGCGCGGCGCTGGGAACAGCGGCTGCTGCGCCACGCGTACCGCCTGACCGGAAATATCGAGGACGCCCGCGACGTTGCGCAGGACGCATGGATCGACATTGCGCGCGGGGTTCGACGGCTCGACGATAGCGCCGCCTTCCCGGCTTTCGCCTTTCGCATCGTGACGCGCCGCGCCGCGGATTTCGTGCGACGCGCGCGAAGGGCGCGTCGCGGCGCCGCCGCTTTCGCCGCCGAGCCCCGGCCGGCGTTTGACGGCGCCGAGGGGATCGAAACGGGCGCGGCGTCGCCCGGACTTGTCGCGGCGATGGCGGCGCTGCCGGCCGAGCAGCGCGCCGCGATAGCCCTTTTTTATCAAGAGGACATGAGCGTCGCGGAAATCGCCGCGGCGCTCGGCGTTCCGGCGGGCACGGTGAAGACCCGTCTGATGGCCGCGCGCGAAAAACTTAAGGCCGCGCTCGGCGTAATGAAGGAGAGTGAAAATGAACAAGCTTGACCGCATGATCGAAGACGCGCTCGACGCGGAAGACCGCGCGATCCTTGCGCAATATGGGGAGAAGGGATTGTTCGGCGAGGTCGGCGAACTGTTCACCGGCAAAATGGCGCCGTGGAACATGATCCATGCGATTGCGCAAATCGCGCTCTTCGCCGGCGCGCTTTATGCGGGGCGTCAGTTCCTGGCGATCGACGATGTCGTGGAGATGACGCGCTGGGGCGTGCTGGCGCTCGGGATATTCATGGCGATGGGCGTCATCAAGATCATGCAATGGCAGCAGGTGCAGGCCAATCGCGTCATCCGCGAGGTGAAGCGCGTCGAGTTGCAAATCGCGCGGTCGAAGACAGTGTAAGGCGCCTCGCGCGCAAGTTGCCGGATTTGTCCGTATATTGCGGATTGCATCCGCCGCGGCGATGGATTTGACTCGAGGCTCCATGCGATCTGCAGCGTTTTTGTCCGTATTATCCTCAACCCGGCGAAAGGCTCAAATTCGCCTTCGGTTCGCCTGTCCGGGGAAATGGAGAAAGCAGACGCGCGCCCGCCCTCATCAGGAAATCGACTTGTCAAACAGCCGCGCGCAGCGCGCGCAAGAGTTAAACGGAGGAGATGGAAAATTCCGTCGCAAATTCAAGACGCGATTTTGGCGTATTTGCGCCGGCGTTTTCGCCTTTCCGGCGAAATCGACGATCCGGGGCGCGTCGCCGGAACGAGGCTTCACCCACGCAGTTTGATCACTTCCGCCGAGCGGCCGAGCGCGCGCATCACGGCCTCGACGATGTGCGGCGCGTTGAGGCGCGCTTCCTCGTACATCTTCGCCGGCGAATTGTGGTCCTGATAGCGGTCGGGGAGGGTCATCGTGCGAACTTTAAGCCCGTTGTCGAGCAGACCTTCGTCCGACATGTAGTGGAGAACCCAGGCGCCGAAGCCGCCGCGCGATCCTTCCTCGATCGTGATGACGACTTCGTGGTGGCGGGCGAGCTGTTTGATCAGCTCATGGTCGAGCGGCTTGGCGAAGCGCGCATCGGCGACCGTCGTTGAAAGCCC
>Ga0155549_1163_pt1 | contig 11957 bp, 11 predicted proteins | sample RifCSPhighO2_12_FD_107206 | JGI IMG/M metagenome (GOLD analysis project Ga0155549, IMG submission 107206) | Alphaproteobacteria bacterium RIFCSPHIGHO2_12_FULL_63_12
ATCGAAGATCGCGCCCATCTCGTCGCTGATGTCGTCGGGCATGCGGTAGACGTTGAACGCCGGCGCCGAGATATATTCGGCGAAGGCGCCGGCGCGATTGACGCCGATGCCGAGCGTGTTGCGGCACAAATGCCGCTGCCCGGCGCGGCAGTTGCGGCAATAGCCGCAGGTGACATGCCCCTCGACGGAAACGCGGTCGCCGATCTTCATCTTTGAATGTTCAGGGTGGACCTCCGAGCCGATCTCGACGATCTCCCCCATGAACTCATGCCCGACCGTCATCGGCACCGGGATCGTCTTTTGCGCCCACGCGTCCCAGTTATAGATGTGAACATCGGTGCCGCAGATCGCGGTCGTCTTCACCCTGATCAGGACGTCATTGGGGCCGATCTGCGGGACCGGCACGTCTTCGAGCCAGATGCCTTCTTCGCGTTTGGCTTTGACGAGCGCTCTCATTCATGCACCTTCCGATTGGGGGGCGTTGTTCGCCCAAGACCTATGACAAGAATTCGCCTACAGCAATCGGGTCGGAGCCTTGGGAGCGGCCGTAAAGGGCGCGAAAACGCATGTTTCAAAAGCCGAATAAACACAAACGCCTGAAACAGGCCGCCAGCTTGCGGACGGCGCGCGAGCGGGGCCTTGCGGTCGGCTCAGTGATCGATGTCGGCGTCCAGCGCGGCACCAGCGCGCTGATCGAGGTTTTTCCGGACAAGCCGCATCTGTTGTTCGAGCCTGTCGCGGAATTCCTTCCCGATATCGCCCGCGCCTATCGTCATATCGACCATGATCTCTTTGAGCTCGCCTTGTCGGATGTCGACGGCGAGGGCTTCCTGCAATCAGGCAGTCACAGCGGCGGCGGCGTCACCCACGCCTGGGTCTCGTCGAGGGGAACGCCGATCCGGCTCGCCCGTCTCGACACGATTGTCGGCAGCAGCAGCCGCGCCGGACCCTATCTCCTTAAAATCGACGTCGACGGCGCCGACGCGCCGGCGAAGATCATCGACGGCGCCGTCGCCATTATGCCGTCGGTCTCCTGCATCGTCAGCGAGATGGTCGCGGAAAGGTTTCTCGATCTCGCGGGCCGCATCGAACGGCACGGTTTCGTTCTCTGGGATATCGTCGAGGGCTCTTATTATGACGATGTTTTTTATCAGTGCGACGCCGTATTCATCCGGCGCGACCTGATCGCGGCCAATCCGGGATTGAAACCGTTCTCGATGGCGTCATTCGATCAGCGCAAATGGTGGTCGAGCTGCGACTGACGGCACCGGTCAGCCGTTCAGCAGCCTGGCCGCGCGCGGCGCGAAATAGGTGATGACGCCGTCGGCGCCGGCCCTGCGGATCGATGTGAGACTTTCAATGACCGCTTTGTCGCCGTCGATCCACCCGTTCTGCGCCGCCGCCATGATCATCGCATATTCGCCCGAGACCTGGAACGCGAAGGTCGGCATGCGGAATTCATCCTTCACGCGGCGGATGATGTCGAGATAGGCGCCGGCCGGCTTCACCATGACGCTGTCGGCGCCTTCGGCGATATCCATCGCGACCTCGCGCAGCGCCTCGTCGGAATTGGCCGGGTCCATCTGATAGGTGCGCTTGTCGCCCTTCAAAACGCCGGTCGACCCGATGGCGTCGCGATAGGGGCCGTAAAAACAGGATGCGTATTTCGCGGCGTAGGACATGATCTGAACATGGTCGAAGCCGTCGCCGTCGAGACCGCGGCGGATCGCGCCGATGCGTCCGTCCATCATGTCGGACGGAGCAATGATGTCGAAACCGGCGCGCGCTTCAACAAGCGATTGCCGGACCAGCGCCTCAACCGTCCGATCATTGACAATCTCGCCGGCTTCGAGAAATCCGTCATGGCCATGATCCGTGTAGGGATCAAGTGCGACATCCGCCATCAGGCCGATGTCAGGAACCGCGTCCTTGATCGCCCTCGCCGCGCGGCACATCAGATTGTCGGGGTCGAAGGCGAGCGCCGCGTCGGCGCTGCGGTCCCTGGCGGACGTATAGGGAAACAGCGCCAGCGCCGGCACCCCGAGCGATTTCGCCTCGCGGGCGGCCGCGACCGCCTGGTCGACCGACAGCCGCTCAACGCCCGGCATCGAGGGAACGGGCTCGCGGACACCGTCCCCGTCGCGGATCACCATCGCCCAGATGAGGTCCTGCGGCGCAAGGCGCGTCTCGGCGACCAGCGCGCGCGACCAGGCGGTGCGGCGCGTCCGCCTGAGGCGGGTCGACGGAAAGGATTGGGAAAGATTTGAGGGCATCAAACTGTCGAAAATCAACTGCGGGGAATTCATGCCCCCTTACCGCCGGCATTGCAATTTGATTGCAAATTAATCTGCGGCATTTAACCGGCCTTTTAGGGAATTCGCTTAGCGTCGCTTGAGGATCCTGTTTTTTGTGAGGCGTGACATGGCGGCAGTGGAGAATTCTATGGTCGGATCGGCGATTGGCAAAAATGAAAAATCGCCTACCGACCCGGATACGCTGCGGGGGTCGTACCTCCAGCTGCTGCATCTGGTGGAGCGCCTGCACCGGCAGCTCCTCGATGTCATCAAGGACGAATTGGAACGGCTCGCCCAGACCGACATTAATTCGGTTCAGGCGCTTCTCCTTTACAATATTGGCGACGCCGAGCTGACCCCCGGCGAGTTGCGCTCGCGCGGCCACTATCTCGGCTCGAACGTCTCCTACAACCTTAAGCAACTGGTTGATAAAGGGTATATCCGCGACCAGCGCTCGGATGTCGACCGGCGATCGAAGCGGGTCTCGCTCACCCCCGCCGGCCTAAATGTGCGCGACAAGCTCGCGGAACTCTTCTAGCGCCAGCTCGGCTCCGTCGAACAGGTCGGCGGCGTCGATGTCCCGATGATGGACCAGACCAACAAGGCGCTGCAGCGCCTTGAACGCTTCTGGGCCGATCAGGTGCGCTACCGGCTCTGACCGGGCTGATTGAGAATCATTCTTAACAGTCGAAGGCAAATGCGGCGATAGGTCCGCGTTTTTCTGTCGAATTGACTGGCGCAACCGCGCGCACGCCCCTTAATAAAAGTCATGAGGCAACGCGGCGCACCGGTAGTGACCTACGATTACCAGAAAGCATTCGCCAGCGCCGTAAGCGCTGTTCGCGCCGAAGGGCGATACCGGGTCTTCGCCGATATCGAGCGCCAGCGCGGCCGCTTTCCGCGCGCCATTTACCATGGCGGCGACAAGCCGAAAGAAATCACCGTCTGGTGCTCCAATGACTATCTCGGCATGGGGCAGCACGAATGCGTCATCGCCGCGATCAAAAACGCCGCCGATCGCGTCGGCGCGGGCGCCGGCGGCACACGCAACATCGCCGGAACGACGCATTACCATGTTCTGCTCGAACGCGAGCTTGCGGGCCTGCACAAAAAAGAAGCGGCCTTGCTGTTCACCTCGGGTTATGTGGCGAATGAAGCAACGCTCGCGACGCTGTCGAAGATCCTGCCGGATAGCGTGATCTTGTCGGATGAGCTCAACCACGCCTCGATGATTGAAGGCATCCGGGGCGGGCGGGGGGCGAAGCTGGTCTGGCGACATAACGACGTCGCTCATCTTGAATCCCTGTTGAAGGAAATTCCGCCGGGCCGGCCGAAAGTGATCGCGTTTGAATCCGTCTATTCGATGGACGGCGATATCTCGCCGATTGGGGCGATCTGCGATCTTGCCGAAAAATACGGCGCCTTCACCTATCTCGATGAAGTCCACGCCGTCGGCCTCTATGGCGCCGAAGGCGGCGGGGTCGCGCAGCGCGACGGCGTTGAGACGCGGATCGACCTGATCGAGGGTACGCTTGGCAAGGCGTTCGGCGTCATGGGCGGCTATATCGCCGCCAGCGCCGCTGTTATCGATGCGGTCAGGTCCTATGCGTCCGGCTTCATTTTCACCACGGCGTTGTCGCCGGTTCTGGTCGCCGGGGCGCTTCGCAGCGTCAAAATCCTGCGGACATCAAATAATCTGCGCGAACGCCATCAGGAGCGGGCGGCGACTTTGAAGGCCCGCCTCGCCGCGGAGGGCCTCCCGGTGATGCCTTCGGTCAGCCACATCGTGCCGGTGAGGGTAGGCGACCCAGTTCAGTGCAAGGCCGTCTCCGACTATCTGCTCGACCGCCGGTCGATCTATGTCCAGCCGATCAATTATCCGACCGTGCCGAAAGGAACGGAACGCCTTCGGCTGACGCCGACGCCGTTGCACACGGATAACGATATGGATGAACTGGTCGATGCGCTCAACGAGGCATGGGACGCTCTGCGCATAGGACGCGGCGCCGCGCCTGCCGTTTTGGCGAAGGCGGAAGCGGCCCTGCCCTGATCGGGCAAGGCCGCGATCCTTGATTTCTTACGCTGCTTTTTTCGCCTTGCCGCGGCCCTTGGAGGCTTTTTTCGCGGTGCGTTTAGGAGCGGCTTTCCCGCCCGTCCGGCCGAGACCGATTTCTTTCGCGAAGTCGGAACGGCGTTTGGCGTAGTTCGGCGCCACCATCGGGTAATCGGACGGAAGGCCCCATTTGCGGCGGTAATCCTCCGGGGACAGGCCGTATTGGGTGCGCAGATAGCGCTTCAGCATTTTCAGTTTCTTGCCGTCTTCAAGACAGATCACATAGTCGTTGGTGACCGATTTCTTGACCGGCACCGCCGGCTGCTGGCTTCCGGCGCTCGCGGTCCCGCCCGAGGCGAGCGCACGAACCGCGTCATGCACTTCCTGCAGGAGGCCCGCCAGCTTGTCCGCCGTCACAGCATTGTTGCTGACAAACGCCGCGACAATGTCTGTCGCCAAATGCAGTGTTTCGCCTGTGGAAAGCGAATCCGTATCATTCATATAGTGCCCGTCCTTCGTTGATGGGTTCTCGTCAGGCGTGAATTGTGATGTGCGAAAACCCAGTTGATTTCCTAGTCGCCCAAACCCGCTAGGACGGGCGTCCAAATAGCCTTGCCCGTTTTAGGTTTCAAGGGAATAAGTCGATGGTATCTTTGATTTAACCGCTATTTCGTCGCTGATTGTCTTCGTCTGGTCGCCGGGCGATAAACGCGAACGACGCCTTGTTAATTATTGTGCGTGCTGACCGATGGTCCGCCGCATTGCCGCCCCAGCCGACGGCCGCTATATGGGGCGCACTCGCGGCAGGCTGAAGGATAAGAGAATGCGTCCGGCTGAAGCATTGAATCATAACGATTATTTCCGCTCCGGCCTCGGCGGCCGCGACCCGGAATTGCTCGTCATCATCGAGCGTGAATTGCTGCGCCAGCAGCAGCAGATCGAACTCATCGCCTCTGAGAATATTGTATCGAGAGCCGTTCTTGAAGCGCAGGGCTCGGTTCTGACCAATAAATACGCGGAAGGCTATCCCGGCCGGCGGTATTACGGCGGCTGCGAGTTTGTCGATCAGGCCGAAAACCTGGCGATCGAAAGGGCCAAGAGGCTTTTTGGCTGCTCTGAGGCGATCGTTCAACCGCATTCGGGAAGCCAGGCGAATCAATGCGTGTTCATGGCGCTGATGCAACCCGGCGATTGCTTCATGGGGATGGATCTTTCCGCGGGCGGACATTTGACCCATGGCGGGAAGGCGAACCAGTCCGGCAAATGGTTCAAGGCGGTGCATTACGGCGTTCGAAAAGACGACCATCTCATCGATTTCGAACAGGCGGCGCGAGTCGCTGAAGAACATCGGCCGAAAGTCATCATCGCCGGCGGCAGCGCCTATTCGCGATTCATCGACTTCAAGAAATTCAGGGCGATCGCCGACAGCGTCGGCGCGAAGCTGATGGTCGACATGGCGCACTTCGCGGGGCTGGTGGCGGCCGGAATTTACCCGACGCCGGTCGGTATCGCCGATGTGGTGACAACGACGACGCACAAGACGTTGCGCGGGCCGCGCGGCGGCCTGGTGCTGACCAATGACGAAGAGCTGGCGAAAAAAATCCGGTCGGCGCTGTTTCCGGGAATTCAGGGCGGGCCGCTGATGCATGTGATCGCCGCCAAGGCGGTCGCCTTCGGCGAGGCGCTGCAACCGGAATTCAAAACCTACGCCAAACAGGTCGTCATCAACGCCAAGGCCCTGTCGTCGACGCTGGTCGAGGCGGGCTACGCGGTGGTCTCCGGCGGCACCGACACCCACCTTGCGTTGATCGATCTCAGCCCGAAGGGCGTCAAAGGTAACGCCGCGGAACAAAGCTTGGAGGCCGCCGGCATTACCTGCAACAAGAACGGCGTTCCCTTCGACCCGGAAAAGCCGACGGTCACGTCAGGCATTCGCGTCGGATCGCCGGCCTGCACGACGCGCGGATTCGGCGCCGCGGAATTTCGCGATGTCGGACGCTTGATGGCGGAGGTGCTCGACACGCTCGCCGCGGGCGGCGATAGCGCCGCCTGTGAAAAAAGCGTCAACGCCAGAGTGAAAGCGTTGACGGCGCGCTTTCCGATTTACGGTTGACGACAGGACGCCCGGCTTATGCGTTGCCCATTCTGCGGATGTGAAGATACGCAAGTCAAAGACTCGCGGTCCGCGGAAGACGGCTCGTCGATCCGTCGCCGGCGCCAGTGCACCGCCTGCAGCGGCCGCTTTACGACGTTTGAGCGCGTCCAGCTCAGAGAGCTGATCGTCGTCAAAAGCTCCGGCCGGAAAGAAATATTCGATCGCGACAAGCTGATGCGCTCGGTGCAGATTTCAATGCGCAAGCGCAAGGTCGATCAAGAGCGCGTCGAACAGATGGTGACGGGTGTCGTTCGCCGCCTCGAAGCGATGGGCGAGACAGAGATTGACTCAAAGGCGATCGGCGAGCTGGTGATGGAAGGGCTGGCCGGGCTCGATGATGTCGCCTATGTCCGCTATGCGTCGGTCTACAAGGACTTCCGCGAAGCCCGCGATTTTGGCGAGTTCATTGGTGAACTTGGCGATCAGGAAGGAGAGGACGACGCGTAAGCGGCGTCCGGACATCGTGTGAATTCTGATCCGATGCAGGCCCGAACGAATTCGCGTCTCGCCGCCGTGCAGGCTCTCTATCAAATGGAGGCCGGCGGCGCCGGCGTTGAAAGCGTCATTCTCGAATTCCGCACTCACCGGCTGGGCGGCGATATCGACGGACGACTGCTGCATGAGGCCGATGAAGACTATTTTGTCGACCTCTTGCGCGGGGTCGTCCGGCTGCAGGCGAAAATCGATCCGCAGATCGAAAAGCGACTGGCGAAATCGTGGACGCTGGCGCGCCTCGATTCAACCGCCCGCGCGATCCTGCGCGCGGCCGCTTATGAACTGATCCACCGCGCCGAGACGCCGGCCCGGGCGATCATCAATGAATATCTCGAACTCGCAAACGCATTTTTGGGCGAGGACGATCCGCGGTTCATCAACGCGGTGCTCGATGCGATGGCGCGCGACATTCGCGCCGACGAATTCGCAGGCGATCAGGCGCGCCGTCCTTGACCGGCGAATTCGACATTATCCGGAAATATTTTGCGCCGCTCGCCGCCGATTTCGACGGCGCTTTCAATCTGGGCGATGACGCCGCAAGCCTGCCGGCGCTGGAAACCGTCATCACCAAGGATTTGCTGGTGGAGGGCGTTCATTTTCGCGCCAGGGATTCGCGAAGCTCGGTCGCGAAAAAGGCGCTTCGCGTCAATCTTTCCGACCTTGCGGCCAAGGGGGCGCGGCCCCTCGGCTATTTTCTCGGCTGCGTCTGGCCTCTTGGTGTCAAGGAGGAGACGATCGCGGAATTCGCCGTCGGCCTTCGCGAGGATCAGGACCAGTTCAAGATATCGCTGATCGGCGGCGATACGACGGCGCATATCGTAAAAGGCGCGCCATTGACCATCTCAGTCACGATGATCGGCGCGCTAGGCTCCGCCGGCATGATCCGTCGTTCCGGCGCAGCGCCCGGCGATGATGTTTATGTCTCGGGCTCGATCGGCGACGCCGGGCTCGGCCTTGCGGCGCTAAACGGCGAGATCAAATTCGCGGCGGCGCACAAGTTGTATCTTGCCGGCCGTTATCAGTCGCCGTCGCCGCGCGTCTCGTTGGGCGGCGCGCTTGGCGGTCATGCTTCTTCCTCGATCGATATTTCCGACGGATTGATCGCCGACGCCGGGCACATCGCCGAGCAATCGAAGGTCGCGATCGACATCTTCGCCGATAAACTGCCGTTGTCGGACGCGGCGCAATCATGGATCGAAAAGGCCGATGATGCGGACGCCGCGTTGGCTCAACTCGCGTCCTTCGGCGACGATTACGAAATCTTGTTCACCGCGCCGGCGACGCGGCGACGCTCTGTCGAGCTTGCCTCGCAGGTCACCAAAACGCCTGTCGCGCGGATCGGGACCGTGGTCCGGGGAAAAGGCGTTCGCCTGCTGAGTGCGGCCGGCGCCCCTATCGCCGTCGCGCGCGCGGGCTTCGATCATTTCGCCGGCTGAAGCGCCAGGCGTTCTTTTCAGGCGCGGCGGGCAGGCCGCTTTTGCCGGGAGCGCGCGGCGGCTGTATAAGGATTTCGGGGCCCCTTGGAGATTTTCGCGTGTCCGGCGGCGGCTACGAGTATGCGGCTTTCATCAGCTACAACAGCGCCGATCGCGACGCGGCGCGGCGGCTCCAGCGCGACCTTGAAAATTATGCAACGCCGAAGGAATTGCGCGGAACGACGACGCGCTTCGGTCAGATCGGCGACCGGATCGGCAAGGTCTGCCGGGACCGCACCGATTTCAAATCCGGCGAGAGTCTCAGTCAGGCGCTGAAAGACGCGCTCGGCAAGTCCTGGTGCCTTGTCGTTCTTTGCTCGCCGGACAGCGCGAACTCGAAATGGGTCAATTCGGAGATTGAATATTTCAAGGAGATCGGCGCCGCCGCGCGCATCTATCCGCTGATTGCGCGCGTCGACGAGACCGGGGCGGTCGTCAATTCCTTCCCGCCCGCCTTGCGGCGCGCCGATGGCGATGAGCCGATCGCCGCGGATTTGCGGCCGTCTGGCGACGGCTGGCAGGACGGGGTCCTGAAAACGCTCGCCAGCATTCTCGATGTCGACTACGACGCGCTTCGGCAACGTGCGCTGATTGCGGCGCGGCGGCGCGCCCGCATCGCCATGGCGATCGCCGGCGGCATGGCGGGGCTCAGCCTGATCGCCGTTGCGGCCGGCGCGACGGCGTTCCAGCAGCGCAATCGCGCGCTCGATAATTTCGAGGACGCGATTGTCATCGCCGCGCGATCGGCCTCGCGCATCAACCAGCTCACCGATGAAACGAAAGTGCCGCGCGCGGTCATTCAGCGATTTCTCACCGAAACGGATAACGATCTTCAGGAACTGAGCGCGCTCGATGCGATGCGCCGCCATCCCAAGGTCAAGCGCATCGGCGTCGAATTCGAATTGCTGTTGTCGGATCTCTATGCCGAAGTCGGGCGTTCGAAGGACCAGCTCAACGCCTCGCGCAACGCCGCGAAGCTCATGACTCTCGTCGAACGCGCCGCGCACGATCCGATGAAACGCTTCGCCAATTCGCTCTTGTATGGCGAACTGAACGAAGAATTTCTCGCAGATGAACTTTCCGGCGAGGTGTCGCAATCGCTGGGAGCGGCGTTTCTAAGCAATGGCGAGCTCGAAAACGCTCATGCCGAATTCGAGCGGTGCCGCGATTTGAGCCGCGCCGCTCTCGACAAATGGGAACTTGACGACGCCGAAGCGGCGGAGTTGCAGGACGACGTCCTCGGCTGCGCGGCGCAGGCGGCCAATGTCGCCTCAATGCTGAACGAGCCGAGCCATGCGCTGAGCGATCTTGAATCGGCGTTGACGGCGGCGCCGTCGGGACTTGCGTCGGCGCCGTTCGCGGAGCTCGTGCGGGCGCAAATCTACGCGGACAATGCTCGCCTCGCCGAAGCGATCGCGCTGCTCGATCGCGAAATCGCGGCCCGGTCGGATGCGACCGGACGCCAGCAGCTGATCGAACTCGGCGAATTCCTGTCGACGCGGTCAAAGGCGCTCGAATTCAACGGCCGGCTCGCCGAGGCGAGCGCCGATCTTGATCGCGCGCACGGGGTTCTTGACGCCTTTCTCGTCAATGACGCCAATGACCGGCGCGTCATCTTCGTCAAGAGCGGCGTCGACATGGCGAGCGGCGAGATGCTGGCGCGGTCGGGCGACCGGGGCGGCGCGGCGCGCAAATTCGCCGACGCCGAGACGCTCATCAATTCACTGGTCGATTTCGATCATGAACGCCGCGACTGGCGGCTGGCGCGCGCGGACCTTTACATCGCGAAAGCGGACAACGCGTTGCGGCAGTTCGAGAATGATCCGGCGAACAAGCCGGCACTGGACGCGTCGCTTGACGCCGCGCGCGCCGCGCGCGCCGATATCGACGCTGTCACGTCGAAAGGCGACATTTACGCCGCGCGAAAGGCGGTAATCGCGAACGTCGCGATCGCCCGCGCGCTTCGCATGAAAGGCGAGGCAGGGCGCGCCGGCGCATCGCTTGACGCCGCGGGCGAGGCGCTGAAGGCGGCCTCGATCGGGAGCGAGGAAACCGCGCCGCAATCGGGCCTCCTTGCGGCGCTCATCGCCGATGAACGGGGCGATCTCGCCGCCGCTTCTGGCGGGCATGACGCGGCGCAAACCGCTTACGCGACGGCGATCCGGCTGCAGCGCGACTTCCTTGAAAACGAGCCGGCCGCGACAATTGTCATGCGCGATCTTGTATGGACGGAGCTCGCCAGCGCGCGCAATTTCCTGGCGGCGGGAAAAAGCCGCGAGGCGCGCGATCAACTTGTCGCCGCGTGCAAACTGAAAGCCGACGCGGCGCTCGCCGAATACAGCCTCTTCGTGCGCGACTCAAAAAGCATCGACGCGCTCGCCCGGCAAATCGGCGCCGACTGCTGACGGATCAGGGCGTGAAGCGAACGCCGGCGAATACGCTGCGCGCGTGAAGGTAATCATGCGCGGCGTTGGTCTCGCCGCCGATGAACAGCTCTATGCCCTCGCTGACGCCGACCGCGCCGAGCAGGCCGAAGCGGGCGAACGCCTTGTCGAGATCATCGACGCGATAGGAAAGGACATAAGGCTGGGCGCGCAGGTCCTGGTCGAATGTCGCGGTCCTCACCGGCGTCGCCGCGTCGCCGACGAGGACGAGATCGCCATACGCTTCAAGCCGCATGCCGAAGGGGCCGGCGTCAAAGCTTCGCGAAATTGCGCCGCCGATCCGCGTCTCGCTCCACTTGTCCTTGAAGCGCGAATAGGAAAGCGCGAGCCCGTTGTCGAACGCGTCGGTCGCGCTTTCGCTATAGGCGTCCTGCTTGAAGGTGAAGCGCGTATATTCGACGCCCGGCGTCACGACGAGGCCGCCGAGATCGAAGCTGACCGAGGCGGCGGCGGAAAAGCCGTAATTGCGCGTGTCATAGTCGCCGTGAAGTTCATCGGAAATCAATGTCTGGCGATCGAGCCGGATCGTGTCGACGACGTTGATGGGGTCGCTTACGTCGATGAAATAAGTCGCTGCGCGCTGCGTCGTGAAGGTGCGCGCGATCGAACCGGAGCCTTGTCCGTAAAAACCGCCGACGGAAAGATCGAGACTTGACTGGCCAGCGCCGATCGGCGCCGACCAAATGGCGTAAAGCGCGCCGGAATAGTTGCGGTCGCGAAATTCGTTGGCGCCGCCGCTCGCCGAGGTCGCGTCGAATTCGCCTTTCGCGCGCTGATAGGCGAAAGAACCGGCGAGCGCGAGACGGTCGGAAAACTCGGCGGAGAGGGCGCCCTGGCCCCATATCGAATGTGCGTCAAAACCGTTCTCGAGCGCGGTCGCGTCGCGGTTGATATCGGTATAGCCGCCGCGCAAATCAACGCTCGTCCTTACGCCGAACGGCCCGACGCCGGCGGCGTCCGACGCGACGCCAAGCCCGCCGTCGGCGCTGGCAAGCCGGATATAGGCGCCACTGTCGGCGCTATCGCGATCCTTCTTGCGCT
>Ga0155549_1165_pt1 | contig 11909 bp, 13 predicted proteins | sample RifCSPhighO2_12_FD_107206 | JGI IMG/M metagenome (GOLD analysis project Ga0155549, IMG submission 107206) | Alphaproteobacteria bacterium RIFCSPHIGHO2_12_FULL_63_12
GTTTGCGGCGCCTGTTTGCCATCGCTTTGCGTCCTCGCTGCAGGTCCAACCCGAAGGGGCCCCGAACGAGAAAACCTTAGCCGGAGGGCGACGCCCTCCGCAACCCGGGAATTGGTTCAGAAAATCAAATAGATGCAGCAGACCGCTGGGGCCGGTTCGACGGCGGCGGCGCGGGCGTCGGCGCCCCTCGCCCCGGCGAGGACGGCGGCGGCGAAACACAAGGCGGCGACAGCGCAGACCCCTGCGACCCGGATGACAGTCGTCATGACGAACTCTCCCTCTTCTCTCGTTCCGACGACGCAGTTCTCCCGCCGGCGGAAAAGCCGCCGTTCACGCGCCGCCGATTTTCCCTAAACCTCAGACTCCGCGTTCGAGGTCGCTGAATTCTTTTCTCAGCGCGTAGTCGCTGGACGTCACCGCCCGCTCCATGTCGGCGACGCGGGCGTCAAGCGCGCGAAACCGGTGGCGAAGCTCCGAATAGGTGACCTTCGGCTTCATCGAATAATTCCGCCAGAAGCGTTCCTCATCCGGATTGTCATATCGCGTCGCGATCGGCTCGCCGGGCGGCATGAAAAACGCGGCCGCGGCGTAGACGAAGATCGGCAACGGGAAGAAGAAGACCGTGAGCAGGATAAGCCCGACGCGCACCATCTTCACTCGCCAGCCGAAATAATCGGCGAGCCCCGCGCAGACGCCGGCGATTTTTCCGTAACGCACATTGCGATAAATGCGATGACGGTTCGGACCGGGACCCGGTTCGCCGACGTGATGGGCGTAGCGCTGATGCCCGCGCCAGTCGTCGAAATAATCGTTCATGTGATTGATGAAGCGTTCGACTTCCGGACGCACGCCATCTTCATGCGCATCATGTCGACTGCTCCAGCGCCGATGTCTACGCATGGGGGCGATCCTTATAGTCTTCGCGCCACTTCGGCGATTCCTTGTCGAGGATCGTCTCCAGCGCATCGACGCGACGTTCGAGACGTTGCGCCGAGCGCCAGAGATCTTCGACCAGCCGCTCGTCATCAGGCGTCGGCGCCTTTGTTTTCCGCATTTCGGTGACGTAATGCATGATCATCGACGGAAGGCCGATGACGACAATCGCCACAATCGCGACGACATAGGGCCAGGCGTTGTCCATGAAACTCTCCCGCTTCCCGGTTTACGACGCGCCGCCGACTCTCTCAGCGATCCGCTTCTTGAGGGCGTCGAATTCGGCGTTGACGTCGTCTTCCGCCTCAAGCTCGCGGAATTCCTGTTCGAGCGATTTCGGGCGGCCCATAACGTAGCTTTCCGCTTCCGCTTCCATTTCGTCGATCCGCTGTTCATAGCGTTCATAGCGCGCCATCGCCTCGTCGATCCGCCCGTCATAAACGGCGCGGTTGATCCTGAGGCTGCCTTCGGCGGTCGAGCGGCGGATTTCGAGGCTGCGCTGCTTGGCTTTCGCCTCTTTCAGTTTCGCCTGAAGTTTTTCGAGATCGTCGTTCGCCTTGTCGAGGCTCTTGTCGATCGCTTCGCGCTCTTTATCGAAAAGCTCGGCCATTTCGAGCGCCTTGCGCTTTGCTGCAATCGCGCCTCTGGCGAGGTCGTCGCGGCCCTTGGCGATCGCGAGTTCGGCTTTCGATTCCCATTCGCGCGAGCGGAGTTCAAACTCCGCTTTGCGGCGGTCGACGTCTTTCTTGTCGGCGATCGCCCGCGCGGCGCGGCTGCGCACTTCGACAAGCGTGTCCTCCATTTCCTGGATGATAAGGCGAACGATCTTTTCGGGATCTTCCGCCTTGTCGAGCATCGCGTTGATGTTCGAATTGACGATGTCGCTCAATCTTGAAAAAACGCCCATGTCCCTTTTCCCTTAAAAGATAATGCCGCCAATGACGAAACCAATGAGGAAGGCCCCCCACGCAAAGCCCCGGTGTGACCGGCAGGCGTGACGGAAGCGGGTCTCCCAGTCGTCGGCGCGATCTTCGTAGCGGTAGTAGCTCATCCCTTTTCTCCATCTCGGCCCGTCATAGCGGGCGAATTCGCCTCTGATTAATCTTTCATTTGCGAAACCCGTGCCAAGTGGCGACGCCTAATCTAACCATATGTTTTCATTATATTTTTAATTTCTCCATCTTTCCGGCCATCCCAAATTCAGGTATTTTTCACCTATACCTGGCTATATTGACCGGCGAATTGTGGTAATATTCACCAATGTCTTCACCCCGTCAGCCGCCCGAGCTTATCGGCCAGTCCCCGATTTTTCTCGACGCGCTCGCCCACGCTTCCTCGGCGGCGACGCTCGACCGGCCGCTTCTCATCTGCGGCGAGAGGGGCTCGGGAAAGGAGCTGATCGCCGGCCGCGTCCATTTCCTGTCGCCCAGATGGGAAGCACCCTTCGTCAAGCTCAACTGCGCCGCGCTGTCGGACGAACTCCTCGACAGCGAACTCTTCGGGCACGAAGCGGGCGCCTTCACCGGGGCGACCAAGCGCCATGCAGGACGGTTTGAACGCGCCGAGGGCGGCACGCTCTTTCTCGACGAGATCGCGACGGCGAGCCTCAGAATTCAGGAGAAACTCCTGCGCGTCATCGAATATGGCGAGTATGAGCGCGTCGGCGGCGGCGAGACGCGGGTCGCCGATGTCAGGATCGTCGCCGCGGCGAACGCCGATCTCCCCGCCCTGGCGGCGGCCGGGAAATTCCGCGCCGATCTGCTTGACCGCCTCGCTTTCGACGTCGTCGCGGCGCCGCCGCTGCGCGCCCGCAAGGAAGACATCCCCATTCTCGCCGCGCATTTCGCCTCCGGCCTTGCGCGCGAGTTGGGCGCGCGGTTTGACGGCTTCACCCCGGAGGCGATGGCGATCCTCGCCGCGCACCACTGGCCGGGTAATGTTCGTGAACTAAAGAATGCGGCGGAGCGATCGTTTCACCGCTGGATCGCCGGAGGCGAAAGCGGGCCGATCGGAACAGTTGTCATCGATCCGTTTGCGGTCCTTGCCGGCGCGGAAATCGAGCCGTCAGCATCCAGACAGCCTCGGAGCGACAAGCCGGCAGCTACGTTCGATCTGCGCCGCGCCCTCAATGACGCGGAAAAGGAATGGACGGAACGCGCGCTCGCTCGCTGCGCATGGAATCAGAAGGACGCAGCCGCGTCTCTTGGCCTTACCTACGACCAGATTCGCGGATTGATCCGAAAGCACGGGCTTTCCCGCATCGCCGCGCGTCACGCCTGATCCTCGTCCTTTGGCCCGCTGAACCAAATTTATTTTGGTCATCGAGCGCAGATGTAGATTCAAGGTCTATTGTCCAATCAAATATCAGAATAATCGTTCTAATATTGCTGCGGTGCATGATGTAACTATTCGTCAGATCACTTTTTCGCATTTTTCTTCTCTACACGTCCTTTTGAATTGAAAACCTCGCCGGACCAAGACCTCCTCCCGGGGCTTTGCACAACGCGGGCAAATATAAACGACGAAGACGCGAGGCCTGACCTCGCCAACTCAAGAGGAGAAAAAATGGTGAAATCGATCAGAGGGCGCACAATCGCCGCCAGCGTCATGGTATTGGCGAGCGTCGCCGGCGCGAGTGCGCAGACGCCGGACGAACTGTCGATGGTTCAGGACAGCTGGATTTTCGTATTCAAGGATCACGTCGCCAAGGGACAGGTCGAATCGATGGCTGATCAGGCGGTGCGCGGCGTCGGCGGCGCGCGCGGGTTTGTCTATACGACGGCGGTCAAAGGTTTCTCAGCGAAGATGTCGGCGACGGCGGCGGCCAACCTCGCGGCGCGAAACCCCAATATTGCGAGCTATGAGGCGGACAAAATCCTGCGCATCGTCGCTCCGGTGAAAGCGAAAATGGGCAAACCCGGCGGCGGCGGCTCACCGTCGCAGACAACGCCGTGGGGCATTTCGCGCGTCAATGGCGTTGCGAATTATTCGGGGACGGGACGGGCCTGGGTCATCGACACCGGCATCGATCTCGACCACCCGGATCTGAATGTCGACACCGCGCGCAGCCGCAATTTTTCGACGGGTTCAAGCGCCAATGACGGCAACGGGCACGGGTCGCACGTTTCAGGGACAATCGCGGCCTGCAATAATTCGATCGGCGTCATCGGCGTCGCTCCTTGCGCCCCGGTCGTCGCGGTCCGCGTTCTCAACAACGCCGGCAGCGGCACCACCTCCGGCGTCATCGCCGGCGTCGACTATGTCGCGGCGAATGGTTCGCCCGGCGACGTCGCCAATATGAGCCTTGGCGGCGGCGTCTCGGCGACGCTCGACCAGGCGGTCATCAACGCGTCGGCGGGCGGCGTCAAATTCGCGCTTGCGGCGGGCAATGAGTCCGACAATGCGAACAACCATTCGCCCGCCCGGGCCAATGGCGCCAACATCTTCACGATTTCGGCGTTCGCGCAGGGCGATTCGTTCGCGTCGTTCTCAAATTTCGGCAACCCGCCGGTCGATTACGCCGATCCGGGCGTCAGCATCTTCTCGACCTATAAGGATGGCGGATACGCAACGCTCTCCGGCACGTCGATGGCGACACCGCATGCTGCGGGCGTTCTCCTCCTCGGCGCCTGCCGCAGCGGCGGAACCGTTTCGGGCGATCCGGACGGAAACGCCGACACGATTTGCGTCCACTAATGCTTCGTTGATCGCTTATTGAAGTTCATCGCGATGGGCCGCCGGAAATCCGGCGGCCCATTTTTTTGCGCCCTCGTTTTGCGCCCGCTGGATGCCTGGCGTGCGCCTCAGGTAATGCCGGTTTGCCGAGGACTCCCCGGTTGAGCGCCATCAGCGAAAGTCGGCGAGTCGACTTTGGTCGATGCATGTTTAGAAAAACTCCGGCCAAAAATTTCCATTTGTCGCTACGCGCCGAAATAATCGCGATTGTTGTTATAAAATTACCTGCACTTTTTTTCCTATCGCCAACGACGTCAGAATTCACGTTCTGAAAAGTGATTTGAATAGTCCTGCGGATAATCATTTCGTGCCGCAGCCGCTTTTCTGCGGCGGCGCCCAGTATCATTCGTTTCCCATATGTGCGTCGTTCAGTTTCGGCCGGGTCCGCGCGCCGATGAAAAGGCGCCGACTGGCGTTCGTCGGATTTTTTGCGCCGGATCCTGGCGACGAGAGAACAGATTCGGCGATTCTATTTAATAGCTAATCACATTTATAAATATTCGCACTTTTTGTACAAAATACATGTAAAGTTATATAGTCACTGTACCGATCAATTCTTTCATCGTGTTTGAAATGTTACTTGCTTTATTTCGCGGCAAAGTTTTCCATGCCCCGCGCCCACAATCATGTGGCGAAAACACCCGAACCGGCGACGAACCGGAGGGCTCACAAGGGAAGAAACGCTTATGGAAAGAATCAGGCTGGCCGCGCTCGCCGGCGCAGGCGCCATCGCCATCGCCGCCGCGACCGGCGCTTACGCGGCGCCGCTTACGTCGACCGACGCCAACATCTATTCGACCCCCGCGGACCTTGCGTCCGCCAGAGGCGCCGACATGCGGCAAACGGTGGATGCGGCCCTCGCCGCCCACGGCAAGGACCGGGCGACGGCGGGCTCGTTGGTCGAACTTTCGAAGTTCGTCGATTCGAACGGCATCACCCACATCCGCTACGAACAGCGGATCAACAAGCTGCGCGTCTATGGCGGATACGCCAAGGCGGCGTTCGACAAGGACGGCGGCCTGATGCAGCTGATCGAGCGCGTCGCGCCGGCGGGCGGCTACAAGGCAAAGCCGGGTATCACCGATGCGGAAGCGCTCGCGATCGCCATCGAGGCGAATTTCAAGGGAACGGCCGCGCCGTCGGCGGCGGGCCGCACCGGAAACGTCGCCAATTTCGCCAGGACGCCGTTCTTCGTCTCCGGGCCGACGGTTGAGCGCGTGATCCTCGCCGACGGCGTATTGTCGGAAGGGTTCCTTGTCGAAACATGGAGCGCGTCCGACAACAAGCTCTACAATACGCTGGTCGACGGGGTCGGCCGCATCGTGTCAAACGAACTGCGGACCGCCAACGACAGCTATAATGTCTTCACCGTCGATCCAAACACGACGCCGCAGACGGTTATCACGGGCCCCGGAACGGGCAACGCCCAGTCTCCTTCAGGCTGGCTAGGCACGGGCGCGCAACGATCGATCGCCATTAACGGCAACAATGTCAGCGCCTATCTCGACCGCGACAGTTCGAATACGGCGGACGCCGGCGGCGTCACCGTCTCCAATGCGAGCTTCGTTTCGGCGGCTAACCTGACGCAGGCGCCGACGACGACGCAGAATCAGGCGGTTGCGGTCCAAAACCTCTTTTATCTCAGCAATGTCATCCATGACCGTCTTTATACGCACGGCTTCACCGAGGCGGCAGGCAACTTCCAGATCAACAATTTCGGCAAAGGCGGCTTCGGCAACGATCCGGTGAACGCCGAGGCGCAGGACGGAAGCGGCACGAATAACGCTAACTTCTCGACGCCTTCCGACGGATCGCGGCCGCGCATGCAGATGTTCCTGTGGACCGCGCCGACGCCAGACCGCGACGGCGACGTCGATTCGGATATCGTCTGGCATGAATACGGTCACGGCCTCACCTGGCGGATGATCGGCTCGATGAGCGGCAACGTCTCGGGCGCCATCGGCGAAGGGATGTCCGACGTGCTCGCGATCGTCGTCAACAATGAAGACCGCGTCGGCGAATACTCCACGCAAGATCCCGACGGCATCCGCTCGGTCCGCTACAGCCTCCACCAGGACACGATCGGCGACTTTCTCGCCTCGCGCGGCGTTCACCGCAATGGCGAGATCATCGCCGCCACTTTGTGGGACATGTGGAAAGACTATGAAGCAGCGGGGCTTTCCTCCAACACGCTGCTTGACGACGTCGTCGGCGGCATGAACTTCATCCCCGCCGCGCCGAATTACTTCCATATGCGCGACGGCTTCCTCGCCCAGGCGCCGTCGTCTCGCGACTGCCTGATCTGGGGCGCCTTCGCGGCCCGCGGCATGGGGCTCGGCGGATCGATGAATTCGACCGGATCGTCGATCACCGAATCGTTCAGCGTTCCGAGCGAATGCGGCGGCCCGCCGCCGGCCGGACCGCGCCTCACCAACTTCACCGGCTTCGGCACGCTCACTTCCACCACCGCATGGCGCGCGACGGTGACGGCGACCGTCGATAACGGCGCCGGGGTCGCTCAATCGGGCGTCGTCGTCAGCATTACGACCAATGTCGGCGCCAGCGGTTCCTGCACGACCGGCACGTCCGGAACCTGCTCCGCCGCCTTGTCGAATATCAGCCGGGCGTCGACCTCGAGCGTCACCTTCACGGTGACTGCCCTCAACGGCAACACGTCGGCGTCGGGCGTTCCGCGTTCGGTCATCGTCAACCGGCCGTAAAAATCGCAATCTAATCCGGGAACCGGCGGCTTCGGCCGCCGGTTTTTTTACGCCTGTTTTTCGAAGCGCCCCAGTGGCGACTGTTTCCAGTAAGTCGCCTCGCACCCAGCCGCCTTGACCGCCTTCCAGAAGGCGCGCGCATCGGCGACGGCTTTTTCATCGCCGCCGTCGAAGATCATCACGCAGCGAACAAAGTTCGAAATGGCGCCGGCATCGGCCGCGGCGCCGTCAACGAGAAACAGGAGATCCGCGTTGTTCGGTGTCTCGTCCTGATCGGTTAAGAACACCGGCTGCTCGGCGGCGCGCGCCAGCTCGGCCGAATGCGGCAGGAACGACTCGTCATTAAACGTCCACAGCATTTCGTCGAGACGCGCGACCGTTTCCCGCGAGCCGCAGCGGACGACCGCTTTCCAGCCGCGCTCCAGCGTCTTTTCGAGAAGTCCCGGCAACACGCTTTCAAGCGAGGCGCGTTCGAGGTGATAAAAGAGGACTTCGGTCATCGCCTCCTCGCCGCCCGGATCGCCGCCGCAACCGCCCGCGCGCTTTCGTCGCCCGTCGCCAATTTGCTTGCGACTGCCTCCGCGTCATCGGCGGTTTTGTTCTGGCTGAGCTTTTCCTTCAGCTCGATCCGCTCGATGTCGATTTCGAAGGCGACAATCGCGGCGCGCATTTTTACGAGCTTCTCCGCCGGCAGTTTCGACATCTTCCAGATTTTGCCGACGTCGAGATCGCGCCGGCGGTTTTCATGACGGTCGGAAAGCTCTTCGAGAATGCGATCGACGACGCCCGGTTCGGCGACGACGCGCGCCGCGCCCTCGACATGCGCCGCGATATAATTCCAGGTCGGCACCTGTTCGGCGTCCCCATACCAGTCGGGCGAAACATAGGCGTTCGGCCCTATGAACGCCGCGACGCAAAGGCGCCCGTCAAGAACGGACGCCTGCGGATTGGCGCGCGCGAGATGACCGCGCACCACGCGCCGCGCCGGATCGGCGATCATCGGCAAATGGGAAACGAACGGCCGTCCCTCATTGACGCTGGTCAGGACGGCGAAACCGTGCTCGGCGATGAAGTCGAACGCCGCCCGCTCATCGACATTCCGGAAAGCGGGCGGCGAATACATGGCTTACTCGCAATTGGCCCGGATATATTCGTCGAGCAGGCGCACGCCGAAGCCCGAGCCGCCTTTTGGGCATATCGGCTTGTCTTTTGAATTCCAGGCCATGCCGGCGATATCGAGATGCGCCCAGGACTGACCATCCTTGACAAATTTGCCGATGAACGCCGCCGCCGTCGACGAGCCGCCTTCGCGCGGGCCGATGTTTTTCATGTCGGCGACGTCGGACTTGATCAGGTCGAAATGCGCCTTGGCGAGCGGCATCCGCCACAATGGATCGCCCGAGGCGGCGGACGCCGCCTGAAGCTGGTCGGCGAGCTTGTCGTCCTGCGTGAACAGGCCGGCATATTCATGCGCCAGCGAAATGATGATCGCGCCGGTCAGCGTCGCAAGGTCGATCATGGTTTTCGGCTTGTATTTTTCCTGCGTCCACCACACCGCGTCGCCGAGGACGAGACGGCCTTCGGCGTCGGTATTGAGAATTTCAACCGTCTGGCCCGACATCGACGTCACGATATCAGAGGGACGCTGCGCGGCGCCGTCCGGCATGTTTTCAACGAGTCCGATGACGCCGACGACGTTCGCCTTCGCCTTGCGCCCTGCGAGCGCCGCCATCGCGCCGGTGACCGCGCCGGCGCCTCCCATGTCCCATTTCATGTCTTCCATGCCGGGGCCGGGCTTCAGCGAGATGCCGCCGGTGTCGAAGCAGACGCCCTTGCCGACGAAAGCGACGGGCGCCGCGCCTTTCTTGCCGCCCATCCATTCCATGGCGACGAGTTTCGATTCGCGCGCCGACCCCTGCCCGACGCCGAGCAGCATGCCCATGCCGAGCTTTTGCATTTCCTTGGCGCCGAGGACGGTGACCTTCAGGCCGAGCGCCTCAAGCTCCTTGCAGCGCGCGGCGAAGCTTTCCGGATAAAGCACGTTCGGCGGCTCGGACACGAGATCGCGCGTCAGCACGACGCCGTCGGCGATTTTGTCGAGCGCTGCGAACTTCGTCTTGGCGTCCGCGGCGGGCGTATTGATCGTCAGTTTTTCAAGCGCCGGCTTTTGATCCTTCTCAAGGCGCGTGCGGTATTTGTCGAAGCGATAGGACCGCAACCTCGCGCCGAAGGCGATCCGCGCCGCCGCTTCGCCCGCGCCGACTTTTTCCGTCGAAAATCCGTCCGCGAGAACGACTGCCGATTTCTCCTGAGTCCGCAACAGCGGCGCGACGCCAGCGCCGCCGACGCTTTCGGCGTCAAGCGCTGTAAAATCCGCGCGCTTGCCGGCGCCGATCATGATGATCCTTGTTTCCTCGGCTCCTTGAAGACCGATCAACTCCAGCGCCTGCGCTTTCTTGCCGGTGAAATTCGCCGCCTTCAACGCCTTGCCGAGCGCGCCCGATGTCGCCGCCTCGAGCGCGGCCTGCGCCGCCGACGGCGCGCCGTCTTCGAACGCCGGAACGATCAGCGCCATGCCGGCGGGCGCGGCAGCTTTTGAAAACGCTATTTTCATTGAAACCTCATCGGGGGCTGAGATGACATCGGGGGAATGGGTTGATTTGGCGGCATTACCTAAGCCCTCTCCCCGGAGGTGGCAACAGTCGCCCCGAAGGCCCGGAATCGACCTCCCGCCCGAACCTCCCTAAAAGCGACGTGACGGCGACCCCGCATTTGAACGGACCCCGCGTTGAAAAGTCTCGATCTCTATATCCTGCGCCAGATGTGGACGCCGTTCCTGTTCGCGACAGTCACCGTCACCGCCATCGTCTGGCTGACCCAGAGCCTTCAACGCATCGACATCATCGTGGAGCACGGTCAGACGCTGACCATGTTCGGCTGGCTGACGTTGCTGATCATCCCGAGCCTGCTTGCGGTGATCATTCCCTTCGGCCTGTTCGCGGCCGCCGTCTTCGCCTTGCAGAAGTTGCATTCGGACAGCGAGATCGCCGTGATGTTCGCCGCCGGCGTCAGCCGCGCCGAAATCGCCCGCCCGATTTTACTGGTGACTTTGATCGGCGCCGCCGCGACGCTCTGGATCAATGTCGATCTGATGCCGCGCACCTACCGGCTGCTGAAACGCGAGATCGCCGATATCCGCGCCGATTTCGCCTCCGCTATTATTCGCAGCGGCGAATTCATCACCATAAAGGACGGCTTCACGGTCTATGTCGACAGCATCGGCCAGAACGGCCAGTTTTTCGGTTTGCTTGTCCACGATTACCGGAACGGACAACGCGCCGAGACTTACATGGCGGAAAAAGCCCTGCTGAAGGAAACCGGCATCGGTCCCGTGCTTTATCTTTCAAACGGCAACATCCAGCGCTTCAACGGCAAATCCGGCGAGGTCGATCTGGTGTTCTTTAACCACACCGCGATAAATCTCGGCCAGTTCGACCGCGGCGGCGGCGATCTGCAACTGGAAATGACCGAACGATATCTCAGCGAACTGTTCCACCCCGATATCACCAAGGCGTATGATCGTGAAAATGCTAAACGTCTTGTCGGCGAAGGTCATGGGCGTCTCGCGGCGCCGCTTTACGCCTTTGCCTATGTCCTGATCGCGATCTATGCGCTGATCGGCGGCCCGTACGACCGGCGCGGCTACGCGATCCGGATTGCGGCGGCGTGCGCTACGGTCGGCGGCTTGCGGGTCGCCGGGTATATTTTGCAAGGTGAAGCGTCAGAACTCGGCCGCTACTGGATCGTCTACGCCGTGCCTGTCGCCGCGATCCTTATTTCGGGGACCCTCATCACTGGCGCGTTTCCAAAAGGCGGCCGCCGCGACTCGCCCCGAACCTCCGCGCGAAAGGACGACTAGATGCCGCCGGCGACGCTTTTTCGGTATATCGTCGAACGAACGGCGTCCGCTGTTTTCGCGCTCTTTGCGGCGCTCGCCAGCATGGTCATGCTGGTCGACCTGCTCGACAATCTGAGTTTTGCGTCAAAGGTCGGCAAGAATTTTGGATTTGCGCTGCAGGCGACCTTGCTGCGAACCCCAGCGATGACGCAGGCGCTTGCGCCGTTCGTGTTTCTCTTCGGCGCAATGTGGATGTTCACCCAGCTCAATCGGCGGTCGGAACTCGCCGTCATGCGATCCGCGGGTCTTTCGATCTGGCGCCTGATCGGTCCCGCCGCCTTTGTCGCGGCAATCACGGGGATCGCCCTCATCATTGCGATTGATCCGATGTCGACCCGGATGATGGCGTTCGCGGATAAAATGAAGCTCGAAAGCCGCGGCCAGACGGCCAGTCTTGTCAGGGTGTTCGGCGACGGCATCTGGCTGCGGCAACGGGATGCGACTGAACTCCTCATCATCAACGCCGGGGGGTTCGACGCGCTCAATGGCGCGCTGATCGACGTCACGGTCTGGCGCCTGTCGCCGGCCGGCGCCTTCGAAGAGCGGATCGACGCCCCGCGGGC
>Ga0155549_1167_pt2 | contig 11704 bp, 10 predicted proteins | sample RifCSPhighO2_12_FD_107206 | JGI IMG/M metagenome (GOLD analysis project Ga0155549, IMG submission 107206) | Alphaproteobacteria bacterium RIFCSPHIGHO2_12_FULL_63_12
GCGCGCTCGCGATGTCGGAGCCGGGCGCCGGGTCGGATGTCGTCTCAATGAAGCTGCGCGCCGAGAAAAAAGGCGATCGCTATATCCTGAACGGCAACAAGATGTGGATCACCAATGGTCCGACCGCGGACGTTATCGCGGTCTACGCCAAGACGGCTCCGGAAAAAGGTTCGCGCGGGATTTCGACCTTCATCGTTGAAAAGGGCTTTAAAGGTTTTTCGACGGCGCAAAAGCTCGACAAGCTCGGCATGCGCGGCTCCGACACCGGCGAGCTGGTGTTTGAAGATTGCGAGGTGCCGGCGGAGAACCTGATCGGCGCGGAAGGCGATGGCGTCCGCATCTTGATGAGCGGTCTCGATTACGAGCGCACCGTGCTCTCCGGCGGGTGTCTCGGCCTGATGCAGGCATCGATGGACATCGTCATGCCCTATATCCACGACCGCAAGCAGTTCGGCAAATCGATCGGCGAGTTCCAGCTGGTGCAGGGAAAAATCGCCGACATGTACACGACGATGAACGCCTGCAAGGCGTATGTTTATACGGTGGCGCGCGCCTGCGACCGCAAGGAGACGACGCGCCAGGACGCGGCGGGCTGCATTCTCTACGCCGCGGAAAAAGCGACGCAAGTCGCGCTCGACGCGATCCAGCTGCTCGGCGGCAATGGCTATATCAACGACTATCCGGCCGGCCGCATTCTGCGCGACGCCAAGCTCTATGAAATCGGCGCCGGCACCTCGGAAATCCGCCGCATGCTGATCGGGCGCCAGTTGTTCGAGGCGAGCGCGTGACGGTGAAGGCGTTCCAGACGATCGAGCGCGCGCCGGCCTATATGAAGGTCTATCGCGCGATCGAGGAAAAGATCAGCGACGGCACGCTCAAAGACGGCGCGCATCTGCCGACGGAGGCGGAGCTTTGCGCGCAGTTCGGGGTGACGCGCTCGACCGTGCGCGAGGGGCTGCGCCTGCTTGAACAGACCGGCCTTGTCGTGCGCGGCGCGGCGAAAAAATTCGTCATCCGCCGGCCCGTCGCCTCCGATATCGCGGCGGCCGCGAGCCGCAGCTTCGCGCTCGGCGGCGTGACCTTTTCCGAAGTCTTCGACGCGCTGGCGACGATGTATCCGGAAGCTGCGCGTCTTGCCGCCAAGCGCCTCTCGAAGGAGAAAATCGCCGAGGTGCGAAGGGCGGGCGAAGCGCTGAAGGAAGCGCGCGACAACGACCATGAAGCGACGGTCGCCGGCGCGGTCGAATTTTTTCAGGCGATCGCCAGGGGCCTCGATAACCGCGTCATGCTGGCGATGCTGCAATCGCTCAATCTGATGATCGGCGAAAGCCTGCGTCAGGTCATCGCGCGCGCGCCGAAAGCGAAGGACCGCATTTTGAACGCCCAGAAAAACCTCGTCGAGGCGTTCGCCGCCCGCGACGGCGATCTCGCCGCCGAATGGATGCGCAAGCATATCGCCGATTTGAAGCGCGGCTATGACGTCGCGAAAGTCGATATGAACGCGGCGATTTTGTAAAACCTGTTTGCACATTTCTCGACCGGATAAACCCCGTCATTCCGGGGCCGACGCGAAGCGGCGGAACCCGGAATCTATTTTGCGGCGAATCCCGTAGGGCGAGGTGGATTCCGGGTTCGCGACTTCGTCGCGCCCCGGAATGACGGCACGGATTACCGGCTTCGAACCAAGCAGAGCGGTATTTTGGCGCGGGATTTCGCGGGACGGCCATGATATTATCGCGCCATGACGCTCGACATCTCCCCTTCCGGCCAAGCCTGCGGCGCCAGCGTCACGGGCGTCGATCTTTCCCGGCCGCTATCGGATAGCGCCGTCGCCGACATTCGCGCGGCGTGGCTCGCGCATTTCGTGCTCGCCTTTCCGGGTCAGAAGATGAGCGACGATGATCTTGAACGCTTCACGCTCTGTTTCGGCCCCTTCGGCGACGACCCGTTCATCGCGCCGATCGAGGGACGCAAGCACATCATCGCGGTGGCGCGCGCCGCTTCCGAAACGGGACCGATTTTCGCCGAAGCCTGGCACACCGACTGGAGCTTTCAGGAAACGCCGCCTGCCGGCACCTGTCTTTATGGCATTACGATACCGCCCGTCGGCGGCGACACCCTCTTCGCCAATCAGGCGACGGCGCTTGAAAAAATGCCGGCCGAGCTGCGCGCGCGCATCGAGGGAAAGCGCGCCATTCATTCCGCGCGCGCGGGCTATGCGCGCGCCGGCGCCTATGGCGTCAACGACGCCAAACGCGCGATGGATATTCGCCCCTCCGACGAGGCGATGGCGACACAGACTCACCCCTTCATCCGCATCCACCCGGAAACCGGCCGCGCCGCGCTCTTCGGTTGCGCCGGCTATATCATCGGCGTCGACGGCATGGAGGCGGAGGAGGGGATGACGCTGCTCGGCGATCTCTATCGCTGGCAGACGCAGCACGCCGTTCAATACCGGCATCAATGGAAGCCCGGCACGCTTCTGATGTGGGACAATCGCTCGGTCCTGCACATGGCGACCGGCGGCTATCAGGGGCATGAACGGCTGCTCCATCGGACGACGATCGGGGAGCGGACGATTGAGTAAAACAATGTCATTCCGGGGCTGCGCGTAGCGCAGAACCCGGAATCCATTGTTCGTTTGCCGGCGTCATGGATTCCGGGTTCCGCCTGCGGCGGCCCCGGAATGACGGAATTCACATTCGAATTCTTTCAAGCGCCGCTCGCAACGCGTCCGGCAAACTTACCGGCCGCCGCGTCTTGCTGTCGACATAGACATGAACGAAATGGCCTTCGGCGGCGGGCTTCTCTTCGCCCGCCTTGAAGATCGCGAGTTCATATCTGACGGAGGAATTGCCGATCTTGGCGACGCGCAAGGCGCCTTCAAGCTTCTGCGGAAACTCCAGCGGCGCGAAATATTTGCACCCTGTCTCGACGACGAGCCCGATGACCGCGCCCTTGTGAATGTCGAGCGCGCCAGACGCGATCAGATACTCGTTCACGATGGTGTCGAAATAGCCGTAATAGGCGACATTGTTGACGTGCCCGTAGACGTCATTGTCCGCCCAGCGCGTCTGGAGGGGGAGGAAGTGTTTGTAGAGGGTGCGGGTCATAAGAGGTTGCAGGTTGCAGGTTGCAGGTTGTAGGTTGCAGCGGGCAGATCACAACCTACCACTTACAACCTACAACCTCACAATACTTCCCCATACATCTTCAGCGCATCCTCATAGGTCACGTCGCGCGGGTTGTTCTGCATGACGCGCTGGGCCTTCATCGCATCCTCCGCCATGCGCGGCAGGTCGTTGTGCGAGATGCCGAGATTTGAAAGCCGCCGTTCGACGCCGGTCGCGGCGACGATCTCCATCAGCCGGTCGGTAAAGGCATCGCAGCGCTCGGCAAAGCCGCCGGTGGCGTTGGCGCCGATGACGTCGCCAAGCTCGGCGTAAAGAGGTGCGGCCGCGCTCGCGTTAAAGCGCAGCACCGGCTCCAGCATCAGCGCGTTCGACGCCCCATGCGGGATGTGAAACAGCGCACCCAGCGGATAGGCCATGCCGTGCACCGCGCCGACCGGCGAATTTGTGAACGCCTGTCCCGCCAGCATCGCGCCGAGCAGCATATTGGCGCGCGCCGATTTATTCGACGGCGTCTCGCACGCCTCGACGATATTCGCCGCGAGCAGCCTCAAAGCCTCGCGGGCGAGCGCATCCGACACCGGATTTTTTTTGTGGCAATTGGTGTAAGCCTCAATCGCGTGCACCATGGCGTCGACGCCGGTCGCGGCGGTGACGTGGCGCGGCAGGCCATAGGTCAGTTCAGGGTCAAGGATCGCGATATCGGCGAACATCTGGTCGCCGAGAATGCCGATCTTCTGGTCGTCGTCGGAGGTGACGACGGCGATGTCGGTCACCTCGCTCCCCGTCCCCGATGTCGTCGGAAGCAGCGCAAGCGCGCTGCGCCCGCCTTTGATATTGCCGGTTCCGTAAATTTCTTCGAGCGACTGCGCGGAGTTCAGCAAGACGGCGATGATCTTCGCCGTGTCCATCGACGAGCCGCCGCCGAAACCGATGACGCCGTCGGCCTTGTGCGCGCGCGCGATCTCGACGGAGTTTCTGACAACGCGCGCCGGCGGGTCCGCCTCGATCCCGTCGAAGAGAAGGAAATCGAGCCCCGCGTCTTTGAGGCTCTGGAGCGCCGCATTGATAAGCCCCGCGGCGATGATCCCCTTGTCGGTGACGATGACCGGCCGCTTCATCCTTGATGCGACCAGCGCGCCGAGCTTCGACGACGCGCCGGCTTCGAAGATGACGTTAGGGACGGTGCGGAAGGTGAAGTTCATACGCGTTTCAAAAATTCCTCACCGATTTGCGATGGAGCGTTTTGCAGGCGCGCCTCTCTCAAAATGGACGTTGGGCGCAGCGAGCGGGTTAGGAGTTTCATAGAATAAAGGTTACTCATTGGGATCGATTTTGCCGGCAGGCCCGGGTTTGAGGAAGTACGCGATGGCGATGAATATCGTACCTGCTAGCGCCAAGAGGCTCCTCTTCAAGTCAGTAAGATCGAGCGGCAGCGCCGCCAAAATTACAAATGCGAGCCCGATCAGAACGAGCACTTGATTAAACTTACGCGTCTTTGCCCTAGACTTTCCCATTGCGGTCCCTCGCTCAACCAAACCTCACCAGCCGTCCGGGGCGTTCATCCGTCACCTGATCGTTCTGCACGACCTGCCGCCCGGAGACGAGGGTTGCACGGAAGCCCTTGGCGTCTTGCAGCAATCTTTGCCCGCCGGCGGGAAGGTCTTTCACCATATGCGGCGCCTTCAAAGTCAGGCGATCATAATCAATGACGTTGATATCGGCTTTGAGGCCGACTTTGAGGCGCCCGCGATCTTTCAACCCCATATAGTCGGCGCCGTCGGCGGTCAGCATCTGCACCGCGCGCGATAACGGAATGCGGTGCTCGGCGCGGTCGCGCGTCCAGTAGGACAAAAGATAAGCCGGGAATGACGCGTCGCAGATCGTGCCGACATGCGCGCCGCCGTCCGAGAGGCCGACCATGGCGTTGGGGTGCGTCAGCATCTTCCGGACATTTTCATAATTGAAGTCGGTGTAATTGTAGATCGGGAAATAGATGAGCTGCCTGCCGTCAAGTTCGAGCAGCACGTCGTAGAGCTTTTCCATCGTCGAGACGCCGTCGCGGCGCGCCTCGGCCCCTAGCGATCCCGCTTCGCCCTGATCGTAATTCGGCGTCTCGCCGAGGCGGTAGAATTTGTTCGCCACCCAATCGATGCCGGCGATCAGCGTGTCGACGATCGGCGGCGTCGACGAGCCGGGCCCGGCGAGCTTCACCGGCTTATCAGCGAGGCATCGCCGCTTGAAGTCCGGATCGCGCATGATGGCGACCCGTTCGGCGAGCGGCTTGTCCTTGATCTCGCGATAAAGGGGCTGCGCCATCAACGGGTGCATGGTGCACTGAAGCCCGTTGAAGACGCCGATGCCGCGCGGCGCGACCTGCACGCGGAAATCGACGCCGTCGGCGTTGAGACGCTCGGTTTCCTTCAGGATGCGCTTCCACTGTTCGGGCGCCAAATCCCGCTGCATCAGCGAAATCGAGCAGGGTCGCCCGCCGGCGCGCGCGAAGGCTTCGACGAGTGCGAATTCAGCCGGGAACTGATCGCCCGCGCGTTCGAGATTGAAGTCATTGACGATCTGGAGGACGCCGTTCTTGCGCCCCTTCATGACGCTCGCGAGCGCGACGAGTTCCTCGCGGCTGGCTTCAGACGAGGGCGTCCAGTCGCCGTCGGCGGTCCGATGCACGTCGGAGCGACCGATCGAAAACCCTGCGGCGCCGGCGTCGAGCGCGTCTTTCAAGATCGCCTGCATCAGACGGATGTCGTCCCCGGTCGCGTCTTCCTGAAATGTCGCGCGTTCGCCCATCGCGTAGACGCGAATGGGGTCGTGCACCGCCATCGCCGCGAAATCGATCGTGTGCGGCATTGAATCGATCTTGCTCAGGTAATCGCCGAAGCTCTCCCAGCCCCAGCTGATCCCTTCATGCAGCGCCGTGCCGGGAATATCCTCAACGCCTTCCATCAGGCGGATCAGGCGATCATGGTCAGCGGGGCGCACAGGGGCGAAGCCGACGCCGCAATTGCCCATGAGGACGGTGGTGACGCCGAAATTGACCGAGGGGCGCATTTCCTGGTCCCAGGAAATCTGCCCGTCATAATGGGTGTGAAGGTCGATGAAGCCAGGCGTCACGATCGCGCCGCCGGCGTCGATATGGCGGTCGGCCTCCGCCGCGCAGCGGCCGATCTCGGCGATCTTTCCGCCCCTGATCCCGACATTGGCGCGAATGGGTTCGCCGCCGTCGCCGTCGAAAACGAGGCCGTTTGAAATCTTGAGGTCGAAACTCATGAAAGGCTCCCGGGGCTGCGCCCGGTCAATCTAGGCCGCAAGCCGCCGCAGCTCAAAGGCTGAATGCAGCCGCCGCGGACGAAAGGTCGGCCTTCGGCGGTCTTTCCGCCTTCCCGCCGGTTAGAACTGCCGCCAGCTGATCAGCCGCGCCATGATGAGCACGAGCGAGATGCAGGCCCAGAAGGTGAGGCGCGTGCGCAATGCTCCGTACCATGACGGAAAATCGCCGGTATGGCGCAGATCGCGCAGCAAGATCCAGACAAAGACGGCGATCAGGATCATATAGCGCTGCACGGCTGGAACGCTAAAGACCAAAAATCCGCCGGGCCAGATCGCAAACCACGCCGCGAGCGCGGCGACCATGGCGCCGGTCAGCGAGGCGGCGGAGCGGTTTTTCAGTCCGGCCCCCGCGCCGGCGCCGGCGAGAAAGGCGGCGATGATCCCGCCATAGGACAAGACGAGCGTGTGAATGTTGAGCGCGGCCCATTGCGGCGCGATCAGCGGCGAGGTCCACATCACGGCGGCGCCGAAAACGAACGGCGCAAGGCCAAGAAGGCCAAGCCGCGTCATCTCTTCTTCCTGAGGCGTCATCGCCGGCTCCCTCCCGTCTCGGCGTCCGGGGGCAGGATAGGGGAAGGCGCGCGGCCGCGAAACATCGCGGCGGCTGCAAAGCGGCGGCTGATTATCGCCAAATCGGCGAATGGCGCCTTCGGGCCGCTATGATGCGCGTTACTCCGCGGGAGCGAGTTCGTTGGCTGCGGGGTCCGGCGATTTCGGCGCCCAGGCGGCGACTTCGGCGTCCTTCGCCGAGCGTTCGGCGGCGGGCATCGTGGCGCCGATTCCGGCGGCCATTTCGCCGGCCTGCGCATCGCCGTTCTTGGCGGCGATCGAATACCAGAAATAGGCTTTCGCCCGGTCCTGAACGCCGCCGGCGGCGCCTTCCGGCGTCGGATGATAGGTCGCGCCGAGATTATACTGGCTGTCGACGAGGCCGAAGCTCGCCGCTTTTTCAAACCACGCGACCGACGCGGCCGGGTCGACCGGGCCGCCTTCGCCGCGTGCGGCCATCACGCCGAGCCGGTGCATGGCGAGCACATTGCCGCCATTGGCCGCGCGCTCGAACCACATGCGCGCCTGTCCAAGATCGCGGTCATAGAGCTGGCCGAGCTTGTAGAGCTCGCCGATCTGCAATTGCGCCGGCGGATGGCCGAGCGAGGCGGCCTCTTCGATGCGGGCCAAGGCCGTGCGGGCTTCTTCGTCGCTGGTCGCGTTTTTCAGCGCGGAAATATTCTCAAGATAAAGATCGCGCGGGCGGACCAGCGGTGACTCCGCAGTTGCAGCGGCGGGCGCGATGCGGTCTTCGGCCGCCGGCTCTCCGACGGCGGGCGCCGGCGCTTCAACGCGCGCGGCAGGGCGCGCCGGCTTTTTGCCGAGCGTATCCTTGAACATGAAAAACGCCGCGGCGCCGGCGAGCACGATCGCGGCGACCAGGCCCAGCACGCCGCCGGCGTTCGGAATCGTCTTGAGTTTTCCAACCGCCGCATTGAGGCCGGAGAGAATGCTCGGCGCGCCTTTGGGCGCGGCGGCGTCAAGATCGTCGTCGGCTTTTTCCGGCGCAATTTCTTTCGGCGCCGGGCGGGATTTGATTTTGGCGATGATTCCGGAAATCCGCGCCTTGATCGAGGCGGCGCGGTCGACGTCATCCTCGCCCGCGAGCGGTTCGGCGACGGGGGCGACGAGACTTGTCTCCGCCGCGCGCGCGTTTTCGGCTTCCTGTTTGCGGCGCTTGATGCGCGCGGCGAGGATGGCGCGCTGTTTCGGCGTCAGTTTCTTTTTCGGCGCGGCGGCGCCGTCGTCGAGCGCGGCCTTGGCGGCGGCTTCCTTCGCCGCCAGACGCGCGGCCTTGAGATAATCGGGGCCGGCGGCGGATTTTTCGTCCGGCGCCGTCGCGATCGGCGGCAATTCGGCGGCGAACTCGACCCCGTCATCGTCATCGGCGAGTTCGGGTTCAGCGCCTTCGCGCGCATCGTCGTCGGCGGGCGCGGCTTTCGCCGCGTCCGGAGCGTCGATGCCGAAGGCTTCGCGAATTTCGGCGAGCACGTCTTCGGTCTCGCGCGCCTCTTCGGCGCCGGCCTCGTCCGAGTCAAATCCGAAATCGTCGCTGTCGTCGGCGGCGGTCGCCGCCGCTGCTTGCGGGAGATCGGTTGCGGCTCGCACCTCGCGCGGCGTCGGGATCGGGTCTTCCAGATCGAGCGCGGCGAAAGCGTCTTCAAGCTCGCTGTCGATGTCGTCGGCCGGCGCCGCTGCTGCTTGCGCGCTGACGGGCGCTGTTTGCCTTGCTTGCGGTTGGGCCGTCGCCGCCGCCTCACCGCCGCGGCCGCTCGCCGCTTCAAGACGGCGCACCATGTCGTCGAATGAGCGTTGCAGATGCTCGATCCGGTCTTCGGTGCGTTGCGTGATCTCCGACACCGCGGCTTCGATTTCGGCGCGCGCGTCGGCCTGATCGGTCGCATCCGCGCCGGCGAATTGCGTCTTCAGATCGGCGATCGTCTCGGCGACTTTCTGAACGCCTTCGGCGCTGCGTCTTTCCGCGCCGTCAATCTGTTGCGCGAGACGGGAAATCGTCGATTCCAGCGTCCTCATCTGGTCGCCGCCGCGTTTGATCTCGTCGCCGAGAATGCGCAGGCGAAGGCCGGTCTTTTGAATGAAGTCCGCGTCGACCGACTCGCTCGCGTCGGCTTTCAGCTGCGCGGCTTCCGCGGCGATCTTTTCGGCGCGCGCGACGCGCTCGGCCATGCCTTCAATTGCGTCGCGGACGGCGCGGGCGCTGACGGAGTCGCTGCTCGCGCCGGTTTCGAGGCGGCGGGCGATCGTCTGCAACTGAAGCTCCGTCGCGTCGAGGCGCGCGACAGTTGATTTTTCCGCGTTGGAAAACTGCACGGCGATCTGGCCGACGGCGCGCTCCAGCGCGCGCAGGGCTTCGATGCGCTGGCGGTCGGTTGATTTTTCTTCGAGCAGCTTCACGCGCTGGGCGAGGGCGGCGTCGCCCGCGGGTTCGGCGCGCTCGATCCGCTGCAGCCGTTCGACCGCGCCGCCGAGACTGCGCGCGAGATTGTCGACCGCCGATGCGCTCTTCGATTCAGCGATCGCGATGCGTTTGGAGAGATGCTCGATGGCGGCGGCGAGATCGCGCGCTTTCAGTCCGTCAATCTCGCCGGCGGTCGGGGCGGCGTCGGGGTCGCCGGCGCTGAAAATGATCTGGTTCAGCCATTCGCCGACAGTCATCCCCTCGCGCTGCGCCGCCGCTTTCGCGGTTTCGCGGGCGTCGCGTTCGATGCCTTTAACGCTCCAGGGGGCGTTAGATTTCATGGCGTCCACCACCAGAATTGCGTGGGGGCTCTCCCCCAAAATTGATCTATCGCCCGGACGGTCAGCTCCCCGTAGAGCGGGCGGTCCGGTTGCAACCTTCCCTGATCGGTTAAGGTGCTTCGCCGCGACCGCAAATAGTTAAAGGGCGATTCCAACGCCTTAGGACACGACGCCAAGGGTTAATGCGGCGTTAAAACTTTCCACAACCGGATGCGGCCGGCGCTGAGGATCGCGCTTTACGAAGCGCGCGCCGCGCTTATTCTTTAGAGTGACCTTTCAAGCCCGGCGCCGCTAGAACGCCTCTGGCCCCCCGGCGCGCCGCCAGGCCCGGAATTAACGCCTCAGGGAAAGAGGATTGCCCCATGACCGTCTACAACGCCCCCCTCCGCGACATGCAGTTCATCCTCCATGACGTCCTCGACATCTCGAAATATTCGAACCTGCCGGGCTTTGCCGACGCCTCCCCGGATGTCGTCGACGCCATTCTCGAAGAGGGCGGCAAGCTCGCCTCGAACGTCCTGCATCCGATCAATCAGTCGGGCGATCACGAAGGCTGCACCCGCCATTCCGATGGGTCTGTATCGACGCCGAAAGGATTTAAGGCGGCCTATGCGCAGTTCCGCGAGGGCGGCTGGCAAGGGCTGTCTTTCGATCCGGCCTATGGCGGGCAGGGGCTTCCCTACATCCTCGCGGTCGCCTTCAACGAAATGGTCTCGGCGGCGAATATGGCCTTCGGCATGTATCCGGGCCTCGCGCGCGGCGCGGCCGACGCGATCTATGAGCATGGCACCGACGAGCAGAAGGCGGCCTATCTCCCCAACATGATTTCCGGCGCCTGGGGCGGCACGATGAACCTGACCGAGCCGCATTGCGGCACTGATCTGGGGCTCTTGCGCAGCAAGGCGGTTCCGCAGGGCGACGGGTCCTACAAGATTTCGGGCCAGAAGATTTTCATCTCCGCCGGCGAACACGATCTCACCGACAACATCATCCACCTCGTCCTCGCCCGCATCGAGGGCGCGCCGGAAGGCGTCAAGGGCATCTCGCTTTTCATCGTGCCGAAATTCCTCATCAACAAGGACGGCTCGCTCGGCGCCCGCAACGGCGTTTCCTGCGGCAAGATCGAGGAGAAGATGGGCATTCACGCCAACTCGACTTGCGTGATGAATTATGACGAGGCGACGGGCTGGCTGCTCGGCGAGGAGCACAAGGGCCTCAAGGCGATGTTCGTGATGATGAACGAGGCGCGCCTCGGCGTCGGTCTTCAGGGCCTCGCGATTTCGGAAGTCGCCTATCAAAACGGCGCCGCCTACGCGAAAGACCGCATACAGGGCCGCTCGCTTTCGGGCGTGAAGGCGCCGGACAAGGCCGCCGATCCGATCATCGTCCATCCGGACGTGCGTCGCATGCTGCTCGAACAAAAAGCGACGCTCGAAGGCGGGCGCGCGTGGATGTACTGGTCGGCGCTGCACGCCGATCTCCTTCACAAATCGCCGGACGCGGCCGAACGTCAGAAGGCGGACGATTATCTCGGCCTGATGACGCCGGTCCTCAAGGGCTATCTGACCGACAAGGGTTACGCCCACGCGACCAATGCGCAGCAGGTGCTGGGCGGCCACGGCTATATCGGCGAATGGGGCATGGAGCAGTTCGTGCGCGACGCGCGGATCGCGATGATCTATGAAGGCGCGAACGGCATTCAGGCGCTCGACCTCGTCGGCCGCAAGCTCCCGAAAGACGGCGGCCGCGCGCTGCAGACATTCTTCGCCGAGATAGATCAGTTCATCGCCGACAATCAGAGCGAAGCGGAGATGAAGCCGTTCCTCGACGGCCTTGCGACGGCGAAGGCGGATGTCGGCGAGGCGACGCAGTGGCTGATGATGAACGCCTTCTCAAATCCGGACAACGCCGGCGCGGGGTCG